>OOBP01000351.1_pt1 | contig 40776 bp, 26 predicted proteins | sample 1671681 | NCBI WGS metagenome assembly OOBP01 (sample SAMN06348181, study PRJEB24527) | human gut metagenome
TTGATTGGCATCAAGAGTTTGATACTGCTAGGGATCTGTTTTTCGGGAGTTCAGGTAGTCGGGAGCGCCGCTCTTTTGTGTGTGAGAGAGGGGGAGCTCTGGCTGCACGTTGCGAAGAGAAATTTTTAGCTTGATGGGAGTGGAGCCGTGGCGGCTCCTCAACCGTGGGTGGTAAAGTGGGTGTGCGCTACGCTTTCTAAGCACAAAGCACGTTTGTAACAGGAAACCTGAGCGGCCTTTCTCAGTGATCACTGAGAGGGGGTGTTCGTCCATCTAATAGAGATCGATTATCGTTTTCGACTGCGCGTTGCATTTTAGTTATGAGATTTTTAACATGTGCGCATAATACAAAAATAAGGCATTGCTCAGAGGTTGTGCTTTGAGTATGTCCTTGCTATGAAGAGTAGAAAAACGAAAATGACAACCGCTACGTTAACTAAGAAAGAACAAGAACCCGTATCGGAATTCTCGAGCCATGGACAAGGGGACAGCCGCTGGCGTCACGCAGCTGACAAGACGAAGACGTCGGTACTGGGGTTTGCAGTCCTGCTCACCTGCACCTTTTCGGTGATTGAACTCATTGGCGGCCTTTGGGGAAATTCGCTGGCATTGGTCGGGGATGCGGGCCACATGATCACCGACTCGGCGAGTTTGCTCTTTGCACTCGTTGCCAACCGCATTGCGCAAAAGGGTGTGGACAGTGTGCACACTTTTGGCCATGGACGCGTTGAAGTGTTGGCGGGATTCATCAATGGTCTGATCATGTTGGGGGTGGTAGCTTGGATTTTCATCGAAGCGATTGGTCGTATTGCTGAGCCGCAAAGTGTCTCGGGGCTCTCCGTGATGCTGATTGCAACGGTAGGCATGGTCATCAATATTTTGGTGGCACTCTCCTTGTCGCGAGACAAGAAGAATATGAATACGCGCGCTGCCCTTGTGCATGTGATGGGTGACCTGTTGGGCTCTGTTGCGGCCATTACGGCAGGTGCCGTCATTTATTTTGGCGGCCCCACGATTGTCGACCCCATACTCTCAATGTTGGTGGGGGTGTTGTTGTTGCACGCCACTTATGAGATTCTTCGTGACACGAGTCGTGTGCTGTTGGACGGAACGCCTGAGGGCGTGAACTACTTCTCGGTAGGGCGTCAGATTGAGTCGATTGCCGGTGTTGAGCGTGTGCATGACTTGCATGTCTGGACGATGAGCCCTGGTCACGGTGCTGTGCAGTGCCACGTCTTGATTGAAAGTCCAGAGTGTTGGCCTAAGATTTTGGACGCGATCCGCGTGACGATTCACGAGAAATTCGGTATTGATCACGTAACCGTTCAGCCAGAGTGGCACTTCTCAGGGGATGAAAAGGACTGCCCCGTTTGTCAGGAAGGACTCTGTAAGACAGACTTTTCTGAGGAGCCTGAAGTGACGCTCTGCACAACGGAACTTGATGCAGATAAGTTGGGCTAATTCTTTTTGACCCGTCACGAGAGCAGACAGCGCTAGAGGCTTTCCCTTAGAATAGGGGCATCTGTTCTTATTGAGTGGCAGAGGCAGTAGGAGAGGCGTAAACCTCTCCTTTGTCGTTGTGGACAAAGCTGATGCAAGTCTTGTGCTTGCCTGCCTGCAGGATTGTGCCTCTTGAGGGTATAATCACCGTTTTATTTTTAATCTCTACCTCCTTGCGTGGGGCTTTTCATGACCAAGTACGTATTTGTTACCGGCGGCGTTGTCTCTTCTTTGGGTAAAGGCATCGCCGCCGCTTCTTTGGCGGCTATCCTTGAATCTCGTGGCCTCAAGGTCACCATGATCAAGCTCGATCCGTACATTAACGTCGACCCGGGCACGATGTCGCCCTTCCAGCACGGCGAAGTGTTCGTGACGGAGGACGGTGCCGAGACCGATTTGGACTTGGGTCACTATGAGCGCTTCATTTCCACGAAGATGCACAAGCCCAACAACTTTACGTCTGGTCAGATTTACGAAAGCGTCTTGCACAAGGAACGTCGTGGTGAGTACTTGGGGAAGACCGTTCAGGTCATCCCGCACATCACCAATGAGATTCAGGAGTTCATCCAGCGTGGTGCTGCGAGCACGTTCGATGGCAAGCCTGACGTGGCTGTGGTTGAAATTGGCGGTACCGTTGGCGACATTGAATCGTTGCCCTTTGTGGAAGCCGTTCGCCAAATGTCCTTCCGCGTTGGTCGCAACAATACGTGCTTTATCCACTTGACGCTTTGCCCGTGGATTGCTTCGGCTGGCGAACTCAAGACCAAGCCGACCCAGCACTCCGTGCAGAAGCTGCGTGAAGAAGGGGTCTACCCTGATCTGCTTCTGTGCCGCGCTGAGCACATGATCCCCGAGGGTGAACGCGCTAAGATCTCGCTCTTCTCCAACGTCCCGATGGACTGTGTGATCAGTGTTGCGGATGCGAAGACGATCTATGAAGTGCCGCTCATGTTGCACGCTCAGGGGCTCGATGACATCGTCTGCAAGAAGCTTGGTCTGGAGACGAAGCCTGCTGATCTTTCCGCTTGGGAAAACATTGTCCACCGCATTAAGAACCCCGAGCGCGAGGTGACCATTGCGATGGTCGGCAAGTATGTGGACTATGCCGATAGCTACAAGTCCCTCAATGAAGCGCTCTGCCATGCGGGTATCCACACCTCTACCAAGGTGAAGACGCGCTTTGTGGACGCAAGCCAGATTGAAGAAGAAGGCGCAGAAAAGATTCTGAGCGATGTGGATGCAATTCTTGTTCCTGGTGGCTTTGGCAAGCGTGGTACGGAAGGCATGATCAAGGCGATCGAGTTCGCCCGTACAAAGAAGATCCCCTTCTTGGGTATCTGTCTTGGTATGCAGATGGCGGTGGTGGAATTCGCTCGCCACGTATGCGGCTTGGGTGGTGCAAACTCCACGGAGCTTGACCCCGATACAGCCCATCCTGTGGTCGCGCTCATTACCGAGTGGCAGGATCGCAGTGGCAAGATCCAAAAGCGTGATGAAACGTCTGACCTCGGTGGGACGATGCGTTTGGGGCGTCAGGAAGTGCCGGTTGAGGAAGGCACGCTGGCACACAAGATCTATGGTGATGTGGTGGCTGAACGCCATCGCCATCGCTACGAAGTCAACAATGCCTATGTGGCACAGTTTGAAGAAAAGGGCATGGTGATTTCGGCTCGTACTCCCACGGAGCATCTCCCTGAAATGATGGAGTTGCCCAATCATCCGTTCTTCTTCGCTGTGCAGTTCCATCCGGAATTCACGTCGAATCCGCGCTTCGGTCATCCGCTCTTTAAGGCGTATGTAGAAGCCGCTATTGAGCATAAGGCTCGTAAGGAAGGCGCTGCCGAGTAATCGGCTGGGCTCAAATTCGAGCGCATGAAGTGAGGCAGCGCCCAGCCGCGAGTTCGGTCCGCGCTGCCTTTTTCGTGTAAACAAGTTGGAACAAGTTCTTGCGCGAGGGGTAGCGCGCTCGGATACACTTAGTTTGACTAAACGACCTTGCGGCACAAGGTCAGTAACACCACGATTGAATGGAGAGCGTGAGGCAAGTCGTCGTGCGCTTTGGCACACTGTTTAGCATTAGCCGCGCGCGGCAGAGCCCCTCTCCGAGTAGTAAGAGACAGCATATGAAACTTTGCGGTTTTGATATCGGACTTGATAAGCCGATTTTTCTGATGGCGGGTCCCTGTGTGATCGAAAGTGAGCAGATGGCGCTTGATATTGCGGGCACCATGAAGGAAATCACCGGTAGACTCGGCATTCCCTATATTTTTAAAGCGAGCTACGACAAGGCTAACCGTACGAGCGAAAGCTCTTTCCGTGGACTAGGCATAGAAGAGGGACTGAGGATTTTGGCTCGCGTGCGAGCTGAAATCGGTGTGCCTGTTGTGACCGATGTACATACGGCTGAGGAAGTGCCGCTTGTGGCTGCGGTGGTCGATGTCTTACAGACGCCTGCTTTCCTCTGCCGGCAGACGGATTTTATCCACGCGTGTGCGCTCTCTGGCAAACCTGTCAACATCAAGAAGGGGCAGTTCCTTGCGCCTAGCGACATGAAGAATGTGGTTGAGAAAGCACGAGCAGCAGCACGCGGCGCGGGATTGCCGACAGACAATTTCATGGTCTGTGAACGCGGCGCCTCCTTTGGCTACGGTAATCTCGTCTCGGATATGCGCTCTTTGGCGATTATGCGAGAGACGGGGGCGCCTGTGGTATTTGATGCAACACATTCCGTACAATTGCCGGGCGGAAATGGTGGCTCTTCTGGCGGGCAGCGGCAGTTCGTGCCTGTGCTCGCGCGCGCAGCGGTTGCCACGGGGATCTCGGGGCTTTTCATGGAAACGCATCCGAATCCAGCTTGTGCGAAAAGTGATGGCCCTAACGCTGTGCCACTGGAAAAAATGGCTGCACTACTGGAAAGCTTGGTTGAGATTGACCGCGTGGTTAAGGCGCAGCCTTTGCTTGAAGACTCCATCAACGACTACCAATCTTGTTAAACGGCGCTCAGTGAGCGAAGCGCCGAACATCTATTCCTAAAGGGACAATACAAATGAGCGCAATCATTGACATTATCGGTCGCGAAATTATCGACAGTCGCGGCAATCCTACCGTCGAAGCTGAAGTTTGGCTTGAAAGTGGTGCCATGGGTCGTGCGGCCGTTCCTTCTGGTGCTTCCACGGGCGTGCGTGAGGCGCTCGAGCTTCGAGACAAGGATCCGAAGCGTTATGGCGGCAAGGGAGTGCTGACTGCTGTTGCCAACATCTCTGGTGAGATTGCCGATGCGCTCATCGGGATGGAGTCTTCCGATCAGGCCTTCATCGACCGTACGATGATTGAGCTCGACGGAACCGAAAACAAAGGGCGACTTGGCGCCAATGCCATTCTTGCTGTGTCGATGGCCGTGGCTCGCGCGTCGGCTGAAGAGTCGGGATTGCCGCTTTACCGTTACTTTGGCGGTATGGGCGCCATGCAGATGCCAGTGCCCATGATGAACGTGATCAATGGTGGTGCACATGCGAACAATAACCTCGACCTGCAGGAATTCATGATTATTCCGCTCGGTGCGCCGACCTTCTCCGAAGCGGTGCGCTATGGTGCCGAGACGTTCCACGCGCTCAAGAAGATTATTAATGCCCGTGGTATGTCGACCGCAGTGGGCGATGAGGGTGGTTTTGCGCCGAAGTGTGAAAGCCACGAAGAAGCCATTGAGCTCATTTTGGAAGCCATTGCCGCGGCTGGGTTTGAAGCGGGTAAGGATATTGCGATTGGCTTGGACTGCGCCTCGAGCGAGTTCTATGAAAACGGTCGCTATGTCATGAAGAAGTCCTCGGGTCGTGCCCTGAGCGCTGAAGAATGGATCGAGGTGTTGACGAGCTGGGTGGATCGTTATCCGATCATTTCGATTGAAGACGGTATGGCCGAAGGTGATTGGGAAGGTTGGGCTAAGCTCACCCAGGCGCTTGGCAAACGCGTGCAGCTCGTTGGCGATGACCTCTTTGTGACCAACCCGGCCATCCTCAAGGAAGGCATTGAGAAGGGAGTGGCCAACTCCATCCTCATCAAGGTCAATCAGATTGGCACGCTCACGGAAACGATTGAAGCCATTGAGATGGCTAAGCGCGCGGGCTATACCGCCGTGGTGAGCCACCGCTCTGGCGAAACCGAAGACAGCACCATTGCGGATCTGGCGGTTGGCCTTAATGCGGGTCAAATCAAGACGGGTTCCATGAGCCGATCTGACCGTATTGCGAAGTACAATCAGCTGATTCGTATTGAAGAGCATCTGGAAGGGGTTGCGGTCTATCCTGGTCGTGACGCTTTCTACTGCTTGCGCAAATAAGTCCTAGCTTAGGAGCCCATTCGATATGCTGCGCCACGTGCCGTCCTTGATACTCATGCTGTGCTTTGGAGTGTTGTCTTATCAACTCTTCGGGCCTGACGGCGCGTGGTTTCATGCTGAAGACTTGCGACGCAACTTAGCCGAGCAGTTACGACAAAACGAGCTTCAGCGGCAGAAAAATGAAGAGCTCCGAGCGGAGCTTGCGTCGCTCGAAAATGGCAGTGAAGCCATTGAAGAGCGTGCCCGTCGTGAGCTCTACATGGTTAAACAGGGCGAGGTGCTTTTCCGCCTCGAAACCCCAGCCGATTACGAACGCCGTCTCTCTGAGCGTGCTTCGATGCCTGACTACCGTAATGCGGACGGTAAGACGAGTGGTCACGCCACCTTTACCGCTAAACGCGGTGACCTTTACTACGCGCCGCGAAATCAGCGCGCGCCTGCTGCCCGGCATTAGCAACTCACTTCTCTGCGGCGAGGAAGGCTCTTATGTAAGTGGCCTTGTGGTATGTATTTTCTATACACCTGATTGAAAAATTATCTCAAGGCATGTGACTTTTCCCTCGAGATCATCGACTATTTAGTGGATCAAAAATCCCACCTCCAACTCTCTCTCCTCTCATAACTCTCGCTCAGCAGCGGTAGAAAGCCCGCTGTATAGGTCCCACCGCTTGATCGAGGCTAATCGAATACAAATACTCGTTGACATTCATCGCTGCCGCATAGGCGGCACTATCACAATTGATCGTATCTCAACTATTAACGTGTTGGACCTACAGTTTCTGATGATGACGGCAGGATTGCAAGTCCTTGTGCTGTATGCGTTTTTTGCGCGTCGTTGATTCGTTGGTCGTAGGCGAAGATTTTCTAGGAGATAATATTTTATCTCCCTTAAGTATTGTAGAGAAATTATGTATTTGTCAATGTTTAATTATTTAAATACAAAAATATTGATATATTGAAAGTTGAAAATTATTTACAATTTTCATATAAATTATTATACTAAATTTATTTTCATTTCCATCTTTGTTTTGTTGTTATATCTTCAATAAGATATTGAAATTTATGAAATTTATATGAACAAAAAATGAGAGTATGTCATAGAGTGTGATTGTTATGTGCATAAGAAATGTTAGAAAATAAAAGCGTGTATAGAAAATTATATAAATGCTATTTCATGCTGTTCGTTACTGATCATTTTTGATAGATATCTAATGGTTTTCCCGAGGGTAAACCTTGCTATTTAATCTCTATCCTTAGAGCGTACTAACTTTTATATCAACCCTCATGGCTCTAAGGGAAACATATGAATCAGCATTTCAAGGTAGTGTTCAATAAGGTTAGAGGCGCTTTAATGGTCGTCAACGAGGTTACCTCCTCGGTTCAGGCCAAAGGTACCAAGACAGTTGTTGCCGCGGTTGCGGCTGTGGTGCTTGGCGCTGGTAGTGGGATGGCGGCAGCTGAAAGCCAATACGAGGCTTTGCCAAGCACAACCCCCACTTTTGGCGCAACACAGAGTGCAAACGAAGTGGTAGGGCAGGGTAAGAGTGCTGCGCTCAAGCTCAGCGCCCCAAGTACGACACCACTATTGAATGTGTCAGCAGGTCAGAATGTCACGATTGCACAAGATCAAAAGCTTTGGGTAATCAGCGAAATCAACGGTGCTCGTGCTTCTGGCGTTTGGGTTTCTGGTGATGGCTCTGTCACGAATCAAGGCACGGTCTATGTCAACGGTGCAACGAGCTATCAGAATCGTGCGCTCGGCGTTGATAAAGGTACTGCCACCAATGAGGGCACGATTGTTGCCAAAAATGCCTATGGTATGACAGTTGGTAGTAATGGTGGTACGGATACTGTGGCCGCCAAACTGATCAACAAGGGCACGATTGTTGTTGAGCAGGAAGGCATCGGGATGGAGCTTGGTGGTATTGGCTCCACGAAACAAACCTTGGCCTCTGGCGTCAATGAGGGCACCATCACTGTGCTGGATGTCACGGGTGCTTTTTCTGCTGGCGTGATGATTCAGGGCGAGAGTGGCTCAAAAATCCGCGGCCAGCAATTTGTGAACTCGGGTTCGATTGAGAACGAAAAAGTTGGCAATGATCACGTCGCTGTGGGCATCAAGAATGCCGAAGGTTCGACCTTCACAAACAATGGCAAGATCAAGGGAACTGTCAAGGTGTACGAGTTTGCAACAGACACGAAGATTGTGCTTGGTGCAAAATCTGTCATCGATGGCAAGCTCGACGTAGTCAACACGGCTGTGAGTGCCGCTGGTGCTACGGTTTCCGAAGTTAAGTTGGGAGCGGGTAGTACCCTTGAAACGACCTCAAATACTGCCAACCAGTTTGGAACGATCTCTGTTGCTCAAGGCGCGAGCGTAAACAACCAAGGTACGATCCTGACAAAAGCTGCCGCCATTGATGGGACGGTTCAGACAAAGATTCCTGATTGGCAAGCCCTAGAGACCACGGTCAACGCGACGGGCGTGCTGAACATTACGGCGCTGAACTCCAAGACTGAAGGCTCTGCCACAGAAGATCGATTGTTCTTTGCAGGCACGAAAACGACTCCTGTGACGCTCACCATGAATGGCGGGAAATTGCAGGTGGCGGGTGAGGACTATCACGGTGCCGTCAAAGTGGGCGGTGCAGATGATGGCGAAAAGCAGTTTGGCGCAGCCATTCTCAATATCACGAGTGGTGAGTACCAGAACAGTTCGGTGCAATTGGCCAACTCCGCGTCTCAGCTCAATATCAAGGGTGGAAAGTTGAGCGTGACATCGCTCGACGTGAAAGCCGGTAAGGTAACGACTGCTCACACTGTTAACGCAGAAGGCAAGGACACCGCGATTCAGCCCACGCTTGCTGCGGAAAAAGTGAGCATTGCGCAGGGGGCTAAGCTTGAAAATGGAGGTACGTTGGCTGTCGATCACCTGACGATTTCAGGCACGGTCACAACGAGCATCTCCCAGCCGCATTATCGCGTCAAGGAGACTACGCTCGAAGCAGGCGGCGTGCTCAACCTTGCTGCACTCAACTCCAACTCCCAGAACCAGAGTGATGGGACGAAGGATCGTCTGATTCTTGCTTGGGGTGATCAGTCGAGCACCATGACGTTTAACCTTTATGGTGGCGAACTTCAAGTCGCAGGTCAGAAGTATGAAGGCGCGGTAAAGCTTGGCGGCTCGAATACTGGCAAGAAGAAGTTTGGCGGTGCCATCTTCAATATCCGTGGCGACTACACCAATAGCACGGTGGAGCTCGCGAATTCCGCCTCGGCGATTAACGTTGAGAGTGGTACGTACACGGTGGATACGCTCAATGTCCTCGCGGGTACCGTGACGACGGCTCGCACGGTTAACGAAGAAGACAAGGAGACCGCGATTCAGCCCACGCTTGTTGCGCAGAATGTGAATATTGCTCACGATGCCCAGCTCAATAATGGGGGTACGTTAGCTGTCGATCACCTGACGATTGCAGGCACGGTCGCAACGAGCATCTCCCAGCCGCATTATCGCGTCAAGGAGACCACGCTCGAAGCGGGTGGCGTGCTCAACCTTGCTGCCCTCAACTCCAACTCCAAGAACCTGAGCGATGGGACGAAGGATCGTCTGATTCTTGCTTGGGGTGATCAGTCGAGCACCATGACGTTTAACCTTTATGGTGGCGAACTTCAAGTCGCAGGTCAGAAGTATGAAGGCGCGGTAAAGCTTGGCGGCTCGAATACTGGCAAGAAGAAGTTTGGCGGTGCCATCTTCAATATCCGTGGCGACTACACCAATAGCACGGTGGAGCTCGCGAATTCCGCCTCGGCGATTAACGTTGAGAGTGGTACGTACACGGTGGATACGCTCAATGTCCTCGCGGGTACCGTGACGACGGCTCGCACTGTTAACGAAGAAGGCAAGGACACCGCAATTCAGCCCACGCTTGCTGCGGAAAAAGTGAGCATTGCGCAGGGGGCTAAGCTTGAGAACGGAGGTACGTTGGCTGTCGATCAGCTGACGATTGCAGGCACGGTCGCAACGAGCATTTCCCAGCCGCATTATCGCGTCAAGGAGACCACGCTCGAAGCAGGTGGCGTGCTCAACCTTGCTGCACTCAACTCCAACTCCCAGAACCAGAGTGATGGGCCGAAGGATCGTCTGATTCTTGCTTGGGGTGATCAGTCGAGCACCATGACGTTCAATTTCAATGGTGGTGAACTTCAAGTCGGTGGTCAGAAGTATGAAGGCGCGGTTAAGCTTGGCGGTGCGAATGATGGCGCTAAGAAGTTTGGTGGTGCTATCTTCAATATTGCAAATGGTGAGTACCAGAACAGTTCGGTGCAATTGGCCAACTCCGCGTCTCAACTCAATGTCACGGGTGGTAGCTACACCGTGGGTACGCTCGCTGTGGACGCTGGTGCGGTCAGCGTTAAGGGTGGCACCCTCACGATTGATAACCTCTCGCTCGGTGAGTCGGGTATGCTGACGCTTGATGGCGGCGCATTGAAGACGACCGTTGGTCAGCTCTACAAGTCTGAGAGCGGAGATTCTGCCACACTCGAGACGAACCCCATCTCGCTCAAGAACGGTATAACACTCAGTAAGGGTACGTTAACCCTGCTTGACCGCGGCGAATACACCACTGACGTTTGGAAACAGATGGCTGGTGGTAACCAAGAACTGATTCTTGTGTTGCCCAATGCAACGGTCAAAAAGGAAGAGGGCAAGGATACCATCGACCTGATTGACTCCACGGTTGTCCTCAAGGAAGATGCTGTGGCTACGGGTTCTGTTCAGGGGGATCCCACATCTGGAGAAAACGGCAAAACTTACGCAGCGGTTAGCGTTCCTGTGAAGGACGCGGGTGTACAGACGTTGCAGGTGACGGCACAGCCAAGCGGAGAAGGCGGACAGTCTGAAGTTATTGCTTCGAAGGTTGTTCTGACCGCAAAGGCCTCGGAGACCTCAAGCTTTACGTTGGGTGGCACCACGGGACAAGCTCAGGCGCTTGTGACCAATGCTGAAAATAAGGTGATTGACCTTGAACTCGGCAGTGGCATGACCCTCAATCTCGGGTCCACTTCCAATGAGACGGAAACGCAGGGTACCCTGAAAGGTCTTGTTGTGGGTAGCGACGAGGCAGCAATGGGTGCCAAGGTCAATATTGCTAAGATGGCCGTGAAGGCGGAAACCATTGAGCTTAAGGCTGGCTCTCAGGTCAATGTCGGTCATGACGATGCCCGTGGTGTGTTGGTTGCCGACAGGATGACAGTGGCTCGTGGTAGTACCCTCTTCTTGGATCCAGTGTGGACGCATACGAGCGCCGATACGATTGAAAATGCCTCTCAGGCCGCTTTCCAAAACTTGGATCTGAGCGGAGCGTTTGTCATCGGTCGTAACTCCTTCGGTGTCTATGGCTCAACCCTTGCTGAAGGTATTGCGGCTTTCCATAACTTGGGCTACACCTGGGGTGAAGGTCAGGTCGAAGCGGCCTTCTATTTGGCAAAGAATTTGACTGTCGAAGGCACGATTACTATCGATGGTTCGCAGTCTAACTCCGCCACAGACAGCCCTGAGATGTCTTCAGCCTCTGGTAGCGCAGGTCATACGATCAATGTGGCAGCCAATAGCCTTCTCATGTTGGATGGCTCGAGCTTAGGAACCGATCAGGTGCTTTTTGATGGCACGATCAATCTCGAAGGTAAGGTTGCGATTGTGAATGCACGTCCAGGCACGTTCAAGGTTGCGACGACTGTCACCAATGAGATTCCTGCTGAGACGTCTGAGACGTCGCCGGCGCTTCGTCGTGTCGTGCGTGCGCTCGTTGAAAGCACGCCGACCGAAATCACGCCGACGGCGGCTAGCACGGACAATCCTTTCTTAAACGCTCAGATCTCGGCTGGGTCTGGAACGGCAATGGTTAGCACCAATACGCAAGCTCTTTCTGAGGGAATTTCTTCGCTCGGTATGCAGAGCATGTTGCGTCGCGCGGACATGGTTCTCTCGCAGACGATTGCTGATCGTGTTGCTAGCTACCAAACGATGGGGCGTGGTCTCAATCTCTGGGCGGACGTTCGTGGCGAAAAGTACAAGGCTGACGATTTTGCCCAAGGTGGCAACTTCTCGAGCAATATGGGCTACGGGACCTTTGGTGCCGATCTCGCTGTGACAGATCGCGTCACTGCGGGTCTTGCACTGCAGTACGGCAAGGGTAAGCTCGACTCTGACTCCTTCAACATCAAGAACGATGTTGACAATGTTGGTGTCTCGCTCTACGGTACGCTAGCTGCGACTGACTCGGTGAAGGTGCTCGGTGAGCTCGCCTATTTGCAGGGTGGCAATGATATCAAGATGGTTGATCATCGCTTTGATCAGACGGTCGACGCGCATGCCCTCTCTGCTGGAGTAAGCGCCCAAGTGAGCTTTGACTTCGGTGGCATTTCCGTGATCCCGAGTGCAGGGGTGCGTGTCAGCCGTCTGCATACGGATGGACTCTGGTTGAGCACTTTTGGTGTTGATGCTCAGAATCAGACCATTTGGCAGGTTCCGCTTGCGGTTCGCGTTCAGGGACAGCTCTCTGATGTTGCGGGTTGGCAGATTGCCCCGACGGCTAAGGTGGCCTTTGTGCCGAGTTTTGGTGACAAGGACATCAACGCCTTGGGTACGGACGTGACGGTGCTTGATATGGCGCCCATGCAGGCTGATTTCGGCGTCATGGCTCGTCATGGCAACCTCATGCTTGATGCAGGCTTCCAGATGGGTGCTGGTAAACACGGTACCCGTTCGGTGGGCGGTAAAGTTGGGGTTAAGTACCTCTTCTAAGCCAACTTGTTGATGAGGGCAGTCGCCAAGAGCCTCGCGGCTGCTCACATCTCTTTAAAAGAAAAGCTCGATACGATGCATTCCCACATCCGTATCGAGCTTTTCCTTATTTGCGGCGCCAGTGAGCGCGTATTGCCTTATGATTCGCTCTCGTGGCGCGTCTCAGAGACGGCTTGTACGGGCGCTTTGGAGAAAATAGTCTCCACATCGATCGCATCAAAGTGACGCGTCTGACCACAGTAATGGCAGGTCACTTCAATTTCGCCCATCTCGTCGATAATCGATTTTGCTTCGTCATGACCCAAAGAACGGATCATCTGACGGACACCTTCATCGCTGCAGCGGCAGCGAAAGATCGGCTTGCCTTCGAAGGTGACGAGCGGCGACTCTTCCCAGAAGAGACGTCGATGGATCTCTTCTGGCGAAAGCGTTAGCAACTCCTCGCTTTTTACCGTCTGTGCAAACATCTTGAGGCGATCCCAGCCTTCAGGATCGTAATTGTCGGGTAGTGCCTTACCACCCATGGACGGCATTTTCTGTAGCATCAGTCCCCCAACACGCGCCTCGTCACTCGCGAGCGCAATGTAGGTCTGAACTTGCTCGCTGGTGATGAAGTAGTTGGTCATCACCTCAGCAAAGCTGTCCCCCGTGAGGGCAACAATGCCTTGGTAGGGCTGAACACCTTGTGGGCGATTTGCGGGATCGAGAATCAGGGCACATTGTCCGCGTCCATTGGCGTTGATGAGGGCGCGCATCCCAGCGTTGACATCAATGGAGGCGTCCTTATCGCGAAGCGTCACGGAGACGCGATAGACGAGTTCAGGACGCACTTCAACGACAAGGAGCTTGACGGGGCCGTCGCCCGCGACCTGCAGAATGACGGTGCCATCGTATTGCAACGCAGCGGCTGCAAGCAGTGCTGAGGCGGTTACTTCACCCGCTAAGCGCCGTACGGCAAGCGGCAGGTTCTGATGAGCGACCGCTTCGCTAAAGGAGGCGTCGAGCGTGACGGTTTCCGCACGTACCGTTGCTTGCGGAAAAAGAAGCTTTTGCAAGGTATCCATAATGTATTGTGGCCGGAGCGCCCGGCCTCTCCAATTCGAAAAAAAGTGTGGGCGAGCGCGTGAAAAAAAAGCGTGACCCATGCTCGCCGAGCGTATCCCCAGGACGAGCATCATGGTGGAAGCTATTCTATCTAATTCCGACTAAAACTATTAGGTATTGTGCAACAAGTCGTCATGAATTAGCGCAAGATGCGTGTTCTCTGCACCGAGGATGGGTATTTTCAAGGTGTAATACCAAGGCTCGCCTATAATAGCCGAACGACTTTGGTTTTCGGGAACAAGTCCTATGATTGCTGACCTCCACATGCACTCCACCATTTCTGACGGGCGCCTGACGCCAGCGCAGGTTATGAAACTTGCCCATGACAATGGCGTTGAGATTGTCTCGCTCACCGATCACGATACGATGGATGGCGTGCATCAGGCAGCCTGCGTAGCGGAAGAGCTCGGTATGCAGTTTGTGCCAGGGGTCGAGGTTTCTACCCAGTGGGGCGATCGCGTTATTCATATTGTGGGACTTGGGCTAGATGCTGAAAGCCCAGGTGTTGAGCATTTTTTCCGCGATGTCTGTGCTAAGCGTGATCGCCGTGGCCGCGCAATCGGCGAGCGCTTGCGGGAGCTCGCTGGCATTGAGGGGGCCTATGAAGGGGCGCTCAATTTTGCGGGTAACAAAGACAATCTCTCGCGGACGCATTTCGCGCGGTGGCTCTATCAAGAGGGCTATGTGAGTTCCTACCAAGAGGCGTTTGATAAGTACCTCTCGACAAGTCGCGCTTGTTGTGTGCCCATTGAATGGCCGACGCTCTCAGAGGTTGTTGAACTCATCCACAGCGCAGGGGGCTTAGCGGTGATTGCACACCCTGGACGCTACCACTTTAAAGAGCTTTGGATGAGCGATGCGCTCATGCAGGATTTTAAAAAGTATGGTGGTGACGCGCTCGAGGTGGTGTCGGGCTCTCAGTCTCAAAAGGCTAACGAGTATTACAGCGAAGTCTGCCGGCAGCTTGGCTTTTTAGCGAGCACTGGGAGCGACTTCCATAGCTTTGAGGGCGATCGTCCTCAGCCTGGGCGTCAGGGGGAAATCGCCTCCGATCTTGTGCCTGTTTGGCATTTACTGAAGCGCTCGCACTAGGACGCGTCGGCGTCGTGGCTCCGCGCTACGTGGCGTTAGCCACAGAGCGGTGAGGCTATTGGCGGCTGCGTCCCTAAAAAACGTCATTTCGCTTACCAAAAGGAGTTAAGCGCCGATGTTATCTAGCATCATTCAGACGATTTGTGTGGGAGTGATTCCCTTGATCTTTGCGGTGACTTTGCATGAGGTTGCTCATGGCTGGGCTGCGTATGCGCTCGGCGACTCAACGGCATACCATCAAGGGCGTCTGTCGCTCAATCCCATCGTGCACGTGGATCCTGTGGGTACCATACTGGTACCAGGCTGTCTCTTTCTGTTAGGAGCCATGACAGGCGGCAGTGTGCCTATTTTTGGCTGGGCTAAGCCAGTGCCCGTGAACCCTTGGGCCTTTCGAGGCAACCGTGATGCGAAGTTTGCGTTGACCGCTGTTGCGGGCCCTCTCTGCAATCTTCTGCAAGCGGTGTTCTGGGTGCTCTTCTTTAAGCTTCTCTTGAGCTTAGGGCTGCAAGAGCCGTTTTTCTACGAAGTGGCTCGTGCTGGGATTTCGATTAATTTGATGCTGATGGCCTTTAATCTCATCCCCATTCCGCCGCTCGATGGCGGGCATATTCTTTACTGGTTGCTTCCTCAGGCCTTGCGTGGGCTCATGCATAAGTTCGAAGAGTATGGTCGCTGGATATTGCTTGCCCTGATTGTCACGGGGGCACTCTCGTACTTTGTTTATCCTTTCCTACGCTTTGGTGAGTGGGTGCTACAGCTGATTATCTGAAGGAGAGACTATGACTCGAGGACGTTGTCCTGCAATGCTCAACCCCTCGGCTTGGGTGACGCGCTTTGCGCCACTCATTCCCCGACGCGGGCATGTGCTTGATGTGGCCGCAGGTGGCGGTCGACATACGGCTTGGCTACTTTTGAATGGTTGGCGTGTGACGGCTTGTGATGTGGATGTTTCGGCGCTTGAGCCGCTCGTTGGGCTTGAAGGGCTGACATTAGAGGCTCGAGACCTTGAAGGTGAGCCTTGGCCTTGGGGGGCTGATATGTTTGATGGGATTGTCGTGACGAACTATCTTCATCGCGAGCATTTTCCCTATTACTGGCAGTCACTTCGCCCTGGTGGCATTCTCATCATGGAAACCTTCCTGCGCGCGAATCGTGAGATTTGGGGGCGTCCTGCACGGGATGCACACAGCTGGATGGAAAATGAACTTCTTGACTTCATTCCAGAGGGCGCTAGAGTTGTGGCGTTTGAGCAGGGACTCACGAAAAAAGACCTCGCGATGGCTCGGATTGTGCTCGCCAAGCGCGCAGCAGCAGAGCCACTCGTCTTTGCGCTAGAAGCGGACTAGCCATCCGTGTGTGTTAAAGGTGGTTGCATTTTTGAGTGGCCGTTTTGTGCGTGCAAGATGATTTTTGCTAGAATCAAAAGGTTTTCAAGCCTGTGCGCTCCCTGTCTCAGCCCTCGGCTATGCCTAGGCTGGCAGTGATTTTTCGGCTCAATAACAGGCCTATGACAGACGTCACTGACGACTGCTGCGAAAGGTGATGCTGGTCAGACTGGCTCACTCCGACAAATTCCATAACCAATAAGGAGATGGCGCTGCTTGCGTACGCAAGACTTCCGTACTGAGGGCGCGCCATAAATGTCTACTATGAACAAACGATTCTTGTGCGTGGCGTTGGCTCCGGCTCTGCTGGCTCTCGGCGGCTGCTCTGCCCTCGGCATCAATTTCACCGACGACAAGGTTCAGTACAACGCGGCACAGTCTCGAACCAATTTGGAAGTTCCGCCAGATCTGGCGCCGATTCCGCAGAACGATCGCTTTGATATTCCGGCTCGACGCGGGGCCGTCAGTGCTAACGCGGAAGCGCAGCGTGCGCAGGCCAATGCGACGCCCGAGCAGCGCGCGGATAATATCGTGCAGAAAACTACGGTGGCTAAGTTGATGCGTGACGGCAATACTCGTTGGTTGCGCGTTAGCATGGATGCTCAGCAGCTCTGGCCTCTAGTGCAGGACTTCTGGGGTAGTGTCGGCCTGTCGCTTGCCTCGCAAGATGCTAAGACGGGTTACATGGAGACGGGTTGGGCAGAAAACAAGGCAAAACTACCGCAGGACATTATTCGTGCCACGCTCGGTAAAGTGATCGACTTTGCGTACTCCACCGGTGAACGTGATCAGTACCGTGCTCGCCTCGAACGTAACGGCGACGGGACGACCGATGTCTTTATTACCCACCGTTCAATGGTGGAAGTGCTGACGGGTCACGACAAAGAGTCCTCCCGTTGGCAACCTGGTCCTACAGATCCTGTGCTCGAGGCAGAAATGCTCCAGCGCTTGGCTCTGCATATTGAAAATGAAATCAATCCCGATCAGAAGAGCGTAAAGAAAGCTGCCGATGTGCCGACGCAAGATGTCACGCCCGCCGTGGCACTTAGCACGCCTATTAAAGACGCGCAGGGCAACTTAACGGCCGTTGATATCAACGAACCGTTTGACCGCGCATGGCGTACGCTAGGCTTGGTGATTGACCGCATGGGCTTTGAGGTGATTGACCGCGATCGCTCTTCGGGCTACTACTTGGTGCGTTACTTGGATCCGAAGTACGAACAAAAGAAGAAGTCCGAGCGCGGTATCTTCACGAAGATGTTTAATTCGGATGCCGCTGTGGAAGCGCCGCAATACCGTTTGCACCTCGATGATAATGCTGCCAAGAGCCGCTTGACGGTGCAGGGCGCGGATGGCGGTGCGGATCCGACGGGTGTAGCACCGACGATCCTCACGCTGTTGGCCGAACAGCTCCGCTAAGGCTGATGGGATCTTAGCGTTGTAAGCCAGTAACATAATCCAAGAGCTCCGATCCCAACACAACAGATGTTGGGCTCGGAGCTTCGCTTTTTTGCTTGACCGCCTTTGGAGGCGGGCCTTAACGCAGGAGGGAGCTGTGAGTCGACTACAAGTTGCCGGTCAGTGGCTTGCAGCGCTCTATAACCCTCAGCGGCGTGTGGGGCGGAGCGCCTATGCGCGATCCCTCTTTGCGGCTGCGCTGCTTTATGCAGCTCTTTGGAGTGGCTCGATGGCTTTGGCCGACTGCGAGAGCTTGGTGAGTGATGCGGCCATCCTGTGGCTCGCACGCTATCCAGTTCCCCTTTTGACCAATCTGCTCCTTTTTTTTACGATGGCCGCAACGGCTCGGCGTCTGCACGATATGGGCTGCAATGGCGCCGCAGCGTTGCTGCTCTGTTTGCCAGAAACTTGGCTAGTATTGATTCCCCTAGCGCTTGTTGTGCCAAGCACTGAACGTGCCGTGTGCTTTGCCAGAGCGTCTGATGCTGATGGAGGTACAAATGTCTCTTTCTGTAGAAAATGATCGCTTAGTCACACTATCTGTACGCATGGCCGATATGAGTGGAAAGATTTTGGAGGAAACGGGGCCCGAGGGGCTCACGTACCTGCATGGTCATGGCGACATTCTTCCCAAACTTGAGGCCGCTCTGACAGGACGCTTTGAGGGAGAGGGGTTCTTTATTAAACTCGAGCCTGAAGAGGCTTTTGGTGAGTACGATGATGAAGCAATCCGTATGTTGCCTCTCACACAGCTCGGTGAGCCCGAGCTCATTGTGCCGGGACTTACGTTTGAAGGTATTCCTGGCGAGACGCCTGATGGGCGCCTTTGGCGTGTGACGGACGTTGCGGAAGGGATGGCGGTGCTCGAAGCAAACCATCCGCTTGCGGGTATTGCGTTGCAGTTCGAAATTCGCGTGCTCAAGGTCGAGGAGGTCGATGACGCAGAGGCCTTGGCGCAGGATGGGGCAGTGGTGCCGAGTTTCTTGAGCTTTGCCGACAAACTAGTCGACGAAGATTTTGAGGACGAGGATGACTATGAGGCGGCGCTTCACGAACATCAGCATGCGCTAGACGATACGCCGATGGGGCGGATGGCGGGCAAGCCGCCGCGCATCATCCGCTAAGCGCGCCTCGCACTTTCGAAATGACACTGCCGGCGTTTGTTCGATAAACGCCGGCAGTGTTGTTTAGAGAACCACGCTCAGGGCGCGTTACGCGCTCTTTAGAGATCGTTGAGTGCTTCGGCCATCGTGGGGTGCGCGAAGATCATGTTGCGCAACACCTTGAAGGAGAGCCCAGCCACCATCGCGACCTCGACGATATGGATGATTTCGTGCGCTTCGGGGCTGTAGAAGTGAGCACCCAAGATACGTTCGCTTTCCTCTTCAAGGATGAGCTTGAGGAGTCCGCGCGGCGTTTCAAGAATATGCGCCTTCGGTACGCCTGCCACGGGCAGATGGCTCACTCGAATAGCAAGCCCCTCGGCTCGGGCAGCTTCTTCTGTCATGCCAATGCTGGCATAGGGCGGATCGATAAACACCGTGTGAGGAATGAGTCCACGATTATCGGTCGTGCGTGTGCCGTCGCCGACAAACTGTGAGAGCAGAATACGGAAGTCATCTAGGCTAATGTAGGTAAACTGCTCGCCTCCCTTGACGTCGCCAGCGGCCCAAACTTTGGGATTGGTGCTCTGCAAGCGGTTTGTTACTTTAATGGCGCCCTGTTCGTCGAGTTCGACCCCAGCTTGAGCAAGGTTGAGTTCGTCAGTATTGGGACGACGACCAATGGCAAAGAGCACGGCATCTGCCTTGAGTTGCTCGGTCTGTCCTGCAACGTCTAGCGTGAGGGTGAGTCCCTCTGCATCCTCATGGCCCGAGCGGATTTGTGCTTGCTCAAGCACGCGGATACCACGGGCGGCAAAATCCGCTTTGATCTGGGCAGCAATTTCCTGATCGGCCTTGGGTAAGAAGGTCGTACCGCGTTGCAGCACGGTGACATGAGCACCGAAGTTTGCATAGATGCTTGCAAATTCCAGTGCAATGTAGCTTGCGCCCACGATGACAAGTTCCTTAGGGAGCGTGTCGAGTTCCATGATCGAACTTGACGTGTAGAGTCTCTTACTCTGCTCAAGCCCCGCAATCTTGCCCACGCGACTCGTTGCCCCAGTGTTAATCACGATACGTTCAGCCGTGATGTCACGGATGATGCCGTCAGCGCACGTCACTCGCACCACGTCGGGCGAGAGAAAAGCCGCCGTCCCATCAATGATTTCAGCTCCAGTGCCCGCGATTTTGGCGTAGTTTTTGCCGCGCAACATCGTGGTGAGTTCACGCTTGGCCGCAATGGCTGCCGCGTAGTCACTCTCGGTCTTACCCGTAGCATGCGGGTGGCGGCTCTTAAATTCGAGCGCCTTTGTCGGAATACAGGCAATGTTGATGCAGGTGCCGCCGTACATCTGCGGCGAGCGCTCAACGAGTGCGACCTTTTGACCGCGCTTGGCGAGTGCCCCAGCAAGGGTCTTGCCCGCTTTGCCAAAACCAATGACGAGGGTATCAACGTGTTCCATAACTCTCAACTCCAGTTCGTGGGATGCCGTAGACGTAAAGCACTGATGAGCTTTGTGTACATCGCGCCCAACGCCGAGCATCCAAAAATATTTGGTTAGTGAGAGTATAAAGATTCATACGAATGAAAATGATACTTAATGTGCAGAAATCACATCTTGTTGCATTTCAAGCAACTCTTTCCATCGGTTGATGGCGAGGGGCCAGAAAGCGCGAATATTGTCGGCTCCCAAACGGCCGAGCCCAAGGTGCTGTGCTGCGCGTTCAAGCTCTGCGAGAAGGTTATCGGCATTGAGTGGTGTGGCGCCAGCCTGTTTGCTGAGCTTTTGGCCGTCTTGGTTGAGTACAAGCGGTAAATGTAGGTAGCGCGGAATAGGAAGGTTGAGCGCGCGCATGAGCGCAATCTGTCGAGCGGTGTTGTCAAGCAGATCGGCCCCACGCACGATATCGGTGATGCCTTGGTAGGCATCATCGACCACAACCGCGAGCTGGTACGCCCAAAGTCCGTCGGCACGTAGTAGAACAAAGTCTCCCACAACTGCCTCGACGTCTTGAGTTTGTGTGCCATAGTGCCGATCGACCCACGTGATGGGGTCATGATGGGTGAGAAAGCGTATGGCACGTGCTTGACGCGAGCCTGTGCCGTGGCGACAAGTGCCAGGGTAGACATTCTCAGGTAAGCCACGGGCGCGGGCGGCGTCCGCCACTTCGCGTCGAGAGCAAGCACAGCCATAGGCAAGCCCTTGGGAGCGAAGCGACTCGAGCGCTGCGCGGTAGGCGTCATGGCGATCGTGTTGGTAGAGCACGGGCTCATCGCTCTCTAGCCCTAAAGCGTTGAGCGTTTTCAGAATATGTGACGCCGCCCAAGGGAGATCGCGTGGCGGATCAATGTCTTCAATGCGTACGAGCCAGGCCCCATTATGCGCGCGTGCATCACAGTAGCTAGCCATAGCAGCAACGAGACTGCCTGCATGGAGCGCGCCAGTAGGGGAGGGCGCAAAGCGACCTCGATAGCAAGATGTGCTCATGGTGTTCCTCATAGTGAAAGAGGCCGGATTCCTTCATGGAAAACCAGCCTCTTTTCTCGTCATGACCTACGCATTAGTCCTTGCGAGTATGGACCTGAATGAGCGGCTCATCAAGCACTGCGGCAGGCGCAACGTAAGCACGCCCAGGCTGTTTGACGGCCTCATAGGTATAGGGCTTAACCAACTCGGTGCGGGTATGAACCTGCACGAGTTCTCCTTCGCTCTGCTCGACGCTTTGCGCTGCGATGGGGCGACCGCTATAGCGTACAGACTGATAGGAGTAAGGCTCAGCCGTTGCCGTGGTATGAACCTGAGTCAAACCCGCACGGCGCAGGTTTTCCTCAAGCCCTTCGGCAATCGCAAGTCCGCTAAAGGTGGGCTTGGTGGACGTTGCTGGCGCTGCAACAACCGTAGCTTGAGGCTCAGAAGCTGTTTGTTCCTCGCTAGCTACCTCGGCCATAACGTCGGCGATGGCGTCGGCAACAGAGGTCTCTGACGACGTTTCAACCTTAGCTTCCGCTGTGGCCTCAGCTGGCGTTTCCTGAACCTCGTTAGCGCTCAGCGTTGCTGCGAGTTGGTCGCTTTCCGCGGGCGTTGAGAGAGGCTCTGCGCTTACCGCAGCGGTTGCGGTGGACGCACTAGGCGTAGCCTCTTTCGGAGCGGGCGCTACGCTAGTTGTCCCACTCTCGCGGGTCTCAGCCGTAGCCTGCACCGCTTGGTTGGCACTGAGGATTTCCTCCGCCACCGCAGCCGCGGCAGCTTTGGGAGCGCCCACGCGGCTATGGCGAGCGAGTACCGTGGTGGCGTCGGTGGCAAAGTCAGACTTAGTCACTTCGGCAACCGCCGTCACAATCGCCTTTTTGGTTCCCGTGGGCATGTCCACCGCCAATTCTTGGCGGTGACCACGGCGGCTACGACGCGAGGCCGTCTCCGCAGTTTCGAGCTGCTTGGTGATGCGCAGGGCGGCTTGTGCCACATTGGGCTGGGCTGTGGAGGGCTCAGCGCTCGGGGCGCTCTTACGCGTTTCTATTTGCACGAGTGCGGGCGCCTCTGCTTGCACGCTCTGCGCGTGAGTGGCTGGCGTACTCTCGGCCGCTTCCTCTGGCAAGAGTTGCTCGCTTTGCGGCGCAAGGGTGGCAGGCGCTTCGGGCTTGGCAGGCAAGTCGGTTGCGGGATTCACCTCTGTTTTGCTGCTGGCGAGCGGCGCTTGCACCTCGGGTGCGGAAGCGCTGTCACTGGCTTCGACTTGAGCCTCGGCTTCGAGGGGAGGCTCCGAGCTCTGCTCGTCTGGCGCATTTTCCTTGGATGAGTCCAAGGTAGCGGCATTGTCCCCCTCTTTGCGAGCACCACGACGGCGACGACGGCGCGAGCGGCGGCGCGGGTTCTTTTCATCGCCTTCGTCCGTGGCGTCACTTGCCTGCGGGGTAACTGCCTGCTCGGTAGTCGCTTCAGGCGTCAGCTCTTCGCTCAGCTCTTGGCTGAGTGCGGTTGGGGCGACATCCGCCTCAACTTCCGCCTGAGGCGCTTGCATCTCGTCCTGCTTAGCGCGTTGCGTGCGTGCAGCACGTGCGGGCTTTTCTGCTGTCTGCTCGTCAGACTGAGGCTTGTCGTTACGGGTCGTGTCCGTGGACGACTGATTGGCATCAGTCGATTCGCTTCGAGAAGCTTCGCTCTTACGGCGGCGCGAGCGACGGCTGGGCTTTTCCTGCGGAGCGCTTGCGTTCTCCGTCGGGGCGGCAGGTGCCGCGCTGCTTACGGCATCGAGCTCTTCGCTACGAGCGCTCTCTTGACGCTCACGACGACGCACGTTCATCTCTTCGGTTGCGCTTGTGCGAGTGCCTCGTTCGCCACGGGCGCTCTTACTACGGGTGGGGCGGCGTTTACGCGTTTTTGCCGTCTCTTCCTTGGCCTCGCGGCGGGCGCTCTTAACGGGTTCTGCAGCGGCCTCATCCTTCTTCTCGGTGCCTGCGGCGTCCGCACTACCGAAAATCATCTTCAGGATACGGGTAAAGAAGCCCGGTTTTTCGCTTACAGGCTCAAGCTGAGCGCGGCGCGCACCGTCGCTCTGGCTGGTGCTCGTTGCCTTTGTCTCATCTGCGTTCTGGTGCACGGGCGCAGGTTCGCTCGGGAGCACATTCTTGATCACAGGCACTTGCTTGGGACGTGCGGGCTTATCCTCAGCACTCTTCTGTGCATAGGGATCATCAGCCTTGGTGGTGTCGATTTCCTCGACGCGGTTGTAGCTTGCAACGGTCTCTTCGAGGCGGTCGTCATCCTGACGCATGCGCTCAATGTGGTAGTGCGGCGTTTCAAGATGCGTATTCGGGATGAGCACGACGGGCACACGATGGCGCGCTTCGAGTTTGGTAATGTCGTTGCGTTTTTCGTTGAGCAGGAACGTGGCCACATCAACAGGCACTTGCGCGTAAACCGCACCCGTGCCTTCCTTCATGGCTTCTTCCTGAAGGATACGCAACACCTGCAGCGCGCAGCTTTCCGTATCGCGAATCACACCGACACCGTTACAGCGCGGGCAGGTAATGTGGTTACCTTCGGAGAGCGCAGGACGTAGCCGCTGGCGAGAGAGCTCCATCAAGCCGAAACGGCTGATCTTGGCCATCTGAACGCGTGCGCGGTCATAGCGCAGCGCATCTTTGAGGCGCTGTTCCACCGCACGCTGGTTCTTCGGGTCGAGCATGTCGATGAAGTCAATGACAATCAGACCGCCCAAGTCGCGTAGACGCATTTGGCGGGCGACTTCATCGGCAGCTTCACAGTTCGTGCGAAAGGCCGTCTCTTCGATATCTGCGCCGCGTGTCGCACGCGCTGAGTTCACGTCGATGGCAACAAGCGCTTCGGTATGGTCAACGACGATCGCGCCGCCCGAGGGTAGCGGAACCGTGCGCGAGTAGGCCGTTTCGATTTGATGCTCAATCTGAAAACGCGTAAAGAGCGGAATGTCTTCACGGTAGCGCTTAACGCGATTGACCATGTCGGGCATGACGTGCGCCATGAACTGGCGAGCCTGCTCGTAAATTTCATCCGTATCGACCAAAATTTCGCCGATTTCTGGTTGGAAGTAGTCGCGAATAGCGCGCACCACCAAGTTGGACTCTTCAACAATGAGAAAGGGTGCGGGATTGAGTCGTTTGAGGTTTTTCCCCTCGTGCACAGGGGTGGTGACACTAACGGTCGTCTTACGGCCACGCTCTTCGCGAACGAGTTCGTACTGCGGCTCTGCCGCTTCACTAATGGCTTTCCAGAGCTTGAGCAGGTAGTTAAGATCCCACTGCAACTCTTCCGTGGTGCGCCCAATACCCGCGGTACGCGCAATGGTGCTCATGCCACTTGGAAGGTCGAGCTTTTCCATCGCTTCACGCAACTCTTGGCGCTCTTCACCTTCGATACGACGGGAGACTCCGCCACCACGAGGATTGTTGGGCATGAGCACGAGGTAACGTCCCGCCAAGCTGATGAACGTGGTGAGCGCCGCGCCTTTGTTGCCGCGTTCTTCTTTTTCAACCTGAACAATGAGCTCCTGTCCTTCGGTAATGGCTTCGCGGATCGTGCAGTTGCGCACATCGACGCCTTCTTTGAAGTAGGCGCGGGAGATTTCCTTAAAGGGGAGAAAGCCGTGACGCTCTTCGCCGTAGTTAACGAAGCAGGCTTCGAGACTTGGTTCGATACGGGTGACGATACCCTTGTAGATATTGGATTTACGGGCTTCACGGCCAGCAGTTTCAATATCAATGTCGATGAGCTTCTGCCCATCGACGATACCCACTCGGGTTTCCTCTGGGTGGGTCGCATTAAAAAGCATGCGTTTCATTATGAGAGCACTCCAGCTGCCACTGTCGCGGGCAGGTCAGGGCGTGCTTGAAGGCGAGTGATTTCTGTGTCCACGCTTGGGCAACGGATGGCGATGTTTTGCTTTCTTAGGGACTTCACCCACGAAAGCACTACGCTTGCCTTAAGCCCAATGCGGGGAAAGTACGAAGCGCAGGGTTGCTCAACCCATAAATTGCTGGGCAAAACACGCATTTTTCAGCGCTGAGATAAGGGCAAATCGGGCGCTGCAATGCGCGCAATTTTCCACCCCAAGTCTGGCGCCTTCCGTCCTTTTCGAACGTTGCTCGGAGCTGTGTCGGTCGACTCACGTCGACGCCATGGGGAGAGTCTTCACCTAACCCAGGGCGCCGTCAGCGAAACCGATGACGCGCCGCGTGGGGCTCAATCCCTCACAGGCTCCCGCTGCGGAAAGTCTCCACTTTCCGCAAAAACCGATCTGCTTGCTGTTTAAGGAAGCTCGGGCGCCCAAAGTGTCAAACCGTGGCATAAGGCACGGCTGAGCGTGGGTTGACGTGCTCTCCGACCAACGCCGCGCGGAACGATACCTACGTCCATGACCGAGAGGGTGGGCAGAACCTATGAGCAACGCGCATGCTTTGGCGCTCAACTCAACAGGAAGTGTCCTGATGTGCGCAGCGCTCTGCGTAAGAGTCTTGGCAACACTCAGGGCTTACCTCCCGGGGGAGCAGCTTCAGAGTCATACGCCCTGCGGCACAGATCCTGCGAGCCAAAAGGTCAAAGCAACAGGCATCTCCCGTAGGGATGGTGGTGGCACGAACGCCTTGGGTTTCCTGACAGCCCAAGCGGCACAAAAACTTAGAACTTCAAGCAAACGACGTGTGGTGGCCAAACCTCACGGCGCTTGTCCGAACGCAGTTCAGCTGCACCCAAGTAGGGCAACTGGCGCAAATGCTCGAGGCAGCGGGCGCGGCTCTGATCAAGGACGTGCTTCAGAAAAGGCGGTGCACTGATCCCGAAGAATGTGTTGGGACGGCACGCCGCGTACCTGCTCGACGCTCAAGCAACCTCCCTCATGTGGGCAGTTTGCACGACCAAAAGTGGCACGTGCAAACTGCAGTGATTGCGAGTCGTTACAGCAACAGGACGCTGATAGCACGCTGATCCTATGGCGCCAAATGCTGTGATGGCAGAACGGTGGACGCCGGCTGCATACGCAACGCATCTGTCGGCACTCGCGGGTTCGCGTGTGGACGTGTTGAAAAAAAGTTCCTAGGACGCGTCTTCAGTTGAAGTCGCCTCCCCATAAAAATTCCTCTGTCACCGCTACGCAATCGTGCCTGTCTTCGGAAGTCAGACTCGCGCACAGAGAGCCTTGCTTTAGAGACTCCCCAAGCGCGTGCAACAAGCTTCTCTTGGCAAGATTGTGCAGGGTGTTTTTAGGTTGCAAAACCCAGCATTTTCTAAGGCCGCAACCCACCTGTCAGTCTAGCACAATATGTTAAGATGCGGTTCTCAGAAATTTCTTCAAATGGGGCGTGACAGACACGCCCCCTGGGCCTAGTGACATGACTGAATCCCAGAAGGATACCCCTACGTTTATCGCCTCTTCTCGCCTCAGCGAGGTGCCACAAGAGGCGGTCTCATTTGTCGAGATCGGCCCTGATGCCGATGGACAACGCCTTGATAATTTTCTACTCAAACTTGGGCGTAGCGTTCCCAAGAGCCACATCTACCGCATTATCCGTGCTGGCGAGGTTCGCGTAAACCGAGCGCGTGCCAAGGCAGAGACTAAGCTCAAGGAGGGCGATGTGGTGCGTGTGCCGCCCATGCGCCGCTCTCGAGATCAGGTGGCTAAACCCGATGCGGTGCCGCTCTCAGACAAAGCCCTGTCGATTCTCTACGAAGACCGACATCTGCTCATTCTCAATAAACCCTCAGGGCTTGCAGCGCATGGAGGGTCGGGTATTTCTCATGGTCTCATTGAACGGCTACGTGCTACGCGAGCCGATGAGCCTTTTCTTGAGCTGGTCCATCGCTTAGACCGTGAGACCTCTGGGGCACTCATTGTGGCCAAGTCCCGCAAAGCCCTTGTGCGTATGCATGACATGATGAAAAATTGTGGCTTTGAAAAGCACTATGCCGCACTCGTGAAAGGGGACTGGGTCAATGAACGTCAGCACGTGAAGTTGCCACTGCTGCGGACACTGCTACCCAATGGGGAGCGTTTTGTTCGTGTCGATAAGGAGCAAGGTGCTTTTGCGCACAGCATCTTTACTGTGTTGCATCGCTATGGGCCGGTGACGTTATTGGATGTAGAGCTCAAAACTGGGCGCACGCACCAGATTCGCGTTCATGCCCTCTCACAGGGCTTCCCGCTTGTGGGGGACGATCGGTACGGGGATTTTGACTTCAACCGCGCCGTGCGTGCGGCGAGTTTGGGCGTGCCACTGAAACGCATGTTCCTGCACGCGTGGCGACTGAAATTTGCGCATCCCATCACCAATGAGCAAGTGGACATTTTTGCGCCCCTGCCAGAGGATTGCATCAATCTGCTCGCTGCGCTTGGCTGGGTGCCAAGTAACGAGCACGTTGCAGAGAAAAACTCGACATCCTAGCGCAACACGCTGACACTTGAGTTAGGCTGAGAACGTAGCAGAGACGAGGAAGAACGCATATGGCCGCAAAATACGATCTAGTAGTTTTCGATTGGGATGGAACTGTGATGGATACCACGGGTCTCATTGCCCGTGGGATTTGTTTAGCGGCTCGTACGATGGGTTTTACAGAACCGACGCTTGCTGCAGCTCGGGCTACGATTGGTCTAGATTGGCAAACGGCGATTGCTCGTGCGGTACCCGACTGCCCGCCTGAGGCTTATCCTGAGTTCAATCGCATCTATCGCGAGTGGTACATCCCGAACGAGCGGCGCGTATTTCTCTTTGATGGGATGCGAGCGCTTCTCGAGACGCTCGCTGCACACGATGTTCAGATGGCTGTTGCAACGGGCAAGAGCCGTGTTGGACTTAACCGTGTGCTGCAGGCAACAGGACTGGGGCCATTTTTCGCCACAACCAAGACGGTTGATGAGTGTGAGAGTAAACCGAGCGCGGATATGCTCGAGTGCATTGGGATTGAGTGTGGTGTCTCGCCAGCGCGTACCGTCATGGTGGGTGACTCGGTCTACGATTTGGTGATGGCGCAGCGCTATTCGTGTGACGCGATCGGGATGCTCTACGGCGCGGGACGTCTTGAAGAACTGCGTGCGCATCCTACTGTGGCGCTCTGCGGCGATGTTTCAGAGCTGCGTGTTGCCCTAGGCCTCAGTGCGTACGATTGAGTGTTGCGCTTGGGTAGTACGTCGGTAAAGAAAAACGCAAGCGCTTTTTCGCTCTTGACTTTGATCACGGAGCAAACAGATCGTTGACGTGGCACACTTTGATTCGTTCCGATATTTTGCTATTCTGATAATCTGTTAGGGTTTTCCCTGTATCTTCTAGGTAACAGTTGTGGGTGCTTGAGAGAGCGTTGCCACGTGTTGAAGAAACTAGGAGCGGGGGAGCGCTCGTTTGGTCCCGCACCGTCTCTGCGGGTCACTCCCATCCTATTGAGGAGCGCGTTGACGACCTGAAACTACCGTATCTCGTTGTGGTCAGGGGGTTAATCGCTAGTGTCTGAGCATGAAAATTCTCGCCAGCATCTTCAGTCTTATCGCCTTTTGTGCGTCTTTCAGCGCTGCTCATGCAGCAGCCGAGAAGGACGATTACCACTTTTATCGTGCGGATGTGGTGGTGGTAGGCGCTGGCAGTGCGGGGCTCACGAGTGCCATTGCGGCAAGTGAAAATGGCGCCCGCGTCATCGTGCTTGAGAAGATGCCGATGCTCGGCGGCAACTCGATGCAAGCGGCAGGTTATATGTTGGCGCTGCCGGCCTTTTCCGATAGTAAAACGCTCGCCGCAGCGCGCACGGCGCTCGAAGAGGACATGTTGGCCGAAGGGGGGAGTAGCGCAAACCGAGACAAAATTTCGCTCATTGCGCGTCAGTCGCGCGCAGCCATCGAATGGCTACAGGGGCTTGGCGCCGACCTACATAACACCAACGACTATGTGCGCGAGGACTTTCAGCTCTCTTGGCGCCCGGTCGCGTCAACTTATACCGTCGGCGAAGAGCTCATTAAAGTGCTTGTGCGTGGGGTCGAGGAGCGCAACATCCCCATGCTCACGCTCACACAGGTCACTGAGTGCTTAGTTGACAGCTCGGGCCGTGTCACGGGGGTACGCGCTATGACCAGTGAGGGTCGCAAGATTGAGGTGCGTGCCGATGCGGTGGTGATGTCGACGGGGGGCTTTGCTGCGAGCGATCAGATGATTGAGCGTTATGTGCGGTTACCGTTTCCGATGTCAAGCACGAATCTGCCGGGTACGACGGGTGATGGGCTCTTGATAGCGGAAAAGCTTGGGGCACGCCTGACGAATATGGATCAGGCGATGGTGCACCTTACGACGCTGCCATTTTCAGGGCTTGTTATTCCGATGCAAGCACGCACGGCGGGCGGCATCCTTCTCAATGACAAGGGACACCGCTTTATGAATGAGCTCTCTACAGAGCTTGAGCCCTTTTATCGCCGTGCAGAAGGACGTGCTTGGTTGGTGCTTGATCAGGAAATCATTGATCGAAGTCCCGCCTTGAAAAACTATGTAGCGTCGGGTTTTATGTTCCGGGGGCGTACTGAAGAAGAGCTTGCGCGGCTCTGCCGCCTTAATGCCGAGACGCTCGTGGAAGAACTAGATCGCTACCGTGCCTTTGTGCGTCGGCAGGTCGACGCGGACTATCATCGCCCCTCGATGAAGAGCTTTCTCAATCACTATCCCTTATACGCGATTAGCGTGAGACCCGGGTTACAGAGTACGCTTGGCGGGCTTGCGACGGATTTGCGCACACGCGTGTTGAACGAGCAAAACAAACCCATCCCAGGACTCTATGCTGTGGGAGAAGTCGTGGGTGGCGTTTTTGGTGCGCGACGTCTCGAAGGTTCATCACTGACAGCAAGCGTGATTTTTGGTCGTATTGCAGGTGAAGAAGCGGCGCACTACGCAAAAGGGCTCGCCGCAAAGCGCGAGTAGTGATGGCTCGTTCTACGCCGTTGCGCCCGATGCGTTAGCATGTAGACCCAAGGAGTGGGACGGTTGTAGCGTTGAGCGCGCTTACGCCTCGCCAGTCTTCTAGCTACGGACGAAAGCGCTTTACGCAAGAAACTCGGCACCTCTCGCTTCAGGATCCTTGAACTCTCTCTCAGAAGCTACCAAGCGAGCTTTTGGTGACAGTAGCTCAGTTACGCACGTGGTAATGGGGGACTTGATGGCGCTGCGCATATTTCATTCCGCCGATTGGCATTTTGGCAAGATGATGGGGAGCATCGACCGCACAGCGGATTTCGAAGCGTTTATTGATACGTTCCTCGCGCTTGTCGATGAGCGACGCCCTGATATTTTGCTTCTCGCTGGGGACGTGTTTGATACGTCGTTGCCGTCAAATGCCGCTCAGAAGCTTTACTACACGCTCATTTCGCGTCTGCGTGAGACGTCCGTTCGACAGATTGTCATTGCTGCAGGTAACCACGATTCACAACGCTTTTTGGAGGCGCCCCGAGCGCTACTTGAAACGCTTCACTGTTTTATCGCAGGCGATCGCCCAGAAGAGCAGATTCTTGTTATTCGTGACGCCCAAGGTAAACCGCAACTTGGTATTGCCGCTGTGCCCTACCTGCGCGAGAGTAGAGTTCGCAGCGGATCGATGGACTTTACGGCCAACACCCGTGCAGAGCTTTTTGAAGCAGGGGTGCGCGCGCATTACGATCATGTTTGGCAACTGTTAGATGAGGCGCTAGCAGGGGCGCGCGTGCCGCGCATTGCGATGGGACACCTTTTTGTGGTGGGCTCCGAGCTTCGTCCTGGCGTCAAGCGCGACCCTCAGGCTGGGCAGTTGAATGTGGGCTCTATCAACAGCGTGAGTACGGCAGCGTTTGCCCAGGGCTGGGACTACGTGGCGCTTGGACACATCCACCACGCACAAGTGCTTGAGGCGGCAAGTCCCATGCGCTATGCGGGCTCGCCCATTGCGCTCACGTTTAATCACCGCAAGTACACACACTCGATTGTGGAGGTAACCCTGTCTGAGAAAGGGGAACTCGACATTGTGACAATTCCCGTACCGCAACAACGTGCCTTTGTCCACGTGGAAGGTAGCCTTGCGGAGTTGCTCGAGCAGATTGCAGAAGCGGGGCGTGCGCATGCCGATGAGGCTCCCGCCTTTGTGGAGGCTGTGCTCACCTCAGGGGAGACGGAGCCGAGGTTGACGGAAATCCTGAAGGAGGCGGCTGAGCGCGCGCGCGTGCTCTTACTTTCTATTCGCAATGAGCGGGCCGCGCAGGCTTATTTACGCGAGGAGCAGGCGCTCTTGGAACTAGCAGACCTTACGCCTGCGGAGGTTTTTCGCCTCTATATGACCCAAGAGGGGCGCGAGACGTCCCCAGAGACGCTTGCCCGCTATCAAGCGCTATTGAGTGAAACACACCAAGCTGTGCTAGCTGGGCGCCGCCCTGATGATGAGGAGCCGTGAGATGCGACTACTAGAGCTGGAATTGGAAAACGTCAACTCTCTTTATGGCCATTGGCGCATTGACTTTACACATCAAGATTATGTGCAAAGCCCGCTCTTTGCCATTATCGGTCCGACGGGCAGTGGAAAAAGCTCCCTGCTCGACGCCATCTGCTTAGCACTCTATGGGCGTACACCTCGAGTTTCTGCGCAACGTGCTCAGCGCAACACCCTCGATCTAGAGTGTCCCACGCTCTCAAAGGGCGCTAGAACCACGAGGGCAGCGGTGCGTTTTCAGGTCGACGGCGTGACCTACATGAGCGCTTGGAGTCGCTATATCAAGCGCGGCGGACACGCTGTGAATCCCGCAGCCGTTGAATTGGTCCGTTTTCCTGATGAGCATGCGCGCGAGGGTGAGGTGCTCACCACGAAAAAGCAGGAGTGGGATAAGTTGATCCAAGAGATCACGCACATGAACTTTGAGCTTTTCTTGCGTAGTGTGGTGCTTTCGCAAGGGGCTTTCGCGGAGTTCCTCAAGGCCAAAGACGATGAGCGAAGCGCGATTCTCGAAAAAATTACAGGTACCGAAATCTATAGTGAGATGAGTCGCTGGATTTATTTTCATGCGGCGCATCAAAAGCAGTCATTGACGGCGCTTGAACGTGAGCTCGATGGCGTTCATCCGCTTGGCGAGCAAGAGCGTGCAGCGCTATGTGCGCAACGCGATCAGGCGGGCTCCGAAGTGACCCTCTTGCGTGAGCAGCAGAAAAAACTTCAGAGCGCCATCCTTTGGCGACAGAATCTAAGCGACGCGGAAAAAGCCCATGCTACGGCACAGGCGCAGTATGAGGCCGCATCGTCACGTTTGAAGGTACTTGTTCCTGAGCGTGAGCGTGCACAAATTGCCCAAGCGGCGCAACCTGCGCAGCGTGCGAGACAGCACGCAGCGGAGATCCGTAGCGCACTCTGTGCGCTTGAGGCGCAGCAGAGCGCGCAAGCCGAGGCGCTGCCTGGGCGTGTGGCTGAGCATGAACGCGCACAACGGTCTTTGCAGGCGTTAGAAGCAAAGGGTGAGGAGCTCAGGCAGCAAGCTGAGGCGCTCGCGCCGCTTATGCGCGAGGTGGCACTTCGGCGAGCGGCCATCCAGACAGAGCAAAAACGTCAAGAAGAGCTCGTCCGTCGTGAGGCTGAGTTAAATAGAGCGCTACTGAGGGAACGTAAGAGGCTGACAGAGGCAAGCGAGCAGTCTGAAGTGCAGCGCGCATCGCTTTTGGCGCTATTTGCTGCGCTTGGTCTTGAGACAGAAGGCGCTCAAGGGGAGGCGCTTTTAGCGATGGAGACCCTTCCCGCCGAGCTCAATACGCCGCTTTTGCAGGCAGAGGTGCTTGATGCACACTTGGCGCATTTTGCTGAGGCGCAACGTCGAGCCCAAGCAGCAAGCCGCAGTGCTGTGGCGGCAACTGCAGCACTTCCTGCCCTGAACGCTCAAGTGGATCAATGCAAAGCCGCGCTTGCGCAAGCCGAGCAGGCCGCTCGGCGTGCTCAAATGGACTATGAGCGCGCCCGTGAGCAACAAGAACGCTTCCATGAAGCTAAGACAGTGCTTGGAAAAATGCAAGCCTATGGTGCGCTTACGGAGGAGCGAGCATTACTCCGCTCTGCCGTAGCCGTATTGCAGGCTAATGAGCGCTTGACGACAGCAGCTGAAAAAGCTAGCGAGCAAGCGGCGGCTTGGTGGCAAGAAGAGGGCGTGCCAGAGCTTTTACATACGAGCGAGCGTATTCTCCCGCAGTCGGAAGTTGCACTTGAGTTCACGGCGCTTGAGGCAAAGTTACAGGATCTAGAGACACTGCGGGCAGCGCTCGAAGGGGCGGGTGAACAGCAGGCGGCGCTTAAACGCGCAGTGCGTCAAGCAGAAGCAACACAGAAAAGCGCCACAGAAGCACTACAAACGACTCGCGTCGCGCTTCAGCAAGCTGAGCAGGCATTAGCGGGCGCACAACAACAAGTGCGTTTTACGCAGCAGGGTTACGCCGAGGCGCAGCAGCTGCTTTTGGCGGCACGGACTCCGCTGTTAGGGGCGCTGACGGAAGCGGGGATTGCTGCCTCGGGGCTAGCAACTGAGGCAGAGGCACTGAGCGTGGATTTAACACCCTTTTATGCCGAGGCAGATCGCTGGCGGATTTATGCCACGCAGCGCACAGCAACGATTGCTCGGGCACGAACACTGCTTACGGAGCAGAAGACGGCCGCGTTGCGTCGTGACGAGGCGAGTGGGCGTGTAGAGGAAGCTGAAAAGGCGCGCTTACTGTTGCTTGAAGAGCGAGAGCGTGAGCAAAAAGCGCTTGAGCAAGCTACGCAAGCGCTTGAAGCGCTACTTGCAGGCCGCGATCTTGATGCGCAAGAGGCTACGCTTAAAGTTGCGCTTGCCGATCAGTCAAAAGCGCTGAAAGCCGCAAAAGCTCTCGAGCAGCAAACGCTTCAGGCCGAGGCCACGTGTCGTGCCGCACTCGAGACACTCTGTGCGCAATGCCGTGAACGCTCGCACGCTGATGCGCTTGCACAAGCCGCGCTTGGTGAAGCGCTTGCCGCGCTCGGCCTCAGTCAGGATGAGCAAGGTTACGAGGCGCTTAGCGCACGCGTGATGCCCGAAGAGGAGATCGCGCGCATTTTGACACAAGTGCAACGTGAGGCAGAGCGTTTAGCTAAGGCAGAAGGGGAACTCTCCTCGTCAGCTGCAGCACTAGAGCGACTGGCTGCCCTTGCGCTTACCACAGAGTCATTAGAGGGGTTACAAGCCAAAGCGAGTCAGACGGACTCGCAGCTAGACCAAGCCTTACGCGCGTGGACGCAGTGTTCGCAGAGGGTTGCGCTTGATGATGCGGCCCAGGCTAAGAGCGGAACACTGCTTGCTCGCATCAAGCTGCAGCGCGAGTTGACCGAGCAGTGGGAAGGGCTTAATCGCTTGATTGGGTCCGCGTCGGGGATGGCATTTCGAAGCATTGCGCAGAAGATTACGTTTCGTATTCTTCTGCGTGAGGCCAATGCGGTCATGAAAACGATGACCAAACGCTATACGCTCCTTGCAAGTGGGCCAGCAGGGATGAGCGTGGATGTGGTTGACCATGACATGGGCAGTGAGGTGAGAACCTCATCAAACCTCTCTGGTGGAGAGACCTTTATGGTGAGTTTGGCGCTTGCGCTCGCACTCTCTCGCTTAGGTGGTCGCTATCTGAGCGTAGATACGCTCTTTTTGGATGAAGGCTTTGGCACACTCGACGAAGAGGCGCTCAACCGAGCGATCTATGCGCTTGAAACGCTACAGGCTACGAGCGGAAAACTTATTGGGATCATCTCGCACGTCAAGATGATTAAAGAGCGGGTGGGGTTGCAGGTGCTAGTGAGTCCTATTGCAGGAACAGGAAGAAGTACGCTCACGGGGTCAGGCATTGAACGATTGCGAGCCTAAGCGCGAGCTTCTGTCGACCGTAAAGTCGCGACGTATGTCGCTCAGTGCTTGAGCGCACCTCAGAGCGAAGTAAGGCGCCCATCAAAATGGACGCCTCAGAGCTTGTCTCGACGGTGATTAATCGTCGTGAGATGCTTTTTCTTGCCCAATAAGGTGAGTGCTATCAAACTCACGCTGATTGCGCTTGTGCTTGAGAATGACGAGTCCCATGCTCGTTGAGACGAAGATCCCGAAGATGAGCATCGTTCCTGGCACAGAAATGTCAAATTTGATGAGCAACGAGTAGACGCCGAGCATGACGAGAATCGAGAGATTCTCATTGAAGTTTTGCACTGCAATGGAGCGCCCTGCGCTCATGAGCACGTGACCGCGATGCTGTAGGAGTGCGTTCATCGGCACCACGAAAAATCCGGCGCAAATGCCGACCAAAATGAGCGCCGCTGCTGCGATGAGCACTGCCCAGCTGATACTTGCGCCAAAGAGTGAAATTCCGCCAGCGGGTGCCACATCCCGTGTGTAGTAGCTCATCAAAATCACTAGGAGGCCCATGGCGATGCCCATGGGTAGCACATTGAGTGACTTTTTCAGTGGAATGCGAGCTGCGGCAAGCACTGCCCCTGCGGCAATGCCAAGACTCACGACCGCCTGCATAATGGCGCCCTGTGAGAGATCCATTCCAAGCGCATGATCACACCACTTGAGTACTAGAAACTGCAGGACGGCTCCCGCCCCCCAAAAGAGTGTGGTTACGGAGAGCGAGATTTGCCCGAGTCGATCATGCCAGAGCATGCGGCAACTCGCCGCAAACTTACTGACGGTGTGTAGGGGATCCAAGGGCTGTTTGGGGTAGCGTGCGCCGGTATCTGGGATGGCAAGGTTGACGAGTGAGGCTGCGAGATAGACGAAGGCAATGGCAAAGATGGCTGCTTCGGCAAAACTATGTAACCCGATTGCACTCAAGTGAAACGTATCCAAGATGGGTTGCGCAATCTCTGGCTTAATGAGCACACCCCCCAAGACAACCCCCAGAATGATCGAGCCAACGGTGAGACCCTCAATCCAGCCATTGGCAACGACGAGCTGTCGAGCGGGTAGCAACTCCGTGAGGATGCCGTATTTCGCAGGAGAATAGGCTGCAGCGCCGATCCCAACGATGGCATAAGCAAGCAGTGGATGTCCGCCAAAGAGCATGAGCAAGCAGCCGACAGCCTTGACAAAATTGGTGAGGAACATGACGCGTCCCTTGGGCATGGAGTCCGCAAAAAGACCCACCCAAGCGGCAAGCAGCACATAGCTGATCACAAAGAAGAGCTTCAAAAGGGGTGTCATCCACTCTGGGGCACCAATGCTGGTGAGCAAAGCGATGGCTGCAATGAGCAGTGCGTTGTCCGCTAACGAGGAGAGGAACTGCGCACACATGATGGTGTAAAAACCGCGCTTCATTATTTGTCCCAAGCACGATGTCGCCGTCTACCCTTTCAAGAACAAAATACGTCCAGAAAGCGCTTCGCGCAAGGTAGAGGGGCGCTCGTGCGGCAAAAGATAGTCGAGTCTTTGAGAGCAGGGCATAAGTCTGCTCCCGCGGTACTATGGGCTTAGAGCACTTCTAAGTCCGCACATTTTACCCTATGCTAAGTCAAACCTTCACGCCGTTGGCATCAAAACTCAACAACATACCGCGCCAAGCGGGCTGCGTGGTGCATTGCCTAAAAAATGTGAGTGAATGCATTTAGACAAGCGGTAGCGCAAAAACGCGAGTAAGATTTCTATTTCTGCTAGTCGCTCTGAGGGAGATGGAAAATCTGCCACGCAGAGCGGTTAGCTCGACGTTGCCCAGGTGCGTCAGCAAAAAAGAGCAGATGGCTCTGCATGACGTCTGCCGCCTGGACGGACAAAATCCCTCTCCAAGAAGAAAAAAGGATAACCGAGTGCCACGTCCTATATTTGCTGAAATCGATGTCCCTGCGCTCAAACATAATCTTGCGCGCATGCGAGAAAAAGCGCTAGACCGTACGCTCTGGGCCGTTGTAAAGGCTAACGCCTATGGCCATGGGCTCGAGACCGCTGTCCTCGCTTTTGAGGATGCCGACGGTCTTGCAACCATTGACCTCTGTGATGCACGGCGCGCCCGTGATGCCGGCTGGAAGAAGCGGATTCTGCTGCTGGAAGGGTTCTTTGATGCAACGGATATTGAACCGCTTCAGGAAATGTCGGTCGAGACCGTGATTCACTCGCCTTGGCAGATTGATATTCTCAAGAGCATGCCGCTCAGTGATGTGCGTGTACATATCAAAGTCAATTCGGGGATGAACCGTTTGGGCTTTTTGCCGATCGAGATTAACACTGTCTGGGAGCAACTCACGGCGATCAAGGGGGTGAAGGTCATGGGCGTGGTGACGCATTTTGCAAATGCAGAATGGAGTTACAACGCAGAGCGTCCTGTCTCCGTTGAAAAGCAGATTCGTCGCATGGGTTACCTTGCGCATTCAGCAACGGCTGCGTGTATGGCAAATTCTGCAGGTATTCTCTGGCATCCCGAAGTGGGCGGTGAGGGCGTGCGCGCAGGCGTTGCACTTTACGGTGTGAGTCCCGATCCCCATATCTCTTCTAAAGAGTTGGGACTGATTCCCGCCATGACGCTCTCGGCAAAGATTATCGCTATTCAGCAAATTGCGCCAGGTGAGGCTGTGGGCTACGGGTCGCGTTGGGTGGCTCAGCGCCCCTCTCGTATCGCGGTGGTGGCCTGTGGTTATGCCGATGGTTATCCGCGAACGATGCCTGATGGGGCACCGACTTGGGTCGAAGGATCGATTGCGCCACTCGTGGGGGCGGTGAGCATGGACATGCTGGAAATTGATGTAACCGATATTCCACAAGCTGGTCTAGGTTCAACTGTTGAACTTTGGGGTAAAAACCTCTCTGTCAATCAAGTGGCAGAAGCGTGTGGCACGATTGGTTACGAGCTCATCTGCGCGCTAGCGCGTCGAGTGCCGCTCAAAATCATCGAGCGTTGAGCCACGCCTTCCATGAATAACCCGCCAGAGAAATTGTTGGCGGGTTTTTTTGTGTGCTTTACTTTAGTGGAGCATTTTTTGAGCGAGCAAAGTGCTCTTCTGTTAGAGTACGATCATCAAAGACAATTTTTTGGGGAATAGGCCAAATGGCGCGAGCAGGAAAAGTCAAAACGGAGTATGTCTGTAACGAGTGCGGGGGTACCACCATCAAATGGGCTGGGCAGTGCCCGCACTGTAAGGCATGGAATACGCTAGAGGAGTTTACGGTCAAGGAAGGCGTGGCTGCGCGGTACTCCAACGATCGCTTTAACTCCGCTCGGGGTTTTGTCGCGACGACAGGTAGCTTGCAAGATTTGGCCGATGTGAAGGTCGAGGATGTTCCCCGTACGATCACGGGTATTAATGAGTTTGATCGTGTCATGGGTGGCGGGCTTGTCAAAGGCTGCGTGGCACTTATTGGTGGTGATCCAGGGATTGGCAAATCGACGCTTCTACTGCAAGTTATGGCGCGGTTAGTGGAGATGGGGCGAAGCGCGCTTTATGTCTCTGGCGAAGAGAGCCCTTCACAGATTGCGGTTCGTGCGCAGCGTCTGCAATTGCAACCTCGCGGATTGACGCTCATGAGCGAGGTCGAGCTTGAGCATATTGAGCAGGTACTCAATGAGCGCCGTCCAGAGTTCGTGGTCATTGACTCGATTCAGACGATTTTTTCAAGCGCGCTTGAGAGCGCTCCAGGGAGCGTTTCTCAAGTGCGAGAATGTGCAGCACGGCTCACACGGCAGGCAAAGAGCCTAGGCGTGACGCTTGTTTTCGTTGGACACGTCACCAAGGAGGGCTCGCTCGCTGGGCCGCGTATTCTGGAGCATATCGTCGATACGGTGCTTTATTTTGAAGGGGATCAACATTCGAATTTTCGACTCGTGCGCGCATTCAAAAACCGCTTTGGCGCAGTGAACGAGTTAGGGGTTTTTGCAATGACTGACCATGGGTTGCGCGGTGTCAGTAATCCGTCGGCGATTTTCCTCTCGGAATATCGCTCCAATGTAGCGGGCAGCGCTGTTTTGGTGACACAAGAGGGCACCCGCCCATTGTTGGTTGAAATTCAGGCCTTGGTTGATGCAACACACCTGCCAACCCCTCGACGCTTGGCCGTGGGGGTGGATGCGCAACGTCTATCCATGTTGCTTGCGGTCTTACATCGGCATGCTGGCATCGGATGCTTTGACCAAGATGTGTTTGTCAACGCTGTTGGAGGTGTAAAAATTAGTGAAACGGCGGTGGATTTAGCACTGCTTGCGGCGATCTATTCAAGCATTCGCAACAAGCCTCTGACGCGCGGTGTTGTTGTCTTTGGTGAGGTAGGGCTGGCCGGTGAAATTCGCCCCTCCCCTAGAGGTCAGGAGCGTTTGCGCGAGGCCGCCAAACTTGGTTTTTCCAAAGCCATTATTCCTCGAGCCAATGTCCCGCGTACACCGATTGAGGGACTCGAGGTGATTGGTGTAGATCGTTTGGCGGATGCCCTAGAAGCTGCTGTGAGCTGACGATTCTGCCAAAATCCATATACAATCAAAGCACTTGGGTTTTCTAACCCTCACCATACAAGGAATTGACAATTATGACGACTTTAACGAAGCTCCTTCCGGCTGGTGCTCACCCCGCACAGCCGATCCTCGATCGTGCCCATGATATCGTCCTCACCTACGAACAGCGCCTTACTTGGGGCGACAAGTTTGAGACGAGTGAAGGCACGGTTGCCGTCGCTGTTGAAGAGAAGCGCCCGCTAGAGATTGATGATGTCTTCGTGGATGAAAACGGAGAGTTCTGGGTTGTGCGTCCGGGTGTAGAACGCGTTCTGCAAGTGAGCGGCGATCTTCGCACGCTGCAGGAAGCAGCCACGGCGCTGATCTCGCGTGGCGTGCCCGTCTCGGAAGCACCCGAAGGTTTTGGCGTGCTCCCGCTTCCCAATATCGCCAAGATGCTTGGCATGATCGGCTTGGAAGTCACCGAAGTGGATGAGCCGTTTGTGCCCGTGCGCTTTGAGCATCACGGTGGTGGCTGTGGTTGCGGTGGCGGCGGCTGTGGTTGTGGCGGCCATCACCACGACCATGACGAAGGTGGTTGCGGCTGCGGCGGCCATCACCACGAAGAAGACGCCTGCGGTTGCGGTTGTGGCTCGCACCATCACGAAGAAGAGTCCTGCGGTTGTGGTTGCGGCGATCACCACCATGAGGAAGCGTCTTGCGGCTGTGGTTGCGGTGACCATCACCATGAAGAAGGTGGTTGTTGCGGTGGCCATGAAGAGGGTTGCTGCGCTTCTGAAGAAAAGAAGGAAGAATCCTGTGGTTGCGGCTGTGGCTCGCACAAGTAATGAACGCTAAGCATTACATGCTGTGATTCGTCCAGAGGGGGCTAAACGCCCCCTTTTTTTGCGGTGAGAGAGGACTCACAAACTCAAGCTCTCGCCCCCTCTAGTTTCTAAATCGGTAGATGAACCTTGGAGGGGGAGTGACCTCTAGCAGGGCAAAAATGTCCTTTTGCTCTTTGGTCAACGTCTTGACTTTATAACCAAGTGAGGCTCGTTGAACACGGGCCTCAACTAATTTCAGCGTGGCCA
>OOBP01000354.1_pt1 | contig 40481 bp, 62 predicted proteins | sample 1671681 | NCBI WGS metagenome assembly OOBP01 (sample SAMN06348181, study PRJEB24527) | human gut metagenome
ATCTCCAACGGGGCTGTATTTTTATTTTGCTGACATTCCCCGTCCAGCTGATTTCGTTTTTCCCGACCTCAAATCTGGGGAAGTCCGCACCGCCGTATTTGCTGTTTTGGTTGGCGTTGCCCTTAAACACCTCCATCATTTCACTGTCAATGGTAATACTTTCCTGCACGCCGTACAGGGGAAAATCCGCCCCATTGACAGTAAGCGTAATATCCCCACTGCCGTAAACCGTAATGAGTGGCTCACTGTATACTGTGCCGCTGTTGCGGATGGTGGTCGGGGCGGTCAGCTCCAAGGCATCCCCTGCGGCATTGACGCTGTATTTGAATGGCTGCACCCGAAACTGCAGCAGAAAGCTGTTATACAGATAAATCATATCTGCGACAGAAATTTTGTTGTAGATGGATGCCCGAAAGACCTTATCCGGCTCTGTGCAGAGAATCAGATCCCCTGCACCGTTCAGCCACGCCAGTATTTCATCCAGATTTTCGCTCCCTCTGGTGCCGCACTCCACCGAAATGACATACGGCGCATACGTCCCCTCGTCCATCGTCAGCTCTCCGTTTCTGCCGGGAATGGTGACCTGCTCCACCCTTCTCTCTGCTCTGACCTTCTCGGGTGCGGCAGAAATCAGAATCCCGAAATCTCGGCTGTCCTTTCCTTTGAAATGAAACCAACCCATTTATGCACCTCCCTTTGCTATGGCTCTGCGTCTGCGAGAAAATTCCATTTCCTGCATCAGACTCGGCACTGCTTCCTTGCTGTCATTATGGAAATGCTCAATCTGCAGTACCGTATTTCCTTCTGTATGATTGACCGTCTTTGTGATATAGGACGTATCTCCGCCACGCTGAACGGCAATATCCCCATGCAGGCGTACCATGTTTTGATTCATGGCGGCACGCATTTTTTCATACGCATCGGACATTCTGCGGCTGAACCCATCGGACAGGCTGCCGCTGATGGTATCCGAAACGCTGTCCATGCGGTCAGACCAACCCACGCCGACACCCTGCGCCATGTAATCGCCGATTTTTGCCATCACACGAGAGGGGCTGTTGATGTCCATTTCCTTTTTCGCCGCACGCACCGCCGCCTGTAATGCCTTTGCAACTGCATTGACAACGCCGCTTTGCCCGTCATGTACGCCCTTTGCAACGCCTTCCATCAGGCTTTCCCCAACGGCTTTAAAATCCGCCTGATAGCCTGCGATTTCTTCCTTCGCCGTTTCCGTCAGCTGCTTTGCCTGCTCTGCAACAAGGGGCTGCTGTTCCGCAATCCCTTCGGAAACGCCCTCCGCACTGGCTGCCTGCATACTCTCGGATACTTCCGCGCCAACATCGGAAATCTCCGCCTTTACACCTGCCAGAAATGCAGGAATTTCTCCTGTGTAGGATTTCTCCAGAGCGTCAAATTCGCCCTTGTAGAATTTTTCCGCCACGCCCTGCGCCATCTGCTGCTTCTGCTCGAAAAGGGAAACATACTGGTCGAATTTCGTATCGGACATGGAAATCAGCTTGTTCATGTAGTCTAGGGCATCCTGCACGCCCATGCCGGCAATCTCACCCATTAGGCTGTCGGAAATACCTTTTTCCTTCAGCTTGTCGAGTGCATCCCCGTATTTTTCCAGCTGTTTAATATCGTCCTTCAAATCTCCCAGTTGGAACAGTTCCTTGCCTTCCTCTGTTTTTACCCGCTCGAATAAATCTCCATAATCGGCAAGCTTGCTTTGCAGGCTGTCCTGCTTGCGCTCAATGGTATCCAGTGCCGCCTCATATTTCTGTTGGAATTGTTTCAGCAGGGAAATTCTCTCCTGCAACGCCTGCTGTTCAGCGGCTTTCTCTGCTTTTGCCTGCTTCCTGTTCCAAGTCTCCTCTATTTCCGCAATCTCTTTGAGAATCTTCTGGCGGTCTTTTTTCTTTGCCTTATTCAGCTCCGCATTTTTCTCCGCCAGCTGCTTTTTGTGGTCTGCCAACTCCTCCGCCGCCTGCTGTGCATCTGCCTGCTTCTGCATTTCCTGCAAAGCCGCATTTTGCTTGGTCAGCTCTCTTTCCAGAACATCCCCGACCTTCTGTGCCGTTCTTCTGGCGTATTCTACAGCCGTTTCCGTTCCGGCAAACGCATCTATAATGCCATTCGCAACCGTTTCTGCAGCATCCACCGCCATCTGTCCGCTTTCCTCAATGCCGACTGCGATACCCTCGCCGATATATGCGCCGACCTCCTCCTTCATCAGCTTGGAGGGGGATGCAATCTTAAACAGCCCCTTCAGCTTGGAAAGCAGGGTATCCTTTATCTTTCCGGCAACATTTGCAATCTTTGACAGGCTGTTTTTGATGCCGCCGACGATACCATCAATGATATGTTTTCCGATGTTCTTCAGCTCACTTGCAACTTCAACCCCCGCCAGTTTGCTTTTAAACTTGGAAAAAGTATTTTTCGCCGCCGTTGCCATGGATTCTCCGGCTTTTTTCACGCCGTTTGCAACCCCGTCAATCAGCTGTTTCCCCAGATTGAGCCATTGGAACGCCATGAATGCCTCCACAATCGCATGAATAATTTGTGGAATATTTGCAATCAGCGTAGGGATTGCTTTTATCAATCCTATTGCAAGCTGACCGATGAGATATAAAGCCGTCTTTATTAGTCTTGGGGCATTGTCATTGATGACATTTGCAATGTTGATGACAATCTGCGGTACGGTTTCAATCAGCTGCGGCAGGGCGGCAATCAGTCCCTCGCCCAATGCAAGGATAATCTGAATCCCTGCATCAATGACAGTATTTGCGTTTTCCGTCAGATTTTCCACCAGTGTCGAAATCGTTTCGATTGCAATAGGGATAATATTCGGCAGGCTTTCCGTCAGCCCATCCGCCAGAGAAACCGCAAGGCTCGCCGCCGTATCCGCCACCGTCGGGAGCAGCTCCGCGATGCCCTCCGCAAGCGTACCCACGATGGATAATGCACCTGCCGCAAGGCTGTCCCCGTTCTCCTGTATGCCCTGCACCAGTGCGCTGATGGACTGCACACCCAATTCCACCAGATTTGGCAGCAGTTCATTTGTCAGTGTCGGCAATGCGGATGCAATCTCCGGTGCCAAGCCTGCAACCAGCTTTCCCATGCCCTCAATCACAACGCCGATACGTGGCAGAAGGTTATCCGCCACCGTGCCGATGCTTTCAATGAAATTGCTTAACAGCAAATCGAAATCCTGCGTATCATCCGCCATGCCGACCATCAGGTTCGCCCATGCGGCTTTCATGCTTGCAACACTGCCTTGAATGGTGGTGCTTGCCTCCTTCGCCGTTGTGCCTGTGATGCCCATTTCCGTCTGAATCACATGGATTGCCTCTACAATATCGGCATAGGAGGAAAGGTCATACTTTACGCCGCTGAGCTTTTCCGCATCCGCAAGTAAACGCTGCATTTCCTCCTTCGTGCCGCCATAGCCGAGCTTGAGGTTATCGAGCATGGTGTAGTTCTGCTTCGCAAAGCCCTGATAGGCATACTGGATGGATTCCATCGCAGTACCCATCTTATTGGCGTTATCCGCCATATCCGTAATGGCAAGGTCTGCCGCCGCAGCCGCCTTTTCCGTATCCCCATCCAGACTTTGTAACAGGCTTGCCGAAAAGCTCGTAACGGTTTCCATATATTCATTTGCGGACAGACCCGCGGTTTTATACGCATTATCCGCATAAGTCTGAATCGTGTCTGCGCTGTCCTTGAACAGCGTTTCCACGCCGCCGACCAGCTGTTCATAGTCCGCATAGGCATTGATGCAGGCAGTCCCCAGAGCCGCAACCCCTGCAGATGCCGCACCGACTGCCGCAGCACTCGCCTTTACAGCCGTATTTACCGCACTGCCGATTTTCCCCAGCACCTTTTGAAATGGGCTGTCATCGCCCTTAATTTTAATTACAACAGAGCCGTCTTCTGCCAATGGTTCCACCTCTTTCCCTATGGAACATCATCGGCAACTCAGGCTCTACTTGATGTCTTTCTCGTTTATCTTGATTTCAAATGTTCTTTTGCACCTTCGCCCCTTGCAGCGTAAAAAAAGCCCCTTGCACACAGCATCCTTGCTGTATGTAACAGGCATTTCATAGCCGCAGTAGGGGCATTTTACTTTTTCTTCATGCACGCCATCACCTCATCCACCTTGCCATCCCCCATCAGTGCTGTGACAAGGGCAGACTGCTGTCTTTTCTCCTGCTCAGGCAGAGGCAGGGCATATCTGCGTTTCATGGCGTTATAGTAGTCCTTCTGCGCCTGCGGCATATCCCCCTTGATTTCCACCGCTCTGCACCGCATAACCTCTTTCAGCACCCTGTCCTCCTCCAAAGCTTCAAACAGTGCCATAAACTGCCACCAGTGCAGAGATTTTCGGCTTAAATCAATGCCGTACTGCGTCAAAAATGCCCCATAAATCAGCCCTGCATCATGGGTAAAGGAATAAATCGGCGGTTGGTAAAAATCCGCTCCTGCGGCTTTCTCGTGTCTCTTTTTCTCCTGCCTGCCGCAGCCCCAGAAATAGCACAGCCGATCTACCGCCTCCTCCAGCGGTTCGGGAACGCAGCCATAAAACAGCTTCAACGCCCGTTCCGCCTTTTCCTCATCCGTCAGCTCCTCGGAGAAAAAAATCTCCTCCAATCTCAGCATTGCCCGAAAATCAGAGGAGATATGGTATTCTCTGCCGCCAATCAAAAAAGAGTCAGGCAAATTTCCTGTCAACAGCTCTTTCATTTCTTTCTTCTTTCCGCTCTTTCTCTGGCTCTGCGTGCGGCTCTGTTTTCAACCGCCGCCTGTGCCATGGGGGCAGAGGGCTGTGTGCTCTGGGGGACAGGCTTCTTGTAGCTGTTTGCCCGTTCTGCGTGGTAGGTCTGCACCTCTTGGGAAATATACATTACCAAATCCAGACAATCGTAAATATCCACATCCCTCTCCTCCGTAATGGCATCCACCGTATCCTCGCCCAGAAGGTCATCCAGAATGTCAAGCATGAAATCAATCCCCTTTTCGACATCCTTTTCTTCCTTCAGCTGTGCGCCGAAGGCTCTCATTTTCTCGCCTGCGTCCTCCAGCCTTTTTGCATATTCCACCGTAGCGGGTACCGTAACCTGCACCCCTTCGATATCCAGCAAAATCCCATGCTTGCGAAATTCAAATTTTCCCATCTCTTTTTCCTCCTTCTGCCCTTATACTGTCGGTGTAAATTTTTTGGTTTCTGTGTTAAACGTGCCGCCCACGAAATCCCCTACGCCGTTCAGATTGCCCGTTACCTTCATCACACCGCCGCCCTCGCCGGAGATAGAGGAAACCTCAACCGCAACCTTAAATTTTCTTGCTTCAAAGGTATTCGGTGTCTCCGCCACAGGCTTGAACAGCTCCACTCTCACATAGTCCCTTTCGGCATCCGCACCCGTCAGCTGATTTCTGCCGATTTCATACAGTGCCATCACTGCCGCCTCGTCCGCAATCAAGTCCGAATCAAACGCAAACGTAGGCTGATAGCTTTTAATCGTAGAGGTCTGGGATTTCTGATTGATGTATGTTTTGGAATCCTTCTGTGCGTTGGGGGATTCGTCCAAGGTATTAAACCCAACCCCCATCAGCGCAAAGCTTTCCGTTCCGCTTTTTGCCGTGTTCAGATAATCCGCCACCTGATATCTCTTTACTGCATCCATATTGTTTTCACTCCTTATCTTGTCTGAAAAAATTCCATTCTGCACTGAATCTGGTATCTCGCCATGCTTGCCTCTGCCGCCATGGCATAGCCGCTTGTGGTTGCCTCCATCAGCATGACCTTCCTGCCCTCGCCCAGATTGGGGAGCTTGCCTGCCATGGTCTGTTCCCGCAGCCATTCGGAGAAATCGCCGTAAAAGCTGAGGTTATCCAGCTGCTGTCTGATTTTATCCCCGAAAAATTCTCTGCTTGCCACCACAAATAAAAACTGCCGCACCGTTGAGCCGTCCACATAGCAGCGCACAATCTCCTTTGCAGGCACAGCCTCAACCGAATAGCTCTGTGCCTCCTCCGGCAGAAAATCCACGTGCAGCTTCCCTTCCGCAAGCGGCGGATAGGTACGCAGAAATTTTCGCACTTCCTCCATGATGTTTTTCATTTACCTCGTCCTTTCAGATACCCTTCCAAATCCTTCTCGACTTCATTGCCATGGTCTGCCATCATTCGCTTATCCCACTGCCTGCCACGCAATGCACCGCCGTGATAGGTCAGCGGCTGTCCGGTGTAATGCTTGGGCGCACGCCCTGCCATCACCTCGCCGACATACTGATAATGCGCATACGGTCCGGGATAGATAATGCTGTCCGCCGTCACTCTTGCGGCGTTTACCATGTGGGCAGCACTGCCTGCCGACATCGGCACATAGGGCTGACATTTCCGCTCCACATCCTCCGCCAGAAAGCGTTGTGCCGCCTTATCCTCGCCCAGACCATACCTCCGCAGGATTTTCGCTGTGCTGATATTGACCGCATAGTCTAATTTCATGCGCCGCTCACCGCCCAATGCCGCAGGGCCTTCCGCCTGCTCCTGCGGTTATCCCCGACAGAAAGCACCGTAAAGTATTCCAGTCCCTTCAAGTCTGCCTGTGTTTCGATGGCATCCACCGCACCGCGCACGATAAAATCCCCATTTCGGATGGTAATATCGGGCATTACATCCTCCGGAATACGGACGGTAATCTTCGCCGCACCCGTCAAGCCTTTGTTCTCCGGTGTGGCAATCAGCTTGCCGAACCAGCTCACGCCATGAATCGCAGTGCAGACATAGCTTTCCAAGTCCGTTTTCCTGTCATAGCACAGCCGGATATGCGTAATCGTTTCCGTACATGCAAGCATCACTCCACCCCCCGATACAACAGCCCCGTATTGCCGAGATACAGCACCGCCGCGCGGTAAAGCCGTTGTTCCTCCGTACTGCCTTCGGTTGTGTAGGTAACAGAAATGCCGTCATTTGTTTCCGATGCAATGCCGTCCCTCTGCTCCTTCTGCAAAAGCACATCCGCCACCGCACAGCACGCCTCTCTGACCCTCTCCATGATTTTCTCATCCGTCACCGCCGCAATACGGTCAAATGTCACGCTGTCCAGATAGGCAGAGGCGGAACGGGAGAGACGCTTAAAGTCCCCCTCCGCCATTTCGCCGCAATAGGTATCCCGATAATACGAAAAATCCGCATAAACCATGCGTTTTCCCCCTTTACTGCTTTGCCTCCTGCTCCTTTTTCAGTGCCGCAAGCTCCTTTTTCAGTGCGGCATTTTCCTTTTTCAGCTTTGCGATTTCCTTGTTCTCTGCTGTTTCGGGCTGTTTTGCGCCCATGCCTACTGTTTTTGCCATACGCCTTTCCTCCTTACGCCTTATGGTGCAGATAAATCCCTGCAACCTTGTTTTCGTATACATCCGCCAGACCGTATGCTCTATAGAAGAACAGCCAGCCGTCACTATCCTGATTTGCATCGGGAGAGATCACCTTATTGACCGTATGCTTGGGATACTGCAAAAGCGCAGGCTTATGAATGACCATGAAGTTAATGTCCTTGCCTGTGCTTGCCTTCACAAAGCCGCCGACCTTCTCATTCGCACCGCTTGCGCCGCTGTTGTCCGTCTTGCCGTCATACAGGTCAATGGCGGTATAGAAGCGGGTCTGGGGTACCTTCTGAATGGATGCAAAGGAATTCAGCACCTCTTTGGATTTTGTGGTATCGACTGCATAAACCATGTTGTAGAGGGTGGGTGTGATGAACAGGTGTCTGTTTTCCTGTGGTACCTCATCCTCGTCCATTTTGTTCTGCGCCTCCACCAGAGCCGCCAGAACCGCCGCACCATCCGCCAGTGTGCCTGCGGTTGCCTTGGAAATGCCTGTTGTGCCTGCGTAGGTCGCAAAGCGGAAGGCATCCATTTCGGGTACCACCTTCGTGCGGATGAATTCCGCCGCCAGCTTCCCAAACGCAAGCCCTGCGGTTTCCTCGTTGTCCATGGCATCGACCGTAAATTTTCTGCCACGGTCATAATTGAATTTGACGGTTTCATTCGTCAGTGTCACATCCCCATGCACATAGCCGCCGTTGCGGTCATAATCCGCCAGACCATCCATGCTGATTTTGGGAATCACGATTTCATTTGTGTTTGCGCCCATCTGCACCAGTGTCATATCGCCGTCCAGTGCAGAGGTAACGGACGCATTCTGATAGACCTCATCCAGCAGGTCAATGTATTTTTTAAAAAGTGTAATGCTGTTCGCCATGTTTTATTTCTCCTTTCGGTTTTCCTTAGTCCTTCTTCGGGGATAAGCCCATTGCCGCTCTGACTGCCGCATCGTCCACCTCGCCGCCTGCAAAGCCTGTCCCTCTGGAGAAGGCAGGCACTCTTGCAGGGTCTTTTGCGAAATATTCCTTGTCCTGCGTCAGAGCCGTCAGAATATCCTTGTCCCCCTTGCCCTTGTTTGCTTCATCCTGCAGGGCGGTCTTAAATTCGGCGTAGACTGCCTTTTCCGTCAGTGCATCCCGCCATTTCTGCTCCCCGACCACCGTCTTAAAGCGGTTGGCATACTCGGCTTCTTCCGCTTCTTCCTTGGCTTTCTTCTCCGCCTCGGCTTTCTCGTCTGCAATCCGCTGCTCCAGCTCCTCAAATTTCTTTTTGAAATCCTCGTTGCCCTCTGTGGATTTCTTCATATCTGCAATGGTGGTTTCGTATTCCTTGAGGGTGCCGTTGGCTTTCTCCAAGTCCGCCTTCACTGCTTCAAGCTCTCCCTTTGCCTTACCGATATCCGCTGTGTTGATGTCCAGTAAGCCCTTCAACTGTTCCTCTGTGGCATCGGGAAAAAATTTCTTAATATCCTCTCTTTTCATTCTTCGTTCTCCTTTCAGCTTTCAGTTTGTTCTCACGGTTCTTTCCGCACGCCTTGATAGTTTTTCGCCATTCCGGGCAAACAAAAAAGACCTGTTTTACGTCTGTGTCCAAAGACGAGATAGAATGGACCACCGTTCCTTTCTGATTCTTTTGCATGAAAAAACCACCTTCCTTTCGGTTGGTGGTATTCATTCAAAATTCACTTTACTGCATATTTCTGTCAGAGATCTTCCTTTGAAAAACGGTGCGTGCATCAGTGCATCAATCGAATCAAAGCTCTGCTCCTTTTCTCCGTAGCATAAAGAAATATCAGAACGGGAGAACGGGCAAATCGAGCCATTCACGCCGAGATATTCAAAGGTAATATCCTGTGTCAGACTGTCAATCCAATCTCTTAAATCCTCACTTTTCATAAGATGTTCGCATTCTCCTTTCTCTCCTGCTCTGTCAGTTCTCTTGCCGGTCTGTCGACGATTTTCCCATCTTTCCAGATAATATCGTGGGCATGTTCTCCATTCCTGCCGTAGGGATGCCTTTTCGGATTCCCATGCGCCCCCGTGCTCACCTGCCGCAGCTGCCGCCCGTCAGCATCGTAATACATACGGTCTGTCTGTTTTCCCTTCTGGGATAGCACATCCACCACAGCATAGGGTTTATATTCCGCAGAAACCTTCGGGTGCTCCTTTTTCGTCCAATCATCCGTAACAACGATAGTCCCATTTTTATTATACCGATATTGGCTGTATTTTTCAATTTCTTTCTGCTTCAGCAAAGCCACTCTTTCTGCCTCTTTTGGCGTACTGCCTTTCCCCACAGCAGCCCTCATGCTATCCGCTTTCAATCCCGTCTGTTCCAGAAAATCCCTCTGCCTTCTGTTCCATTCCGTTATCCTTGCGGATGCCTCGCTGCTGTCCAATCCTGCCGCCTGCAGGGCGTTTTGTTCCCGTTTCCACCTGCGGATGCCACGCTCAATCCTCCGCTGCTCCTGCAACGCTTCGTATTCGGTCATTTTTACGCCGTTATACTCGTAGTCCTTCGCCTGATATTCTTTCAGCAGTGCCTTGTCATAGGTGCGGCTCATCCCCTCGAACCAAGGGCGAAAGCTGTGTGAGCAGTTCCATCCGCCCAGTCCTGCGCCCGTCCCATAGCCTGTGGTTTTCACAAAATCGGGATATTTCCTGCTTTTCCCGCTCCTGCTGTAAATGCCGCCCTGCCATTCTGCATGGGAGGGTCTTGCCCCTGCGTGAGCGGAAACCTCCACAAGGTCTGCGCCCATTTCGTCTGCTCTGGCATCCTGCAAGCGAAGTGCCGTCTGGTTCACGCCTGTTACCACTGCCCGTCTGACCGCCACCTCTATGGTATCCGTCCGCCCTGTCGGGTATCGGATTGCCCCCACGCCCTCGGCGGAAAGCTGCTTGAGGGTGCTTCGGATGGCTGTGCCGCTGTCCATGCCGCCAAGCGTAATCTGCATATAGGCACGGTCAAGTGCCTGTTCAAACTGGTGTGCGGCAGTGCGTGCCGTTGTCAACGTCAGATTGCGAAATGCGCCGGAGGTTTTCTCATATCCTGCCTGCAATATCTTCTGCAAGTCCTCAGATGCCGAAACAGGCGGCGGATTGAGCCCCTGCCTGCGATAAACCGCATCATCGGATTTGAGTGCCGCCCCTCCTGCCTCCTGCATCAGCTGCTGCAGCTCCCTGTCGGTTCTGCCTGTCAGCGTTTTCAGCCTTGCCAGAATCTCCTCACGCACCATGCCTGCCTCCTCAAGCATTTTCGCCTGATGCTCCACCGCAGGAATCCAGTAATCGTATGTGCTGATACGCCTTGCCATATCCGCCAGTATGTCCGCCTCAGCCTGTGCGTACAGCTTTATCATGCCCTCCGGCACACGCTGTAAATATTCGGGTTTCAGCATCCCTCATCACTCCCCAAAATCAAGCGTATCCTGCGCAGGAATATAGTCCTTTGCCTCCTCCTCGGAAATGCCGAAATACCACGCCAGCAGCTTTTCGGGCTTGAGGATATTTGCATCCACCATAGCCTTCATCTGTGCGTATTCCGCGCCTGTGTCCGTCAGCACGCCGTCCCCCCAGTTGAATGTAACCTCGTATTTCCCATCGGGCGCAAGCTGATACAGGCTTGTGTAGTAGTCCAGCACCCAGACCAGATGCTCCAACGCCGTCTGTAAGGACTTCTGGATATTGCAGACCGCCGCATAGCTGCGCTGCTTGCTCATGCGGATTTCCTCCGCTGTCTTTTCCTGATTCTGTGGATCGGATAATGTGCCATAGGAAAGATTGCAGTTAAACTCAATCCGCCGCAACAGCTGATTCAAGCCATTGAACAGGGAAGCATCCCGAATTGCAGGGCTGAATACCTCGTATAAATCCCCGGTTGTCCCCTTCTCCAGATTCAAGGAGCGGAACAATCTTTGCTTGCCGACAGGCAGCCTTTTCCCATCCGCCTGCAATGCTCCGACAGAGGCATCCACTGCCAGCTCCGCACCTTCAAATTCCCATAGGATACGGCTGTATTGCCTATCCGCCTGCTCCATCAGCCCTGCCGCTCTCGCGCAGACCGATACGCCCAGAGGGGATTCCGCATCAATGTGGTTCGCAAAGGGCATCTTGAAATATACAAAAAGAGGACGCTCCAAGGTGTCCCCGTTCTGATAGCCCAAGACAAAGCTTTCTTCCAAATCCGCCCATTCATCCACGCTTGTCAGAGCCGCAGGCACACCCAATTCTCCTTCCTGATAGGAGATAAAGGCTTTATTCTGCACCGTATAGCCCGCATCCGTCAGCTGATGTCTTTCCAGTTTGGTATACCATGCACGCCCCTTTTTCACACGCTCTACAAACACCGCACCCGTCACTTCTCCACGGCTGTTGTAAGCAGTCGGAATAAATCTGTCCGCATGAACAAAATCAATCGCTATTTTTCCGCCATCCATGTAGGGCTTGAATACCAAGCCGCCCAATGCCACCGCAAATTCTGTCTGCTCTCTCAATTTAGAAAGCACAAAATCATAGCCTTCCTGCAAAAATGCCGCCCGTCTGCCACTGCCGCTGATTTCGCTGTGAAATTCCACAGTAACCAGTCTCGCAATCTCCGAGGCAACCGCAGCGGCTAACCCAAGCGTTTCTGTGTTCTTATCTAACCAGGGCGGCTCATTGCAGAACATCTTCTGCCAAAGCGTGATGGCATCCTGCATTCCGGTACTGATTGCCACCTCCGCACCGACTGCCCTTTTTATCGTTTCTCTCTGAAAAAACATCTGCAACACCCCCTTTACCCATGTAATAAAATTTCGCATCATTGCCCCCTCCTTTTCCAGATGGGTTCTGTTCCATAGCGCACTGCATCGATATGGTGATTGTCTCTGTCGGGGTAGCCGCTGATGACCTCCCCTGCCTTGTTCCTGTCATATTCGTAGGCGGAAAATTCCTTCGCCGTATCGGGACAGCGCACAGGGTCAATCACAATCCGCACCAGAGCCTGTAGCCACTTCATGGAATAGTCCACGCTCCCCGGTCCCTTCACTGCGCCACGGCAGAACAGCCCATAGCTGCGATAGTCCGCAACACTTTTCGGCTCGGCACTATCCGCCGTAATCAAATCCGTATCCTGCACGCCGTATTGCCGCAGGAGCCTTGCCGTTTCCGCATTGCCCGTTCTGTGCCTTGTCAGCTCCCCGAAGATGTAAAGCGTCCGTCTGGCAGAATCGTAGTGCATCCGGTTGAACGCCCAAGGGTCGGGGTAAAAGCCCCAGTCCACGCCGTTGTAAATGCGGTCAAAGGCTGCAATCTGTGCATCAGGGATTTCCTCCACCGTTACGTTGTCGAATACCGCACCGCCGCTGCCGACAGGCACACCTAAATACTCATGTTCATACGCTTTCGGATTGATTGCCTTTAAGTGTTCGGCATCATCAATAAACCTCTCTCCCAGCCATTCTCTCGGGGTTGTCTTATAGGTACTATGGTGAATCAGCTGCCCCGGTTTGTTTATCAAGCAATACTTGTTCGCCCAGTTGTTTTTCGTCTTTGGCGGATTGAAGGTTTTAAACTCAAGTGCATATTCACCGCCACGCAGGATAGACTGTTCAATACTTCTGACCTCTTCTTCGCCGCCAAACTGGTCTAATTCCTCGAAATGCAGTATCCCGATATAGCCAAATGCCGTTTTAATTGACTTAATTTTACCGGGGTCATCCGCACCGAAGAACATAATCTTCTGCCCTGTTTTTTTGTAGACCAGCTCCATAGGAGAAACCGTCATTTTAAAATCATCCTGCAGACCAAGTGCTGCCACCGCCCACGCATACTGTGCAAATACTGTGGTTCTAAGCGTATTCGCCACCTTACGCATTACAACAGCGTGTACATCCGGATGTTTCACTATCTGCAACAGCACCTCTACAGAAGCAAAAGAAGATTTTGCAGACCCTCGACCGCCCTTCAGCACATACTGGTTATGCTCGCCATTCTTAATAGAGTTATGTACCTCACGGAAAGCAGGAGACAATACGCTGCTCAGTTTAATAATCATCGACGATTGTCACCCCTCCGTCATCATCATTTTTAGCACCCTCGTCACTCTGGCCCAGGTAATTCTTGCCGAGAAAAATTGCCATCGAAGCATTCTTCTGCGCCAGTTTCCATTGCATCCGCCGCAGAGAAACTTTCCCAACCTGCCTTTTTTTAGCGAAAACCACCGCAAAACTTTCATCGTATGTAGCCTTACACCATCGTTCTATCGTATCCTCCGAGCAATCGAACCAGTCCGCCACTTCTTCCTTGGTGCATTGCAGCCCACAAAGTTTCTCAAACTGCTCTTGGTCTATTTCCTTCTTTGGTCTTGCCATTCATACACCCCCGATTCCTTTGCTCGGCGAGTTTCTGCTTTCTTGCAATGTATTCCTTTTCCAATTTCACATACTTAGAAATGGTGTCCTCCCGACAGGTGATGCTCTCCACCTTCTTATTCTCGCACCATACCTCTATGCGGATTCCCTTCGCCAGTTCCGCCGCAGCTTTCCTTGCCGAAGATGTAACAAGTTTCACCTTTCCGCTCTTACTATGGATTACTAAGAATGTGTTATAATTCGCCATTTAGCAGCACCGCCTTTTCTCCGGTAAATTCTTCCCATCTCTCAATAGCCGCATCCACATACTTTGGGTCAAGCTCCATGCAGTAAGCATTTCTCCCGTTCTGTTCACACGCCATAATCGTTGTACCCGAGCCATTAAACAAATCCAATACCGCATCCCCGCTCTTACTGCTATTTTTAATCTGATAATCGAACAATGCAATCGGTTTCATAGTAGGATGAATTTCACTCTTTGTGGGTCTGTCAAACTGTAGTACCGTGCTTTGCTTTCTATCCGAATACCAACTATGGCTCGCACCATCATTCCACCCATACAGGCATGGCTCATGAATCCACTGATAATCCTGTCTGCCGAGGGTAATGCTCTGCTTCTTCCAGATTAAACACTGTCTTACCTGGAAGCCAGCGTCCATACACGCGCCACGGAAATTATACCCTTCATTGTCAGCGTGCCAGATATAGAAGGATGCACCGGGCTTCATAACTGCTTTTGCGTTACTGAATACTGTTGTTAGGAACTCTCTGAACTGATCGTTCTCCATTTTATCGTTCATGATAACCAAACCATCTGTTCTTCTGTGGCGTTTTCTCGCTTCGTCTACACTGCCGCCCATCCCCAGTGCTACGTTATAGGGTGGATCAGTAAGGAATAGGTCGATAGGCATACCGTTTACCAGTTTCTGCACATCATCGATCATTGTGCTGTCACCGCACATCAATCTGTGCCTGCCCAACTGGTAAATATCCCCACGTTTTGCTTTTGGTTCTTCCGGAAGCGCAGCAGTGTAATTATCTTCCTTGACCTCCGGTTCTTCCTCATCTTCAAAAGAAATCCCCCAGTCCAAATCAAGGTCAAGAAAATCCAAGTCCTCCAGCTCATCCGCCAATAAGGACATATCCCATTCAGCGAGCTCATTTGTCTTATTATCCAGGAGCCTGTATTTTCGTTTCTGTGCCTCGGACAGCCCTCTCTTGACTAAACAATCGACTTCTGTATATTTGAGCAACGTGAGGGCTTTCAGGCGGGTGTGTCCGGCTAATATCTCCATGTTTTCATCGACAATAATCGGTGCAACATAACCGCACTGCTCAATACTCTTTGCGACCGCTTTTGCCGCCTCGTCATTCTTCCTCGGATTCTTTCCGTATGGTTTTAATTCCGTTAGTTTTACTCTAATAATTTCCATCTAACCGTTCCTTTCCTCAAATAAAAAGGCACCCGTTTCCGAGTGCCCAAAATAGGAGGTAACATGAAATATCCTGTGTTCTCATAATTTTCACAATACCATAATACCATATTTCGATGTGCCCTTTAGTGCCCTCTTTCAGAAATTTCAAAACTTCTTAAAGCTCTGCCATGAATTTTCAATACAGAACGGTAGTTGTAATCCATCTCCACCGCAATCTGCTCCCATGTCCTTCCCATCAGATACCGCCGAATCAGCACTTCCTTCTCCGCCCCGTCCTGCATCTGATGTATCCTGTCATGGATTTCCTTGTACTGCCGTACCGCCATAGCCTGCTCCTGCTCCAGCTGGCTGATGAGTGCATCCAGCCTCGCCACATATCCAGACAGGTCGCTGTGTGCATTTCCCTGTGGCATCCCGTCATGGTTCACGCTCGGAAACATCTGCTGACTGCGCAGCTCGCCAATCTGTTCTTTTAAACGCTGCGCCTTCCGTATGGAATATATGTACCCCTTAAGATATTCCTTTTTCCTCTCGTTCTCCCTCACAATCGCCAAGCTATCACCCCTCCAGTCTTTTCAGCCATCTTTCCTTTTTCCGCCGAATGATGCTGTATATCTCGGCGTTGTCCTCCGCATCCAACAGCAGCCCCAGTACGTTGTAGACATCCGCTGCCTCCTCCACCAGATTCCGCCTCGCCTCGTCCGCCGTCACAGGCGTGGGGTTGATACCCGTCAACGCTCGCCGCAGCTTCAATGCCGCCTGCGATAATTCCGCACATTCTTCCGCTAACTGCGCTAACAGCTCGTCCTGCGGAAGGTGCTGTTTAATTTTCTCGTCAAGATTCATCCTTTGTCCTTCTTTCTTTCAAATAAATATAAACACCATAGGGCAACCAGAGTGTAACAACCCATAAAAAACAAATAATTGGTTTCCATACGTTTTGCATGCAATCTTCAATGAGCATATTTAGAAAAAGACCGTATCCAATCATTATATACACGATTATCAAAATTGCCAAAATAACCATTTTCATCACTCCCATTCGTTAGCAAGCTCAGAAATATCAAATCCAAAGAAGGAATTATCAATATTCTCGTAAACAGCATCTAAGATTTCCTTATTGCGAATGCCGTCTACTTCCATCTGTTCCCAAAAATCTTTATCCTGCGTTGATGTTCCAGAAAAATCCCACTCTTGTTCTTTCTTGTACGTTTTCCCTTTAAATTCAAGTGTTTCTGTGTATCCTACTCCGTGTGTTTCAACTGTATATTTCATCGTTCATTCCTCCTCCTTCGGTTTCTCGCACCGCTCAAATTCGATAACCCAAACCCACGGATTCGCGTTCCATCCGTAACGGTCAAGGTCTGATTTCTTGATGGTGCTGTCCCATTTTTTTTGAAATTCCATCCTTAATGCGTTATGAAAAGCGTCATCACTTATGTATAAAATAGCGTCCTGTGGGGTTACAATGCCCTCTTTTTCAATATCAACACACCATCCTTCTCCGCATTCTTGCAATCGCTCCACTCGCACATCCCCAACCTTCAACCAGATTCTCGCAGCATCTTTCGGCATATGGATTGATGGATGCCATACACAATGAAAATCGTTATCATCTGCCTTGTAATAATATCTTTCTTTTTCATTCATCCAAGAACCTTTACACCATGTTTCCCGAACATACAGAATGTCTCCCTGCTGGTACGGTAATCTAAAAAATTTTTCGCCATATTCATCAGCATACACCCCCCTGCAAGATACACAGCCTTTTGGTGTAAACATGGTATACCCCCACATCGCATCATCAGGGATAGCACCTTTCACAATCCGCCGAGTGCAAGTCTTTTTCCCGTCTAAAATCGCCCGCACCATTTCGGTATTGAATAAGATTGGTTTAACTGACATTGTTATTCGCTCCTTTTCTCCAGTGCCGCTTCCGCTCCTTCTCTTGTAAAATACAGGTTTTCGTAGTCATACTGTTCCCATTCATCAGCATACTTGACAGCCTTCGCTGATACATCCTGCACCTTCCATTCGTTGATATAGAAATAGTGGTTTGGTACGGTTTCCTCTATGATTTCATATACCATATCTCCGACCTTGCAGGGCAGCACCAACAGCCGCCCCTGCTCTTCCAAGTCCCTGTAGCGTTTTAGTTCCTCTAGCCAGTCAGCTTCCTTCCCAAATCCCTCCGCAGTTCTTCTGACCACTCCAAAATCATCCTCCGACAGATGTTTCCGGAGCCGTTTTTCTGCTGCTCTTAACTGCTTAATCTTTTCTTCAAGCGTCATGTTCATCACTCCAATCAATATTTGATGTTCATATTCCCATGTTCATTTATCCAATCAATAGCTTCTGCATACGTCACGCCGTTATTTTTCAAGACGTATAGCAGATTATGAAATTTGGGGTGTGTTTCCTTTAGCCTTAGGAATCTGCTTTCCTTTTCCAAATGACAACCAAATCCACATAGAACGCAACCCGTTCTATCGCACCCTGTTGTTTTTAGCAGCAGCGGTCTTTCCTCTCCGAAAATCCCATAATCCGAAAACGTCATTTGATTTTCGCATTGTCCCATAGCTTCATAATGTGTGACTACCTCGCCATAAACGGAACATATCGGCAAATTATTTTCTTTTATGTACCAAAGTACATCCTGTTCCGTCCAGAAGCTCATAGGGTTGCTTGTTGGAATTTTCAAATCAAACCCGTTACAACCATTCATCAGCCATTGCGTTTGCCTTGCTTGGCTTTCGCACGCCATTTGAGCGGTTATCGGTACTCGTCCTGTCTCTTTGAAATATTTGTGAGCAGGGTTCTTTTTCATCACATTACAGCATCGATTTGATATTTCAAAAGGCGCGTCAAGCATAAATATGTATTTCGACCTGTCATACATTTTCGAATATTCACCCATAGCAACACCGTTTTCTTTATGTGGATATACGCCTAATAATAGTTTTCCTCTAACGGGCATGCTAGGGATAATCCCCATTTTCAAATTTTTGTACAAGGTATTCTCTTTGTCTCGCCGCCGTTCTATTCCAAGTAAATCCGCTGCTTGATTTGCATACGGTATCCTTCGTTCGTTCGTTCGTTCGTTCGTTCGTTCGTTCGTTCGTTCGTCAGAATTTTATCATCGCCGTGCATCGAATCAACCTTCTTGAAATACTTTCTCGCCCCATCGACCGTGTCTGCTATTTCTTTTGAAAAAAACGGAAAGCCGTATCTTTCACAGACCTGAGCGAACGAGATTTCAGGATCCACGATATCCACGTTGTCAAATGTCAAGACAAACTCTTTTAACTCTGGATACTGTGTAGGCACATCTACAAACACCGCTTTCATATTCGGGTATAACTGGCGTGCTATGTGCAGTAATACTGTGCTATCCTTACCGCCGCTGAATGAGACATAACTACCATCAATCCCGAATTCATCTACCCACGTTTGAATCCTGTGTTTTGTCATCGTGATTTTGGATTCCAAGGGCAATGCCTGCATCTGCCGCAGCTCCCATATTTCATGTTTATTCTTCGTTTCCATCACCTCTTGCAATTCTGGCAGAAATGCTGACATTCTCCATCTTTCTTTTTGTAATGTCGCTTTTGTAGTCCTCCATGTATTCCGCTCCTTTCGTCAAATCGCTACTATGTTCAAATCGGTTAAAAGTCGATCTGTTACTTTCTTTTGGCGCAACCGTTTTAAAATCATTTCCTCGTTTTCATCGCAATTCTCCCGAAGAGTTACAAAGTACCTCAATTCAGGATTTGCCCGCTGGCGGATATTCAACATAACCAAAAGCCGATCCGTTACTTCTGCGTTGATGGAATAGACGGCAATTTCGCCCGTCTCCTTGTCAATTTCTCTGCATAAGCAAATCATTTTCCCACCCGCATCCTTTTTGCAATTTCGTATATCACAGGCACCGTCACGCCGTTGCCTGCCTGTTTATACAGCTGACTGTCACTGTTTACCAATTCAGCTCTATCGAAATATTCATCCGACCATCCTTGCAGTCGGAAACATTCTCTCGGTGTCAGTTTGCGGATAGCAATATAACGATGATATTTTTCGTACCAAACGGCATATACGGTCAATTCTTCCGATAATTGCACAAAAATACCGTGCTTGTTACCCGTGACGTTTTCCGAAGTAAGTACAGGAACGCATACACCGCTTACTTCTTCTTTTCTGTTGCAAACACCTTTGTTATATCTCGCTTGCAAACAAAACGCCTTATCATAGGTTTGTATTTCTGCACTTTTTGACATATCGCAGAAAATAGGGAGTGCTGTATAATGACCTCTACCGCCGTCCTGACCTGTGTCTAACGCTTCTGTTATTCCATCCGGAGAGAACACTTGCATATTCCTGCGAAATCCTTCTCTGTGTCCGATTATTTGCACACTATTTTCTCTGTCTGCTCTTTCGATAGGAAATACTTTTGCGGTACTTCTCCCTCTAAGATGTCCGATAATGAAAACTCTTTCTCTGTTTTGTGGGATGTAATCGGCAGAATTGATAACCTGCCATTCTGCATCGTACCCGCTTTCGTCCAATGCAATGAGAAGTTTAAGGAAGTCCGTTCCCCCATTAACGCTAAGTAGGTTTTTAACGTTCTCAATGAATAGGTATGTGGGTCTATCCTTTTCTTCGAGGTCTTGCACAAGTCTGATAACTCTGAAAAATAAGCTGCTTCTTGCCCCGTTAAAGCCAAGCTGCTTTCCGGCAACGCTGATGTCTTGACACGGGAATCCAAAACACCAACAGTCTGCTTTTGGGATGTCCTCGGCGAAAATCCGCCTAATGTCATTTGCATACCATTCTCCATTCCTGTACTCCTCCTTTCCTGCCTCCGTTACTCTTTTATTTTTTGGCAGCATATCTAAATAATCTCGTTGGATTCCAGTCATGGTGTGCATGGCGGTGTAGCTTGCGACTGCAAATTTATCAAATTCACAGAATCCGACACATTCATGCCCTGCCAGCTCCATCCCACGCCGAAAACCGCCCACACCCGCGAAAAAGTCAATGAATTTCATTCCTTACCTCCGCACTTCCTCCTTCGTTTCAGTTCATTTTCCAGTTCCTTTATGCTGCAAAGAGAAAGCTGCCGTTTCCGTTCCGTGTATTCCTTCTGCGGTCTGTGTTCTTTCCATCTCCCTCTGAAATCCGTTTCCTTCAGGTCAAATAAATTAAAACAAGCCACATTTCTCACCTGCCCATCCGCCAGCAGAACCCACCACATGTTGTTAATGTTGTGGTATACCTTTCCCCGCAGCAGATACCCGCTCCGGTCACGAAAATATTTTGTTTCTCCGTTTCGCAGTATCTTTCCGTCCCTGTCTGTGCCGTTCATTTCATATTCGGCAGCCTGCCCGTCCACAGCCTTCAGAGAAAACCACTCTTTCTGCGGATGATGCCAGTTGCGGATATAATCACGGATAATAAATGCTTCGCCCTTGCAGGTGTTCTTCTGAAATTCTATGGAATACCCGCATTTTTCAAAATAGTTCAAAAGCTTTTCCTTTGTCCAGTCAAACCGCTTCTGTATCAAATATGGCATTTTTTCATATTTGTCAAAATCATAAAACCCACCATACAGGTTTTCGTGAAATACATCCTGATAAAATTCAATTTTAAAACAATTGGGTGCATACTTCGCTTTAAAACGCAAATCATCAAATCCGCCTGCTCTGCGTGTCTCGTTCAAAGAAGGAAAATTCTTTTTAACCTCTTTGTCCTCGCCCACATAAAACCCAATCGAACCCAAAAAACGCATCAGGTCTTTAAAATTCTCCCAATGAGGGTTCCCCTCTCTTTGGAAACTGTGCGGCAGGTCTCCTCTGCCTACACAAAATTTCGTGTCATAAATCGTTACCTTCGGCATTTCCTTCTTCCTCCTTCAACCCAATCAGCCAGTCCACCGAACACCCTGTTTTCCTCGCAATCCGAAATAGCATGTCCACCCTCGGCATCTTATCCTTCCGCTCGTATTCGTATATCGTCATGTGTCCAGTCCCGGTAAAAGCGGCAAAATCCTTTTGCGTCATGCCGTTCTTCTCCCGCAGCAGGCGGATTCTTTCCCGAAATATCTCCCCGTCAAATTCTCCGGTCTGCTTGCGGCGGCCCGCCTTCTTCTCCGGCGGCGCGTCCTCCTCCACCTCTACCACAATGTATCCAGGACGCTTGATCTTTCCCGTCCTCCCTCTGGAAATTAAGGATCGTATGGTTTCTACCTGCACCCCTCGCAGCTCCGCCAGCTCCGCCGCACTGTCTGCCACCGCAAACGGAAGGGAAAGCGCATCCTTCGTCACCGCCATATAAATCTTCAACGTGCTCCCTCCCATCCTGAACCGTTAAAACGGCAAATCGTCATCTTCGACTGATTCGTCAACGGGATAGAATCCCTCCTGCTCCGCTAACCCCATTTGTTTTCCGGTCTGTGCCGCAGGCTTGCTCTGTGCCGTCTTACCTTCCGCAAAATACTGCTCCTCAACGATAACCTCCGTTGTCCACCGTTTTTTGCCTTCGTTGTCATCCCAGCTACGCACCTGCAACCGCCCGACAACAGAAACCATCTGCCCCTTTTTGAAATATTTCTCCGCAAACTCTCCCTTTTTGCCAAATGCCACGCAGTTGATGAAGTCCGCCTCAGGTTCTCCCTGCCGTTTGAAACGTCTATTCACCGCCAGCGTATATCTCGCTATGGCTAAGGGCTCCGTCCCCTGCGAATACCGCACCTCCGGCTCTCTTGCCAGCCGTCCCATCAGAATCACTTTATTCATACCTCAAGCTCCTCTCTCGTTCTGTAGTTCCGCCCTTCGCCCCATCCGATTTTCAGCTTATATTTGCCGCACCGCTGATAAATTCTGCTGCCCATGGCTTCGTCAAGCTCCATGATTTCATTCAGCCCTCTTTCCCCCGAGAAAATCGTCCGCAGGGCGCGATTGTTATACCGTGCGTTGATGATTTCAAACGCAAGGTTAATGTCCCCATCGGTCGGCAGTGCGCCGTTTCTGGTTTTCAGAAAATCGTCGATATACAGCACCTCCGCCGTTTTCCATTTGTCGATTTCGCGTGCATAGTTTTCATCATCCGTCTTGAGTGCCTTCAGCTTGGTGGCCTCCTCCGTCCAAATCATGTAGCGCACGCCCTTGCCTTGGAGCAGCAGCCGATTCGCAATCGCGGTGCAGATATGCGTTTTCCCTGCCCCGGCCTGTCCGCCGATATAAAACCAACCCTCCCTTTCCTCGCAGAAGCACTCCGCCGCCGTAAGGATGGATTTCTGCCAGCTCGTTTTCGCCTCGTAGGTCTCGAAGCGGTATCGCTCCGCCATGTCCTGCAAGCCGCTTTTTTGCAGTCTCCACTTGCCCCTGCGCTTCTCCATGCACTCGCACTCCATGGTGTATTCATACCCATCTCGCATCAAAAACACAAACCCCTTGTTGCGGCAAATCGGGCAGTCATATCCCGTCAGGTCGCCCCTTCTGCTGTTGTATAACGCCATCCGCTCCTCACAGGACGGTGCCATCGTATCTGCCTTCTTCGCCTCTGCCATAATCCGTTCCAGAATCGTCATCATACTTCCCCTCCAATACCTTCGGCAAATTGCCGTCCTTCATCAGCCAGTCAAAATCCGCCTGCCAGTTATTCTTATTTCCGCCTCGTAAAAACCTGCTGCGCTCCGCCTTTGTAAATGCCTGCTCGAAATCCGTAAGCGTGTAGCCGCTGTTCAACCTTGCATGGATTGCCTTCTTCCGCTTGTCCGAAATCACTTTTACCGCAGGGAAGGAAGGACAGAGCCTGTGGTAGGCAGCCACCACTGTGGATGCCGTTATGGTTTTCGGTTTTTCATTTTCATTTTCATTACCATTTTCATTTACATTTTCATTTACATTTTCATTTACATTTACATTAGGTTTTTCAAAAGCGTCCTTTTCTGCCCTGTTTTCAAAACCATAGGTTTCTGTTTTCTCCTCTTTTTCAAAACCATAGGTTTCCGTTTTTCCTTCTTTTTCAGAATCAACGGTTTTCGTTTTTTCCTCTTTTTTATTGCTATCGGTTTTGCTTGGTCTGCCGCCCTTTTTCCCTGCGGTATACCGATGGTTATTTGCGTCAATCTGCGGCTTGATTAAAAGAAAGATGCTCAGCACCGCATCCGATGCCTGTGTCGGCTCCGTACCGTTCAGCGCATAATCCGCAATCGTGTTGTAAATATCCGCCTGCACCTTCTTTGGCTGCCGCCGTATTGCCTCATAAAAGCTGCGGTAAAATACAAAGCTATCTCTCTCCATCTTCTTCACCTGCCTTATCTGCAAACGGCACAGGCGGCTCATAGTCCCGGTACAGCCGCATGAAATCCGCCAGCGGCATCGTCACCAGCCAACCGAAGTTGTTCTTCCGGTGAAAGACCGCCGGCAGCTCTCCTGCTCTGCTGTCTCTGACGGACTGTGCCACCGCATCCTCAAGATTCAGCCGTTCTACCCGTTTACATTCAATATGTATCCCCTCTAATCCAACTACATCCGCATCGCCGTTTGCACCGCAGTATTGCTGCCCCCGGCGGCAGTCATAGCCGTATTCCCGCAGGATACGGGCAAGCTCTCGCTCGCCCCTCGCTCCCTTCTGTCTGCTATTCGTCAAGATAGTTCCTCCCTATCAGTTCCATAAATTCTTCTCTGCTGTATTCCTGCTCGTACGCTCTCTGGCAGGCTCGTTTCAGCCAGAGGTCTATGTTGTGTCCTTCTTTGCCATGCACACCATAGGTGCCTCTGTGCCATTCTGGTTTCAACCATACCCAGAAGCCATATTTATCCGAAATCTGCCGCAGGCCTGGCCCGAAATAAATGTGATGCTTTTCCAGCGGAACACCTTCTGCATCAGATAAAAAGCACCGCTTGCCCTTTCCTTGCAGGATGGAGTAATTATGACTTCCTTTCATGTTTCTTCCCCCATTCATGCAGCAGAGAATCCATTTCAGCCTGTGTCATTGTCTCAATACCAAGTGCCGCGCAATCCTGTATCACGCTGTCAATCAGGCGGCTCATTTCCTTTGTATCATAGGTGCTGCTGCCATAATAGGCGAACACCTTCTTGCATCCGTCCAGTGTACTGTCCACTACCTCTGTCAGCCAGCCTGTGCCGTTTTTCTGCCATGTTTCGCAGAACCGCTCCACTGCATCGGCACGCAATGCCAGCGGCTCATATTTCCCCACAAGGTGGATATGCTTGCGGTAAACCTCCTCCTTGCTGATGCTGAGCTTGCTGTCCTGTAGCCGTTCTGCAATCTTCGTGCAAAGCACCCAGAGGTAATCGTTGGCATCCAGAGAACGCTTTTTCCGCTTCTTCTTTGCCGTAATCTCTAAGGTCGGCATGCCTGCCTGCGTGATTTCATCAATACTCGCCAGCAGGCGGCTTTTTTCGTGGTGTGGCACCAGAAAGGAAAGCTCCATGCTCCCATCCATCAGAAACTTAATGCCGTTGTATGTACCGTAGGTTTCCATCATTCGCCCTCACCCTTGTTCTTTCTCGCCGCGTAGTCCGCTGTAGCACAATCGGGGCAAAGACCGCCGAATTTATCAAAATATTCCTGCGCGGTAAAGGTTCTCTTGGATGTCTTGATTTCATCCTTCAGCTTCTGTTTGCATCTGGTGCAGTATACAGGCTCCTTCTTTTCGTCCTGACTGTATTTTGTTCTGCCTGCCGCCCAGTAAACATCCGCACCGATGCCTAATGCCTTCGCAGCCACGCCGATGGCATCCGTATACGCCATCTTGTAGCACTCGTCCGAGGTTTCGGGCGAACCCTTGAATACGTTCACCAGCATAGAGCCGCCGATGCCCTCAATGGGTCTGCTCCATTCCCCGTCCACCTTCACATACAGGTGAATCTCGCAGAAAGCAGCTACCCTGCCATCCTTGCCTTCCTCTGCCCAGATGCGCTTGATTTCCGTGTACCAGCCGACACCGCATACACCAAACAGCTCCGTCAGTTTCTGGATACGCCACATCGGGTTGATATCCGTAAAGCCGCTCAGCTTGCCGCCCTTGATGGTTTTTTTCGCCGCATCCGGCACCTCTCTGCCTGCGTTGTAATATCTCATGTTATCCATAAACATCTTCCCTTCTGATACAATCGTCACAACCGATGATTTCGCTGTATTTCTTATATTTATAGAAATAGTCGCATTTCTCACTGCCGCATACAGGACAAACCCGTTCTTCGGTTTCATAAACTTCTACTCTGCTGATACAATCGTCACAGCCGATGATTTCTCCATGCCTTTTGTAGAAATAGTCGCATTTCTCACTGTCGCATACGGGGCACATCGGTTCTTCGGGTTCGTATTCTTCCTCTTTTCTGGGGTCTTCCGTGTATGTAAATGCCATCACAACACCTTCCTGCAAATCTCCGCAGGGAAGCTCTCCCCGTTTAAGTACCAGCAGTTCCACCAAGGGTCATACTGCCATTCTCCGCTTTTCAGCAAAGGCTCGCCGTCCACACGGTTGATCTGCATCGTGCCTGTCCAGTTTTCCATTGCATTTCCCTCCTGTTTCTGTTATTCTGTAAGTGAATATTTATCCATTCCCCCGAGGCGTGCCACCGCCAAAGGGGATATTTTATTTTTTTTGAAACACTTTTCGTATGTCATGCCTGTCTCCTTCAGAATCAGGTCAATGACATATTTCGTTGTCCCTCTCTCTCCCTTCATCAATGTGATTACCGTTTTATGTGCTACCCCGATTCTTCCGGCAAAGTCACTGATTGACTTACAGTGCATCCATATCCATGTTTCCAGATTCGGGTAAATGCTCCATCCTGTGTCCTTCATTCCTGCACCTGCTTTCTGCGAAATTCATCTTTAAAGAAGAAATACTCCGTCAGAATATTCACCCCCAGGCACACGCCCAGAGCCGTCATGATGTACATATCTCCGAAGTAATACAGAATTGCACCGATAACCGTCAGATCCGCTACGATTGCCGCTACGGCATAGCACACAAACCGTAACACCCAGCGAATCGGTTTCCGCAAACGTCTGCGTTTTTTCATAATCTCACCCTTTCATAGCTTGTCCTTCTCATGGGGCAAAGCCCCTCTTATGTATTTGCCGCTTCCTTTGCCGCTGCTTCCTCTCTTTTCTTTATGGCAATCATCTTGGCTTGATAAATCGCCTCTCTTACCTGCTCGCTGATGCGTGCCTCCTCCTCCGGTGTATGCTCACAGTAAGTAATGGTTACGTTGTATTTTTTTGGTGCTCTTCTCGGCATAAAACCACCTCCTGTTAAACTGTATGTATTGCCGATTTTGTCCTATTCCTTGCTATCCTTCTTCTTCGCTCTGTGCGCCGCTTCCAAAGCCGCTGATACCGCATACAAAGCAAGCACCATTGCCACCAACCCCACCACACCTGCGAAGGTCAGCAGGGCGAAAGCGGCAAGTAAATCTGCCATTACATCCCCTCCCTTCTTTCTTCACCTTTCCTTGACATTTTTCTCCCCCTGTCCTATTCTGAAAATACAGGCTGTTGCAGCAGCCGAGTACATAGGAAAGGAGATGATTTTATGAATATTGAGTTGTTGGTTGCACTTGCTGCAATCGTTATATCTGCCATTGTGCCTGCTATCACAAACCAGCAAAATAATGAACACCAAATTCGACTGAAAAAATTAGACACATTTTTTCTCGAAAAACAAAAGGTATACTTTGAGTTTGCTGATTCATATGCGCTCGCTTTAACAAATCCCAGCCCAGAGAATATTTCAAAGTTTCGCTCTGCAACACATAAATGCTTTATGTTAAATGCCAATAAAGATTTTTACAAAGATGCCTTAGAGTGCATTACTTGTCTCGAAAATAATGAATCTAAAGAAAAAATTGAAACTCTCTATATGTTCTGTGTTCGCTCTCTTTCTTTGAACTTGGAATTTGCCATTGAGGATTTTGAATACCCTATTTAATGGCAAGTACTAACGCCATAACCGCAAATGCCATGCCGAGATTGTAAAATTTAGACCGGCATTCGCGGTTCTTTATTCTATATCCGCTGTATACACAGACTATAGATGCTATTGAAATCAGTATGCTCATGAGAAGCACATTCACCTCCTTTTAGCTTGCGTCTTTGTCTGCAAAGAGCATCGGGTCAACACCGATGAAAATGCACACCGCCATAAATTCATCTGCCCTCAACTCTCTTTTTCGTCTGGTATTCATTAAACTGTTATAAAGCGAAGTATAAGGAATACCTGTTCGTTCCGATATTTTTTTAATGCTTATCCCTTTATCAGCTACATATTTCGCAACTTTTTCCGTATACATTTTTATCACCCTCCTTTCTTTTGTGCCTTTTCTTTCTCGAGCTTGACATTTTTCTCCGTTACTCCTATTCTTAAAAAAAAGAAAGGAGATGTTCTTATGAGATTAAACAATAACTGTCTTCGCGATATTTTGTTGTACCTTGAAAGTTGCGACTACTACATACTTAATGAAAATAACGATGTAGAATCCAACGGCATTTGGTTTGAAAAAATTTGTAAAGAAAATGCTCAGTATAGCAAGCCGGAAATTTACTACTCTCTCTCTAATCTTGAACAAGCCGGCTTTATCAATATGAGCAAATCCTCTTTTAGTAACTCCTTGGATTGCTGTGTCAACTTCATTACTTTTCAAGGACATGAATTTTTGAACCAGATTAAAGATGATAAGAACTGGTCAAAAATACAGCACTGTCTAAAAGCCTTGCGAAACTATTCTCTGGATGCAATTCAATCCGTCGCATCCGGAATCGCTAGTGCCGCAATTCAATCTTACACATCATCTATTTCTTCAAAAAATGTTTAATCGCATATTTGGTACCCTTTTTCATTTCTGCATCATTTGGAAAAGGGTATTTTCTTTCGTTCATGTACCACAGAACTGTTATCAATGAAACTCTAGTTACCACCCATCCTGCTGCACAAATAATGGTTGTCACTATAAAAATCAGAGCCATTGTCCATCCTCCTTTTTTATTCTTTGTTTTAACTAACAAATTCTCTGTATCAAAGAACTCACTACTAAAATACTCTATATTTCAGAGAATGTCAATCATTTTTACAACTTTTTTCTTTGTTTTAGAGATTTTTATTGACAAAACGATAACTTCGATATATATTTTGATTAAACGGAGGGAGAAAAATGAATAGTATCGGTCAAAAATTAAAGCTATTGAGAAATGCAAAAAAATACTCTACAAAAACCGTTATCCAGAAGTTGCATCTTGCCGGGTTTGAAATTTCCGACAAAACATTATACGGCTACGAAAACGGAGCTAACATGCCAAATGCAGACATCTTCATTGAATTATGCAAGATTTATGAATGTAATAACATTCTCGAAGTATTTTCCGAAATGAAAATAGACTACTCTATTCCAGATGATTCCACGATGTCTGTAGCTAAAAAATACAGCGCTTTAGATGATTACGGGAAAGACCTCGTCAACACCGTTATTGAAAAGGAATCTGAACGCAAAAAAGCCCAAGAAAAAGAAAACAAAGCCGCCACACTTGAAGATGAAGATTCTGAATATATAGAACTTGTTGCCCGCGGCGGCAAATATAAAGTGAAAAAGGCAGATGCTATCGAATGGGCAAAGCAACTTGACCTTGATAATTATGAAGAAGATCACGACCTCTGCTGATTTCCAGTAATCCCCTAATGAACTAACCCCTGCAACAATTTACAATAATCTCTATCGAATATAGGAGGTTATTGTAAATGTATGAACACTACAAAAATGCAAGAAATAAATCATGGGAAGTCCTGATTGCATGCGGTATTAACAGCTTGCCTGTTGATTTGTGGAAAATCGCAAAGCATTTCGATTTACACATTCACCCATATTCTAAAACCAACCTCATCGGACTGCTGAAAGAAGATGTTTCACAGGGCGATGGGTTCATTGTCTATCTTGATGGTAAAAAGGAGATTTTCATAAACGATAAAATCCATTGCCGGAACCGCCGCCGCTTCACTGTGGCGCACGAACTCGGTCACGGTATCCTAAACCACGAAATCGGCCAAGTACATTATCGCAACAGCGAAATCGACAGCCAGACGGATATGCAGGAGCTGGAGGCAAATGTATTCGCAAGAGACATTCTCATGCCGGCAACTGTTCTTGCGGCATTGGATATACATACACCGGAGGAAATTATGGAACTCTGCAACGTCAGCCGCCAATCAGCAGAAATCAGAGCGGAGCGGTTACAGGAGCTCTGCCGGAGAAATAAATTTAATCTGCATCCGGCAGAAAGAAAAGTAAGAGAACAATTCGATGATTTCATCAGAAATTACCAGAAATAAAAAATCCCCCTACAGTACCGCGAATACTGCAAGGGGGAAAAGAAAGCCGTTGCCTAACAATCCTACAAGCAGAAAATATCACAATTCATGAATATTGTCAAATTAAGGAGGGTAAATCATGAAGTTGTTTAAATTTACTAGTAAAGATAAAAATGGAAATAGAGAATGCAGGCTAGCCTACATTGATGGCATTCCTAATTTATTTAAACTCCCCGGTGAAATGTGCGATGTTACCATCAACCAAGAAACAAGGAAGTTGACAGTTAAAAGTGTTTTTGCAAAAGATCGGGAGGCAAGCCTTGATTTAGATAAAATTATAGATGCCAGAATAATGACAGAAAAAGAAATCTCCGAATCCAATAAAAGTGTTGTTGGCAGAGCTGTTGTTGGCAGTCTATTGCTTGGCCCTCTTGGCGGTATTGTCGGCGGTATGTCTGGTATTGGTTCAAAAAAGAAAGAAACCAATAAAACCTTTATGATTATCACCTATATATCATCAGATGAGGAAAAGAAACTGGTGTTTGAAGTTGTAGGTTCTTCTATTGGATGGGGTAAGCTTTTGAAGGAACTTCCCCGAAAATATAACGAAATCAGTACAGATGGACCAATAGAATTATAAATCTAAAATAAAAACTCCCCCAAGGAGGTTCCCATGGAAAAACTATACTCTCTCATCGCCGCCCTGGGCGAGAAATACAACGCAGAAAAAATCCTTCTCTTTGGCTCTCGCGCCAGAGGAGACAACCACGAGCGCAGCGACATTGACCTCGCTATCTACGGTATGCCGGAGGAAAACCAAGCACACTTCTGGTGTGATATTGATGACCTGCCAACCCTGCTGAAGTGCGACCTTGTCCATGTGACAGCCTATACCAATGCAGAGCTGATAAAGAATATTGAAAAGGATGGTGTTGTGCTTTATGAAAAAGATTGAAAATTATCTGAAAGCTGTACAGCGGTTGGATGAAGCAAATATAGAATACCGCAAGCATCCCGATAACGATGTCATCCGTGACGGTCTGATTCAGCGATTCGAGTTTACGTTTGAGTTAGCATGGAAAGCCTCCAAGGAATACCTCATTGACCAAGGCTTTTCCAATGACCTGCATTTTCCCAAACAGGTGCTGCGTGCCGCCTATGAAAACCACATGATTGATGATGAGGCAGTCTGGCTGAAAATGCTCAGCTCCAGAAACAGCACCTCGCATATCTATGATGATCATGTTGCCGCTGCCATCGCAAAGGATATTGCTACATCCTTCCTGCCGGTGCTGAAAAAATTATCTGATTACTATAAAGAAATTTAAATAAAAAATCCCCTTCCCTGTTGGCGCAGAGAAAGAGGATTCATAAAGCGGTCGCATGATACAACCACTCCTTGCAACAGTATTGTATCATAAGACCGCTTTCTTTGCTATACATTTTTATAGACAGAAGGAGGTCTTTTTTATGATTGCGATTTATGCACGGCAATCCGTCGAGAAAAAGGACAGCATCAGCATCGAATCTCAAATTGAGTATGCCAAGCGTGAGGTTTTTTCGGAGGATTTCAAAATCTATCAGGACAGCGGCTATTCCGGCAAGAACACGAACCGCCCCGCCTTCCATGAAATGATGGCGGATGTACAAAGCGGCAGAATTGAAAAGGTGGTTGTCTACCGCTTAGACCGTATCAGCCGTTCCATTCTGGATTTTGCGGATTTCATCAATATTCTGGAATCGAACCGCATTTCCTTCGTTTCCGCTACGGAAAAATTCGATACCTCTACCCCCATGGGGCGTGCCATGCTGTATATCATCGTGGTATTCGCCCAGCTGGAACGGGAAACCATTGCGGAGCGTGTGCGGGATAACTACTATGCCCGTGTGAAAAAGGGTGCCTGGGGCGGCGGTCCTGCTGCCTTCGGGTTCGATCTTGTGAAAACAACGATTGACGGGAAGAAGGCAACCATCTGTCAGCCAAACGAGCAAATTTCCGTTGTGCAGCGTATCTTCGAGCTGTACGCCCTGCCCTATTCCAGCCTTGCGGATGTGCAGCGGCAGCTCATACAGGACGGCTCCGTTTCCTCCGGCGGCGTGAATTTCGATAACGCCAAGCTGTCCTCTATTCTGAAAAACCCGGCTTATGTCCGCGCGGATACCGCCGTTTATAATTTCTACAAAGCCAAGGGGGCAATTCCGGCGAACCCACCGGAGGATTTCGACGGCGTGCATGGCTGTATTCTGGTCGGCAAGCGGGATGCCAACGAGCGAAAATATAAGGATGTTTCCAATCATCTGCTTGCCATGGGACACCACGAGGGCATTGTGGATAGCACAGCCTTCCTCTTTTGTCAGCAAAAGCTGTCACGCAATAGGCAAATCAAAAATACATATAAGGGCAAGCACTCTTGGCTGACAGGCTTGGTAAAATGCGCTCACTGCGGCTATGCCTTTACCATCCGCTTCAGCAAAACAAAGGAGGGACAGGTGCCGTATTTCTGCTGTTCGGGGAAATATCTGCATAAGGCCTGTACCGCAAAGCAAACCCATCGGGTACGGGAGATTGAGGCAGAGGTGCAGGCAAGCTTAATTCAACATGCCGCCTCCTATAACCTCATTCATCGGCAAAATACAGATGCCGCTGCAAAGGAATTTCAAAGCAGAATTTCCGAAATTGATGCCAAAATCGAAAACCTGATTCTCTCTCTGGAAAGCGTCAGCCACGTTTCCGCGCAGTATATCAACCAAAGGATTGAAGCCCTGCACCACGAAAAACAGCTGCTCCTGCACCGCTACAACGAAACCATTTCCGAATATAATATCAATGAGGTTACGCCCTTTTCCGCTACCGATTGGGAACAGATGGATATTGAACAGAAACGGCAGCTTGCACGCTCTCTCATTCGCACTGTTTATCTCTCTGAGGATGGGCTTTCCGTTAGCTTTAATATAAAAAACGGCGGTCACAAACCTTGATTTTTCAAGGATTCTGACCGCCTTTCTTTTTGTTGTGGGTGTATCCACATCCCACTGAATGGTATAATACCCATTCTGCTCCGCTGTTTCAATCACATGGTTATCATATTCCCCAAAGGGCGGGCGAAACAGTTCCATCTCCACTCCCGTAAGCTTCTTCACGTTTTCATGACACTTCTGCAATTCCTGCGCGATTTCCTCGGAGGAAATCCGGCTCATGTGGGGATGGGTTGCGGAATGGTTGCCCAAATCATGCCCTTCTGCCGCAATTTTTTTGACCTCCTCCGGATATTTTTCCACCCAATAGCCGCAAAGGAAAAAGGTTGCCTTTACGTCATTTTCCTTCAAAATCCGCAGCAGCTCATCTGTATCATCGGCACCCCAAGCCGCATCAAAGCTGACGGAAACCTGTGGCTTATCGGTCTGCACGCAATAAATCGGCAGCCTTCTTTCCCCCTCTGCAACGGCAAAAACCTTCTCCGCCGCCCTTGGCACGCCCATATACGCTGCCGCAAGCAGCAAAAGCCCCAGCACGCCGCATACCGCCCGTTTTTTTGTGATATGTATCCGTTTCCAAGCCTTCATACGAAATTCCCTCCGTGTTGTTTTTTCTAACAATATATTTCCGAAGGAAAAAAATCAGAATCGCCATTTTTCGCCGCCCATCTCACTCTTGTCAATTTCCATGAAAAATGCTAAAATTTTTGCAGGCGTATTGACCACCAACGAAAAAAATCGACAAATACAGATAAGAAAAGGAATTTTAGACATGAAGTATATTATTTTTGATTTAGACGGCACTCTTATTGATTCCATGCCCACATGGCACGGCACCGGCGCAGCTTTTCTGGAAAAACACGGCTTTGCAGTGCCGGAGGATATCCATGATGTTGTAAAAACACTGACGCTTTACCAGACGGCAGAATATTTCAGGCATGATTTAGGCGTTCCGTTTGACGCACAGCAGATTGTAGATGAAATTACATCCTATGTAACAGATGCATATAAATACACCATTCCCCTGCGTCCCTCCGCGAAGGAATATCTGGAGGCAATGGCAAAAAAGGGTGTGAAGATGTGCATCCTCACGGCATCCGAAGCAGGGTATATCCAGCCTGCGTTAGACCGTCTGGATATCCGCAAATATTTCGACTGCATCCTGACCTGCACAGAGCTGGGGGTGTACAAGGAGGACGGCAAGGCATTTCTGACCGCCATGGAAAAAATGGGTGGCACATTGGAGGAAACTGCTGTATTCGAGGATGCACTCTATGCAGTAAGAGGTGCAAAGGCGGCAGGCTTCCGGGTATATGCCATTCTGGACAAGGACTTTCGCGGACAGGCGGATGTGGATAAAATCACCGCACTGGCAGACTGCTCCTTCCGCGATTACAAGGAATTGCTGTAACAAAAATCACTCTAACAAAAAAGGACGTTTCTCTTTCCTTGAGAAACGCCCTTTTTCATTTTCTATTTTTTATTCTGCTTCCTCTTTCCGATAATACACCGCGGCATTTTCGGGGCTGACCATGCAGATATAGCAATCGGTCGCAAATTCAAAGCCGGCAAAGCCGCCGATTCTCGGCAAAATCTCGATGTGCCAATGAAAATCCGTATCTCTCGGGCCATCCATCACGCAAATGTTATAGCCGATATCCTCACGAATCCCCATCACCCTTCCGAGCATCTTCCGCAGAAGTACCGCAAGCTCCTGCCGTTCTTCCGCGCTCATCTCGCCGAAATCACGCTGATGTGCCTTCGGAGCAAGCCAGAGCTCATAGGCAAAGCGTCCGGCGTAGGGCGTAAGCGCAAGGAAATGCTCTGTTTCCGCCACAATACGCCTGTTCGTTTCCTTTTCGTAGGCAAGCATTTTGCAGAACAGGCAGTCCTCTCTGTGCATAGCCTCCGCCATGGTTGCCGCACGCTTCGGCACAACAGGCAGCCCCACCACCTGCCAATGCGAATGGTGCATGCTCATCCCTGCGGAGGGCCCGCAGTTTTTAAAAATCTGCACATACTGCGTATCTGCACGATTGCGGAAAAAATGCAGCCTATCCTGTAATACCTGCAAAATGCTTGCGATATGCGCCGCATCGAAGGTATCAATCGTAGCATCATGGTCAGGCGTATCCACCAGAATCTCGTGCCTTCCCCTTCCTGCGGTCTGGGTATAAAACGGCTCCTCTGCCGCATCCGTGCAATCCTCTCGGACAGTCGGAAATTTATTCGGAAACACGCGCATCTGCCATGCCCCGTTGGGGCCATCCTGATAAATGGCATCCGGTGTCCATGCCTCATGTCCGCCGCAGAAGGGGCATTTCTCGCTGTTTGCATGTTTTCTTTCTGTATTATGGACAAATTCATAGGGGCGATTTCTTCTGTTCTCCGCATAAAGTGACATCTCGCCCGTAAAAGGATTTGTTCTGATTTCAGACATCCTTATTCCCCCTTCTGATACGTCCACGCTTCAATCCCACGGAACACATTGCTTTCCACAGGATGCACTTCTCCTCCGATATTTTTAGATGCAAAAACCGCCTGATTGCGGTAGGCAATGCTGATATAAGGCAGCTCCTCGGCAAGCTTTTTCTGCAAACTGCTATAAGCCAGGAGCGTCTGCCCTTCACCGACTGCCGTCCTTGCCGCCGTCAGCAGGGTATCCATATCCGCGTCGCTGTAGCCGATATAATTCAAACTGCCGCCCGTGCCGAAAAACGGCGTTAAATCCGTCACCTCTGAGCATTTCCAGCCGCCCACCACAAGGTCAAACTGTCCGCTCTCCAATCTCTGCTGATAGGTTTCAAAGTCCACCTTGTCCAGTGTCACCTCAAAGCCGATTGCCGTCAGCTCCTCCTTCAGCTTCGAGGCAATCTGTACCCGACCCGTGTTTTCCTGATTTACCAGAATGGTCGCGCGCAGGCTCTGCCTTATGCCGCTGATTTCCTTTTCCAGCCTGCCATCCTTATCCGCATCCGTCCAGCCGCTGTTTTTCAGGAAGGTTGTCGCCATTGTGGGGTTATATTCGTACGTCGCCACGTTTTCCTCGTAAAGCCAGCTTTTCGGGTTGATGGGCGTATTCGTCATGGCGGCATAATTCAGATACACGCTTTCCTTAAGGTTATCCCGCGGCACCGCATACGCAACCGCCTGTCTGACAGATTTATCCTTCCAAAGCTCCTTGCGGAAGTTGAAGCCGATAAAATCATACTGATTTGAGGTAAACTGGTGCATCCCCGAAACGCTTTCGTCTGCGTATTTGCCTGCATCCATGGCGTTTGTCACAAGCACATCCGTCATGCCCTGCTCAAACGCGTTGATATCCGTTTCCTCTCCGGCGGTCATCTTCACGCGAATTTCGGAAATCTGCGGCGTGCTCCCATAATAGGACGCACTTGCCTTCAGCTTCATTTCCGATGCCTGCTGATAGGATTCCATTTCATACGGACCATCCCCGACAGGCTTCGTGCCCGTATCGCCCTGTCCGCTGTAATAGCCGGCAGGAATAACCGGAAATCGTAGCGCATCAATATTTGAGCTAAAGCTGTCGCGGAAGGTAATCACAACGGAATTCGTTCCCGTTTTGCTGCAGCCGCTCACATAATTCATCACCTGCTTATACACCGCATCCTCCGGAGCATTTCGCAGGGTATTGACGGAATAGACCACATCATCTGCCGTCAGTGCTGTTCCATCCTGCCATCTGATATTGCTGTTCAGATTCATGGAAAGGCTTCTGCCATCCGCCGAAAATTCCCAGTCCTGCGCCACGGCAGGGCATGCCTTGCCGCTTTCGTCAAAATCAACCAGCGGCAGAAACAGCAGCTTGAGGATACGATCAACCGTTTCTTCTCTGTTCAGCAACGGATTCAGCGTTTCCGGAATCCGCATGGAAAGCGTCAGCATTGCCTCTTTGGATGCAACGCCCATCTCCTCTGTTGCTGTCGTTTTCTTCTTCGTTTGCTCCTCCTTCTTGCCACAGCCGCCAAGCCCAAGGCAGAAAATCAGCAAAAGGAGGAAAATCCTTTTTTTCATCATTCTTCATTTCCTTCCAAATCCGCAGTTCTGTCTGCATACACACCAAGCGGAGTTTCCTCCAGATACGCTTGCAGGCGCAGCCGCAGCCGATATGCCTGCTCCGCCAGCTTCACTCGTTTCACATAGCTTTTCGTTTCCTCGTATGGAATTTCATCCAGCGTAATGCCGTCCCAGCTCATTTCCTCATCCGCAAGCCACCGCGCCACGCTGCCATGCCCTGCGTTATAGCCTGCCAGAACAGTTTCCGAAACACCGCCGAATTTCTCATTCAGCCAGCTTAAATACCAGCAGCCGATATGGATATTCGTATCCGGATCGGTCAGGTCAATGGTTGCGGGATCAAGTCCCATCTGTGCCGCCGCCCATTTTCCCGTTTCCTCCGTCACCTGCATCAGCCCAACGGCATCCGCAGAAGATATGACATCCGGCTCAAAATGGCTTTCGCAGAAAATCACACCATACACAAAGGCCTCCTCCAAGCCATATTCCGCCGCATACTGCTCCACAATATCCCGATACTGCAAAGGCAGCACACGCGGCAAAACCACACTATAGCCAAACGCCGCCAGCAGCACCAGAACCACCGCCAGCGTAAACAATTTCCTGATACATCGAATCATTGTTCCTTGCTTCCTTTTATATTGTTTTTAAAATTTCATCCAACTGCCCCTGTAAATAGGCAAGCTCTTTACTGTTATCAATCACAACCGATGCCGACTTCTTATATTCCTCCCAGCTTTTCTGGTTGGCAATGCGCGCCTTGGCAAGGTCATAGCTGACACCATCGCGTGCCATCACACGTTTTGCGCGCACCTCCGGATCGGCATAGACCACCCAGACCATATCACAGCGGCTTTCCAGACCTGCCTCAAGCAGAAGCGGCGCATCCAGAATCACTGCCTTGGCGGTGTTTTCCTTCTCCGCCTTGGCAATCTGTCTGTCCACCTCCGCACAGATATATTTATGGGTGCATTGGTTCAAAAATGCCAGCTTTTCGGCATCATGGAATACAATTTCCCCCAGCCTTCTGCGGATGATATTTCCTTTTGCATCCAAAATTCCCGTTCCGTAATACTTCACAATTTCCTGATATGCGGGCTCGCCTTTTAAAATGATTTCATGTGCAATTTTATCCGCATCAATCACCACTGCGCCTGCCGCCGCAAGGCTTTTGCTGACAACGCTTTTGCCGCTGCCCGTGCCACCTGTCAAACCGATTACCTTCATTTCGTTTCCCCTCTTTTTTATTTCGCCTCGAACCACGATGCGCCCTCATGCACATCCACATCCAAGGGAACCAGCAAATCCGCCGCATGCTCCATGTTTTCCTTCAGGATTTTTGCGACAGCATCCTTTTCTTCTTTATATGCTTCAATCAGCAGCTCATCGTGTACCTGCAAAATCAGACGAGAACGATAGCCGCCCTCCTGCAAGGCACGATGCACCTTTATCATGGCAAGCTTAATAATATCCGCAGCAGTGCCCTGAATGGGCATATTCATTGCCGCGCGTTCCCCTGCCGCCCTTTGCATGAAGTTGCTGCTCTGCAATTCGGGCATATTTCTGCGGCGGTTCCAGAGCGTAGAGACATAGCCGTTTTTCGCCCCGTTTTTAATCGTATCCTCCATAAAGGTCTTGATTTTGGGATATCTCGCGAAGTAAGCGTTGATGTATTCCTCCGCCTCCTTGCGGCTGATGCCTAAATCCTGCCCCAAGCTAAACGCGCCCTTGCCGTAGATAATGCCGAAGTTAACCGCCTTGGCATTGCTTCTCTGCAATGGTGTCACCTCGTCAAACGGCACATGGAACACCTGCGAAGCCGTCATGCGGTGAATATCCTGATTGCTTTTGAACGCTGCAATCAGGCTTTCATCTCCGGAGATATGCGCCAGTACGCGCAGCTCAATCTGCGAATAATCGGCATCCAGAAAGCAAAATTCCGCACTTTCGGGAATGAAAATTTTCCGAAGCTCTCTCCCCAGCTCCAGACGGACAGGAATATTCTGCAAATTCGGCTCTGTTGAGGAAATCCGTCCCGTTGCCGTAATGGTCTGGTTGAAGGTAGAATAAATCTTCTCCGTTTCGGCATCCATCACCGCCAGAAGTCCGTCCGCATAGGTGCTTTTCAGCTTTGCCATCTGTCTGTAGTGCAAAATCCGCTCCACAATAGGATGCGCCGTCCGTAGCTTTTCCAGCACATCCGCCGCGGTGGAATAGCCCGTTTTGGTCTTTTTGCCGCCCTTCAGCCCCAGCCTTTCAAATAAAATCACGCCTAACTGCTTCGGGGAATTGATGTTGAATTTTTCCCCTGCCAATGCGTAAATTTCTTCTTCCATGCCGTCCAGACTTTCGCCCAGACGCTTCTGATACGCCAAAAGCGCCGCCTTATCCACCTTGATGCCGTATTTTTCCATATCCGCCAGAACATAAATCAGCGGCATTTCCATATCATAAAACAGGCTTTTCTGCTCATTTTCCGCAAGCCGCTCCTCCATCACTTTTCTCGCACGGAAGAAAATCTCCGCCTGCCTTGCGCCATAGGCGGTGCGTTCTGCTTCGGGCAACGCCGCAAAGGCCTTTTTCGTTCTGCCCTTCCCGAAAACCTCTTCCTGCGAAGGATAGGTTTCATTCAGAAAGGTTGCCGCAATATCGTCATATTCGTAGGAACTGCCTGTCGCATTGAGGATATACGCCCCGATAGCGGTATCAAATTCCGCCGTAAAGCCGTTATAGCCATAGCTGCGCAGAAAACGGATATCCTTCTTCACATCATGTCCGATTTTACGGTATGCGCTGTCCGCAAAAAACGGCTGAAATATCTCCAGAAGCTCCTGCATCAAAAATACCATGGATGCTTCAATCCAGACACCGCCAAGCTGCTCCTGATAGAGCGCAAGCCCCTGTCCTTCCTCGTTTTCGTAAACAAAGGCATACCCGACCTCGCCCTTTTTGAGCGCGGCAAGCACCTCCTTCGCGCCTTCCCTATCCGCAACAAAGCGATAGGTCTGCTCTGCCTGCTTTGGCGCGGAAGCACTCCCCTCAAAGTGGCTGAACATGCTCTTAAATTCCAGACGTTTTACCAATTCGTATGCCGTCTGGTTAAACATATCGCCGATTTTCAGGGACTCCTTATCCCATTCTAAAGGCATATCCCGCACAATCGTCGCCAGAAATTTACTCAATCTTGCCTGCTCCTGATATGCCGCAAGGTTTTCGGATGCCTTTTTCGGTTTGATTTCCGCCGCATGGGCAATCGCCGTTTCAATATCGTGATACTGCGTGATAATCTTCGCCGCAGTTTTTTCGCCAATGCCGGGCACGCCGGGGATATTATCGGAAGTATCCCCCATCAGCGCCTTCATATCAATAAATTCGGCAGGTGTCACGCCATATTTCGCCTGCACATCCGCCGCGTAATAATCCTCTGTTTCCGTGCGTCCGCCCTTCGTTTTGGGAATCCGTACCTTGAGGGTCTCCCCTGCCAGCTGCAAAAGGTCTCTGTCCCCCGAAACCACAACAGGCACAATGCCGTTTTTCTCCGCCAGAGCGGAAAGCGTCCCCAGAATATCGTCCGCCTCAAAGCCCTCCTGCTCGAAAATAGGGATGTGCATGGCCTGCAGCACCTCCTTCAAAAGGGGCATCTGTTCGCGCAGCTCCTCCGGCATGCCCTTTCTGGTTCCCTTGTAGCCGTCAAAGGTTCTGTGGCGGAAGGTTGGCGCGTGCAAATCAAACGCCACCGCCAGATAATCGGGCTGCTCCTCATCCAGAAGCTTAAATAAAATATTCAGAAATCCATATACCCCGTTGGTATAGCGACCCTCGCCGTTCGTCAGCAGCGGAACGCCGTAAAATGCGCGGTTCACAATACTGTTGCCGTCAATCAGCATGATTTTTTCAGCCATGAAAATAGCCTCCTGTCATCACAAAATTTATATACAAGGCGGTATAAGCCTAATTTTCC
>OOBP01000371.1_pt1 | contig 38266 bp, 29 predicted proteins | sample 1671681 | NCBI WGS metagenome assembly OOBP01 (sample SAMN06348181, study PRJEB24527) | human gut metagenome
GACGGCCGGCACGGCCGCGCAGCTGGTTGTCGATGCGGCGGGACTCGTGGCGTTCGGTGCCCAGGATGAACAGGCCGCCCACCTCGCGCACCTTCTCGGCCTCGGCCTTGATCTCGTCCTTATACTTGGCCTCGGCGTCGGCAAACATCTTCCGGGCGTCCAGGATCTCCTGGTTGTCGGTCTCGGCGTAGCCGGTGGCCTCGGCGATGAGCTCGTCGGACATGCCGGCCTTGCGCAGGTCGGCCTTGGCCAGGTACTCGGCGTTACCGCCCAGCATGATATCGGTACCACGGCCGGCCATGTTGGTGGCCACGGTGACCGCGTTGAGTTTACCGGCCTGGGCCACGATCTCGGCTTCCTTCTCGTGGTTCTTGGCGTTCAGCACGTTATGCTTGATGCCCCGGCGCTTGAGCATCTCGGAGAGCTGCTCGGACTTCTCGATGGAGACGGTACCCACCAGCACGGGCTGGCCCTTCTGGTGGCACTCCTCGATCTGGTTGACCACGGCGCGCAGCTTGCCCGCCTCGTTCTTATACACCACGTCGTGGTGGTCCACACGCTGCACGGGCTTTTTGGTGGGGATCTCCACGATGTCCAGCTCATAGATGGTGCCGAACTCCTCCTCCTCGGTCATGGCGGTACCGGTCATGCCGGAGAGCTTGTCATAGAGGCGGAAGTAGTTCTGGAAGGTGATGGTGGCCAGGGTCTTGGACTCGTTGGCCACTTCCACGTGCTCCTTGGCCTCGATGGCCTGGTGCAGGCCCTCGTTATAGCGGCGGCCGAACATGAGACGGCCGGTGAACTCGTCCACGATGATGACCTGTCCGTCCTTGACCACGTAGTCGATGTCCCGCTTCATCACGCCCCGGGCCTTGATGGCCTGGTTGATGTGGTGGGAGAGGGTGGTATTCTCGGGGTCGGCCAGGTTCTCCAGGTTAAAGGCCTCCTCAGCCTTCTTGATGCCCCGGGCGGTGAGGGTGGCGGTGCGGGCCTTCTCGTCCACGATATAGTCCGCGTCGATGTTGACGTCCTCTTCCTCCTTCTCATCCACCTTGGCGATGCGCTGGCAGGTGAGCTTGGAGACGAACTGGTCCACAATGGTGTACAGCTGGGTGGACTTCTCGCCCTGGCCGGAAATAATCAGAGGGGTACGGGCCTCGTCGATGAGGATGGAGTCCACCTCATCCACGATGGCGAAGTTGTGGCCACGCTGCACCAGCTCGGAGGAGTAGATGGCCATGTTGTCGCGCAGGTAGTCAAAGCCAAACTCGTTGTTGGTGCCGTAGGTGATGTCGGCGTCGTAAGCCGCCTTCTTGGCCGGGCCCATGACGCCGTGGATGATGAGGCCCACGGTCAGGCCCATGAAGCGGTAGACCTTACCCATCCACTCGCTGTCGCGCTTGGCCAGGTAGTCGTTGACGGTGACGATGTGCACGCCCTTGCCGGACAGAGCATTGAGGTAGGCGGGCAGGGTGGCCACCAGGGTCTTACCTTCACCGGTCTTCATCTCGGCGATGCGGCCCTGATGCAGGATGATGCCGCCGATGAGCTGCACCCGGTAGGGACGCATGCCCAGCACACGCCAGGCGGCCTCGCGGCAGGCGGCGAAAGCCTCGGGCAGGATGTCGTCCAGAGTCTCACCCTGGGCCAGACGCTCCTTGAACTCAGGGGTCTTGGCCTGGAGCTGCTGGTCGGTGAGGGCCTTGTACTCCTCCTCCAGGGCCTCGATCTTGTCCACCAGAGGCAGGATGGCCTTCACCTCCCGCTGGGAGCTGGTTCCGAAAAGTTTCTGAATCAAACCCATATGTTGAACACCTCGTAAAATACTGGTTTTTTTCTCCATTCATTCCCCCACTGGGGCCATTATCGTCTCAGTATACCATATCCCCCCCTGGGAAAAAAGAGTAAATTGTAAACTTTCCTACACAGATTATCCAATCTTTCCATTGCCGCCCCCTCCGATTCCGCCGTATGTGTATAAATGTCCGTCAGGGGTTGACATTCCTATTTGCCTGTGGTAACGTAATGGCACAATCAAATCAGGACAAACGAAGCGCCCAGGAAAACAGCGGCATGCCGCTTACCGAAGGAGTAACACTCTCAGGTGTCCCCATGGGGACGAGGACTGTGCGTGGATGTGACTCTGGAGAAGCTCTCAATGGAGTGCCGAAGGTGCAAAGCGGCCCAGCCGCCAATCTCTCAGGCAAAAGGACAGAGGTAACAGAACGTCTGATGGCGGCAGCATACCGCCCTGGACGTTCTCCCTTGGCAATGTTCGGACCGGCGGAAGATTCTCCCCGGTCCGTTTTTTGTTTGTCGGGAGAGGGGAAAACAACATGCCTGAATCTTTGGAAGCCGCACTTTATCCCATTGTGGTCAACATCAACACCTACCTGTCCAGCTACATTCTGGTGTTCCTGCTCATCGGTGTTGGCCTGTTCTACTCCATCCGCACCCGCTTTGTCCAGGTCCGCTGCTTCGGCGAGGGCATGCGCAAGGTCTTCGGCAGCCTGTCCCTGCGGGGCGGACGGCAGAAGCAGGGCATGAGCTCCTTCCAGGCTCTGGCCACCGCCATTGCCGCCCAGGTGGGCACCGGCAACATCGTGGGCGGCTCGGGCGCCATCCTGGCCGGCGGCCCCGGCGCCATCTTCTGGATGTGGATCATCGCCTTCTTCGGCATGGCCACCATCTACGCCGAGGCTACCCTGGCCATCAAGACCCGCATCACCGATGACAAGGGCGACTTCCACGGCGGCCCCGTCTACTACATCACCACCGCCTTCAAGGGCGGCTTCGGCAAGTTCCTGGCCGCTTTCTTCGCCATCGCCATCATCCTGGCCCTGGGCTTCATGGGCTGTATGGTCCAGTCCAACTCCATCGGCTCCACCTTCCACACCGCCTTCGGCGTGCCCTCCTGGATCGTGGGCGTGGTGCTGGTCATCATCTGCGGCTTCATCTTTGTGGGCGGCGTGCAGCGTCTGGCCGCCGTCACCGAGAAGATCGTCCCCATCATGGCCGCCATCTTCCTGCTGGGCGCTCTGGCCGTGCTGGTCATCCGCATCCAGTACATCCCCGCCACCTTCGCCATGATCTTCCGCTATGCCTTTGAGCCCCAGGCCATCATCGGCGGCGGCTTCGGCTACGCGTTGAAGGAAGCCATCAGCCAGGGCGCCAAGCGCGGCCTGTTCTCCAACGAGGCCGGCATGGGCTCCACCCCCCACGCCCACGCCCAGGCCAATGTAAAGGACCCCCACGACCAGGGCGTGGTGGCCATGGTCAGCGTGTTCATCGACACCTTCATCGTGCTGACCCTCAACGCTCTGGTGGTCATCTCCACCCTGTACACCCCCGACGGCATCCTGGCCCAGGGCTACACCGAGGAAGTCGCCCAGACCATCAACAAGACCAACCTGGCCCAGACCGCCTTCGGCACCGTGTTCGGCACCCAGGCCGGCGCCATGTTCGTGGCCGTTTGCCTGTTCTTCTTTGCCTTCTCCACCGTGCTGAGCTGGAACATGTTCGGCAAGATCAACATCATCTACCTCTTCGGCAAGAAGGCCGCTCCCGTCTACTCCGTCATTGCCCTGGTGTTCATCTTCCTGGGCACCCTCATGTCCAACGACCTGGTGTGGGAGCTCACCGATATGTTCAATAACCTCATGGTCATCCCCAACGCCATCGCCCTGTTCGCCCTGTCCGGCGTGGTGGTGAAGATCTGCCACATGAACAAAAAAGCTGTCAAATAATTGTGCAGTTTAAATGAATCGTTTGGAAACGCCCGCCGCCCCCTTGACAGGGACGGCGGGCGTTTGTTATCCTGTGGACGGATCATATGACTGACGGAAGTGGGGAACCACAGGGAGTATGATCGTCATGATGCCGACCGTCTGGGCGCCGAAAAGTGGCCCGGAAGGGCGGCTTTTTTGCGCCCTTTTTTGCCTTTTTGTGCCGGAAAGGAGTGTTTTGATGACCGGACAGATCCACTCGCTGGAGAGCATGGGGCTGGTGGACGGCCCCGGGGTTCGAGCCGTGGCATTCCTCCAGGGCTGCCCCTTACGGTGCCTCTACTGCCACAACCCGGACACCCAGTCCTTCTCCGGCGGGACCCCGACCGAGCCCCAGGCCCTGGTGAAGCGTCTGCTGCGCTTCCGCCCCTATTTTGAGCCCTCCGGGGGCGGGGTCACCTTCTCCGGAGGCGAGCCCCTGGGACAGCCGGAATTTTTGCTGGAGTGCCTGAAGCTGCTGAAAGCCCAGGGCGTGCACACCTGCATCGACACCTCGGGCGTGGGCCGGGGAGACTATGAAGAGATCCTCCGGCACACCGACCTGGTGCTCTACGACGTAAAGCACCACCAAAGGGAGGGCTACCGCCGCATCACCGGCTTGGAGATGGCCCCCACTCTGGCCTTTGTGGAGGCGATGCGCAAGGCAGAGGTCCCCATGTGGGTGCGCCACGTGGTGGTCCCCGGGCTCACCGACAGTGAGGCGCATCTGACTTCTCTCAGCCAATACATCGCCACCCTCCCCCGGGTGGAAAAGGTGGAGCTTCTCCCCTACCACACCCTGGGGGTTCACAAGTACCAAACCCTGGGCATCCCCTATCCCCTGGAGGGTGTGCCCCCCATGGACAAAAGCAAGCTAGAGGAATGGAACCTGCGGCTGAACGAAACCTGCCGCACCGCTCAGTGAGAAAGGAATGGTAGCAATGAGCATCGACGTCAACTGCACCGCCTGGAAGGGCTTCCGCACCGGCGAGTGGCGCCACCTGGTGAACGTGCGCAACTTTATCCAGAAGAACTACACCCCCTACGAGGGGGACGACTCCTTCCTGGCCCCCATCTCCCCCAAGACCGCCAAGGTGTGGGAGAAGGCCGAGGCCCTCATTTTGGAGGAGATCAAAAAGGGCATCATCGACGTGGAGACCGACGTGGTCTCCGGCATCGACAACTTTGCCCCCGGCTACATCGACCAGGACAACGAGGTCATCGTGGGCCTTCAGACCGACGCCCCCCTCAAGCGCATCGTCAACCTGTACGGCGGCATGCGCATGGCCACCTCCGCCCTGGAGCAGTACGGCTACCACCTGAATCCCGAGGTGGAAAAGCACTTCCACCTCTACCGCAAGACCCACAACGAGGGCGTCTTTGACGCCTACCCCCAGCGCACCCGCCTGGCCCGCCACGCCGGTCTGCTCACCGGCCTGCCCGACGCCTATGGCCGCGGCCGCATCGTGGGCGACTACCGCCGTGTGCCCCTGTACGGCACCGACTTCCTCATTGAGGAGAAGCAGAAGGACCTGGACATGCTGGACGGCCCCATGACCGACGAGCGCATCCGCCTGCGGGAGGAGGTCCAGATGCAGATCCGGGCCCTCAAGGAGATGGCCTCCATGGCCAGCAAGTACGGCTGCGACATCACCCGCCCCGCCGAGAACGCCCGGGAGGCGGTGCAGAACCTGTACATGGCCTATCTGGCCGGTATTAAGGAGAACAACGGCGCCGCCACCTCCCTGGGCCGTGTGTCCACCTTCCTGGACATCTACATCCAGCGTGACCTGGAAAACGGCCTGCTGGACGAGGAGGGGGCCCAGGAGCTCATTGACCAGTTCGTCATCAAGCTGCGCCTGGTGCGCCACCTGCGCACCCCTGAGTATAACGAGCTCTTCGGCGGCGACCCCACCTGGGTCACCGAGTCCATCGGCGGCATGGGCATCGACGGCCGCACCCTGGTGACCAAGAGCTCCTTCCGGATGCTCCACACCCTCACCAACCTGGGCACTGCCCCCGAGCCCAACCTCACCGTCCTCTGGAGCAAGGCTCTGCCCCAGAACTTCAAAGACTACTGCGCCAAGATGAGCATTGCCACCGACTCCATCCAGTATGAGAGCGACGAGCTCATGCGCCCCATGTACGGCGACGACTACTGCATCGCCTGCTGCGTGTCCGCCATGGCGGTGGGCAAGCAGATGCAGTTCTTCGGCGCCCGGGCCAACCTGGCCAAGAGCCTGCTGTACGCCATCAACGGCGGCGTGGACGAGAAGAAGGGCACCCTGGTCATCCCCGACATCCAGCACGACATGGACGAGGTGCTGGACTACCCCAAGGTGCTGGCCAATTATAAAAAGGTACTGGCCTATGTGGCCGAGCTCTACGTGGACACCATCAACATCATCCACTACATGCACGACAAGTACGCCTACGAGAGCAGCCAGATGGCCCTGCACGACACCCTGGTGGACCGGCTGGCCGCCTTCGGCGTGGCGGGTCTGTCCATCGCCGCCGACTCCCTCTCCGCCATCAAGTTTGCCAAAGTGCGCCCCATCCGCAACGAGCAGGGCATCGCCGTGGACTTTGCCGTGGAGGGCGACTTCCCCAAGTACGGCAACGACGACGACCGGGTGGACGACATCGCCGTGGAGCTGGTGTCCTACTTCTCCGCCGAGCTGAAGAAGCACCCCCTGTACCGCAACGGCATCCACACCCTCTCCGCCCTCACCATCACCTCCAACGTGATGTACGGCAAAAAGACGGGCACCACCCCCGACGGCCGCAAGGCGGGCGAGCCCTTCGCCCCCGGCGCCAACCCCATGCACGGCCGCGACGTGAACGGCGCCCTGGCCAGCCTCAACTCGGTGGCCAAGATCCCCTACCGGGCCGTGTGCCAGGACGGCGTGTCCAACACCTTCTCCATCGTCCCCGAGGCCCTGGGCAAGGACGACCAGCAGCGCCAGAACAACCTGGTGTCCATCCTGGACGGCTACTTCTGCCAGGGGGCCCACCACCTCAATGTGAACGTGCTGCACCGGGAAACCCTGCTGGACGCCATGGACCACCCCGAGAAGTATCCCAGCCTCACCATCCGCGTCTCCGGCTACGCGGTGAACTTCAACCGTCTCAGCCGGGAGCAGCAGCTGGAGGTCATCCAGCGCACCTTCCACAGCGCCATGTAACCCGCCCTTTCCCCCGCCCGGGCATCCGGGCGGGGGATTTTTCGCTTTACGCCCCGGGTGGAACATGGTATGATGGTAACAACTTTTCTGATGTTTTAGGAGGGCTCCATGGCCGACTGGAAGAAAAATACCCTGCATACCCTGCACATCGAGGGCTATACCGCCGAAGGGATGGGGGTGGCCCGGCTGGAAGGCCGGGTGGTCTTTATCCCCGGCACCATCCGGGGGGAGGACTGGAAGGTCCGTCTGCTGAAGGTGAATAAAAATGTGGCCTGGGGCCGGGGGGAGCAGCTGCTTGCCCCCGCTCCCGCCCGGATCGAGCCCGACTGCCCCCTCTTTGGCCGCTGCGGAGGCTGTCAGTTCCGCCACATGACCTATGAGGAGGAGCTGCAGGCCAAGACCCAGCGGGTGCGGGACGCCCTGTCTCGTCTTGGGGGCGTGGAGATCGACCTGCCCACCGCCACCGGCGCGGCTCAGCCCCAGCGCTACCGCAACAAGGTGCAGTTCCCCGTGGCCTTGGAGAAGCGGGGGCTGGCCATCGGCTACTACCGCTCCCGCAGCCACGACGTGCTGGACGCCCCGGACTGTCTCCTCCAGCCCCAGGCGGTGACCTGGCTGCGGGGGGCCTTCAAGGGCTGGATGGAGGACTGCTCCGTCCCCGCCTACGATGAGACCCGGGGCACGGGTCTTATCCGCCACTTCTATGTGCGCACCAACCAGGCCGGTCAGGCCCTGTGCTGCGTGGTGGCCCGGGAAGGAAAGCTGCCCCGGACCGGAGCGCTTATCTCCCGTCTCCAGCAGGCCTGCCCCGGTCTTGTGGGGGTGGTCCTGAACGTGAACCCCAAGGACACCAACGTGATTTTGGGCAGCGGGTACCGCACCCTGTGGGGCCAGGACTTTCTGGAGGAGGAGCTGTGCGGCATGACCTTCCGCCTGTCGGTGCCCTCCTTCTTCCAAATCAACCAGCCCCAGACCCAGCGGCTCTACGCCCAGGCCCTGGACTTTGCCGCCCTGGACGGGACGGAGACGGTGCTGGACCTGTACTGCGGCATCGGCACCATCTCCCTGGCCCTGGCCCAGAAGGCGGGGCAGGTCATCGGGGCCGAGATCGTCCCCCAGGCCATTGAGGACGCCAAGGAAAACGCCGCCCGCAACGGGGTGACCAACGCCCGCTTCTTCTGCGGCGACGCAGGCGAGGTAGCCCGTCACCTGGCCGAGGAAGGGGTACGGCCTCATGTCATCTGCGTGGACCCGCCCCGGAAGGGCCTGGCCGCCGGGGTGCCCGCCACTCTGGCCCAGATGGAGCCCCAGCGCATCGTCTATGTCTCCTGCGACCCGGCCACCCTGGCCCGGGACGTGAAGATCTTCGGGGAGCTGGGCTACCGCCTGACTGAGGTTCGGTGCTTTGACCTCTTCCCCCGCACCGCCCACATTGAAACCGCCGCCCTCCTGCTGCGGCAGTGACGGCTTTGTTTACCACGAAAGGAGCGCTTGCATCATGTACGAACTTTGGAACGCCCTGAAAAAAGCTCAGGATTACCGCTGGGTGGACCTCACCCACCCCCTGGATAACGACAGCCCCTTCTGGGCCGGTATCCCCGAGGGCTCGGTGGAACTGTGCAAGACGGTGTACGACTGGGGCAACCCCATGCTGGACTGCCTCATCCAGACCTTCCAGTTCCCCGGCCAGTTCGGCACCCACATCGACTTCCCCAGCCACTTTGTGAAGGAGGGCGTCTCCTCCCAGGCCTTCGGCCCCAAGCAGCTGGTGTTCCCCCTGTGCGTCATCGACGTGTCCGAGAAGGTGGCCCAGGACGTACACTACGCCGTCACCGTGGAGGACATCCAGGCCTACGAGGCCCAGTACGGCCCCATTCCCGAGGGCGCGTTTGTGGCCCTGCGCACCGACTGGTCCAAGCGCTGGCCCAGCATGGACGCCCTGTCCAACTTTGACGCCGAGGGGGGCGAGCACACCCCCGGCTGGTCCATGGAGGCCCTGAAGTATATCTACGAGACCCGCTCCGCCGCCGCCAACGGCCACGAGACCATCGACACCGATGCCTCCGCTCTGGCCGCCCAGGCCGGAGACCTGGCCTGCGAGCGCTACGTCCTCAGCCAGGGCAAGATCCAGGTGGAACTGCTGTGCAATCTGGACCAGGTTGCCCCCGCCGGCGCCGTGCTGGCGGTGAGCTACCCCAACATCCAGGGCGCCACCGGCCTGCCCGCCCGGGTGTGGGCCATCACTCCTTGACCCAGCGGGGGCGCCCCACGCGCCCCCGTTTTCTTTTTCGTATATCCCGCCGCGCCCTTGCGTATCATTCCACAACACCAGGGAGGGAGCCAGATATGGACCAATTTCTCTTGCTGACCGGTTCGGTCATTCTCATCTGTATTCTTATGAACCGCTGGGTGGAAAAGCTGGCTGTGCCTTCCCTGCTGGTTTTTATCGCCCTTGGCATGTGCTTTGGGGAAAACGGGCTGCTCCGCATCCCCTTTGACGACTACGCCGCCGTCAATGTGATCTGCTCGGTGAGCCTCATTTTCATTATGTTCTACGGCGGCTTCGGCACCAACCTGTCGGCGGCCCGGCCGGTGGCGGTGCAGTCGGTGGTGTTGTCCACCCTGGGCGTGGCCTGTACCGCCGGAGGGGTGGCGGTGTTCGCCCGCTACGCCCTGGACCTGCCCTGGGGGGAGAGCTTCCTGATCGGCTCGGTGATCTCCTCCACCGACGCCGCCTCGGTCTTTAACATCCTGCGCACCAAAAAGCTGGCCATGAAATACCACACCGACTCCCTGCTGGAGCTGGAGTCGGGCTCCAACGACCCCATCTCCTACATGCTCACCACCGTGGCGGTGGCGGTGCTGGCCGGGCAGGAGATCTCGGTGCCCCTGCTGCTGGTGCGCCAGATCGCCCTGGGGGTGCTGTGCGGCCTGCTGGCGGGGCGGCTGGCCGCCTGGCTGCTGAGCCGGGGCTTCTTCCCCTCGGGGCAGAACCAGACCATTTTCATCTTTGCCATTGCGGTCACCGCCTACGCCCTGCCCTGCGTACTGGGAGGAAATGGCTATCTCAGCGTCTACCTGTGCGGCATTTGGCTGGGCCGGTCCAACCTGCCCCAGAAGCGCTACTTTGTCCACTTCTTTGACGTCATCACCCACGTGTGCCAGGTGCTCATCTTCTTCCTGCTGGGGCTGCTGGTCACACCGGCGGAGCTGCCGGGGGTCTTTCTCCCCGCCCTGGCCATCACTGCCTTTCTCACCCTCATCGCCCGCCCGGCGGTGGTGGGCCTGCTGCTGCTGCCCTTCCGCCCCTCTCTGGGCCAGGTGGGGGTGGTCTCCTGGGCGGGACTGCGAGGAGTCGCCTCCATCGTATTTGCCATTATGGCCGTTCTGGGGGGCGCTTCCACCCGCTATCCCCTGTTCAACCTGGTGTTCTGCATCGTGCTGCTGTCCATTTCCATCCAGGGCACCCTGCTGCCCTGGGTGTCGGCAAAGCTGTCCATGATCGACCATGCGGGGGACGTGGGCAAGACCTTCAACGACTACCAGGAGGAGAGCAGCATCGACTTTATTAAAGTCCACCTGGACCAGGACCACCCCTGGGCGGGCCATCCCCTGCGGGAGCTGCCCCTGCCCGGAGAGCTGCTGGTGGTGATGATCGCCCGGGGCGGAGAGAACATCGTCCCCCGGGGCGACACGGTGCTGATGCCCGGGGACCTGCTGGTCCTGGCCGCCCAGGCCTTTGAGGACCGGGAGAGCCTGTCCATTCAGGAGATTGCCGTGGAAAAAGGCCACCGCTGGCAGGGACGGCAGCTGCGGCAGCTGGGTTTGCCCAGCCACACCCTGGTCATCCTCATCCGCCGGGGACTGGACACCATCATCCCCAGCGGAGACACGGTGGTGCTGGCGGGAGATCTGCTGGTGGTGGCCCAGTCCGGCCACGGATAACAGGCCTTTTGTGGTACATGGACAAAAAGGGCGGCGGAGAAGGGGATTTTTCCTCTGCGCCGCCCCCGTTCGGGGATTGATTCCCAGGTTTGGTTGTTGTATGATGAAATACTGTTCTCCCTGATTTTTCAGGGGAGATACAGGCAACATTTTTGAAATCCCAACTCCCCTGTGCCGTTTTTCGTGCTATAATGCAGGCAGAACGGCATTGGGGACCATTTTCTTCCGGCACAAAGGCGTGACGGAACCGGCAGGAAAGGACGGTAGAATCTGCAATGTTAGGCAAGCAGCGCCACCAGCTCGATATGTGTCACGGCTCTCTGGCTGACAAGATCTTAATGTTCGCAATCCCTCTTATGGCCTCCAGTATGCTCCAGCTGCTGTTTAACGCAGCGGACGTCATTGTGGTGGGCCGGTTTGCGGGCAAGGAATCTCTGGCCGCCGTGGGCTCCACCACATCCCTCATCAACCTGCTCATTGCGCTGTTTGTAGGCCTGTCCGTGGGCAGCAACGTGGTGGTGGCCCGGAACCTGGGCGGCCAGCGCCACGACATGGTGAGCAAGGCGGTACACACCTCCGTGCTCATGGCCCTGCTCAGCGGCGCGGTGCTGGCGGTGTTCGGCTTTATCATGGCCCACCAGCTGCTGGTTTGGATGGGCTCCCCCTCCGACGTCATCGACCTTTCCACCATCTATCTGCGCATCTACTTCCTGGGTATGCCCGCCACCATGGCCTATAACTTCGGCGCGGCCATTCTCCGGGCTCAGGGCGACACCCGCCGCCCCCTGTACTTCCTCATGATCGCCGGCGTCATCAACGTGGTGCTGAACCTGATCTCCGTCATTCTCATGAACATGGGCGTGGCCGGCGTTGCGTTGGCCACCACCATCTCCCAGTACGTCTCCGCCGGACTGGTGCTGCGCTGCCTCACCAAGGAGGATGGTCCTCTGCGTCTCAACCTGAAAGAGCTGAAGATCGACCGGCACATCTTTGCCCAGATTTTGGAGATTGGCCTGCCCGCCGGCTTCCAGGGCATCGTGTTCTCCATGTCCAACGTGCTCATTCAGTCTTCCATCAACTCCTTCGGCTCCACCGTGGTGGCTGGCTCCGCCGCTTCCGCCAACATCGAAAACTTCGTCTACCAGGCCATGAACGCCTTCTACCAGACCAACCTCACCTTCACCGGCCAGAACTACGGCGCCGGTGAGTGCCGCCGTGTGGATAAGACCCTCATCTACTGCCAGACCTTTGTCATCATCACCGGCGTGGTGCTGGGCAATCTGGCCTATCTGCTGGGCCACCCCCTGGTGAGCATTTACGCCCCCGGGGAGGAGGACGTAATTCAGCAGGGCATCATCCGTCTGGGCTACATCGCCCGCACTTATGCCCTGTGCGGCATCATGGACACCATGGTGGGCAGCCTGCGCGGTCTGGGCTACTCCATCGTGCCTATGATCGTCTCCCTCATCGGCGCCTGCGGCCTGCGTATCGTGTGGATCTTCACCATCTTCCAGGTGGACCGCACCCCGGAGAACCTGTACATCTCCTACCCCATCTCCTGGATCGTCACCGGCGCGGTGCACATCATCTTCTTCCTGTACATCCGCAAGAAGGCCTTTGCCCTGGTGGAGGCCAACTCCCATGTGGCTGTGGAGGGCCGACACCCGGAGGTCTCCCAGTCAAAATAAATCTTATTTCTCCCACCCGCGGCCTCAATCGGCCGCGGGTTTTTTCGTCTCCTGTGATTTGGCCTTATCTTTTGGTGCAAATAGAGGAGAATTTCGGCGCCTTTCCGAGAAAATCGGGTCCAAAATTGGTGGACAGCCCCGAAAGAATCATGTATAGTACATAATTGAATGTACGTGTGTTGGAAATCATAGACAGAGGGTGATAAAACCATGAACAACCATACAAACCAACCCAACCAAAACGCTCCCGTGGATCGGGACTACTCCCTGGAGGCCGTGCCTGAGTCCGCCCGAAAAGGGTTCTGGAACATGTTCTTCGTCATGCTGGGCTTTACCTTCTTCTCCGCCAGCATGAGCGTGGGCGCCAAGCTGGGCAACGGCCTGGACCTGGGCGGCTTCTTCTGGGCCTGCCTCATCGGCGGCGTGATTCTCTCCGCCTACTGCGGCATTCTGGCCTACATCGGCTCGGAGACGGGCATGACCATGGACCTGCTGTGCCGCCGCACTTTTGGCGAAAAGGGCTCCTACCTCTCCTCCGCCATTCTGGGCTTTACCCAGATCGGCTGGTTCGGCGTGGGCGTGGCCATGTTCTCCATTCCCGCCGCCCAGCTCATGGGGGTCAACGAGTGGGCCCTCACCATCATCGCCGGTCTCCTCATGACCGCCACGGCGGCCACCGGCATGAAGGCCCTGGAGATCGTCAGCTATATTTCCGTGCCCCTTATCGTGATCCTGGGTATGTACTCCATGGTCACCGCCACCACGGACGGCGGCGGCCTTGCCGCCATCTTCGCCCAGTCCGCCGGGGGCATTAGCCTCATGACGGGCATCGGCTACGTCATCGGCTCCTTCATCTCCGGCGGCACCGCCACCCCCAACTTCATCCGCTTTGCCAAAAACAGCAAAATTGCCGTGTGGACTACCGTCATCGCCTTCTTCCTGGGCAACACCCTGATGTTCTGCTTCGGAGCCGTGGGCGGCGCCTTCACCGGCAAGGATGACATTTTCTACGTCATGATCGCCCAGGGGCTGGCCCTCCCCGCCCTCATCGTGCTGGGCGCCAACATCTGGACCACCAACAACAACGCCCTGTACACCGGCGGCCTGGCCATCTCCAACGTCTCCGGTGTGCGCATGAAGATCACCACCTGGATCGCCGGTATCGTGGGCACCGCCCTGGCCATCTGGCTGTACTGGAATTTCGTGGGCTGGCTGAACATCCTCAACTGCGCCCTGCCCCCCATCGGCGCCATTGTGATCCTGGACTTTTTGAAAAACCGGGACAAGTTCCGCTCCGGCGGCAAGACCACGGCGGTGAACTGGTTCAACATTGCCGGTATCGTGGTGGGCGCCGCCGTGGCCAACACCCTGCACTGGGGCATCGCCGCTCTCAACGCCATGATCGTGGCGGCGGTGTGCTTCTTCCTGGGCGAGCTGCTGCGCAAGGACCGGTAAACAAATTCTGTGACGAGAGGATGGAAGAACTATGCTGCTGAAAGAACTGCACCTGGGCAACGCCCAGGACACGGTGGACATCCGCATCACCGACGGGAAATTTGAGACCATCGCCCCCCACCTGGACCCCCTGCCCGGGGAGGAGACGGTGACCGACTGCGCGGGCAAGATGGTGCTGCCTCCCTTTGTGGAGTCCCACGTCCATCTGGACACCTGCCTCACCGCGGGCCGTCCCCGCTGGAACCTCACCGGCACCCTCTTTGAGGGCATCCAGTGCTGGGAGGAGTACAAGCCCTTCCTCACCAAGGAGGAGGTAAAAGAGCGGGTGAACAAGGCCATCCGCATGCAGGCGGCCAACGGCATCCAGTATGTGCGCACCCACGTGGACATCAACGACCCCAAGCTCACCGCCCTGGAGGCCATTCTGGAGCTGCGGGAAGAGGTCCGGGACTTTATGGACATCCAGATCGTGGCCTTCCCCCAGTACGGCATCCTCAGCTACCCCAAGGGGGCGGAGCTTCTGGAGCAGGCCCTGAAGATGGGCGCTGACGCCGCGGGCGCCATCCCCCACTTTGAGTTCACCCGGGAGTACTCTGTGGAGTCTCTGAACATCTGCTTCGACCTGGCCCAGAAGTACGGCAAGCTCATCGACGTGCACTGCGACGAAATTGACGACGAGGCCTCCCGTGGTCTGGAGACCCTGGCCACCCGTGCCTACGAGACCGGCATGCGGGACATGGTCACCGCCTCCCACACCACCGCCATGCACAGCTACAACAACGCCTACGTCATCCGCCTCATGCGCATTTTGAAGTTGTCCGGCATCAACTTTGTGGCCAATCCCTGCGTCAACGTCCATCTGGGCGGCCGGGCCGACACCTATCCTAAGCGCCGCAGCATGACCCGGGTGAAGGAGCTCACTGACGAGGGGATCAACGTCTCCTTCGGCTCCGACGATATCTTCGATCCCTGGAACCCCCTGGGCAACGCCAAGATGCGGGACCAGGTCTTTATGGGCCTGTACACCGGCCACATGCTGGGCTATGAGGAGATCGTCAACTCCTACCGCTTCGTCACCACCAACGCCGCCCGCACCCTGCACCTGGGAGATGCCTACGGCATCGGGGAGGGCAAGGAGGCCAACTTCGTCATTCTGGACGCCAAGAACTGGTACGACGCCCTGAACTACGACGCCCCCATCCTGCGCAACTACCGCAAGGGCAAGCTCATCGCCAGCACTGCCCCCGTCAACACCCAGGTATTCTTCTAACCACCCAAAAAGAGGGGACGGCAGCCGCCGTCCCCTCTTCTTTTTTATTTCTTTTCCTGCTCCAACAGCTGAAAGCGGTTTTTCTCCACCCGCAGCAGGTTGTCCCGCTGCATCTTGCCCAGCTCGTTGGACATGGCACTGCGGTCCACGTTGAGATAGTCGGCCAGCTGCTGGCGGTTAAAGGGAATGGTAAAGGTGCTGCTGCCGCTGCGCACCGCCTGGTCGGACAAGTAGGACAGCAGCCGCCCCCGGATGGTTTTGGAGGAGGTGTGGAAAATTTTCCGGGAGAGGGCCAGGTTCTTCTGGGCCGAGATGGACAGCAGGTTTCTCACCAGCCGGTTGTGGTGGCCGCAGGCGTTGGAGCACACGTTCAGCACCCGCTCTACATTTAAAAATAGCACCTCCGACCCGTCGGCAGCCACCACATCCACCATCAGCGGCTCCCCCAGGGCGCAGGCGTAGGCCTCGCCGAAGATCTGCCCCGGCCCCACCCGGTCCAGCACCGCGGTGTTGCCCCACAGGTCGTCCGTCTGGATAAGCAGGCTGCCCCGCAGCACCACCCCCATAGAGGAGATCACGTCTCCCACGCGGCAGACCATCTCCCCCTTGGCGTACTGCCGCCGCTCCGCCCCCAGGCAGGCCAGCATGGCCTCCACCTCCTCCGGCGACGACCCCCTGAAGAGAGCCGTCTTGCACAATGCCGCGGTATCCATTCCTGTCTCCCCTTTCTGTTGTGATTCCAACTGTTTTGTTGTGAAGAATATAGAATATTCTCCCCGGAACGTCAAGGCGGAATTTTATGGCCGCCTATCTTCCGGTCCCTGCGGCTTCCTCTTGACGAGTTAGCTTCTTCTAACTATAATAAAGCAAACTCCTTCTCATCTGGGCGGGAGTGGATTTTAACGCAGATAGGAGAACGCTATGTCTCTGGAACTTTGGAAAGGGCTGCTCATCCCCTTCGCGGGGACCACCTTGGGCGCAGCCTGTGTCTTTTTCATGCGAAACACCTTAAGCTCGCTGGTCCAGCGCGCCCTGACCGGCTTTGCCGCCGGGGTCATGGTGGCGGCCTCCATCTGGAGCCTGCTGCTGCCCGCCATGGAGCAGTCCGCGCACCTGGGCGCCTGGTCCTTTCTTCCCGCCGCCGCCGGGTTTTGGCTGGGCATTCTGTTCCTGCTGGGGCTGGACCGGCTCATCCCCCACCTCCACCAGGGCAGCACCGAGGCCGAGGGGCCCAAAAGCAGCCTGAAGCGCACCACCATGCTCACCCTGGCCGTGGCCCTGCACAATATCCCGGAGGGGATGGCGGTGGGCGCGGTCTACGCGGGCTGGCTGTATGGAAACAGCGCCATCACCCTGGCCGGGGCGCTGACCCTCTCCCTGGGCATCGCCATTCAGAACTTCCCGGAGGGGGCCATCATCTCCATGCCCCTGAAGGCCGAGGGCCTGTCCAAGCCCCGGGCCTTCCTCTACGGCACTTTGTCCGGCGCGGTAGAGCCCCTGGGGGCAGCCTTGACCATTCTCATGGCCGGAGTGCTGCTGCCGGTGCTGCCCTACGCTCTGAGCTTTGCCGCCGGGGCCATGATCTACGTGGTGGTGGAGGAACTGATCCCCGAGATGTCGGCGGGAAAGCACTCCAACGTCGGCCCCCTGTGTTTTGCCGCGGGCTTCACCCTGATGATGGTGCTGGACGTGGCCCTGGGATAACAAAAGACACGCTGAAAAGCGTGTCTTTTCTTTTGCAAAAATATGCCTCCTCATCCCGGGTCGTAGGTGGCAAGCGCGTCGCTGAGCTGCAGGACCCAATCGGGGTAGGATTGTCCCACCTTGGGGCTGACAAGGCCCATAAATTCCACTTTTCCCTCCCGATAAGTCCCCTGGCAGGTAAACTGGTACTTCAGGTCCTCATGCAGGACCACCAGCTCCACCTCCAGCCGCAGAAACATATCGTCCAGCCGGGTCTGCCAAAAATTCGCTTCCGCCTTTCAGATGGTAACCCCCTGGGCCCGCAGCGCCTCCAGCGCCGCGCTCATCCCCTCCGAATTGCCAATGGAGGCCCCAATGGCTTCCTCATCTCCCGTCTGAATGGCCCTGGCCGCCCTCTGGGCACACAGGTAGGCGGGAATACACCGCCAGGCAAAGCCGTCCCCGCCCACCAGGCCATTGGCGGTGGGAATGAGCATGGCCAGCAGCAGGCAGAGCGCCGCCGCAGCGGCCATCATTTTTTTCGCAAAGGCTCTGGTCTTTTGGGTGATCTGGCGCTGGGAATAGTCGATGAGCTCCTTCACTGCCGTATCTTCCTCTGCCGCCTGCTCTCCCGAAATAAGCTCCACCACGGTGACCCCCAGAGCCGCCGCCAGCGGCTCCAACAAGGAGAGGTCCGGGGCGCACAGGCCGCGCTCCCACTTGGAGACCGCCCGGTCCGTGATGTGCAGCTGGTCTGCCAGTTCCTTCTGCGTCATCCCCTTTTCTTTCCGAAGTTTCTTGATCAAGGCCCCGGTCTTTCCATTATCCATCTGCTCCCCGCCTCCTTGCTCAAAAGTATACCATAGGCGGAGAAAAAAGCACCAAACCGTAGGTTGAGTTTTGCAAAACAGCGCCCTATTTCCGAAAATATGCCCCGGCGGATAAAAAAATCGGAGCAAGCGGCAAATCGCTTGCTCCGATGTGGTGCGCCTGAAGGGACTCGAACCCGCACGCATCGCTGCACGAGAACCTAAATCTCGCATGTCTACCAATTCCATCACAGGCGCATATCTCGTTTTCCACTCCCCTGGTTGGGAAAGCGTTTTTATTTTACACAGCTTTGGGCCAAATGTCAACGCCGCGGGTCAAAGGAAGGTCCCCGGAGAGCCGGAACAGCTCCCCGGGGACCGGTATTTCTTACTCGCTGTGGCAGCCGGAGCAGTGGGACTGGTGCCCACAGGCGCAGCCGCCTTCGCCGCCGTGACAGCATCCGCCGTCAGGACAGCCGATGCACTTGACGCCCCGCTTCCGCGCCTGGATCACATACCGGGCAGCGGCGCCCAGAATGACCAGCAGCAGGGCAGCAACGATAAAATTGGCCATTTGGATTCTCCTTTCCCGTTTACACCGCGGCCTTTCCGTGGAGGGCGTAGGCCTGGTCGATGTTTCGGCCCGCACGGCTCACCAGGACCACCAGGATACCCACCATGACGGCGCAGGCAATGAAGCCGGGCACAAAGCCCACACCCAGGCTGCCGGTGGTGATGAGGGTACCGATCTGGTAGACCAGGAAGGCCACGGTATAGCCGGTACCCAGCTGCAGGCAGATGCCTCCCAGCAGCCACTTCTTGTCCTTGATCTCGGAGTTCATGGCGCCGATAGCCGCAAAGCAGGGGGGCGTATAGAGGTTGAACATGAGGTAGGCCAGGGCAGCCACCTTGGTGATGGCGATGATGCCGGCGATCTCAGCGCCGGTGCCCTCGATCATGGCCAGCTCGTCGGTGTCGATGAAGTTCTGCAGACCCACAAAGCACACGGCCAGGGTACCCACCACGTTCTCCTTGGCGATGAAGCCGGTGACGGCGGCGGCGGCCAGCTGCCAGCTGAGCACGCCCACAATGGGCACCAGCAGGTAGGCGAAGGGCCCGGCGATGGTGGCCAGAATGGAGGTATCGGCGCTCTCGGCCACCTGGAAGTTCCAGTTGAAGGTCTGCATCACCTGCACGGCGGTGTTGCACAGCAGGATGATGGTGGCGGCCTTCACGATGTAGGCCCAGCCCCGGGCACACATGGCTTTCAGGGCAAACATAAGGGAGGGCACCTTATACTCGGGCAGCTCGATGATGAAGAAGGACTTGCGGGCCTTGTAGCCGGCGATCTTGTTCACCAGCAGGGCTCCCAGGAAAATAAGCACGATGCCGGTGAGGTACATGGTGGTGCTCACCCAGCCGGCGTCGTCAAAGAAGGCGCCGGCAAACAGGGCGATGACGGGAATCTTGGCGCCGCAGGGCATGAAGGGGGTGAGCATGGCGGTGGCCCGGCGCTCCCGCTCGTTGCGGATGGTGCGGCTGGCCATGACGCCGGGGATGGCGCAGCCGGTGCCGATGACAAAGGGAATGACCGACTTGCCGGACAGGCCTACCTTCTTAAAAATGGGGTCCAGCACCACAGCCACACGGGACATGTAGCCGCAGTCCTCCAGCAGGGCGATGAGGAAGTACATCACCATGACCAGAGGCAGGAAACCCACCACGGCGCCCACGCCGCCGATGATGCCGTCTACCAGCAGGGCGGACAGCAGGGGATTGGCGTCGGCCAGCATCTCACCCGCCCAGCCCTGGAAGGTCTCGATCCAGCCCACCAGGTAGTCGGCAATGGGGGTACCCACCCAGACCTGGGAGATCTGGAACACCAGATACATGACCACGGCGAAGATGGGGATACCCAAAAAGCGGTTGGCCAGGATGGCGTCGATGCTGTCCTGGGTGCTGCTCTCCCGGGTGAGCACCTTGCGCTGCTCCACCTGGGACACCACCTCATTGACGAAGGCGAAGCGGCGGCGGTCGGCGGCCTCCACCTCCTTCTTGTCGTGGAGGTTGATGTCCTCCTGGCGGTAGGGGGAGGTTTGGCTGCGGCCTCTCAGGGCGGCGGCCTGCTCCACTACCTGGGCCAGGCCGTTGTTGCCCGAGGCGGTGGACACCGTTTCAATGACCGGACAGCCCAGCTTGTCGGCCAGCGCCTTGGCGTCGATCTTGTTGTCCTTCTTGGCATTGAGGTCGCTCTTATTCAGGGCCACCACCACGGGGACCCCCAGCTCCAGCAGCTGGGTGGTGAAAAACAGGCTGCGGCTGAGGTTGGTGGCGTCCACGATGTTGATGATGGCGTCGGGACGCTCGTTTTTCACGTAGCTGCTGGTGATGCTCTCCTCCGAGGTGAAGGGGGACATGGAGTAAGCGCCGGGCAGGTCCACGGCGATGAGCTCCTCCGCCCCCTGCCAGTAGATCTTCTTGATGGGGCTCTCCTTCTTGTCCACCGTGACGCCCGCCCAGTTGCCCACCCGCTCGGAACGTCCGGTGAGGGCATTGTACATGGTGGTCTTGCCGCTGTTGGGATTTCCCGCAAGTGCGATGCGCATGGTTCTACCTCCTGAACACACTTTTGTGTTAGTTTTCGCTAACTTATATTAGCAATAGCTAACTTATATGAGTGAAAAAACCATTCCCCCGCAGAGGAACGGCTCTTTCCCCGGATCACTGGCGCAGAGAAATGGCTCTGGCCAAATTTCCGTCAAAATTGTATCGTCCGTCCTTCACCGATACCACATAGCCGCCCCGCAGGTGGGAGACCACGGTGATGGGCTCGCCGCTGTAGCAGCCCAGGGTGAACAGAAACCCGTCCATCTCCTCGTCCTCGGTGGCTACGTTTTCAATGATATATTCCTTGCCCAGCTGGGCCTGTGTCAGATCCACAGAGTTTCCCTCCTGATCTTGTAAGTCATTTTTTGGTTAGCTATAAGTAACTCGGCTATACCATATCACATTCCCCCACCCCCGTCAAGGGGGAAATGGGAAAATTTTTCCCTGTTTGGGTAAAAAAAAGAGCGCCCCTTGGGCGCTCTTTGCTTTTCATTTGGTTACTGGGCCTCGTCCCACAGCACAGGCTCTCCCCGCTCCAGAGAGGGGGCCACCTGCAAAATCCGCTGGTTATCCGAGCCCCGGAAGCGCAGGCCAAGATTCTTCCGCTCCAGGACAAAGGGGCCGTCCACCAGCACGTCCAGCTGCTCCAGCAGGGCGCGGCCGTACTCCCCCACCTTGCCCGCGGCGATATCCTCAAAGAGGTAGCCGGTGTAGCACCAGATATCCTTCTGGGGATACTGGGCCCGGACCTTTTTTACCAGCTCCAGCACGGTTTTTTGGTTGTTGGGGTGGAAGGGCTCGCCTCCCAGCAGAGACAGTCCCTTGATATAGGACTTCTCCATGGCATCCAGAATGGCCTGCTCCTGTTCTTCCCCAAAGGGAGTTCCATACTGAAAATCCCAGGCCTCGGGGTTGAAGCAGCCGGGGCAGGCGTGGGTGCAGCCGGAGACAAACAGACTCGCCCGGATACCCGGGCCGTTGGCCACATCAATGGGACGAATGTCAGCGTAGTTCATATCTTTCACAGCCTCGCAGAGTTTCCGCCGCAGGCGGAAAGAATTTCAAATGTCCGAAGGCGAATTCACTTCGCCGCAGGACGCCTTAACCCCTGGCCGCGGCGGCCAGGGCCGCCTTTTCCGTGAAAAGGCGAGGGGGGTATCAAAAGCGGTTTCCTTGGGAACCGCTTTTGTATCTAGGGGGGGACAATGTCCCCCCCTAGAAAAACTTAAAGGTGCAGCACCCGGGACTTGATCTCCTTGGTCTTGCCCACGTTCCAGTAGTTCTCACCCAGATATCCGCAGGTGCGGCGGGTGACGTTCATCTTATTCTGGTCAGTGTTGTGGCACACAGGGCACTCCCACTGGAAGTCGTCGTTGATGACGATCTCCCCGTCGTAGCCGCAGCACTGGCAGTAGTCGCTCTTGGTGTTGAACTCGGCGTACTGGATGTTGTCGTAGATGAACTTCACGACCTCCTTCAGAGCCTCCAGGTTGTGGCGCATGTTGGGGATCTCCACGTAGGAGATGCAGCCGCCGGTGGAGATCTTCTGGAACTGGCTCTCGAAGGTGAACTTATCAAAGGCGTCGATGTGCTCCCGCACGTCCACGTGATAACTGTTGGTATAATATCCCTTGTCCGTTACATCGGGGATAGAGCCGAAGCGTTCCTTGTCGATGCGGGCGAAGCGGTAGCACAGGCTCTCGGCGGGGGTGCCATAGAGGGCGAAGCCGATGTTGGTCTCCTTCTTCCAGTCGTCGCAGGCCTTGCGCAGCCGGGCCATGACCTTCTGGGCGAACTCCTGGCCGCCGGGCTGGGTGTGGCTGACGCCCTTCATGAGCTTGGTCACCTCGTACAGGCCAATGTAGCCCAGGGAGATGGAGGAGTAGCCGCCGTAGAGCAGGGGCTCGATGGGCGCGCCCTTGGGCAGGCGGGCGATGGCGCCGTACTGCCAGTGGATGGGGCTGGAGTCGGAGTGGACATTCTTCAGGGCCTCGTGGCGGCACATGAGGGCCTCGAAGCACAGCTGCAGGCGCTCGTCCAGCAGGGACCAGAACTTCTCCTCGTCCCCTCCGGCCAGGATGCCCACCTGGGGCAGGTTCAGGGAGACCACGCCCTGGTTGAAGCGGCCCTCAAACTTGTAGTTGCCGTTCTCGTCCTTCCAGGGAGACAGGAAGGAGCGGCAGCCCATGGGAGAGAACACGTTGCCCTCGTAGTTCTCCCGCATCTTCTTGGCGGAGATATAGTCGGGATACATGCGCTTGGCGGAGCACTTCACAGCAAGCTCGGTGATGTAGTCGTACTTGCCGCCCTTCAGGCAGTTGTGCTCGTCCAGCACGTAGACCAGCTTGGGGAAGGCGGGGGTGATGTAGACACCCTTCTCGTTCTTGATGCCCTCCAGACGCTGGCGCAGCACCTCCTCCACGATCATGGCGTTCTCCTCCAGATAGGGGTCGCCCTCCTGCAGGTTCAGGAACAGGGTGACGAAGGGGGACTGGCCGTTGGTGGTCATGAGGGTGTTGATCTGGTACTGGATGGTCTGCACACCGCTCTTCAGCTCGTCCCGCAGACGGTCCTCCACCAAGCGCTCCACGGTGGCCTGATCCACCATGCCGGCGCACTCGTAGGAGATGTGCTTGCGGAACTTCTCCCGGCTGCGGCGCAGGTACTTGCCCAGGTGGCTCATGTCCACGCTCTGGCCGCCGTACTGGTTGGAGGCCACGCAGGCAATGATCTGGGTGGTGACGGTGCAGGCCACCTGGAAGCTCTTGGGAGACTCGATGAGCTTGCCGTTCATGACGGTGCCGTTGTCCAGCATGTCCCCAATGTTAATGAGGCAGCAGTTGAAGATGGGCTGGATGAAGTAGTCGGCGTCGTGGAAGTGGATGGCGCCCTCGTCGTGGGCCTTGGAGATATACTCGGGCAGCAGGATGCGGCGGGTCAGGTCGCGGCTCACCTCGCCGGCGATGTAATCCCGCTGGGTGGCGGCGATCATGGTGTTCTTGTTGGAGTTCTCCTCGGCCAGCTCCTTGTTCTCGTTGCGCAGGAGGGAGAGAATGGACTCGTCGGTGGTGTTCTGCTTGCGCACCAGAGCCCGGGTATAGCGGTAAATGATATACTTCTTGGCCAGATAGAACTTGTTCTCGTTCACCAGGCCCTGCTCCACCAGGTCCTGGATGTCCTCTACAGGCAGCTTGTCCTGGCCCATGTCCTCAATGCGCCGCACGATGGCCTCGATGCGGTCCAGGCTCAGGCGCTCCTCCTCAGCCACTTCAGCGTTGGCCTTCTGGATGGCAGTTACGATCTTGCTGCGGTCATACTCCACAACGGAGCCGTCGCGCTTAATGACTTTCATATTATGCTCCTCTCGACGATATCCTATCTCTTATCTCACGTGTATTCAGAAAAGCCGGACGGGGCCGGCTTGGCATCAACGGTCTCTGATTATAGCATGCCCCAATAGGCTTGTCCAGAGCTTTGACACAATATCTTGTGTCTTTGTCGACTTTTCCACACCGCATATACCAAATGTATTTTCCACCGTGAAATATACCCCTTTTGGGGATTTTCCCGGCCCTTTCCCGGGAAGGATTTTGCCCTCTCCCTTGTGCGGCGGGGGTTTGCGCCGTTTGTACACATTGCCCCTTTTTTCGACGGTTTCTTCCCAAAGGCCGCCCTCGGTTGCGCCGGGGCGGGAAATGTGATATACTTTCCGTTGATTTTACCGGCCGTCCTGCGGCCTGAGCAAAGATTGGAGGAGCTGCTTTGGAGCCCATCGCGGTAGCAATGAGCGGCGGGGTGGACAGTTCGGTGGCCGCCTGGCTGCTGCAGCAGGAGGGGTATCGCCCCGCCGGCGTCACCATGCGCCTATTTTCCCCCCAGCAGCTCTCTCCCGCCTGCCGGGAGAGCTGCAACGCCCTGAAAGACTTGGACGACGCCCAAAAGGTCGCCCAAAAGCTGGGCATTCCCCACCACGCCGTGGACCTGTCCGGCCCCTTTTGCCGGGAGGTCATGGACCCCTTTGTGAGGGCCTATGAACAGGGCCGCACCCCCAACCCCTGCGTGCTGTGCAACCGCGCCATCAAGTTCGGCGCCCTGCTGGACTGGGCGGTGGACCACGGCTACCCCCTGCTGGCCACCGGCCACTACGCCCGCATCGAGCAGGACAGTACCGGCCGATACCTTTTAAAAAAGGCAGATGATCCCGGCAAGGACCAGAGCTACGTGCTGTGGTCCCTCACCCAGGAGCAGCTCTCCCGGGTGCGCTTCCCCCTGGCCGCCCTGTCCAAGCATGAGATCCGGGCGATTGCCCTGGAGCAGGGGCTGGTCAGCGCCCGGAAGCGGGACAGCCAGGACATCTGCTTTGTCCCCGACGGGGATTACGCCGCCTTCATCCGCACCCACGCCGGACGGGACTACCCCCATGGTTCCTTCCGCAACGCCGCAGGCGAGGTACTGGGAGAGCATCAGGGCATCATCCACTACACCCTGGGTCAGCGCCGGGGACTGGGGGTCTCCTCCAACCAGGGGCGGCTGTACGTCACCCAGATCCATCCGGAGGAAAACACCGTCATCCTGGGCCAAAACCAGGACCTGTTCCACCGCGGCCTCACCGTGGACCACCTCAACCTCATCCCCATGGACCGGCTGGACCGGCCCCTGCGGGTGATGGCCAAGGCCCGCTACCGCATGGAGCCCCAGCCCGCCATTCTGGAGCAGACCGGCCCCGGAGAGGCCCGGCTCACCTTCGAGCAGCCCCAGCGGGCCGTGACCCCCGGCCAGTCCGCCGTCTTTTACTGGGAGGACCAGGTGCTGGGCGGCGGCATCATTCAATCCACACAGGAGTGATTTTATGAGTCAGAAGCACGCCAAACGCCGTCATTCCACCAAAAAGCGGGTCACCGCTCCCGCCCAGGAGTCTGAGTTTGCCAGCGACGGCCGCCGCAAGCGCATGAACCCCGCGGCCCGGAATCTGCTGTTTATCAGCCTCATTATCCTGGCCCTGTCTGAGGTGCTGGTGCGCACCAACACGGTCACCGAGCTGGTGGCAAACCTCATCTGCATCCCCGCCCTCATCGCTCTGGTGGCGGCGGTGTGCCTCCAGTTCCGCCGCCCCGGAAACGGCGCGGGAGAAATGGGCCGCCGGCTGAAATGACCCTGGGTTTTTCCTTGTGTTTTGGGGAAGAATCCGATATAATTAAGAAGTTATCCTCTGACAGAGATTTCCTCTGTCTCCTGAAGGAGGCAAATTATGCGTAAAGACATTGTCCTGCCCGCCCTGGCTCTGGCCGGCGGCGCGGCAGGTCTCCTGCTGCGGATCTGGCAGCGCGTCCAGGCCCTGGACCCGGTGACCCGGCTCTACAACGCCGGTGCGCCCTCCTCCCTGGCCCTGCTGGCCCTGGCCATGGTCATGGCCGTGTTTTCCCTGGTCCTGTGCCGGGGCGGCCGGGAGATCTCCGCCCCGGAGAAGGCTTTCTTGTGCCCCTACCCCGCCTACATGACCCTGATGACGGCGGCGGCCATGGCTTTCCTGCTGGCCGCGGCGGCGGGAATGCCCCAGTTCATGCAGGAGCTCCAGGCCTGGCAGCTGGACAGCGAGTACCACGCCCTGCCCGCCGCGCTGTTTCTGTCCCAGTTGGGCTGTGTGGCTGCCGCTGTGGGCAGCCTGACCCTGGGCCGCAGCAACTACCGGCTGCTCACCGGGCCCCAGACCCGGATCTGGGCCGCTCTACCCGCCTACGGCGCGCTGCCCTGGCTGGTGTCCCAGTATCAGAACTACTCCCGGGACCCCGACCTCACCCACTCCTATGTGCCCATTCTGGCCTGCGTGTGCCTGCTGCTGGCCCTGTACTATCAGGCCGCCTGCTATTTTGCCCGGCCCCGCTTTGGCCGCTGCATCTTCTTTGCCGTGATGGGCGTGTTCTTCGGCATGACCTCTCTGGCCGACGGCCAGACCCCCTTCTACACCCTGGCCTGCGCCGCCTTTGTGCTGTGCGCCCTGGCCACCCTCACCGCCCTGTGCCGCTGCCGCTTCGGTCCCCCGCCCCCCAAGCGCCTGCTGGAGGACAAGACCCCCGAAGATGACAGCCAGGCACAAGCCTGACCCTGATTCTATTTTGGGAGGAACCTTTCCATGGAACGTAAAAAGTTTTATATCACCACCCCCATTTATTACCCCAGCGATAAGCTGCACATCGGCCACACCTACTGCACCGTGGCCACCGACGCCATGGCCCGGTATAAGCGCCTTCAGGGCTATGACGTGCTCTTCCTCACCGGCACCGACGAGCACGGCCAGAAGATCGAGGACAAGGCCAAGGAGGCCGGCGTCTCCCCCAAGGAGTTCGTGGACAAGATCGTCACCGGCGAGAAGGGCGTGCTGGACCTGTGGAAGCTGATGAACATTTCCAACGACCGCTTCATCCGCACCACCGACGACTACCATGTCTCCGCCATCCAGAAGATTTTTAAGAAGATGTACGACAAGGGCGACATCTACAAGGGCGAGTATGTAGGCAAGTACTGCAAGCCCTGCGAGTCCTTCTGGACCGAGAGCCAGCTGGTGGACGGCAAGTGCCCCGACTGCGGCCGCGAGGTGCAGGACGCCAAGGAAGAGGCCTATTTCTTCCGTCTGAGCAAGTACGCCGACCGCATCCAGCACCTGCTGGAGGACACCGACTTCCTGGAGCCCCGCTCCCGTGTCAACGAGATGGTGAACAACTTCATCAAGCCCGGTCTGGAGGACCTGTGTGTCTCCCGCACCAGCTTCACCTGGGGCGTGCCTGTGGACTTTGACCCCGGCCACGTGGTCTACGTGTGGGTGGACGCCCTGTTCAACTACACCACCGCTCTTGGCTTCCTCAACGACAAGTACGACGACTATGAGAAGTTCTGGCCCGCCGACGTCCACTTCGTGGGCAAGGAGATCGTCCGCTTCCACTCCATCATCTGGCCCGCCATGCTCATGAGCATGGACATGCCCCTGCCCAAGAAGGTCTTTGGCCACGGCTGGCTGCTGCTGGACGGCGGCAAGATGTCCAAGTCCAAGGGCAATGTGGTGGACCCCTATATCCTGGCCCAGCGCTTCGGCGTGGACGCCCTGCGCTTCTTCCTGCTGCGCACCTTCCCCTTCGGCTCTGACGGCAACTTCTCCAACGAGGCCCTTATCAACACCATCAACGTGGACCTGGCCAACGACCTGGGCAACCTGCTGAGCCGCACCGTGTCCATGGTGGGCAAGTACTTCACCGGCACCCTGCCCGCCCAGCGCCAGGCCGATCCTCTGGACGACGAGCTGGAGGCCATGGTCAACGCTCTGCGGGGCCGCTACGAGGAGCAGATGGAGCACTACGCCTTCCAGAACGCTCTGAGCGAGATCTTCAAGGTCATCTCCCGTGCCAACAAGTATATCGACGAGAACGCCCCCTGGGTGCTGGCCAAGGACATGGAGGCCAACGGGGTGCGTCTGGCCACCGTCATGTACCACCTGCTGGAGACCCTGCGGGTGTGCGCCGTGTTGCTGACCCCCTTCATCCCCGCCTCTGCCGCCGAGATTCTGCGTCAGATCGGCGCCTGCGAGGCCTGCTCCACCTGGGAGAGCGCCGCCGCCTTCGGCGGCCTGCGCGCTGACGCCACCGTCACCCGGGGCGACAACCTGTTCCCCCGCATCGACGTGGCCAAGGAGCTGGAGGAGCTGGAGAAGGCTGCCGCCGAGGCCAAGAAGGCCGCCCTGCCCGACCTGGAGCTGGAGCCCCAGCTGGAGGAGAAGGTGGATTTTGACACCTTCTGCAAGAGCGATTTCCGCGCCGTGAAGGTGAAGGCCTGCGAGAACGTGAAGAAGTCCAACAAGCTGCTGAAGTTCACCCTGGACGACGGCACCGGCGTGGACCGTCAGATTCTCTCCGGCATCGCCATGTACTACAAGCCCGAGGAGCTGGTGGGCAAGACCCTCATGGCCATCGTCAACCTGCCTCCCCGCAAGATGATGGGCCAGGAGAGCTGCGGCATGCTGATCTCCGCCGTCCACACCGAGAAGGGTGAGGAGCGGCTGAACCTCATCATGCTGGACGACAAGATCCCCGCCGGCGCAAAGATGTGCTGATAACCCTATAAAAATAGCCCTGGTGCACAGCACCAGGGCTATTTCTTTGCTTATTCGGGGGGACGCTGGGTGAGCAGCTTGGGATAGCTGCGGTCGATGGCCAGGGCCCCCAGGGGGGCGGTGACCAGAATGGCGATGACCGCCACGGTGAGCACGATCTGTCCGCAGCCCAGGCCCATGGCCAGGGGCACGCCGCCGATGGCCGCCTGCACCGTGGCCTTGGGCAGGTAGCCCAGCACACAGAACAGTTTCTCTTTTCCGCTGAAATGGGCTCCGCTGACGCACACCAGCACGCCCAGGGCCCGGAAGCACAGGGCCCCCAGCACCGCCAGCACGGCCATCACGCCGGCGCTCAGAGCGTAGCGCAGGTCCACGGCCGCTCCCACCAGCACAAAGAGGGCCACCTCAGCGGCCACCCACAGCTTGGAAAACTTCAGGCTCAGCCGCTGGGCCACCACGCCCCGCCAGCGCTGGATGCCAACCCCTGCGGCCATGACCGCCAGCAGGCCGGAGAAGGGGAACACCCCCTCCAGGGCGTCCTCCGCCGCCACCAGCAGGAAGGCCAGAGAGAGGAGAATGACCACCTTCACCGAGTCCCGCATGTGGACCAGGCGGAACCACTGGGCCAGCAGCCAGCCCAGCAGCAGGCCCGCCGCCACGCCGGTGAGGATGGACAGGGGCACCCCCGCCACCGTTCCCACCGTCAGCCCCTGACCGCCGGAGGCCAGGCCGGTAAAGGCGGTAAACATGACGATGACAAACACGTCATCCACCGAGGCCCCCGCCAGAATCAACTGGGGGATGCCCCGGTCCACGCCCCAGCCCTCTTCGCTGAGGCGGATCATGCGGGGCACGATCACCGCCGGGGACACGGCTCCCACCACGGCGCCCATAATGGCGGCGTCCAGGGTGGACACCCCCAGCAGCCGGGGGGCCAGCACCACCATGCCGGCGATCTCAAAGCAGGCGGGCACAAAGCACATGAGTACCGCCGGCCGCCCCACCTTCTTCAGGGCCGCCACGTCCAGAGACAGCCCCGCCCGGGTGAGGATAATGATAAGGGCCAGCTGCCGCAGGTCCGCCGAGATATTCAGCAAACTGTCCGACAGCAGATCCAAGGCGTAGGGGCCCAAAATCATGCCCGCAATGAGCATGCCCACCAGGGAGGGCAGCCCCAGTCGTTTCGCCAGTGCGCCCAGGGCCATTCCCAGCAGCAGCACCAGTCCTAAGCTTGTCAACATACCAGTTTCTTCCTTTCCGGGGCAACAAAAAAGCTGATGCCCCTGCAAAAAATTTCGCAGAAGCCATCAGCCGTTGGGCGGTTCTGCCCCGAGGGGCAAGGGAGACCTCATTCCCTGTATTGCGTGGGACAGGATACCACATCCTGTCCCCCTTTGTCAAGCACCGATGAGATAACACCACACGGGGATGGTGAGCATGGACAGCAGAGTGCTGAGCACCACGCACTTGGTGGCAAAAATGGCGTCGCTGCCATAGCGGGCGGCAAAAATGGCCGCAGTGGACCCGGCGGGCATGCCCGTCATAATGACGGCCACACCGGTGGCCACCGGCTCCAGCCCCGCCGCCAGGGACATGCCCCAGGCCGCCAGAGGCAGCAGCACCAGGCGCAGGGCGCTGATCCACAGGGTGGTGGGGTTCACAATAGTGGTGAGCTTCACATCCACCAGGATGGTGCCGATGATGAACATGGTGAGGGGGGTGTTGCAGTTGCCGATGGAGGTGACGGTGGTGGTGACCAGCTCAGGCAGAGGGATCTGCAGCAGCATCACCGCCATGCCGATGTACACCGCCACCAGGCAGGGGTGGGTGATAATGTTGCACAGCACCTTTTTCTTATCCGTCTGTCCGGCCACAAAGTAGGAGGTGCCCGCCGACCACATGACGATGCGCATGGGGATGAGGTAGATGGAAGCGTACAGCAGCCCCATGGTGCCGTACACGCCCTCGGCCACTCCGTTACCAAGGAAGCCGCCGTTAGACACCAGGGTGCAGTACTGCAGCACCTTGCGCTGCTGGTCGGGGTAGTTTTTGTACAGGAAGCGGTTCAGGCCCACGCTGACAAACTGGATGGCCAGGGCCACCACCAGCAGCACGGCGCAGGCGTGGAGCACCCCGGGCTCCATGCCCACCAGACAGGATTTTACGATGTTGCAGGGGATGACCACATTGATACACAGGTCGGTGAGACACCGCCGTCCCTCATCGTCCACGATCCCCAATTTCTTCAGCAGCGCTCCCACCAGGATCATGAGAAACAAAGTGCCCTGAATATTGAACAGTTCCAGCAGTTCCATCCGGCCCGCTCCCCCCTTTTCCGTCATTATACCATGGCTTTTCCCCCGGCACCACCCCCTGAGAATGGCCCTTCCCCCTTTCCTTTTCCCAAAAAGTATGCTAGAATTAAAATGTTATGAATTTCCCTTGAGAGGTATCTGCCTGTGTACAATATTACGTTGATCGGGATGCCCGGATCCGGAAAAAGCACGGTGGGCGTCCTGCTGGCCAAAGCGCTGGGCTTTGGCTTTTTAGACACCGACCTTGTGATCCAGCAGCAGGAAGGAGCCCTGCTCCAGGATATTTTGGACCGCCGGGGCGTACCCTATTTTCTGGACGCCGAGGAGCGGGCCATTTGTTCGGTCTCCTGCGACCACCATGTCATCGCCCCCGGGGGCAGCGTGGTGTGCCGGGAGGGGGCCATCGCCCACCTGAAGGCCATGGGCCCGGTGATCTACCTCCGGGTCCCCCTGGAGGAGCTGAAATCCCGCATCCACAACATGGATTCCCGGGGCATTGCCATGGAGCCCGGTCAGACTTTGGAAGACATTATGACCATGCGCGCTCCTCTGTACCAGCGCTATGCCGACTATGTGGTGGACGCCCTGCCCGGCCAGCCCCTGGCCAAGAGCGTCTCTCAGGTGCTGGAGCTGCTGGCAGATTCCGGCTGCCTTCCCACTCAGCCTTCTCAGGGGGAGTGACCCCAGCCCACAGGGAACCGTGGGCCGGGCCGGACCCTGTTTGTCCGGTCTAGAATGAAAAGAAGGAACGAACTCAATGACATTTGAACAGCTGGGGCTCTGCCCCGAAATTCTCTCCGCCCTGGCCCAACAGGGCTACGAGACCCCCTCTCCCATCCAGGAGAAGGCCATTCCCCCCGCTCTGGCGGGACGGGACGTGCTGGGCTGCGCTCAGACGGGCACGGGCAAGACCTGCGCCTTTGCCACCCCCATCCTGCAGCGGCTCAGCGCCCGCCCGGAGCAAAAGCATCCCATCCGCGCCCTGATCCTGACCCCCACCCGTGAGCTGGCCATCCAGATCGGCGACAGCTTCCACGCTTACGGCCGCAACCTGTCTCTTCGCTGCGCCGTGATCTTCGGCGGCGTGGGCCAGGCTCCCCAGGTGGAACAGCTCACCCGGGGCGTCGACATCCTTGTGGCCACCCCCGGCCGCCTGGGCGACCTCTATCAGCAGGGCTTTGTGGATCTCAAGCACCTGGAGATCTTCGTCCTGGACGAGGCCGACCGGATGCTGGATATGGGCTTTATCCACGACGTAAAGAAGATTTTGAAGTGGCTGCCCGCCAAAAAGCAGACCCTGTTTTTCTCCGCCACCATGCCCCCCGAGATCACCGACCTGGTGAATTCTCTCCTTCACGACCCGGTGAAGGTGGCGGTGAACCCCGTCTCCTCCCCCGTGGAGGCCATCCACCAGCAGGTCTACTTTGTGGACAAGGGGAACAAGACCAAGCTGCTGGCCCTCCTGGTGGAGCAGCTGCAGGTGAAAAACGCTCTGGTCTTTACCCGCACCAAGCACGGGGCCAACAAGGTGGCCCGGGACCTGGCCAAGGCGGGCATCTCCGCCGCCGCCATCCACGGCAACAAGAGCCAGACCGCCCGCCAGCAGGCCCTGGCCGACTTCAAGGCCGGACGTATCCGCTGCCTGGTGGCCACCGACATCGCCGCCCGGGGTCTGGACATCGAGGAGCTCTCCCACGTCTTTAACTACAACCTGCCCGAGGTCCCCGAGACCTACGTCCACCGCATCGGCCGCACCGGCCGGGCCGGACGGGAAGGCATCGCCATCTCCTTCTGCGATTTCGGCGAGAAACCCCTGCTGAAGGACATTGAAAAGCTCATGGGCCGCAAGGTGCCCGTGGTGGAGGACCACCCCTACCCCATGGTGGTGCTGGAGGCCCCCAAGAAGGACAAAAACGGCCGCATCATCAACGCCGAGGACGCCGAGGCCCGGGCTGCCGCCAAGGAGCAGCGCCGCGCCCGGGACGCGGCCAACAAGGCCGCCGCCGAAGCCAGAAAGCTGCGGGCCGCTCAGGCCGTTCAGCAGGCGGTCCAGGCGGAGACCCAGCCCGCCCCCGTCCAGGAGGAGGCCGCCCCCGCGCCCAAGCGCCGTCGCCGCCGCTCCCGTGGAAAGGGGACCCACGCCGTGGCCCCCGACGCCGAGCCGTTTCCCGTACAGCCCGCCGAACCCGCTCCCGCCCCCAAGGAGCACCCCCACCGCAAGCTGACCCGTCCCGGCAAGCGCCTGGAAACGGGCAGCGCCATGCCCCGCACCGATCTCACCCGGCCTGATCCTCTGGCCGGTGACCATATCATGGACGCCACCGCCCGGCTGCTGGCCCCCCGCAAGCCCATGTTTGCCCAGGCCCAGGAGCCCAAGCCGTCCAGCCGCTCCCGCCGCAAGAAGCCCCGCCGGGAGCAGAGCGCGCCCCAGGCTCAGGAGTCCCGCCGTGAGGCCCCCAAAAAGGCCAAGTCCCCCCGCCGGGAGGAGCTCAAGGCGGCCCCCAAGCAGGAGGAGAAGCGCCGCACCCGTCCCGACCGCCGCCGGGACCGTGGGCCCCGTCCTCCCATGGAACCCATGAAGGCCTTCCGCACCAAGGACTCCACGGAGCAGAAGAGCTTGATGAAACCCTATTATCTCGATAACTAAAAGTATTTTCAACATTAATATAACGGAGGGTATTTACAATGGATTATCAGGCACTGTATCAGCAGAAGCTGACCACCGCCGATGAGGCTGTGAAGGTGGTCAAGTCCGGCGACTGGGTGGACTACACCTGGTGCACCAACCACCCTGTGGCGCTGGACCAGGCTCTGGCCCGCCGGGCCAATGAGTTGGAGGACGTGAAGGTCCGTGGCGGCGTCACCATGTGGATGCCCGAGATCGCCAAGGCCGACGACGCCGGCGACCACTTCACCTGGCACTCCTGGCACTGCAGCGGCATCGACCGCAAGATCATCTCCAAGGGCATGGGCTACTTCGGCCCCATGCGCTACTCCGAGCTGCCCCGCTTCTACCGGGAGAACCTGGACCCCGTGGACGTGGTGATGCTCCAGACCACCCCCATGGACGCCCACGGCAACTTCAACTTCGGTCTGGCCGCCTCTCACCTGGCTGACGTGCTGGCCCGGGCCAAGTGCATCATCGTGGAGGTCAACGAGAACCTGCCCTGGGTGTACGGCCTCACCGGTACCGAGATCAACATCAAGGACGTGACCATGGTGGTGGAGGGCGACAATCCTCCCGTGGCTCAGCTGGGCGCCGGCGCTCCTCCCACCGAGGTGGACAAGGCCGTGGCCAACCTGGTCGTGCCCCAGATCCCCAACGGCGCCTGCCTGCAGCTGGGCATCGGCGGCATGCCCAACACCATCGGCGCCATGATCGCCCAGTCCGACCTGAAGGACCTGTCCGTGCACACCGAGATGTACGTGGACGCCTTCGTGGACATGGCCATGGCCGGTAAGATCACCGGCAAGCACAAGGCTCTGGACAAGGGCCGCCAGGTCTTTGCCTTCGCCGCCGGCACCCAGAAGCTGTACGACTACGTCAACCGCAACCCCGACGTCATGGCCGCCCCCGTGGACTACACCAACGACGTGCGGGTCATGGCTCAGATCGACAACTTCATCTCCATCAACAACGCCATTGACATGGACCTGTTCGGCCAGGTCAACGCCGAGTCCGCCGGCATCAAGCACATCTCCGGCACCGGCGGCCAGCTGGACTTCGCCATGGGCGCTTACCTGTCCAACGGCGGCAAGAGCTTCATCTGCATGTCCTCCACCGTCAAGGGCAAGGACGGCACCGTGAAGAGCCGCATCGTGCCCACCCTGACTCAGGGCTCCATCGCCACCGATCCCCGTTCCTGTGTGCACTACATCGTCACTGAGTACGGCATGGTCAACATGAAGGGCCTGTCCACCTGGGAGCGCGCCGAGGCCATCATCAACATCGCCCACCCCGACTTCCGGGAGCAGCTCATTGCCGACGCCGAGAAGATGCACATCTGGCGCCGCAGCAACAAGAAGTAATTCTGATTTTCTCAAACAAAAAGGCCCGCCGCGAAAGCGGCGGGCTTTTTTTACTCTTCCAAAAACCACTGGAAATTTTCCATCTTCAAACGGCTGCCCAGGGTGGTCCCCTCCGGCAGGAGGAACATGGTGATGGAGTGCTCTCCCCCCTGTTCATTGGTCAGCTTGGCGTAATCCCCATTGATCTCTTCCACGGTGTAATAAATTGGCTCCATGGTGCGCTCCTTTCCAAAAAAGCCGCCGGGAGAGGGTCTCTCCCGGCGGGCTGCGTGTCAGTTTTCCACACTCAGGCCACGATCTGTGGAACCTCAGCGGCTGCGCCCAGCAGATCCATCAGGTCCACTACGGTGTCTCCCGCGGCGGGCTGGGTGGTGGGCTTAACGGAGGTGGTCTGGTAATTGCCGTCCATGGTCATGGACAGATCCATGGCAAAGCTCTCACCCGCGCCCTGATCCATAGCCACGTTAAAGGCCATGTTCATATCCATCTGGGTGCCCTTCATGGTGGCGGACAGGCTCATGGCGCCCAGCTGGTCCATGTCGGCGGACATCTCCATGGCGTAACCGTTGACCTTACTGCCGTTGGTGTACAGGGTATACACCATCTTCGCTCCGTCCAGGTCGACGGTGTTCACATAGCTATTGCCCGACTTGAGGAACTTGCTGTCGGCAAACATCAGGTTCATCTGATCCAGCAGGTAGGCGGCGTTGGAGTAGATGCTGGTGGCGGGGGTATCCTGGAGGGTCAGAGCCAGATACTCCTCAAAGCTCATCTCCTGGGCGGCGGTGGACAGCTCCAGCAGCTGGGCGTAATTCATGCCCAGGGTGGCGGAACTCTGATCCATCAGTTCCTTCATGTCCAGCTTGATCCAGGCGTTCTCCAGGTCGGCCTGGCCCAGCAGCCCGGCCAGAGCCTTGCTGCGGAAGTACATATTTCCGTCGGCCAGGTCGCCCCGCATCTCCATGGTCACATCCATGGGGAAGGGATTCTCGGTCACACCGGCCTGGGTGAGCATGGCGTTGGTGACGTCGGAGCCGTCCATGTTAACGGTGAAGTCCATCTTCAGGTCGGTGTCATACTGGAAGGCGGTGTTGCCCTGGGTGAACATGGTGTAGGTGCCGTCCAGGTCAAAGACCACGTCCATCTTCTGGAATCCGGCGCTCTGGGAGGTGCCGTTCATCTTCATGTCCATGGCGTAGTCACCGGTGACCTTGTAATTCTTCCCGGCAAAGGTGCGGCTGTAATCCATGAGCTGGTCCATGAGCTCATAGGTCTCCTGATTCCCGGCCAGGATGCTCTTCACATCGTCCACAATGACGGTCTGATTGGTCTGGTCCCAGCCGACCCGATAGCCCAGGGCCTCGGCCACCAGGCCAAGGGGGATATAGGTGCGGCCGATAGCGGTGTTGGCGAAGGGGGCCACGTCCATCTTCACGTCCTGGACCACCTGGGCCTGATTCCCGTGGGGGTCGCCGATGGTGTCGCCCTCATACCAGAGCTTCATGGTGGTGCTGCCCAGGGTGAGCTCCACCGTCATGTCGCCCACGGCGGCCTCGCCGTGGACGTTGGTGTAGTCCACGTCCGGCTTCGTGGCGGTGACGGTCTGGGTGGCCTGATCCCAGTGCATATCCTTCTGGGCAAAGCCCAGCTGCTCAAACACCGCTGCAAAGGGCAGGAAGGAGCGGTTGTTCAGGCTCTTGGGGGCGGCGTCAGGAAAGGTGACGTACTCCCCGTTGACCATGACCCAGAAGTCGCCCTGAAGAGCGGGCTTCTGAGCCGCCAGATCGGGCTGGGCGGCCATGGAGGGCAGGCACAGCATCCCTGCCATCAGGCTGCCGCACAGTAAGATGGATAATCCTCGTTTCATGGGCGATCACTCCTTTAATTTGGTGCGCACCGCAGGGCGGTACGTGGCTTTGTCCAAAACAGAGCTGAATCTTCATCCAGAATCTGTCTATGTTCACTATAGCACCAAACAGAGGACGCCGCAAGCGCGCCCGGGATTTTTAAGCGTTTCTTAAGATTTCCTCCCGAGTCTCGCCGCACAGGCCGCCGCACACGTGGACCATAAAGTCCTGCACGTTGGTCACGATGGTGCGCACCGACAGGCTGCCCCGGTCCCGCAGCTTGTTCACCGAGAACTCGGAAATATCCACCGAGTAGAAGTAAAGGGGACGCACTTTCCCGTCCACCACCCGGTAGCAGGGGGTCATGTTGCCCGTGGCCACGGTGTGAAGGGTGGTGGCCATACAGATGATGGTGGTGGCCCGGCGCACCAGGTCCCGCATGGCATCCTGGCCCCGGTACACGTCGCCGTACACATCGGGCAGAGGGCCGTCGTCCCGCACGGAGCCCACCAGCACATAGGGCACGTCCTTCTGTACGCACTCATACATGATGCCGTCGGAGACGCCGCCGCCCTCCACAAAGGCCCGGATGGACCCGGCCTGGCGCACCTTGTTGATGGTGTCGATGTGGTGGTAGTGGCCGTTGGGCATGGAGCGCTGGGTGTAGATGTCCTGGCCCAGGGCGGTGCCCATGAGGCCCGCCTCCAGGTCGTGGGTGGCCAGGGCGTTGCCCGCCATCAGTCCCTGGACATAGCCCTCCCGCACCAGGCGGGAAAAGGCCCGGCGGGCTCCGGCGTCAAAGGTACAGGCGGGGCCCATGACCCACAGGATGTTGCCGTGGTCCCGCTCGTAGCGCAGCAGCTGGCACAGCTGGTCGTAGTCTCGGGTGTAGGCGGTCTCCCGGCTGCGGCCCTGGCGGAAGGAGAAGGTCTCGCTCTCCTCCCCCTCCTCCTCAAAGCCGTTGGGGTAGACATAGATGCCCTGGGAGCCGTCCTCCCGGCGGCCCACCGCCACCAGGTCGCCCTTGCGCACGTTGCGGAACTCCACCACCGCCAGACCGTCCTCCCGGACCACGGCCACGCAGTCCATGCGGCTGTCCCGGGCCAACTCCCAGCGGCCATTGATGCGGAAGTACTCGGGGAACATAGTGGTGGCGTGGTAGTCATCGGGCATCACCCCGTCAGCGGGGGCGGGGACCAGGGTCACGTCGGGAGCCTGGTCCAGGCCCAGGGCGGCAAAATCCGGATGGCGGTATTCAGGCAGTACAAAACTCATCAGGAACCTCCAAAACAAAAAACGCCCCGCGGACCGGAGGGGAAAAATCTCTCCCCAGTCCCCAGGAAAATTTGTGCATCACATACAAAAGGTTGCGGCCTTTTGCAAAACCGCAACCCTTTTCGGGAAAATCTTTTTTATTATATCCACTTTCCGCAAAAAAGTCAATTTTTCTTCGTCAAAAGTTTGGTCTTCCCCCGCCCTCCCGGGCCGTGTTTCCGGGGGAGAACCTGCCGTGCGGGAAATGACAAAAAGAAAGACACGACTTTCGTCGTGTCTTTCTTCAGAAACCTCCA
>OOBP01000377.1_pt1 | contig 37870 bp, 34 predicted proteins | sample 1671681 | NCBI WGS metagenome assembly OOBP01 (sample SAMN06348181, study PRJEB24527) | human gut metagenome
GGCTTTTCTTTTTATTTTACAACGACATTTTCCTTGCCCAGACGCTCCTCCAAGTCCTGCACCAGGGCGGGATGGATGAGACAGCGGGTCCCCACCCGCTTTTTGCAGTCGTCAAAGTACAATACCGCCTGGCTCTCCCCCGGGAAGAAGGAGAGCACCAGCTTCACCTTCCGCAGGCGGGGGTCCTCCCGGCTGGGCAGACGGAGATAGAGCCGCTGCTCCTCCTGGGCCTGAGGGGCAGCCGTCCCCAGGGGGCGCAGGCTGTCCACCATGATCTGGGGCTCCTTCTCGTCCCGCACAGATATCTTGCCGTCCACCAGCACGGCGTTGTTTTCCCGGATGTAGCCGCCGCTCTCTCCCAATACCCGGGAGAAGCAGATGAGCTCCAGGGCGGCGGTGTCATCCTCTAGGTTGACATAAGCCATCAAGGTGTTGTTCCGGGTGGTTCGGGTCTTATAGGTGGAGATCACTCCGGCGATGGTCACCTTGTCCCCGTCCCGGTAGCGCTGGGGGCCATCCTCCCGGCTGAAATCGGCCAGGATGGAACCGATGGTCACCGCACCCTGGGCCTGGGCAGCCTGGCGGTAGGCGTCCATAGGGTGGCCGGTGAGATAGAGGCCGGTGACCTCCTTCTCCATGGTCATCAGCTCCTGGGGGGTGAACTCGGGAATATCGGGGAGATGGATGGGGGCGGGAGCGCTCTCCTCTGCCCCGCCGCCGAAGCCGAACAGGTCCATCTGACCCTCCAGATTGCGCTTGCGGCTGGCGGCAATGCCGTCCAGCACCTGGCCATAGACCTGCATCAGCTGGGAGCGGCGGCAGCCCATGCGGTCAAAGGCCCCCGCCTTGATCAAGCTCTCCAGCACCCGGCGGTTGAGATCGTGGTCAAACATCCGGTCGCAGAAGTTCATGAAGTCGGTGAAGGGGGCGCCTTTGCTCCGCTCCTCCAACAGACACTTGATGACGTTGCGGCCCACTCCCTTCAGGGCCACCAGGCCGAAGCGGATGCCCTCGTCGGAGACGGCAAAGTCCGCTTCCGACTCGTTGACATCGGGGGGCAGCAGGCGGATGCCCCACTCCTTACACTCGGCGATGTACTCGGCCACCTTCTCGCTGGAGTCCAGCACGGAGGTGAGCAGGGCGGCCATGTACTCCTTGGGATAGTGGCACTTGAACCAGGCCGTCTGATAGGCCACCACGGCATAGCACACCGCGTGTGCCTTGTTAAAGGCGTAGTTGGCGAAGTCGTAGATCTCGTCGTAAATGCTCTGGGCCGCTTCCTCGGGGATGCCGTTGGCGGCGCAGCCGGCAATGTTTCGGCTGGGGTCGCCGTGGAGGAAGGTGGCCCGCTCCCGCTCGATGTCCTTGACCTTCTTTTTGGACATGGCCCGGCGCACCATATCGGCCTGGCCCAGAGAGTAGCCGCCCAGCTGCTGGAAGATCTGGATGACCTGCTCCTGGTAGACGATACAGCCGTAGGTGTTGGACAGGATGGGCTCCAGGGCGGGGTGCTTGTAGGTGACCTTTTCGGGGTTATTCTTCCAGGAGATGAACCGGGGAATAGATTCCATGGGGCCCGGACGATACAGGGCGATGATGGCGGTGATGTCCTCAATGCTGTGGGGCTTCAGGCCCACACATACGCCGGTCATACCCGCCGACTCCATCTGAAACACGCCGGAGGTGCGCCCCTCGGAGAGCATCTTAAAGGTCTCGGGGTCGTCCTCCGGGATGGCCTTGGGATCAAACCCGGGCTCCCGCCGCTGGACCAGCTTGGCCGCGTCGTCCAGCACGGTCAGGTTGCGCAGGCCCAGAAAGTCCATTTTCAGCAGGCCCAGCTCTTCCAGGGTGGTCATGATGTACTGGGTGACCACCAGGTCGTCGTTTTTAGCCAGGGGGACATAATCGCTCACCGGGCGGCTGGTGATGACCACACCGGCAGCGTGGGTGGAGGTGTTGCGGGGCATGCCCTCGATGGCCTGGGCGGTGTCGATGAGCTTGCGCACCTGGGGGCTGGCGTCGTAGGACTCCTTCAGCTGCTTGGACAGCTTCAGGGCCTCCTCCAGGGTGATGTGCAGGGCACCCGGGCCGCTGGGCACCTGCTTGGCCAGGGCGTCCACCTCGGCGTAGGGCATATTCAGCACCCGGCCCACGTCCCGGATAGCCGCCCGGGCGGCCATGGTGCCGAAGGTGACGATCTGGGCCACGTGGTCGGCGCCGTACTTTCTTGAAACGTAGTCAATGACCTCCTGGCGGCGGCGGATGCAGAAGTCGATGTCGATATCGGGCATGGTGACGCGCTCAGGGTTCAGGAAGCGTTCGAAGTACAGGTGATACTTCATGGGGTCCAGGTCGGTGATGTTCAGGCAGTAGGACACCATGGAGCCTGCCGCCGAGCCACGGCCCGGTCCCACCGGGATGCCGTTATTCTTGGCGTAGGAGATGAAGTCGGAGACGATGAGGAAGTAGTCCACAAAGCCCATCTTGCGGATCATGGCCATCTCGTACTCCAGCTGCTTGCGGTACTCCTCGGGCTGGCTGGGGTAGCGGCGCAGGAATCCCTCCTGGCACAGGTGCTCAAAATAGGCGTAGCCGTCCTCCCAGCCCTCGGGCAGCTGGAAGTGGGGCAGATGGTACTTGCCGAACTCAAATTCCACGTTACAGGCCTGGGCGATCTTGGCGGTGTTCTCCAGGGCCTCGGGGCACTCGGGGAACAGGGCGGCCATCTCCTCCTCATTCTTGACGTAAAACTCCTGGGTCTCAAACTTCATCCGTCCGGGGTCGTCCACCGTCTTGCCCGTCTGGATGCACATGAGGATGTCCTGCATCTCCGCGTCCTGGCGGGTGAGGTAGTGGGCGTCGTTGGTGCACACCAGGGGGATGCCCGTCTCCCGGTGCAGGCGCAGAATACCCTGGTTCACCTGGCGCTGAGCGGGGATGCCGTGGTCCTGAAGTTCCAGGTAGTAGCCGTCCTCCCCAAAGAGCTCCCGCATCTCCAGAGCCACCTCTTTGGCCTTGTCGTACTCCCCCGCCATGAGGAGCTTGGGGATCTCGCCGCCCAGGCAGGCGGACAGGGCGATGAGCCCGCCGCTGTGCTCCCGCAGCAGGTCCAGGTCGATGCGGGGCTTGATGTAAAAGCCCTCCAAAAAGGCCTGGGAGACCATATAGGAGAGGTTGCGGTAGCCCTCCTCGTTGCGGCACAGCAGCACCAGGTGGGAGAAGGCGGCGTCGTACTCGTGGACCTTCTGAAAGCGGGTGCGGCCCCGGGGAGACACATAGACCTCGCAGCCGATGACCGGCTTCACCCCCGCCTCCTTACAGGCCCGGTAGAAGTCGATGACGCCGTACATGACCCCGTGGTCGGTGATGGCAACCGCCTCCTGGCCGATGTCCTTTACCCGCTGCACCAGCTTTTTGATGCGGCAGGCCCCGTCCAGCAGGGAAAACTCAGTATGCAGGTGTAAGTGGACAAAGGACATAGGCCCCTCCTTCTTTCGGGTCGAACAAGAGGGCGGAAACGCCCTCTTTTCTTGATTCTATCTGTAATGCGGTTTTACTTGCTCGTGCTTGATTTATCTATATTTTTCATTGTTTCTGTATTTTATCTGTAAAGTCATTTCCCTTTTCGCTTTACAGCTCCATACACCATCTGGAGACATCGCACCAGGACATATCCCGCCGCCGCGCCGATGAAGTTCAGAATGGAGTCATCCACGTCGGCGGCCCCTGTGGCGGTAAGCCACTGGAGATACTCCACCCCCACCGACACCAGAGCAAACAAGGGCAGGGACAGCCAGAACCGGCGCATGGGACGAAACAGCAGGGGGACCAGCATGCCCAGGGGGACCATGATGACCACGTTGCCCAGCAGGTTCAGGATGCTGACATGGCTGCCTGTGTTGCGGTAGTAGCGCAGGTAGTTGCAGATGGTGTGGAAGGGCTCCAGATTGATGGTGCCGCCCCATCCCCGGTCCATGTGGAACAGGCCGCCCAAAAACAGCAGCACCGTGAGAATGGCCAGGTAGTAGACCAGCAGCACCCACAGCGCGCCGTGGGCATATCGCCGCCGTGCAGACTGGGGCAGCTTCCAAAGGCGGAGCAGGACTCCCGTCCCCGCCAGGGCCACGGTGAGAAAGGGCACGCACACCTGCTGCAGCAGGGACAGCCCGTCCCCCAGAAACAGCCACCCCAGATTCACCGCCAAGGCGGCGGCATAGAGAATCAGATGAATCATACCTGGGAATCCTGCTGGGCCAGCTCCACCAGCTTGCGCAGGCGGTGGTTCAGGGCGGACTTGGTAATGGGCGGGTCACACAGCTGAGCCAGCTGGGCCAGGGTATCCTCGGGGTGGTCCATGCGCAGCTGGGCGGTGAGCTGAAGCTTTTCCGGTAAAGTCTCCAGCCGTCCCGTCTGCTGCAGCTGCCGGATGGCCTCCAGCTGGCCCTGGGCCGCCTCCACCACCTTGTCCAGGTTGGCGGCGTCACAGTTCACCCGGCGGTTCACGCTGCCCCGCAGGTCCTTCTCCAGCTTGGCAGTCATCACATCCATGGCGGACACCGGCGCACCGATGGCGGTGAGGAAGTCCTCGATGTACTCGCTCTGCTTGAAATAGATGACAGAGTTGCCCTTGCGGCTGGCCAGTTTGGGGGAAAAGTCCATCTCCCGCATGAGGGCCAGCATCTCCCGGCTCACATTCTGGTGGGAGGTGGTCAGCTCCAGGTGGTAGCCCTTCTTGGGGTCGGTGACCGATCCTCCGGCCAGGAATGCCCCCCGCAGGAAGGAAAACCGGCAGCAGCTCTCCTCCAGTACGGCAAAATTGATGTGCAGGGCAAGGGCCCCGCCGTCCGCCCCGTAGGTCTGGCGGATGGTCTCCAGCTTTTCCGGGTGCTGGATGAGAAATACCCGCTTCCCCTCCCCCTCGGGCAGGCGGTCAAAGGTCAGGCGGAAGGCCTTGCGGAACAGGGCGGGCAGCCGCTGGGCAAAGGCCTCGTTTTCGGTAATAATGCGCACTTCACTGCCGTTAAAGGTGTTGCAGTAGAGCAGCACCCCGTAGGCTTCCGCCTGGGCGCAGCACTTGCGGTGCAGTTCGCCCCGGCACAGCTCGCTTTTTACCTCTCCTCCAAAGGTCATCCCGTTCACTCCTCAATGATATAGCGGTTCTTGCCCCGGAAAATCCGCATGGCCCGCTGGCGGTACACATCCAGCACCGCTGCGGCCAGCTTATCCGGGTCGTGGCGGGCATAGTCCTGCCCGTCGGCGGCCACAGGGCGCTCCACCAGCTCCAGCCCCATCAGGGCGATCTTCTCCCGGTCCACCACCAGGGGGGCGGCGTCCTCCGCCCGGTAGCGCTCCAACAGGCTCTGGTGGACGGGGGCGGAGTTGGCCAGACACAGGTCCAGCATCCCCGGCGCGCCGTGGGCCATGAGGGCCTGCAAGTGGTCGGCGGCAGTGTAGCCCTCCGTCTCGCCGTCCTGGGTCATGATGTTGCACACATAGACCTTCAGGGCGGCGGAGCGGGCAATGGCCTGGGGCACCCCCTCCACCAGCAGGTTGGGGATGACGCTGGTATAGAGGCTGCCCGGTCCCATGAGAATGAGATCGGCCTCCTCAATGGCCTGAATGGCCGAGGGCAAAGGCGCGGGCCGCTGGGGAATCAGCTGGACGTACCGAATGCGGCAGTCCTGCTGCTTTTTAAAATCGGAGATTTTAGACTCTCCCACCACACGGGCCCCGTTTTCAAAGACGGCCTCCAGCTGCACGTCGGCGCTGGTCACAGGGATGACCCGTCCGGTGATGGCCAAAACCTGGCTCATCTGGCTCACCGCCTCCTCAAAGGAACCGGTGATGCCGTTAAGGGCAGCCAGGATCAGGTTGCCGAAGGATTGCCCCGCCAGGGTCCCGTCGGTAAAGCGGTAGGTAAGCAGGCGCTGCATCACCGGCTCGGTGTTGGCCAGGGACTCCATACAGTGGCGGATGTCTCCCGGAGGCGGCATGCCGATCTCCCGGCGCAGCATTCCGCTTCCGCCGCCGTCATCGGCTACGGTAACCACTGCGGTGAGGTTCTTGGTATATTTCTTCAAGCCCCGCAGCATGGTGGACAGCCCGGTGCCGCCGCCAATGGCGACGATCTTGGGGCCACGCTCCCACTGCTGGCTGTTGGGAAGGGTCGCGCTCATTGCCGTTCCTCCTTTGCCTTAATTGCGGCCAATATCCCGGTGGCTCTCGGTCACCGGCCAGTTCTGCTGCCGGAAGGTCTCTGCCAGGGCGTGGGCCACCGCCACAGAGCGGTGGTGGCCGCCGGTGCAGCCCACGGCAATGACCAGGGAGGTTTTTCCCTCCTCCTTGTACCGGGGCAGCAGGTAGGAAACAAAATCTGTCAGCCGCTGGAGAAATTCCCGGCTCTGCTCGGCGGCGAACACGTAATCCCGCACGCCCTCGTCCAGTCCGGTGAGGGGCCGCAGCTCGGGCACGTAGTAGGGGTTGGGCAGGAAGCGCACGTCAAAGACCAGGTCGGCCTCCATCAAAATCCCGTGCTTGAACCCAAAGGAGGTGACCCGCACCTCCATATCCCCCGTCTCGCCGCCCCGGGCAAAGAGCTCCCGCAGTTTGCCCCGCAGCTTCCCCAGGGTCAGGTTGGAGCTGTCCACGATGTAGTCAGCCTTCTCCCGCAGGGGGGCCAGCATCTTCCGCTCCAGCTCAATAGCCTGGGCCAGGGAGGCGCACTCCTCGGCCAGGGGGTGGCTGCGCCGGGTCTCCTTATACCGCTTGATGATGGTGGCATCGGTGGCATCCATAAACAGGATGCGGTACTCGCACTTCATGGCCTTCAGGCTGTCCAATGCCTGGAAAAGTCCCTCAAAGTTGGTGCCGCCCCGGATATCGGTGACCAGCACCACCCGGTCATATTCTCCGTTGCCCCCCATACCCAGCTCGGCAAATTTGGGGATCAGGGGCGCGGGCAGATTGTCCACGCAGAAAAAGCCCATATCCTCCATGGCGGAGGCAGCCCGGCTCTTGCCCGCACCGGACAGGCCGGAAATAATCACAAATTCCATGTGTATCCCTCGTTTTCTCTCTATCCCGTCAACGCAGGACCTTGACCTCCATCTCCAGGGTCACGCCGGTCTGCTCCTGCACCCGGGCCTGGACCTGGCGCACCAGCTCCAACACGTCGGCGCAGGTGGCGCCTCCCCGGTTGACCACAAAGCCCGCGTGCTTCTCCGACACCTGGGCCCCGCCCACAGAAAAACCCTTCAGGCCGCACTGGTCAATGAGGGCGGCGGCAAAATAGCCCTCGGGCCGCTTGAACATGGACCCGGCGCTGGGGTACTCCAGGGGCTGCTTCTCCCGGCGCTTGGCGGCCAGTTCCGCCATGCGGGCCCGGATGGTCTCGGGATCGCCCGGGGTCAGCTCCAGCACGGAGGAGAGGATCACCCGCTGGGTGCCGGTAAAGGCGCTGCGGCGGTAGGCAAAGGCGTGCTCCTCCCCCACGGCCTGGGCTTCAACGCCCTCCTCCGTGAGGTAGCGGGTGCGCCGCACCACCTGGACCATCTCGCCCCCGTAGGCCCCGGCGTTCATCATCACGCCGCCCCCCAGGGTACCCGGGATGCCGTGGGCAAACTCCAGGCCGCTGAGGCCCTCTCCGGCGGCAAAGGCAGCCAGCCGGGCCAGGGTCACGCCGGCACCGGCGGTGATTTCCCGCTCCCCGGTGCGCTCCAGCCGGTCCAGGCCGGAGGTCTCCAGCAGCAGGGCCTGGACCCCCTCGTCCGCCGCCAGCAGGTTGGAGCCGTTGCCCAGCACCACCAGACGGACCTTCTGCTCCCGGGCCAGACGCACGCAGGCGGTGGCCTCCTCCTCCCGGCGGGGCAGGGCCATCAGCCGGGCCGGTCCCCCAATGCGGAAGGTGGTGTGGCGGGACATAGGCTCCTGTTCCCGCAGTTCCATGCCGGGGCAGCACTGCTCCAGCGCCAATTTTAACTGGTCAAACTGATCCATTCCGTCCTCCCGATCTTCCCGGGCCGGATGGGCCCCGGGTCATCAATAACTGTTATTATACCAAATCCGCTTTCCAAATAGAATAGCGATTGAAAACTTTTCCACACACGGAAACGCTCCGGGCCAGGAGAGATCCCCGGCCCGGAGCGCACCATGATTTTGTTGTCTCTCAGAACATGTTGCACAGCATGGCAGCGCCCACCACACCGGCGTCGTTGCCCAGGCTGGCCTTCTCCACTCTGGGCAGGTGGTTCTTATCGAAGCTGCCCCGGTGGACCAGCTCCCGCAGGGGGTTGAGCAGCAGGTCGTCGTCGGCGTTGCTGATGCCGCCGCCCAGACAGACGATCTCGGGGAAGAGCACGTTGACCATGTTGATGAGACCCATGGACAGACCCTCCAGATAGCGGTCCAGAGCCTTGCGGGCGGTGGCGTCACCCTGACGCACCGCCTGGAAGGTGGTACGGCCCTCCAGCTTGCGGGTGTCGCCGCCGCACAGCTCCCACAGCAGGCTGTCCCGGCTGTACTCCATCTCCTCCCGGGTCAGGCGGATGAGGGCGGTGGCGGAGCCGTACTGCTCCCAGCAGCCCAGATTGCCGCAGCCGCAGCGCACGCCGTTGGGCTGGATGATCATGTGTCCGGCCTCCATGCCGGCGCCGCCAAAGCCGGTGTAGAGCTTGCCGCCCTTGACCATGCCGCTGCCGATGCCGGTGCCCAGGGTGACCACCACGGCGGGGTCGCAGCCCTTGGCGGAGCCCGCCCAGTACTCGCCCACAGCGGCGCAGTCGGCGTCGTTGCCCAGGTAAACGGGGATCTTCAAGTCCTCCTGGAACATCTCCCGGAAGGGCGTGTTATAAAAGGGCATGTTGGTGGTCTTGACCACCACGCCGGTCTTGTTATTCACCAGGCCGGGCAGACCCACACCGGCGGCCTGCAGCTCGCTCAGAGGGCAACCCGCCTCCTCGGCGGCCTGGAGGGACAGCTTGGCCAGCTGACGGGTCAACTGCTCAGCCGTCCAGTCCCGGTTCACGGGACAGGTGCTTTTATGGACAATGGCGCCCGCCTCGTCTACCAGACCGGCCACCAGATTGGTTCCACCTACATCAATTCCTACGTACATAGTTATTTCTCCCCTTCTTCCATCAGCTTTTTAAAGTGCTCATCCATCTTTCGGGTGAGTTCCAACGCGGCATTGTGGCCCATCTTCCGGTTACGGTTGTTGATGGCGGCCACTTCCACGATGCTGGCAAGATTTCGTCCGGGCTTCACCGGAATGGTGAGGCAGGGGACCTTGACGCCCAGGATCTCAGTGGTGGCGCCCTCCAGGCCCAGACGGTCGTAAACCGCGGAGTTGTCCCAGGGCTCCAGCTTGATGACCAGGTCGATCTCCTGCTCCGTTTTAATGGCAGTCATACCAAACAGGCGGCGCACGTCCACCACGCCGATGCCCCGCAGCTCCATATAATGACGGATGAGCTCGGGGGCGGTGGCCAGCAGGGCCCCGTGGTTGGTCTGACGGATCTCCACGGCGTCATCGGCGATGATGCGGTGGCCGCGCTGAATGAGCTCAATGGCTACCTCACTCTTGCCCACGCCGGACTCGCCCTGAATGAGGACGCCCTCGCCGTAAATCTCCATCATGACGCCGGAGCGGGTGATCTGGGGCGCCAGGTGGTTATAAAGGCTGCCGATGAGGCTGCTCATAAAGGCAGAGGTATGCTCCGCCGTACGAAGCACCGTGCGGTTGTGCTTAATGGCCATCTCCATACACTCGGGGTAGGGCTCCAGCTTCCGGGTGATGATCAGACCGGGAACGGGGTGGGCCAGCAGCCGGTCAAAGCTCTCCCGGCGGCTGTCCGGGTCCATGCCCGCCAAAAAGGTATGCTCTGTCAGACCGATCACCAGCAGGCGCCGGGGATCAAAGTGTTCAAAAAAGCCGGTCAGGGGAAGCCCGGGACGGTTCACGTCCAGGGTCGTCAGGGGCTCATCTTCATAATTGGGGCCCTTGTTCAGGATCTCCAGGTCAAATTCCCGGATGATCTCCCCCAGCTTTACGCTCTTTCCATGCTCTGCCATGCGGCATCCTCCTCCCTGAATGGGGACTTATCTGGTTTAGTATATCCCATTTGCCAATTTTGCGCAAGATGAACCGCCAATTTCTCTCCCGCCCCCTTGGGAACTCCCAAAAAAGAAAAATTTTTGTTTTTTCAAAAAAACACTTGCATTCTTCGGCGAAATCTGGTAACATGTCAGTCGATGCTTCATGGAAAGCGTATTCTCATAGCGAGGAGGTAAGCAACATGGCCAAATGCGAATTCTGCGACAAGGGCGTCACCTTCGGCATTCAGGTTTCCCACTCTCACCGCCGTTCCAACCGTACCTGGAAGCCTAACGTGAAGCGCGTGAAGGCGATCGTGAAGGGCACCCCCACTCACGTGTACGTCTGCACCAGATGCCTCCGTTCCGGTAAGGTCACCCGCGCTGTGTGATCTGTATATGGCAAGATAAAATGTCTCGTATCTTTGGATACGGGACATTTTCTTTTTTCCCGGATCTATGATATAGTATTGTTATCTATACAATGATGTATCTATCACCACACCGGGAGGTCCCCCATGTTTGTGAAGAATCCGGAGTATTTTCTTGCCATCGTCAAGGAACGCAGCATCTCCAAAGCCGCCGAGCGCCTGTACCTGTCCCAGCCCTATCTCAGCCAGTACCTGGCCAAGCTGGAGTCCAACCTGGGCGTGGTCCTGCTGGACCGCTCCCACACCCCCCTTCAGCTCACCGAGGCCGGAGAGCTGTTTCACGCCTATCTGGAGCGCCAGGGCTATCTGGACCGCCAGCTGGAGAGCGACCTGCGGGATCTCCAGGCCCAAAAACGGCAGAACCTGCATATCGGCGTGTCCACCTGGCGTGGCTCCACCCTTCTGCCCGATATCCTTCCCAAATTTTCCAAGCAGTACCCCGACGTCCACGTGATCCTTCACGAGGCCCCTGTCCCCCAGCTGGGCAGCCTGGCCGCCAGCAGCGTCACCGACTTTTGTCTCATGCACATCCCCAGCGACCTGACCAATCTCAGCTACGAGCTGGTGATGTATGAGCGCATCCTCCTCATCGCCCACCGGGACCACCCCCTGGTCCGGGGGCTGGACAGCCCCTGCTCCGCCCCCCTGCCCTTCGGGGACCTGCGCAGGCTGGAGCATGAGCGGCTGATGATGCTGCCCGAGGACTGGCGGCTGTCCAAGCTGCTGTACAACACCTTCAGCGTCCAGAGCGTGGAGCCCTCCAACGTTCTCACCACCACCAACAACACCACCGCCATCAACCTGGTAGCGGAGAATATGGGCTTCACCTTCCTGCCGGAAAGCGGCATCCACCGCACCCCCTATATGGACCGCCTCTCCTTCTTTACCGTGGGCGATCCCCCTCTGGCCTGCCCCCTGGCCATGGTATATAAGAAAAACAGTTTCCTTGCTCCGGCCACCCGAGCCTTTATGGACCTGGTCAAGGAGTACTACCGGCAATTTGACCAGGGTTCTTCCCTGTCGGGCTCTTGACGGCCCGGCGGGGTTATGATACACTGAATGCCGTAATGAGCTATACGACTGACGGAAGTGGAGTACCACATGGAGTATAGCGGGCGCACCTGCGCCTTTAAGCCGACCGTCTGGGCGCACGGAAGAAAACCGTTGCGCCCTTTTTTCATCGAAAAAGGGCGCGGACAAAAAGGAGAGACCATCCATGAAAACTGATATCGAAATCGCGCAGAGCACTCCCATCCGACCCATTTCTGAAATTGCGGAGACCGCCGGTGTGGACCAGGACTACCTGGAGTACTATGGCAAGTACAAGGCCAAGGTGGACTACCGTCTGCTGAGCGAGAGCACCGCTCCCAACGGCAAGCTGATCCTGGTCACCGCCATCAACCCCACCCCCGCCGGCGAGGGCAAGACCACCACCACCGTGGGCCTGGCCGACGGCATGCGCCGTCTGGGCAAGAACGCCCTGGTGGCCCTGCGGGAGCCCTCCCTGGGCCCCGTGTTCGGCGTGAAGGGCGGCGCTGCCGGCGGCGGCTATGCCCAGGTCATCCCCATGGAGGACATCAACCTTCACTTCACCGGTGACTTCCACGCCATCGGCGCGGCCAACAACCTGCTGGCCGCCATGCTGGACAACCACATTCAGCAGGGCAACGCTCTGGGCATCGACGTAAAGAAGATCACCTGGAAGCGCTGCGTGGACATGAACGACCGCCAGCTGCGCAACGTGGTGGACGGACTGGGCGGCCGGATGCAGGGCGTGCCCCGCGAGGACGGTTTTGACATCACCGTGGCCAGCGAGGTCATGGCGGTGCTGTGCCTGGCCTCCTCCATCACCGACCTGAAGGAGCGCCTGGCCCGCATCATCGTGGGCTACACCTATGACGACAAGCCCGTCACCGCCGGCGATCTGAAGGCCGCGGGCGCCATGGCCGCCCTGCTGAAGGACGCTCTGAAGCCCAACCTGGTCCAGACCCTGGAGGGCACCCCCGCCTTCATCCACGGCGGTCCCTTCGCCAATATCGCCCACGGCTGTAACTCCGTCATGGCTACCCGCATGGCCCTGAAGCTGGGCGACTACGCCATCACCGAGGCCGGCTTCGGCGCCGACCTGGGTGCGGAGAAGTTCCTGGACATCAAGTGCCGCATGGCCGGTCTCACCCCCGACGCCGTTGTGGTAGTCGCCACCGTCCGCGCTCTGAAGCACCACGGCGGCGTGGCCAAGACCGAGCTGAACAACGAGAATCTGGAGGCCCTGGAGAAGGGTCTGCCCAACCTGCTGCGCCACGTGGAGAACATCACCCAGGTGTACGGCCTGCCCTGCGTGGTGGCCATCAACCGCTTCCCCACCGACACCGAGGCCGAGCTGAAGCTGGTGGAGGACAAGTGCCGGGCTCTGGGCGTCAACGTGGCTCTCAGCGAGGTGTGGGCCAAGGGCGGCGAGGGCGGCATTGCCCTGGCCGAGGAGATCATCCGCCTGTGCGAGAGTGAGAACCACTTCCGCTTTGCCTACGACACCGACACCACCATTGAGGAGAAGCTGGACGCCATCGTCAAGAAGGTCTACCACGGCGACGGCGTGGCCCTCACCGCCAACGCCAAGAAGCAGATCCGCCAGCTCACCGACCTGGGCTACGGCTCCCTGCCCATCTGCATGGCCAAGACCCAGTACTCCTTCTCCGACGACCAGACCCTGCTGGGCGCCCCCGACGGCTTTACTGTGACGGTGCGCAACGTGAAGGTGTCTGCGGGCGCGGGCTTCCTGGTGGCCCTCACCGGCGACATCATGACCATGCCCGGTCTGCCCAAGGTCCCCGCCGCCGAGAAGATCGACGTGGACGAGAACGGCAAGATCACCGGCCTGTTCTAAGAAAAATCGACATAAAAAGAGACCTGCCAAAGGCAGGTCTCTTTTTTAATATCCTTCCGGCGGGAGATCGCCCGCCAGAGAGAAGAGGTACTCGTAGTAGGGCACCAGGAAGCGGAAGCCCTCCGCCACCTGCTCCGCCAGCTCCGGCTGGAACAGCAGTCCCTCGCAGTTTTCATCCCGGGTAATGGAGATGCTCTTGCGGTTATACCAGGGGGTCAGCAGGGGGCCGGGGTCTCCCTTGGGCCGCTTGTACTCCGCCCCTTCCAGGGTGAAGGGGGACTTTTTCAGCTTCCGGGCCAGCTTTTCCAGGGGCTTGGGGTCCCGGTCGATGCGGGCGCGCAGCTTGGCCATGGTCACCGGCGTGGGGTCATAGCACCCCATGCCGAAGCTGTAGTACTCCGGAGCGATCTCAAAATAGAAGGCGGGCAGGCTCACCCACTGCTCCTTGGGGCGGCGCAGGGTCAGCCACAGGTGGTCCTTGTAGGGCCCCCGGCCATGGAGCCGCCGGGCGTCCCGGTAGATGCGGGAGACGTGGAGATTCAGACCCAGGCGGGGGAACTCCTCCTCCATCACCTGCTGGACCTGCTCTCCCAGCTCCCGCATGGGTGCGGCAACATAAGTCAGGTACTCCTGCTTGTGGGCCTCAAACCATCCCCGCTCGTTGTTGAAGCGGATTCCCCAAAGGAAATCCACCGCTTGCTGGGAAAATCCTTGAAACATGCGTTAACCTCGTTTTCTTTGTTATGCGGCCTCTCCCGCAGTCTGGGTCTGGGTCCCGCCGCCATCGGTCTGGGCAGAAGTCCCGGCGTCTGTGCCCTGTCCGGAGGTCTCCGCGGTCCCGGAGCCACCAGTTTCGGTGGTGGGCGGAGTCTGAGGCTGGGGCTGAGGCGGCTGGCCGTTCACCCAAGTGGAGGGATCGCCGTCGGCGGGATTGTAGAGAATGGTCTTCTCTCTCATCTTGTAGACGCTGACGCCCATGTTCTGCTTCTCCAGCAGGTTTCCGTTCTTGTCGTAGATGTAGCGGTAGGTCTGGGCGCTGATGCCGGTATAGGGGTTCTGCTTGCTGTCCACCTTGGTGGTACCCTGGGGGATGGACTCGTCGGGCTTATACACCGTAGTGGGAGGCACCACGTCATAGGTGGTGCTCTTGGGCACGGCATAGTTGCCCGTCTCGTTGGTGCCGTAGATCTTGACGGTCAGCTTCCGCCGTCCGCCCTGGTCGTAGCTCTGGGTGACAATCTTGACGGGATAGTTGGTGTTGTTCTTAAAGCGGAAATCGGTCTGGCCATAGTATACCGTGGCATCCATGCCCTCATCCACATAGCCGGTATTGAACCGGTGGGCCGCCCGCTCCACCACTTCCAGGGTGGTGTGCAGCACCGCATAGTAGATGGTAGAGGAGGTCTGGCAGATGCCGCCGCCCACCTCGTCCACCGAGGTGCTGCCCGAGTAGACGGGCGCGGAGAGGTAACCCTTGGCCGCGGTACGGCTGCCGGTGGTATTATTATAGGAGAACACCTCTCCGGGCATGAGCACCACGCCGTTGCAGGCCTGGGCGGAGAGCTTCACGTTGTGCTTGCGGTTGGAGGAGCCGCTCACCGTGGTGGTACCCTCACCCAGCAGATCCCGGAACAGCTTGGACTCCAGGCTCTGCTTGGTCTCGTTGGGCTGGGTGATGGTCAGGGGCACCCGCACGGACTCCCCCTCTCCCGCCTGGGCATAGGCGGTCTTGGCGGCCTCCAGGTCAAAGTCCACGCCCACCACGTGCTCCGACACCTCCAGGGTATCGGGGTTCAGCTGGGCATCCTGGGCCTCGGTATGGATCTCGCTGTACATGGCGTCAAAGTCCGGGTCCTGGGGCGGCGTCTCGTGGGTGGGCAGCTCCACCGTCTCGGTCTCCACCTGGCTGCCGGACATGGCCCGGGCGGCCTCATCGGCCAGAGCCTGAAGCACCAGGCCGCTGGTCTGCTCCCGGTCCACGGTGACACCGGTGCGGCCCTTTGTGAGCACCAGCTCCTCGCCCTCCACTGCGTAAGTAGCCAAAGTAGTGGTGCCGCTCACCTGCTGGTCCGCCTCGTCCAGAAGGGCGTTCAGCTCGCTCTCGCCGGACTGAGTCCAAGTCACCACCGGGTCAATATCCTGGGCTCCGCCCATGAGATGGCTGAGATAGGCTCCACCCTGAAGCAGGAAGTTCTCTCTTCCCACCTCCCACGCCGCCTGGGCGCAGGCCTGGGCATCCAGCTGGGCGGCAGAGCCGGAAAGGACGCCCTGCCACGTGCCGTAGGAGAGGTCCACCTCCATGGCGCCCTTGGCCTGGGACATGCTGTCCTCCAGGGCCTGGCTGGCCTGGGACTGGGTCATTCCGCTCACATCCACGCCGCCCACGCTGACGTGGTTCAAAATGGCGTCAGAGCTGCCCACCCAGGCGCACAGCCCGGCATAGGCACATAAAACCACCGCGGCTGCGCCGCCGGCGATGAGCGCGGCCTTCTTCCCCTTGGTGGAAGCGACCCGCTTACCCTGTTTGTTTTCCTGGTCCATATGCATTCCTCCATCCCAAAGATTTGGGATTTTTCTTTCATTTTCCTCTAAAAGAGCCGTTTTTCGACCTTTTTTAGTATATGAGGATTATGCTACATTATATCACCCGCCCTTCCCCCTTACAACTACAGAACAGTTACAATGTCCTGTGAAAAAATCAGTCCCGGGGATTTACTTTTCCTTCCCGCCGGGGTATCATAGGATTGCATCTTATGCACCTCTCCCTTTAAACTTTTTTAAGAGAACCTCAATGTTCTTTTGAGGGAAAGATGCTATGATCATGTTAAGCACTCGCCGGGGCAGAGCAAAGCCTTGCCCGGCGTCAGTTTTGGGGGGTCCTTCATGTCTAGTACACAAAACAGAAAACAGCCCAAGGGTGACGGCGCCTATTGGCTCATCGCCATTGTCCTGATCTTTATGGGCTTCACAGCGCCCATCGGTATCCTGATGATCGTGGTAAAACTTCTGGGCGGGAAAAAGCGCGGCCGCCATCCCTACGATGCACGCCAGGAGCAGCAGACCCCTGTAGGGGCCCGCACCACCGGCCCGGCCTCCCGGCCCAGCGCCTCCCGGGCGGATTTCCGTCTGGAGCACATCAACGACATGACCAGCAAGGGCAAGCGCCTGACGGTGGTGGGCGGCATTCTCACCGCCATCTTCGTGATCTCCTCCCTCGCCGGCATCCAGGAGGCTGTCTACTGGCTTCTCCACGGAGAGCCCGTGTGGTTTGTGGAGGAGCTGCTGAACATCCTGCCCATCCTCTGCTTCGCCGGAGCCGGGGCGGGCTGTCTGCTGGTGGGTCTGCGCCGGCAGAAAAAGGCGGCTCGGTTCCGCCAGTACATCGCCATGATCGGCTCTCGCCCCTCCATCACCCTCTCCTCCCTCTCCTCCGCTTCCGGCTTCTCTGCCAAAAACGTGCGGGACGATTTGGAGGACATGCTGGAGGACGGTTTCTTCCCCGGCGGATATCTGGATCTTGGGCGGGACACCCTGGTTCTCTCCGGTCAGGGCATCTCTGATCCTCCCAAGGAGGAGCCCGCTCCCAAGCCTGCCAAGGAGGAGGAGCCCAACCAGCAGGATGCGGTACTGGCCGAGATCCGCAGCGTCAACGATCAGATCGACGATCCCAAGCTCAGCCAGCAGATCGACCGCATCGGCGTCATCACCGCCAAGATCTTCGACTATCAGCGCTCTCACCCTGAAAAGTCTCCTCAGCTGCACAGCTTCCTCAGCTACTACCTGCCCACTACCCTGAAAATCCTGCGGGCCTATGCCCAGCTGGAGGACCAGGAGGTGGCGGGTGAGAACATCACCGCCGCCATGCACCGCATTGAAAGCATGATGGACAAAGTGGTGGAAGGCTTTGAAAAGCAGCTGGACCAGCTGTTTCAGGGCGACGCTCTGGACATCACCACCGACGTGGAGGTGCTGGAGCGGATGCTCTCCAAGGACGGTCTCTCCTCTTCGGACGGACTGCGTCTGGGCTAATACAACATATAAAAAAGTGCCCGCTGGAAACAGCGGGCACTTTTTTATGTCTCCGGAGGGTCTTCAAATACCACACGGTAGTAGTCGTTGTCCAGAATGGCCGCTGAGTAGGCCACCCGGTTCTGGACCTCCGCCAGGCGCTGGGCCACGTACTCCGGGTCGGGCTCACTCCCGTCCCACATTTCAAATACGTCAGTGGTGGAGTCGTAACGTCCCAGGTCGGTGAGGAAGCTGTAGTTGGAGAAGATCACCAGCCCCGGCTCATCGGACAGGATATCCCGGCCCATGATCAGACGGGAGTCGTACTCCAGGCCAAAGAGGTTGGCCAGCGTGGGCATCACGTCCAGGCTGGAGCAGTACTTGTCTACATAGACGGGCTCTTCCAGGTCGGCGCTCCACAAAATCAGGGTGCTCTCGTAAATTTCAAACACCGGGTCCACGGTGTGGCCCAGCAGCTCGCTGTAGCTCTCGTCGTCCAGGCCGTAGGGGTAGTGGTCGGCGGAGAGAACGATAACAGTGTCATCCAGCTTCCCTGCCGCCTCCAGCTGGTCCACCAGGCTCTCCATGGCCAGCTCCAGCTCCATCTGGCAGGCCAGATAGGCAGTCACACTCTCGGAGTAGCCCAGGTCGGACACCTCGTCCCAGTGGCGGCGGGACATGGCGTTCTCCTGATAGCTGTAGTTCAGGTGGCCGCTGACCGTCAGGCAGTAGACCATGAACTTGTCCTCATTGACAAACTGAGGCACGATCTTTTCCATCATCTCCTGGTCGGAGGGCGGGAAGTTTTCTTCATCGATCTCCATATCCAGGCCGTTTCCGATGCCGTAGTACTCATAGCCCATGTTGGGATGGGAGAGGTTGCGGTCGTAGTAATCATAAAGGTAGTCGTGGTAGGCCAGGGTGCGGTAGCCCAGCTGGCCGAAGAGGTGGCCAAAGCCGAAGGGCATGGCGTTGTCCGAGGACTCGGAGTAGCTCCACACACCAGACTTGGGAATGAGGCCCGTGGTGGTCACGTATTCACCATCGGAGGTGGACACCCCCCACAGAGGCGTATAGAAGTTTTCGCACACGATGCCCTCGTGGGACAGTTTCCAGAGGGTGGGCGTCCGCTGGGGGTCCATGGCCAGGGTAGAAAAGCCCTCGGCCACCACCCAAATCAGATTCTTTCCCGCAAAGCGCCCCGTCCACTGGTTTTCCGGGGTGGGCTCCACCATGGAAAAGTACTGGTGCATATCCACCAGGGCCTGGTTGTCCTGGTCCCGCTCCTCCAGGGCGGCAAAGTCGATGTCCTGGGCGTGGACCTTCTCTGTGCTCTCCACCGGACCGGAAAGCTGGTGGGACTGGGCGGGCCGCTGGTCCAGCTTGGGCAGCACCTGGTCATCGGGGTCGATGCCGAAGAGCACCCGGCGCACCTCCAGCTGGGTCTGGGTAAACATTCCGAAGTGCTGCACCTCCAGCTCGGGGGCGGCCGCCTGGAAATAAAGGTAGCGCAGCGACAGCACGCCGCCGCCGCACAGCAGCACCAGCCCCATGGAGACCAGCTGCACCCCCAGGGCTAATCCAGCCCAGCGCAGCCGCATCCCCGGCAGCAGCTCCCGCTCCCCCGGCAAAACCCGGCAGCGCAGGCGGAAGGCCGCCCCCACGGGAAGGATCATCATAATAATGGGAAACCAGTTGAGCAAAATCTCCCCCGCGGCCATATCGCCAAAGGCGCCTGCCACCATGGCCATCTTGGTAATGGAGAAAATGGTTAAAAAGGTTTTGAAGAGATGGTAGTAGACGATCTGCGCCCCCATCCAAAGGGAAATGAGGGCGGTACACGCCACCAGCAGCACCCGTCCCCGTCTTGTGGAGACGGCGCCGCACAGCAGCCCCAGCAAAATGGCCACGGGCAGGGTGAACAGCAGGGTAAATACCACTCCCGAGAAGCTCAGGCTCCGGAAGCAGTACAGCTTCATAAACAGCTCTTCATAATAGATCACCGCCAGGAAAAACAGCGACGGTCTGGCCAGCCTTTCCCAAAGCTGCTTTGGAAAGCGGCTGGAGGGAGCCCTTTTCTTGAGTTTGGGTACGACCATAGCAAGCTCCTTTCGCCTACAATCGGCAGGCTCATTTTACCTGATTTCCAAAGCGCCGTCAACAAAGGCCACCTTAGGAACACAACGTTTCGCTACGCTCCGTCTTCACCCCCATTTCTTCCATCTTCTTACGGCTGGAAGGCCTCTTTCTCCTCCCTTCCCGGCCTTTGTTTCCCCTTAAGCTTCCTATAATCAAATTATGGTTCCCTTTACTTGTTTTTTTCTTTACTGTGATGAAATTAGGGTTGCATTACCAAAAAGAATCTGCTATATTATGCTTAATAATTTATTCATAATTTTGGCGCTGACAATTCTTAAGATTCCCATAAGATTTCTGTTTTGCCTGAAACTACAAAGCAGCCTTCCGGCTGCTTTCAACTTTGTCCCCTGCCTGATCCTCCTTTAGAAAGGAAGAGTCGCCGTGTCCCAATCCCTTCGCGCCCAGCTGGAACAGCAGCTTCTCCGCATCTTTTCCGCAAACTACGATATTCAGACGGTGGAGGATGACTCTCCGCTGCATGCCCTGTGTTCCTACCACTCCCGCGACTCCCAGTATGTACTGGTGAAGAAGGCGGAGTTGTGGGCCGCGGAACATCACGAATACCTCTACCTCTTCAGTGCCTCTCATCTGGATGAGGCCACAGTGGACGCCGCCTATCAGCGGGTGCTGGAGGACGGCGAGCCCCGCGTGAAACCTCACGCCCAGCACATGTACACCTACCTCACGGCCCTGGTGCTCTACGACAGCGCCGACCCCGCCGCCCTGGCCCAGCTGAAAAAGCTGAAGCGGCGCCGGGAATTTAAGCTATCGCTCCATGGATGGATGGAGTTTAGAATAGCCGCCGTGGATTGTTCCACCGGCGAATTTACCGTGAACCGCAGCGGGAAATTGATTCTCAAAGACCTGAAGCGGCTGACGGATCGCATCATTTCGCACTATAAAGGAGAGGAGAAAACCCAATGAATGCTATGCTAGTTGTAATCGTTGGCATTATCATTCTGATCGTAGGCTACGTGTTCTACGGCGGATGGCTTGCCAAGCAGTGGGGTGTTGACGACTCCAAGGTCACCCCTGCCCACGAACTGGAGGACGGTATGGACTACGTCCCCGCCAAGGCTCCTGTTTTGATGGGTCACCACTTTTCCTCCATCGCCGGCGCCGGCCCCATCAACGGTCCCATCCAGGCCGCTGTCTTTGGCTGGATGCCCGTGGTGCTGTGGGTCCTGATCGGCGGTATCTTCTTCGGCGCTGTCCATGACTACGGCGCTCTGTTCGCTTCGATCCGCCACAAGGGCCAGTCCATCGGTGAGGTTATCGCTGTGAACATCGGCGACCGCGCCAAGAAGCTGTTCCTGATCTTCTCTTATCTGACCCTGATCCTGGTGGTGGCCGCCTTCGCCTCCATCGTGGCCAGCACCTTTGTTGGCTTCAATGCTGACGGCTCTCTCAACGAGACCAACGCCTCCGTGGCTATGATCTCCCTGCTGTTCATCGTCATGGCCATCCTGTTCGGCTTCTTCGTGTACCGTAAGGGTGCTCCCCTGTCCGTGGCTACCATCCTGGGTGTCATCGGCATCGTGATCTGCCTGGCCATCGGCCTGAACTGGCACCCCATCTACCTGTCCAACTCCGCTTGGATGTGGATCATCGGCCTGTACATCCTGGTTGCTTCCGTGGCTCCCGTGTGGATCCTGCTGCAGCCCCGTGACTATCTGAGCTCCTTCCTGCTGTACGCCATGATGGTCATCGCCGCTGTGGGCGTCATCGGCGCCGGCCTCACCGGTGCGGACGCTGCCCACATGGATATGCCCGCCTTCACCGGCTGGGTCGACACTCTGGCTCCCACCGGCACCTCTCTGGGCACCGTGTTCCCCGCCCTGTTCGTCACCATCGCCTGCGGCGCTATCTCCGGCTTCCACTCTCTGGTCGGCTCCGGCACCACTGCCAAGCAGCTGGACCACGAGCGTGACGCCAAGCCCATCGCCTACGGCGGCATGCTCATTGAGTGTGCTCTGGCTCTGATCTCCCTGGCCGCCGTGTCCTTCATCTGGAACGAGTACGCCTCCGGCGAGATCGTCACTCCCACCAACGTCTTTGCTACCGGTATTTCCCGCATGGTGGCTTCCATCCCCGGCCTGGAGGGCACTCAGGCTACCGTCAGCTCCCTGCTGGTGCTGACCGTGTCCGTGTTCTGCCTGACCTCTCTGGATACCGCCACCCGTCTGGCCCGTTACATGTTCCAGGAGTTCTGGCTGAAGCCTGGCCAGACTGCTAAGGACGCCACCGGCTTCAAGGCTGTGCTGTGCAACCCCATCGTGGCTACCGCCATCACCGTGGTGCTGGGCGTTGGCCTGGGCATGACCGGCTACTCCAAGATCTGGCCTCTGTTCGGCGCTGCCAACCAGCTGCTGGCCGCTTTGGCTCTGCTGGCTGTGTGTGCCTGGCTGGGCAACATCGGCAAGAACAACAAGATGTTCTACATCCCCATGCTGTTCATGCTGGTGGTCACCCTGTTCTCCCTGTGCCAGACCATCTCCGCTAAGGTGACCGCCATCACCTCCGGCGCTGTTGCTGCTGGTGACTGGGGCCCCTATGCTCAGGCTATCCTGGGCGCCCTGCTCTTCGTGCTGGCCATCGTGCTGGCCGTTGAGGGCTGCATGACCGTCTTCTTCAAGAAGAAGCCCGTGCAGAAGTAATTCCTTCCATCCACCTGAGAGGACCCGGATTTCCGGGTCCTCTTTTTTCTTTTCATTCCGCGGCCTTTGTGGTATGGTAAAAGCCGTTATCACAGATAGGAGGAACTCACTTGGCCCAGCTTCGCCGCTTTCCTGTGTTCTCCTTCCTGATTGCGGAAGGGATCTTATATCTGGCCTTTCTCTGGCGGGACCTGTTTCTCAACGGGGCGGGCACCACCCTGCTGAAGTTTGCCGGGATTCTGCTGTGCTTCCTCTTCTCCCTGGGCACGCTCTTTCGGGGCGGTTCCCCGCTGGTGGCCATCGCCATGGGCTTTACCGTATGTGCCGACGGCTTTTTGCTGCTGCTCAACGCCCACTACGCCATGGGCCTGCTCTTCTTCTGTCTGGTGCAGGGGTGCTACTTTCTCCGCATCCGCGCCCGGGGCGGAAAGCCCTGGCTGGTGACGCGAATGCTTCTGCTTCTGATTGCATTGGCTGTCCTGGCCCTGCTGGGCCTGCTCACCCCGCTGAACTGTCTGGCCCTGTTCTATTTTACAAATTTCCTCTGCAACGTGCTCAGCAGCTTCCCCTGCTCCCCGCCCGGTCCGCCCCTGTTTTCCATAGGACTGGCCCTGTTTCTGTGCTGCGACGTCTGCGTGGGGCTGTATCAGGGTTTTCTTCCCCTCCCCACTTTCGTGGCGGAATTTGTACGGGTGGGGATGTGGGCCTTCTATCTCCCCGGCCAGGTGCTCATTGCCCTGTCCGCCATGACCGAATCCTCTGGAGGTGCTCCCCGTGAAAGCAAGTAAACCCCTCTTTGCCGTCCAGGCCGTCCTCACCGCCCTGCTGGTCCTCTCGGCCTCCATTGCGGTGCCCATCCTGTGCCGCCCCTTCTATTACGCCCACATTCCCTCCATCCAGGCCTTTACCGGGGGTACGGTGGAGGAGATCCGCCTCATCTACGACCAGGTGATGGACTACTGTCTGGGTCTGCGGCCCGACTTTGCCGCGGGCGGGCTCCCCTTCTCCGAGTCCGGGGCATCCCACTTTGCCGATGTGCGGGTGCTGTTCCAGCTGGATCTGGCGGTGGCCGCCATTTCCCTGGTGCTGCTCATCCTGGTCTTTTTTGTCAGCCGCCGCACCAAGCGGTGTGCCGCTCTGGTCTGCGGTCGCGGCCCCGGATTCTGGGCAGGAGCCGGACTGCTGCTCATCTTTGTGGTGGTGGGCCTGCTGGCGGCCACCAACTTTGACCGGGCTTTTGTTATCTTCCATTCCCTCTTCTTCCCGGGCAAGACCAACTGGATCTTTGACTGGCAGACCGATCCCGTCATTCTATTCCTGCCCGAGGAGTTCTTCCGCAACTGCGCCATTCTCATCCTGGCTCTGCTGATTTTGTGGTGCGTGGTGCTGATTCTGGCCGACCTGTGGTCGGTGCGGCGGAGAAAGAAATTTCAGGCCGAACACAACGGCCCCTGTGGTCCCTGCGGCGGCTGTTCCGGCTGCCAGGCATAAAAAAACGGAGGAGCGCTGCTCCTCCGTTTTTTCGTGTTCTTACTGATTGTCCGCCAGGGTCTTCACGTAGGCGTCGGCAGGCATCAGGCCCACCTTGCGGTCGATCTCCTTGCCGTCCTTGAAGAAGATGACGGTGGGGATGGACATGACGCCGTAGCGCATGGCCAGCTCGGCCTGATCGTCCACGTCCACCTTGCCGATGACGGCCTTGTCGCCGTACTGCTCAGCCAGCTGCTCGATCACGGGACCCAGCATGCGGCAGGGACCACACCAGTTGGCCCAGAAGTCTACCATCATCAGCTTGCCCTCGTTCAGGCTCTTGTCAAAACTCTCTTTGTTAAAATGCTGCAGTGCCATATTCAATTCCTTCTTTCTGTGAATTTATCAAGATTGATTGTGTTCCATATGGCCAGGTATGCGCAGGCGGACAGAGCGGCCGTCAGGCCCTCGCCCACCGCCTTGGAGATCTGCAACGGCTCTCCCGTAGCGTCTCCGGCGGCAAATACGCCCTTCAAATTGGTGGCCATGGACCGGTCCACCTTTACCGCCCCACCCTCGGTCTCCAGCATGGGCAGCAGGTCGGTGGGGGCTACCGCCTCCCGCAGGATGAACACTCCGTTCACAGGAATGTCCGCGCCGTCGGCTTCCAGAGCGGTGACGGTCTGCTCGCCCTTCACCGCCAGGCGGTTGGCCTGGATGAAGGGGATGTCTCCCGCCAGCCCCTCCGGGCGCTTGGGAGCCACGTAGACCACCTGGCAGCCGATACTTTTCAGATAAGCCGCCTCGTGGGGAGCGTCCTTGCTGCGGCCCACCACGGCCACCGGCTTGTTCCGGTAGAGCATACCGTCGCAGGTGGCACAGTAGCTCACGCCCCGGCCCAGATAGGTCTCCTCCCCGGGGTACTTGGCCTGGCGCACCACGCCGGGGGCCAACACCAGGGACTTTCCCTGGTAGACCTCAGAGCCCACCGTCAGGTGGAACCCCTCCCACTCCATGAGGGAGATGACTCTTCCGGTGACGAACTCCGCCCCCATCTCCTGGGCGTGACGGTGGAACTGCTCCATCATCTCCGCCCCGGTAAGCCCCGGCATGCCCAGGTAGTTGTCTACCCGCTCCGCCCGGGCCAGCGGGCTGTCCTGCCAGCGGTTGCCCACCACCAGAACGCTTTTGTTCCGCCCCCGGGCGGTCACCGCCGCCGAGAGCCCCGCCGGGCCGCTGCCCAGCACGATCACATCATATGTCATAGTCTCAACCCCTTTCGGGTTTCTGCTTTCTATTATACCCGCTTTTGCTTTCTTGACAAGCGGTGGTTCCCCTGGAACTGGTGTCATTGTACACCAAGGGCTTCCAACACTCTGTGACCGGGTCACAAAGCCGCCCCCCGTTGTGTTTCCCCGGAAAATATGCTATGATAACATGATTGCACAAGGAAATGAGGGATCTTTCATGGATTACTTTCATCTGAATATAGAACGGGACCACCTGCTCTCCCTGGGCAGCCTGGCTCTGGCCCATCTGGGCGACAGCGTATATGAGGTCATGGTCCGCTCCTGGATTCTCCTCCACGGGGCGGCGAAGCCCAAGGACCTGCACCGGGCCACAGTGCGCTACGTGGCCGCCCCCGCTCAGGCGGCGGTGATGGAGCAGCTGCTCCCCCAGCTCACCCCTGAGGAGGCCGACGTCTACCGCCGGGGCCGGAACACCGCCCCCCACTCGGTCCCCAAGGCCGCCACCCGAGCCCAGTACCAGGCCGCCACCGGCATGGAGGCCCTGTTTGGCTGGCTCTATCTCCAGGGCCGCACCGACCGGCTCAACGAACTGTTCCAGGCCGCCATGGCCTGCATGGAATGAGGTGACATCCAATGCCTTTGGACGCGCTTTGTCTCTCCGGTCTGGTCCACGAGCTGGATCAGGCTGTTACCGGAGGAAAAGTCGATAAAATTTATCAGCCCGGCCGGGACGAGGTGATTTTAGCGGTACGCAGCCCCAAACAGGGCAACGTGAAGCTGCTCCTCTCCGCCAATCCCACCCATCCCCGGCCTCAGCTCACCGCCCTTTCCCGGGAAAATCCCGACGTGCCCCCCATGTTCTGCATGCTGCTGCGCAAGCATCTGTCCGGCGCCCGCCTGCTGGCCGTGGAACAGGTGCCCCTGGAGCGGGTAGTCATTTTTACCCTGGAGGCTCTCAACGAACTGGGGGACCGGGTGGAGCGCAAGCTGGTGCTGGAGGCCATTGGCCGCCGCTCCAACCTGATCCTGTTGGACGGGGACGGCCGCATTCTGGACTGCATGCGCCGGGTGGAGTCCAACCTGGGCTCCGGGGATAGCCGCCAGCGCACCCTGCTGCCCGGCATGTTCTACCGCCTGCCCCCCGCCCAGGACAAGCTGGACCCCACCGCCCAGAGCCGGGAGGATTTAGAAAATCTGCTGGCCGCCGCGCCGGAGCAGGCCCAGGCCGACCGTTGGCTGCTGGACACCTTCGGCGGCCTGTCCCCCCTGGTATGCCGGGAGCTGGCCTTCCAGGCAGGCGGCGACGTGGAGGTTCGTCTGGACGCCCTGGGCACTCAGGGCCGGGAACGGCTTCTGGACAAGCTGGAATCCCTGCTGGGAGATGTGAAGGAATTTCACGTCACCCCCACCATGATCCTGCGGGAGGGCAAGCCCTCTGACTTTACCTTCTTCCCCGTAGCCCAGTATCAAAACGCGGCAGAAACCCTGGCCTGCCCTTCCTTCTCCGCCATGCTGGACCAGTTTTTTGAGCAGCGTGAACACCTGGAGCGGGTCAAGCAGAAGGGCCAGGACCTCATTCGGTCGGTGACCACCGCCCGGGACCGCACCGCCCGAAAGATTGCCCATCAGGAGCAGGAGCTGGCCGCCACCCAGGACCGGGAGCGGCTGCGCCAGCTGGGAGACATCCTCACCTCCAACTTCTATCAGATGCAGCGGGGCATGGCCCGGCTGCGCACCGTGGATTTCTACGACCCGGAGGGCAAAGAGGTGGATATCAAGCTGGACCCCCTCCTCACCCCCCAGCAGAACGCCGCCAAGTATTACAAGGAATACAACAAGGCCAAGACCGCCGAGGTGGTCCTCACCCAGCAGCTGGAGAAGGGCCGCCGGGAGCTGGAGTATCTGAACAGTGTGCTGGAGAACATCACTCTGGCCGAGGGCGAGCGGGACCTGGGTGAGATCCGCCAGGAACTCACCGACACCGGCTATCTCCGCCGGGCCTCCAAGGCCAAGGGCCGGGAGAAGCGGGTGTCCTCCAAACCCATGGAGTTCCGCTCCTCCTCGGGGCTGCGCATTTCTGTAGGCAAGAACAACACCCAGAACGACCTGCTTACCTGCAAGCTGGCCTTCAAAAGCGACATCTGGTTCCACACCCAGAAGATTCACGGCTCCCATGTGATCCTCTGGACCGAGGGCAAGGAACCTGACCTGCAAAGCCTCAACGAGGCGGCCTGTCTGGCAGCCTGGTTCTCCCAGGCCCGGGACAGCAGCAAGGTGCCCGTGGACTACACTCCGGTGAAGTATGTGAAAAAGCCCAACGGCGCCCGCCCCGGCATGGTCACCTACACCACCTATGAGACCGCCTGGGTCACTCCCGACCAGGAGCTGGCCAAAACCCTGCGGGTTCGGTGAATACAACATATCGTGCACAAGGAAGCGGCGTCCCCCATGTTCTGGGGGACGCCGCTGAGTTTTCCACATTTGTGGATTTTTCTTTCGCAGGGTTTCCGCTTCCTTCCCCTCCCTTTGACGCCCTTCCCATCCTTCCGACCGCTTCCGTCTTTTTTATCGCGCTGCGCCGATTTTTTCTTCGACGGTTTTTGCTTTCCCTTTCCACACATCCACTATATAATGTGCTCAAAATTTGTGTGTGAGAGGAGAAACACAAGATGATGGAGTTACCGGTTGCCTCGCGGACCTGCCGGGACCAAGAGGGAAAACCACGGATTTTTCACTACGCGCTCATGGTGGAGCAGATCGAACTGGACAGCTTCTGCTGTGAGAATTACGGGGTACATATTTGGGAGGAAGACGGAGACAGCGCCCGCATCCCGGGCATCACCACCAGCGCCATGCGCATTGACGAGCTCATGACCCTCCTGGTGGACAACCGGGTGGGTCCTGCAGGTCTGCCCGACGTGGTGGCCGACTTCCTGTAACCTACTTTTCTTGTAAGAAAAGTAGGCAAAAGAACTTTCTGGGAAACTTCGTTTCCCTTCTTTTTTGCCCAGGGTCCTTCTTTTTAAGGCATAAAGTCCACTTTTCTCCAACTTCTCCTGTTGAAAAAGCAGGCAAAAGAACTCTCTGAGAAACTTCGTTTCCCTTCTTTTTTGCCTGGTATCTTGATTCAGAAGCGAAACTGCGTTATCTCAGCCTTAGAAATCAGCTCTTCGCCCAACACTTCTCAAAACGGTTGGCAAAAGAACTCCTAGGAAACTTTGTTTCCCAACTTTTCTGCCCGGGCTCAGAATTATTTTTTATGGTCCAGCTTTTGCAGCAGAGCCACCAGAAGGGCAATGCTTCCCAGCACCACAAAGATGCCCAGCATTCCCTGACCCATCATTTCCAACGCCTGATAGATGTTTTCCATATTCATGATTCTTCCTCCTTTAGCCGCCAATCAGATGAGTCGCACAGTACTGCAGCACCACGCCGCCCGCCACCACGGAGGCGATCTGGCCGGACACGTTGGCCGCCACGGCGTGCATCAACAGATGGTTCTGGGGGTCAGCCTCCTGCCCCAACTTCTCGATCACACGGGAGGACATGGGGAAGGCGGAGATACCCGCCGCGCCGATCATGGGATTGATCTTGTTCTTGGGGGTAATGAGGTTGAGCACTTTCACAAAGAGGACGCCCACCATAGAGTCCAGCACGAAGGCCACCAGGCCCAGGCCCATAATGAGCACCGTCTCAATGCGGACAAACTGGTCAGCCTTCATGGAGAAGGAGATGGTGATGCCCAGCAGCAGAGTAATGAGGTTGGCCAGCTCGTTCTGGGCGGTCTTGGACAGGGTGGACAGCACACCGCACTCCCGGATCAGGTTGCCGAACATGAGGAAGCCCACCAGCGCCACCGAAGAGGGCGCCACCAGACCGGCGATCACAGACACCAGAATGGGGAACAGGATACGGATGCGGCGAGACACGCCCTGAGCCCGGTAGGGCATCCGCATGGCCCGGTCCTTCTTGGTGGTCACCAGCTTGATGGCAAAGGGCTGGATAATGGGCACCAGAGCCATATAGGAGTAGGCCGCCACGGCGATAGCACCCACATAGTTGGAATTCAGCACCTGGGAAACCAGGATGGAGGTGGGTCCGTCCGCCGCACCGATAATACCGATGGAGGCCGCGTCCTTCATGTCAAAGCCCAGGGCCGCCGCCAGCAGAATGGTGAGGAAAATACCCGCCTGGGCTGCCGCACCGCACAAAAACAGCTTGGGATTGGCCAGCAGAGGACCAAAGTCGATCATAGCGCCGATGCCGATGAACAACAGAATGGGGAAGGCCTCGCTGGCCTCGATTCCTGTTTCAAACAGCCACTGAATGATGCCGTTGGTCTCGCCCACCCCTGCGTTCACCTGGTCGATGACGCCGGACAGGGGCAGATTGACCAGAATGGCGCCAAAGCCCATGGGCATCAAAAGGGCGGGTTCAAACCCCTTCTCAATGGCCAGCCAGATCAAAAGCGCGCCCACCGCATACATGACCAACTGCTGCCAGGTAATGGACATAACTCCTTGCAACAAAAATTCCATACCGCAACTTCCTTTCCCAATGGTTAATTCCTTGTGCGTTAGCTTGCCCTGGTTCCTTCCGTTTCTTTCCTCCTTTGGGGATGATAAAAAAAGACCTGCGCTCCCGGAATAGGAACGCAGGTCTGGTCATTTCAGGCAAAACCAGAATGGAGCAAAGCTCCACCCATGCTGTTGATTCTGCCGCGCGGGGCACGCGCTGACTACTCCCCTTTGTTTAACTAGATGGTATCATACCTGACCAGCCTTGTCAACACCCGTCGAACACTTTTCCCTCACAGGGCGGCCGCGGCCTGCTCGATGGCGTCCTCCTCACTCTGCATGGCCTTCAGGGTCATCTCCAGCAGGTGGTCCAGGTCCCAGCCCAGCAGCTCGGCCCCCTGGGCGATCACGTCCCGGGAGCAGCCGGCGGCAAATTTCTTGTCCTTGAACTTCTTCTTCAGGGACTTCAGCTCCATATCCTTTGTGCTCTTGGAGGGGCGCATCAGGGCCGCGGCGCCAATAAGTCCCGTGAGCTCGTCCACCGCAAAGAGCACCTTCTCCATCTCGTGCTCCGGCTTGGTGTCCACCTGGTGGCCCCAGCCGTGGCTGGCGGTGGCCCGAATGATGGCTTCCTCCACTCCGGCCTGGGCCATCAGCTCCTGGCTCTTCACGCAGTGCTCCTCGGGCCACATCTCATAATCCAGGTCGTGGAGCAGTCCCACCAGGGACCACAGCTCCTCTTCCCCGCCGTAGCCCAGCTCCCGGGCAAACCAGCCCATCACCCGTTCCACGGTGATGGCGTGGCGCAGGTGGAACGTCTCTTTGTTGTACTGGGTCAACATATCCCAGGCCTGTTCTCTTGTCATGGACATCTTGATTCCTCCCAACAATAGAAAAAGGGCATGAGTTCCCTCATGCCCTTTATTTTGCGTCAGTTCCCGGGGTCTTGTCAATAGGCCACCACGATTCCGCCGTCGTTGGCATAAACGCTGGTGATGCCGCCCGCCTCTACAATCATGACCTGTCCGGCGCGGCACTTGGCCTCCACCTGGGCCTTCACTTGGAAGGCCCGCTCCAAACAGTTGCAGTGGCAGATGACCACGGTGCGGCCCTCGTGGGCGGGGTCCTCGGCGATGCGGTCCACCAGCTTGCTCAGGGCCTGCTTCATGGACAGGGCCTGGCCCAGCTTGCAGATCTCGCCCTCCGGGGTAGCGCCCATAAACAGCTTGATCCGCAGTGCTCCGGTGACCACCGCCTGCAGCTTGGTGAGGCGGCCGTTCTTCCGCAGGTTTTCAAGAGACTCCAGCACAAACATGGTCTGCATCTGGTAGATGAACTGTTCCACCTCCCGCACTACCTTGCGGAAGGGCATGCCGGTCTCGGCCAGCTCCTTGATCTTCAGGGCGACCAATACCTCGCCGGAGGAGGCGGAGCAGGAGTTGAACACATGGACGTTGATCTCCGGGTTGTCCTCTTCCATGAGCACCCGGGCCTGCTCGGCACTGTTGTGGGAGCCGCTGAGCAGGGCGGACAGGGTGACCACATAGATGTCCTCCTCCCCGCACTGGTAGGCGTCCAGATAGGCCTGGGGAGAGGGGCAGGCGGTAGAGGGCGCCTGCTCGCTCTGCTTCATGGACCAGAGCAGGTCGGCCTGGTCAAAGGTATCGTCGTCAATGAAAACGCTGCCGTTGGAATGAATGGTCAAAGGCACCTTGATAAAGCAGGGCTCCTTCAGCATCTGGGCGGGCAGATCGCAGCAGCTGTCCACAACAATTTTAAACCCCATATCGTTCATCTCCAAATGTAATATTGAAAATCAGATTATCTAACTTTACCATATCTCTGGTCAAAAGTAAAGGGAAACCCGGCAAAAACGGGAAATTTTCACAACCATTTTTCCCCGGTCTCCTGCTCCAGCTCGGCCAGCAGCTTTCGGTCCGCCTTGGCGGACAGGTCCAGCTTTTCGTAGAGATCGGGACGGCGCTGGCGGGTACGGATCAGGGACTGCTTGCGCCGCCACTGGTCCACCTTGGCGTGGTTGCCCGAGAGCAGGATGGGCGGGACCGCCCGGTCATGCCAGATCTCGGGGCGGGAGTACTGGGGGGCCTCCAGGGTGCCGCTCCAGTGGCTCTCGTTTTCGTAGCAGGAGGGGTCGGACAGCACCCCGGGCACCAGGCGGCACACCGCGTCGGCCACCGCCATGGCGGGGATCTCGCCGCCGGTGAGGACAAAGTCTCCAATGGAGATCTCCTCGTCCACGCACTCGTCAATGAACCGCTGGTCGATTCCCTCGTAGTGGCCGCAGACCAGGATCAGCCGCTCATACTCATCCCGCAGCCGCCGGGCGTCGGCCTGGCAGAAGGTGCGCCCCGCCGGGGACATGTAGATGGTGTGTACCCGCTCCCCCGCCTGGTCGCACAGGTGCTTCCAGCACTGGTAGAGAGGGTCGGCCTGCATCACGGCTCCCCGGCCGCCGCCGTAGGGGTAGTCGTCCACCTGCTTTTGCTTGTTCAGGGTGTAGTCCCGGATCTGGTGGCAGTCGATGCGGATATAGCCCCGCTCCTGGGCCCGGCCCAGAATAGACTCACACAGCATATCTCCCACCACATCGGGGAACAAGGTCATGATATCAATATGGTACATTGCGCTGTTAGGCTCCTCGTTGTTTGAAATCAGGTATTTTACTCATTATACGGGATTATCTCCCGCTTTTCAATGGGGCCGGCTGCTTTTTTCCAGTTTCCTGGTCTGGGCCACCCGGTCCGGTCAAACCGCCACACGATACAGCGCCTTCCGTTCACCCCCTCCACCCGGGCCAGACAAAATAACGGGGTCAGGGGCAGGGGACAATCGGTGCGGAACGGGTAGGCCAGCTCCACCTCCTCCGGGCCCGAGCGGCTGAGAAATCCCTGTCTTCCACGCAGAGACACTTTCAGATACTCCTCCCGACACACCCGCTCCGGCTGGGGCTCCGGGCTCCACTGGGGCCGGGCAAAGGCGTAGGTTAGGCAGATCTCGCCCCCCGTCACCGGCCAGCAGCCACATCGCTCCAGTTCTCCCCGGGAAAGCCGCCGCTCAATGGACAGTCCCCCTTCCCCCGGCGCCAGGGTTCCCAGGAGATACCGGCCCCTTTGCCCCCGGACCCAGGCCTTGTACAGCCCCCGGCCATCCTCCGTCCGGCTGGCCCGCAGCCAGACCCGGGCGCCCTCCTCCCGCAGCTCCAGCGTTCCTCCCTGGATGTCCCAACGCCCCTGCATCCTGCTCCCCCCTTCCCTTTAGTGTATGCGCCTTCCTGCGGTTTATCTGAAATTTTTTCTCCTGTTCCAGAAAAACAGGCCCTTGACAAACGGGGTCGTCTCCGCTACAATCTAACACAAGCAAATGCAAAGACGGGAAAAAAGACAGCGCAAGTCCCCCTTCAGAGAGCCGGTGGTTGGTGCGAACCGGTGCGGGCAGCCCTGTGGATAACTGGTCCCTGAGCAGTCCCCCCGAACCTACAGTAGGGAGGAACGGTTGGCTCCGTTACCGGCCGCGGCCTTGTTGGAGGCTTTGAGGGCTGTTTCAGGTAACTGGCAGCCGAACCAGGGTGGTACCGCGTTATGATTGTTAACGCCCCTGACTTGAAAAAGTCGGGGGCGTTTTTTGTTTGCCCCCGCACAGTTCCATCCCCCCTATGGGGCACATCAGCAAGGAGGAATTTTCATGAGACCCGCTTATCAGAAGTACATTCCCTTCCAGCCTCAGCCCATCGAGGGCCGCACCTGGCCGGACAAGATCATCACCAAAGCTCCCATTTGGTGTTCCGTGGACCTGCGGGACGGCAACCAGGCCCTGGTCGACCCCATGAATCTCCAGGAGAAGCTGGAATATTTCCATACCCTCATCGACATCGGCGTCAAGGAGATCGAGATCGGCTTCCCCTCCGCCAGCGAGACCGAGTATGAGATCTGCCGGGAGCTCATCGAGGGCGGCCACATCCCCGACGACGTGACCATCCAGGTGCTGGTCCAGGCCCGGGAGCACCTCATCAAAAAGACCTTTGAGGCCATCCGGGGCGCCAAGAACGTGATCCTCCACTTCTACAACTCCACCTCCACCCTCCAGCGCAAGGTGGTCTTCCACATGGACACCGACGGCATCACCAAAATCGCCACCGATGCCGCCGACCTCATCTACGAGATGTCCCAGCCTCTCATTCAGGAGGGCATGAACCTGCGCTTTGAGTACTCCCCTGAGTCCTTCATGGGCACCGAGATGGACTATGCCGTGGAGATCTGCCAGGCGGTGCTGGAGCACCTGCACGCCACCCCCGAGAACAAGGTCATCCTGAACCTGCCCACCACCGTGGAAAACTGCATGCCCAACCAGTTTGCCGACATGCTGGAGTACTTCTGCCGCACCCTGCCCGGCCGTGACAGCGCCATCATCTCCCTGCACCCCCACAACGACCGGGGCTGCGGCGTGGCCACTGCCGAGATGGGCCTGCTGGCCGGCGCCGACCGGGTGGAGGCCACCCTCTTCGGCAACGGCGAGCGCACCGGCAACGTGGACATCGTCACCCTGGCCATGAACATGTGGACCCAGGGCGTGGACCCCCAGCTGGACTTCTCCAACATCAACCGCATCAAGGAGATGTTTGAGCGCTGCACCAAGATGCCCGTGGGCGACCGCCAGCCCTACGCCGGCAAGCTGGTGTTCACCGCCTTCTCCGGCAGCCACCAGGACGCCATCAACAAGGGCACCCAGTATATGAAGGAGTCCGGCTCCGAGTTCTGGGAGATTCCCTATCTGCCCATCGACCCCGCCGACGTGGGCCGGGAGTACGAGCCCATCATCCGCATCAACTCCCAGTCCGGCAAGGGCGGCGCGGCCTACATCATGGAGCACAACTTCGGCTTCGACCTGCCCAAGGCCATGCACCCCGAGTTCGGCCACATCGTCCAGGTGGAGACCGACCGGGTGGGCAAGGAGATCACCGCGGAGCGGATCAACGAGCTGTTCCATCAGGAGTACATCGAGGCCAAGGAGCCTTACAAGCTGCTGAAACACTCCTTCCAGGAGACCATCGACGCCGAGGGCCACTCCCACGTGGCCTTTGCGGGCACTCTCCAGCACACCGACACCATCTTCAACGTGGCCGGCGAGGGCAACGGCCCCATCGACGCCTTCTTCAACGCCATCAAGGGGGAAAAGATGGCCCGCTTCTCCTTCCTGGACTACGCCTCCCACGCCATCACCGACGGCTCCGACTCCCAGGGCGTTGCCTACATCCTGCTGCAGGATCAGCGGGACGGCAAGAAATACTGGGGCGTGGGCCTGTCCCACAACATCAACCTGGCTCCTCTGCGCGCCATTTTGTCCGCCATCAACCGTGCCAAGCGCGCCTGATGCGTTTGTCGTTTTCCAGCGCCCCGTCTCTCTTCGGGAGAGACGGGGCGTTTTTCCGTCTATTTCACTCTTAACGCCATGCTTTTCTCCTTTTGTCCCGGCTTTTCAGCTGCGTGTCCCGCTCAATTTTTCTCTTTCTTCTTTTATTTCTCCTTAGGCCATTGATTGTTGGCTGAGGATGTTTTAAAATAGAGAAAAATACCCTACGCAAAGGAGATAAGCCCATGCCTAAAACCGCTGACGCCCCTCAGAAGGCCGCTGTGAAGGCCCCGGCCCGTATGTCCAAAAAAGACCCCCTTACCCGGGATCAGCTGCTGGCCATCGACGCCTGGTGGCGTGCCTCCAACTATCTGGCCGCCTGCCAGCTCTACCTGCTGGATAACCCCCTGCTGCGGGAGCCCCTGCGCCCCGAGCACCTCAAGCGCACCATCGTAGGCCACTGGGGCACCTGTCCCGGCCAAAACTTTATTTATACCCATCTCAACCGGGCCATTGTGAAATATGACCTGGACATGATCTACATTTCCGGCCCCGGACACGGGGGCAACGCCGTGGTGGCCCAGGACTATCTGGACGGCTCCTACAGCGAGATCTACCCCAACATCAGTCAGGACACCGAGGGCATGAAGAAGCTCTTCCGGCAGTTCTCCTTCCCCGGCGGCATTCCCAGCCACACCGCTCCCGAGACCCCCGGCTCCATCAACGAGGGCGGAGAGCTGGGCTACTCCCTGGCCCACGCCTTCGGCGCGGTGATGGACAACCCCAACCTGATTGCCGCCTGTGTGGTGGGAGACGGCGAGGCGGAGACCGGCCCTCTGGCCACCTCCTGGCACTCCAACAAGTTCCTGAACCCCATCACCGACGGCGCGGTGCTGCCCATTCTCCACCTCAATGGCTTCCAGATCGCCAACCCCACCATCTTCTCCCGCCTCTCCCACGAGGAGACCGAGATGTTCTTCAAGGGCTGCGGCTGGGAACCCCGCTTTGTGGAGGGGGACGACCCCTTCCAGATGCACCAGAAAATGGCCGCCGCTCTGGACTGGGCGGTGCGGGAAATCCAGCGCATCCAGGAGTACGCCCGCACCAGCGGCGACGCCCAGCGCCCCCGTTGGCCCATGATCGTCTTCCGCTCCCCCAAGGGCTGGACCGGCCCCAAGGCCCCCGAAGGCAGCGTGTTCGAGGGCGGCTGGCGCAGTCCCCAGGTGCCCGTTCCCGTTCACGACGGCCAGCCCGGCCGTCTGGAGGAGCTGGAGCGCTGGCTGCGCAGCTACCGCCCCGAGGAGCTCTTTGACCAGGACGGCGCCCTCATCCCCGCCCTTCAGGAGCTGGCCCCCAAGGGAGACCGGCGCATGGGCGCCAACCCCCACGCCAACGGCGGTCTGCTGCTGCGGGACCTGCGCACCCCCGATTTCCGGGAGTACGCCGTAGAGGTCCCCTTGCCCGGCGCTGTGGAGGCCCAGGACATCCAGGTGCTGGGGGGCTATGTGCGGGACCTCACCCGGCTGAACCTGAAATCCCGGAACTTCCGGGTCTTTGGCCCCGACGAGACCTGCTCCAGCCACCTCTCCCCCCAGGACGGCTCCCCCGAGCAGGCCGGGCGAATCATGAACGGCATGCTCTCCGAGCACATGTGCCAGGGCTGGCTGGAGGGCTATCTGCTCACCGGCCGCCACGGCTTCTTCAACAGCTACGAGGCATTCAGCCGCATCGTGGATTCCATGGTAGCCCAGCACGCCAAGTGGCTGAAGGTGTGCCGCCAGCTGCCCTGGCGGCAGAAGATCGCCTCTTTGAACTACGTCCTCTCCTCCAACGTGTGGCAGCAGGACCACAACGGTTTCACCCACCAGGACCCCGGCTTTTTGGACCATGTGGCCAACAAGAAGGCCGACGTGGTGCGGCTCTATCTGCCCCCCGACGCTAACTGCCTGCTCAGCTGCTTTGACCACTGTGTGAAAAGCCGCAACTACATCAACGTCATCGTGGCCTCCAAGCATCCCCGGCCCCAGTGGCTCACCATGGACCAGGCAGTGAAGCACTGCACCCAGGGCATCGGCATCTGGCAGTGGGCCTCCAACGACCGGGGCGTGGAGCCCGACGTGGTCATGGCCTGCTGCGGCGACACCCCCACCCTGGAGACTCTGGCGGCGGTGACCATTCTGCGCCACTATCTGCCCCAGCTGAAGATCCGGGTGGTCAACGTGGTGGACCTCATGAAGCTGCAGCCCCACACGGAGCATCCCCACGGTCTCACCGACGAGGACTACGACGCCCTGTTCACCAAGGACAAGCCCATTATCTTCGCCTTCCACGGCTATCCCACTCTGGTGCACGAGCTCACCTACCGCCGCCACAACAAGAACCTGCACGTCCGCGGCTACAAGGAGGAGGGCACCATCACCACCCCCTTCGATATGCGGGTGCAAAACGACATCGACCGCTTTGACCTGGTCATTGACACGGTGATGCGCCTGCCCCAGCTGGGCAACACCACCGCCTACCTCATTCAGGAGATGCAGGACAAGCTGGTGGAGCACCACCAGTACATCACCACCTACGGCCAGGACATGCCCGAGGTGCGCAACTGGACCTGGAACAACGGCAAGGGCATCTATTAACTTTTCTTTCTTGGGTATTAACTTTCTTTCTTGGGTATAAACTTCCTCTTTTGGGGTATCCTGAGTCTTGAGGTGATGACCTATGGAGTACCGGGATATGTATGCGCTGTTCCGGCGGGTCCCCGAGGCCAAGCAGTATTTTGACGGCCTGCCCCTCCCGGTGCAGGACAAGCTGCGAATCCGGCCCAATGGGATCAAATCACTGGAGGATTTAAAGCGCTATGCCGGAGATCTCATGGCCTCCGGCCAATAAAAGGAGGAAACACCATGTCCAAGCGTGAGAAAAAGCAGCCCCGCACCATTCCTGACGTGCCCGCCACCCCCATTCCCGACCACGGCCGGGAGCGCAAGGGCGGCTCTTCCAACCAGCCCCAGGCCTGACACAACTTCACAACCTCCATTCCGCGCCCGGGCAGCCGCCC
>OOBP01000379.1_pt1 | contig 37762 bp, 32 predicted proteins | sample 1671681 | NCBI WGS metagenome assembly OOBP01 (sample SAMN06348181, study PRJEB24527) | human gut metagenome
CCGCCCAACCGGGCGGCTCTTTTATTTCTGGAAACAGCGGATTCTCCGCTGTTTCCAGAAGGGCTGCACGGCAGAGGGACCTCGATTCCTGCGGAAAAGTTGGTCTCTCTGCCGTGAGAAGAGTCATTTCCGACGCACGTGTCGCCGGAAATGACAAAATCTGATTTGATTCCGCCGTCATCTCCGCGCTAAGAGCCGCCTGACGGCGGTTGCGCTCCGAAACGCGCCTGCGGGCGCAGTCCGGACGGCGGAACTCCTTGCAGGAGGGCTAAAAAAGCCGCCCCATTGGGGCGGCTTTTTTCTTAGCTGCTCTCTTTTTCCACCAGCACCCAGGGGGCCACCTGGGAGGTGCTGGGCTTGCCCTGGAGCTGGGCCAGCAGCATCTCGGCGGCCATGCGGCCCACGTTGTAGCTGCCGTGGGAGAGGGAGGTGATGCGCAGGGGGGACAGCTCGCTGTACTGGCTGTTGTCAAAGCTGACCACGGCCACCTCGTTGGGGATGGCCACGCCTTTTTTCATCAGGTGGGTCACCAGACGGCTGGCCACCTCGTCGTTGTAGCACACCACGGCGGAGCAGCCCTCCAGCACCCGGTCGATGCGCTCCAGCATGGGGCCGCCGGAGAGGAGGCTCTCCTTCCCCTCGGTGCTGTACCAGAAGATGCGCCCGTCCTCCAGGGGGAGGTCCAGATCCCGCAGGGCGTCGGCGTAGCCGGCGTAGCGCTGGTGCCCCTGGAGGTCATCGCTTTTGAAGATGCCGGCGATGTCCCGGTGGCCCTTGTGGTACAGATACTCCACCAGCATCCGCCCGCCGTTGTAGTTGTCGTCCAGCACGGCGGTGGTGCCCGTGAGCTCGGGGTAGTTGCCGTTCATAAAGACCAGGGGGATGCCCCGGTCCAGCAGCTTGCGGTACAGGTCCAGGTTGGGGTTGGGCAGGCCCGTCTTGGTGCCCTCCACCAGGACCCCGTCCAGATGCTCCAGCCCCAGCAGGGTCTGAAGGACCTTGCGCTCGTTGGACACCTGGTTTTGGGTGGCGAACAGCAGGGGGGCGCTGTTGTTCTGGGAGAGGACGTTTTCCACCTCCCGCAGGATGCTGGGGAAAATGTAGTCGCTGATATAGGTGGTGACCACCGCGATGGAGCGGTGGGGCATGGGCTCGGGGAGGGACAGGTCCCGGATGTGGGAACCGCTGCCCTGGCGGCGCTGGATGAGCCCCTCGGAGGCCAGCAGGGACAGGGCTTGGCGCACCGTCTGGCGGCTGACCTGAAAGCTCTCACACAGGGCCTGCTCCGTGGGGAGGAGCATGGTGTCCCGGTAGGCCCCGTCCAGAATGGCCTGGCGCAGGGACTGGGCCACCATCTGATATTTGAGCGCCATGGGCACCGCCTCCTTTCCTTGTCGTGTTCAAGAGCATCTTAACACAATTGGATTTGTATTGCAATAGGGCCACTTGTATTTTAATTTATCATATCGAAAGCGGACGAAACTGGAAAATCGGGCGGGGAAACAGAGGGAACAAATTGAAAAAGCACTAAAAGAACGGGGAGAAGTTGGTGGGGGTTCTGGTGAAAATTTTTAGACAACCAAAGGACAACCCTGAAAAAAACTTTCATTTGTGAGAAGTGACCAGGAATTCTTTGGGAATTCGGGAAAGAGAAAGACAAGAAACGACAGAATAAATGTTTCGAAAATCGGAAAAAATAAGTGAATTATAAAATGAATCAAAGAAAAAGCTTAAATTGTATGCATTTGATATGTGAAATACAGAACAATTTGTATTGTTTAATGGGATGAAAATGACATTTATACGAACAAATTATTGACGCGGGGGTGGGAAGGGAGTATACTGCAAGACAGGAAGACCGGAACAGACAGAAGGGTTCCGGGAAAAAGAATGTGAAAGAATGGAGCGATTTGAAATGAAGAAAAAGTTGCTTGCTCTCACCCTGGGCTGCGCCATGGCCCTGTCTCTGGCTGCCTGCGGCGGCGGCGGAAACACTTCCACCAGCACCAGCGGCTCTGACGCCAGCACCAGCGGCAGCGGCGCCGGCGGCGGCCTGATCACCGTGGGCTTCGCTCAGGTGGGCCACGAGTCCGACTGGCGTACCGCTTCCACCAAGTCCGCTCAGGAAGTCTTCAGCGAGGAGAACGGCTACGAGCTGTCCTTCGTGGACTGCGACAACGACTCCGCCAAGCAGCTGGAGGCCGTGCGTAACTTCATCCAGCAGGGCGTGGACTACATCATCATCGACCCCATCGTCTCCACCGGCTGGGACACCGTGCTCACCGAGTGTGAGGACGCCGGCATCTCCGTCATCGTCATCGACCGTACCATCGACGACTCCGACAAGTACGTTGCCTGGGTCGGCTCCGACTTTAAGACCGAGGGTCTTGCCTGCGGCGAGTGGCTGAAGGCCTACGCCGAGGCCAAGGGCATCTCCGAGATCAACGCCCTGGTCATCGAGGGCTCCACCGGCGCTTCCGCCACCATCGGCCGTACCGAGGGCTTCAACGAGATCGCCCAGCGCGAGGGCTGGAACATCCTGGACTCCCAGAACGGCGACTTCACCGAGGCCGGCGGCCAGCAGGTCATGGAGTCCTACTGCAAGAGCTATGAGGGCCAGTTCAACGTGGTCATCTGCCAGAACGATAACGAGGCCTATGGCGCCATGACCGCCATGGACAACGCCGGCGTCACCTACGGCGTGGACGGCGATGTGATCATCGTTTCCTTCGACTCCAACAAGCCCGCTGTGCAGAAGGTCCTGGACGGCGACATGAACGCTACCTTCGAGTGTAACCCCCTGGCCGCTCCCGAGGTGGAGAAGATCATCCAGCAGCTGGAGGCTGGTGAGACTCCCGAGAGCACCGAGGTGTACATGACCGAGTCCTGGCTGGCTGCTGAGGACATCGTCTCCTCCATCACCATCAACGGCGAGGAGCACCCCATCATCCACGTGACCCAGGAGGTCCTGGACAACCGCGCCTACTAAGCAAATCCCCTCCCAAACAGATACACACGTTTCATCCCCGAGGGAGGACTCCGTTAACTCCGGGGTCCTCCCTCTCTTGATCTTTGTGAGGTGACAGCAAATGGAAGAAAACATTGTATTGACCATGCGGGGCATCTGCATGACCTTCCCGGGGGTCAAGGCGCTGAGCAATGTGGACTTCACCCTGCGCAAGGGCGAGATCCACGCCCTGATGGGGGAGAACGGCGCCGGCAAATCCACCCTCATCAAGTGCCTGACCGGCATCAACGACTTTGAGGCCGGTGAGATCCGGGTGGACGGCGTGGAGGGCCCTGTGAAGAACCACTCCACCCTGGACGCCCAGAAGGTGGGCATCTCCACCGTGTATCAGGAGGTCAACCTGTGCCCCAACCTGAGCGTGGCGGAAAACCTGTACATCGGGCGGGAGCCCATGACCCCCTTCCACACCATCGACCGCAAGAAAATGCTGCGCCAGGCCGACGAGCTGGTCAAGCGGCTGGACATCAAGGTGGACGTGGCCCAGAACCTGGAGAACTACTCCCTGGCCATCCAGCAGATGATCGCCATTGCCCGGGCGGTGGACATGGACTGCAAGGTGCTGATCCTGGACGAGCCCACCTCCTCCCTGGACGACAGCGAGGTGGAAAAGCTGTTTAAAATGATGCTCCAGCTGAAGGAGCAGGGCGTGGGCATCGTGTTCGTGACCCACTTCCTGGAGCAGGTCTATGCGGTGTGCGACCGCATCACCGTACTGCGCAACGGCACCCTGGTGGGTGAGTATCCCGTGGCCGACCTGCCCCGCGTGAAGCTGGTGGCCGCCATGATGGGCAAGGACTTTGACGACCTGGCCTCCATCAAGCCCGAGGGCTTTGACGTGAAGAAGGACGCCCCCATGGAGATCGAGGCCCACGGGCTCAGCCACAAGGGCACCATTAAGCCCTTTGACCTGAACATCCACAAAGGCGAGGTGGTGGGCCTCACCGGCCTGCTGGGCTCCGGCCGCAGCGAGCTGGCCCGCACCATCTACGGCGCGGACAAGGCCCAGACCGGTACCCTGAAGGTGGGCGGCAAGGACGCCAAGATCGCCCAGCCCATCGACGCCATGAACATGGGCATGGGCCTGCTGCCCGACGACCGCAAGGCTGAGGGCATCATCGGCGACCTGTCCGTGCGGGAGAACATCATCCTGGCCCTCCAGGCCAAGCGGGGCATGTTCAAGCAGCTCTCCCGGGCCAAGCAGGAGGAGATCGCCGACCGGTATATCGACCTGCTGCAGATCAAGACGGCCAGCCGGGAGACCCCCATCAAGCAGCTCTCCGGCGGCAACCAGCAGAAGGCCATCCTGGCCCGGTGGCTGGCCACCAATCCGGACTTCCTCATTCTGGACGAGCCCACCCGCGGCATCGACGTGGGCACCAAGACCGAGATCCAGAAGCTCATCGTGCAGCTTGCCGGCGAGGGCAAGAGCATCCTGTTCATCTCCTCCGAGATCGAGGAGATGCTGCGTACCTGCAACCGCATGGCGGTGCTGCGGGACGGCGCCAAGGTGGGCGAGCTGGACGGCGAGCTGACCCAGGAGCGGGTCATGGCCGCCATTGCGGGAGGTGGAAACGATGAGTAAAGGCAAGAAGAAAAAACTGACCCAGCAGCAGCTGTTTTTGCCCATTGTGTGTGTGCTGCTGGTGCTGGCAGTGAACATTATCTACGATATTTCCCAGGGAAACGAGTTTTATAACTTCTTCAAAATCTCCATGAACAACGGCGCCCTGTACGGCCGCCTCATCGACGTACTCAACCGCGGCAGCGAGGTGGCCATCCTGGCCATCGGCATGACCCTGGTGGTGTCCGCCTCCGCCGGTACCGACATCTCCGTGGGTTCCGTCATGTCCCTGTGCGCCTCCTTCTGCTGCATGCTGGTGGCCGGCTTCGGCGTGTCCTCCGTGTCCAGCGCCGACGAGTTTGCCATGCCCCTGGTGGTGGGTCTCATCGGCGCCCTGGTCATGGGCTGCCTGTGCGGCGCCTTCAACGGCACCCTGGTGGCATACCTGAATATCCAGCCCATGGTGGCCACCCTGATTCTGTGGTCCGCCGCCCGGGCCATCGGTCTGCTGCTGTGCAACAACCTCATCGTCTACATCCGCACCGACGCCTTCGCCGTCTTCGGCGGCTACATGAAGTTCGGCTCCTGGCAGTGCCCGGTGCCCACCCCCATCCTCATCGTCATCGTCTGCGTGGCCGTGGTCTCCCTGGTGCTGAAAAAGACCGCCATGGGCCTGTACGTCCAGTCGGTGGGCATCAACAAGAAGGCCAGCCGCATCGCCGGTCTCAACTCCCAGAAGATCATCTTCCTGTGCTATGTGCTGTGCGGCCTGTGCGCGGGCATCGCGGGCATCGTGGCCTCCTCCCGCATCACCAGCGCCGACTCCAACAACATCGGCCTGAACTATGAGCTGGACGCCATCCTGGCGGTGGCCCTGGGCGGCAACAGCCTGGGCGGCGGCCGCTTCAACCTGGCCGGCTCCATCATCGGCGCCTACACCATCCAGGCCATCACCACCACCATGTACTCCCTGGGCGTCTCCACCGCCCAGACCCCGGTGTTCAAGGCCGTGGTGGTCATCGTCATCGTGGCCATCCAGGCGCCCCCTGTGAAGGCCTGGTTTAAGAAAATGAGCGCCAAGCGCAAGAGCGGCGCAGAAGTAAAGGGGGCGGTGGGCGTATGAAAGCGGCTGTCACACTGAACAAAAGACCCAAGCTCAACGGGAACACCACCCTGCTGCTCATCACCATCGTGCTGTTCTTCGTGCTGTACGCTGCGGGCTGTATTGCCTACTCCAGCAAAGGCTTTACCAACTTTCAGACCTTTTTGAACCTGCTGATCAACAACGCGGGCCTGCTGTGCGTGACCTGCGGCATGACCTGCGTCATGCTCACCGGCGGCATCGACATCTCCGTGGGCTCCCTGGTGGCCATGGACTGTATGCTTCTGGCCTACGGCTTCCAGAACTGGAGCCTCAGCGCCCCGGTCATGTGCCTGATGGTGCTGGTCATCGGCGTGGTGTTCGGTCTGGTCCAGGGCTTCTGCGTGGGCTACCTGAACATCCAGCCCTTTATCGTCACCATGGCCGGTATGTTCTTTGCCCGCGGCATGACGGCGGTCATCTCCACCAACCAGCTCTCCATCACCGCCGAGACCAGCCAGACCTTCTATGACTGGGCCAACTTCCGCATCTATCTCCCCGCCTTCCTGGGCTACACCAACAAGAAGGGCATCCTGCAGGTGCCCTACATCCGGGTGGGCGTCATCGTGGCCCTGGCGGTGCTGGTGATCATCTTCCTGGTGCTGCGCTACACCAAGTTCGGCCGCTCCCTGTACGCCGTGGGCGGCAGCGAGCAGTCGGCGGCCATGATGGGCCTGGACGTAAAAAAGACCAAGATGAAGGCCTACGTCCTCTCCTCCTTCCTGTGCTCTATCGGCGGCATCTGCTACTGCCTGAACACCATGGCGGGCAGCGTCAGCCAGGCCACCGGCCTGGAGATGGACGCCATCGCCTCCTCCGTCATCGGCGGCACCCTGCTCACCGGCGGCGTGGGCAACGTCATCGGCTCCTTCTTCGGCGTGCTCATCAACGGCACCATCTCCTCCATCGTGCAGACCAACGGCAAGCTGGCCTCTTCCTGGCCTAACATTCTCACCGCTGTTCTGCTGTGCTTCTTCATCGTGCTGCAAAGCGTGTTTGCCAAGATCAACGAAAAGAACAAGTAAAGGAGGCCCTATTCCATGGACATCAAGGAACAGATCGCCCAAGGCCGCTGCTGCCTGGGCATCGAGCTGGGCTCCACCCGCATTAAGGCGGTGCTCATCGGACCCGACCACGCCCCCGTGGCCTCGGGAGACCACGGCTGGGAGAACCGGCTGGAGGACGGCGTTTGGACCTACCACATGGAGGACGTGTGGGCGGGCCTTCAGGACGCCTACGCCAAGCTGCGCGCCGACGTGAAGGAGCGCTACGGGGTGGAACTGACCGCCATGGCCGCCATGGGTTTCTCCGCCATGATGCACGGCTATGTGGCCCTGGACCGGGAGGACCGGCTGCTGGTGCCCTTCCGCACCTGGCGCAACACCATCACCGGCCAGGCCGCCCAGCTCCTCACGGAGCGCTTCCAGTTCAACATTCCCCAGCGCTGGTCCATCGCCCACCTCTATCAGGCCATCCTCAACGGGGAGGACCACGTGAAGGACATCTGCTACCTCACCACCCTGGCCGGATACGTCCACTATAAGCTCACCGGACGCCGGGTCATGGGTGTGGGCGAGGCCAGCGGCATGTTCCCCATTGACAGCAGCACCGGAGACTTCCACCAGGCTATGGTGGACTCCTTCGACGCCCTGGTGGCCGACAAGGGCTACCCCTGGAAGCTGCGGGACATCCTGCCCCAGGTCCTCTCCGCAGGCGAGGAGGCGGGAACCCTCACGGCAGAGGGCGCCAAGCTCCTGGACCCCACCGGCTCCCTGACCCCGGGCATCCCCCTGGCGCCCCCCGAGGGCGACGCGGGCACCGGCATGGCGGCCACCAACGCCGTGGCCCCCCGCACGGGCAACGTGTCCGCGGGTACCAGCGTCTTTGCCATGATCGTGCTGGAGAAGGCCCTGTCCAAGGTGTACCCCGAGATCGACATGGTCACCACCCCCACGGGCAAGCCGGTGGCCATGGTCCACTGTAACAACTGCACCAATGAAATCAACGCCTGGGCCCAGGTGTTCAAAGGCTTCCTGGAGGCCCTGGGGCAGAAACCCGACATGAACGCCGTCTTTACCGCCATGTTCCGCTCCGCTCTGGAGGGAGCGGCAGACGGCGGCGGGCTGACCCTCTACAACTACCTGTCCGGCGAGCCCATCACCGACCTGGAGGAGGGACGCCCCCTGCTGGTGCGCACCCCCCAGGCCAAGCTGGACTTCCCCAACTTCATGCGGACCCAGCTCTACTCCGCCCTGGCCACCCTGAAGATCGGCATGGATATCCTGGCCGGGGAGCAGGTGGCGGTGGACCGGCTGCTGGGCCACGGCGGCTTCTTCAAAACCCCCGAGGCGGGCCAGCGCATCATGGCCGCCGCCGCGGGAGCCCCCGTCTCCGTGATGGAGACCGCCGGAGAGGGCGGCCCCTGGGGCATGGCCCTGCTGGCGGCCTATCTGGTGGAAAAAGAGCCCGGCCAGTCCCTGGAGGACTATCTGGACAGCCGGGTCTTTGCCGGACAGAAGGTGGTCACTCTGGAGCCCCAGAAGCAGGACATGGAAGGCTTTGAGCAGTTCATGCGGCAGTACCGCGCCGGTCTGGCGGTAGAGCGCCAGGCGGTAGAAAGTTTGAATTAAGTGTGCGCTAAGTGCGATAATGGAGGTTTTTCCCATGAATAATAAGGAATTTTGGTTTGTAGTAGGCAGTCAGTTCCTGTATGGTCCCGAGGTGCTGGAGATCGTGGCCAAGCGGGCCGCCGAGATGGCCGACGTGCTCAACGCCTCCGGCAACCTGCCCTGCAAGCTGGTGTACAAGGTCACCGCCAAGACCAACAAGGAGATCGCCGACGTGGTCAAGGAGGCCAACTACAACGACGACTGCCTGGGCATCATCAGCTGGTGCCACACCTTCTCCCCCTCCAAAATGTGGATCAACGGCTTTGTCAACCTGCAGAAGCCCTACTGCCACCTGGCCACCCAGTACAACCGGGAGATCCCCAACGAGGAGATCGACATGGACTTCATGAACCTGAACCAGGCCGCCCACGGCGACCGGGAGCACGGGTTCATTGCCGCCCGCCTGCGCATGCCTCGCAAGGTTATCGCCGGCTACTGGCAGGAGGAGTCCGTGCAGAAGCGCCTGGGCGCCTGGATGCGGGCTGCCATGGGCGTGGCCGTCAGCAAGGAGCTGAAGGTCATGCGCTTTGGCGACAACATGCGGGAAGTGGCCGTCACCGAGGGCGACAAGGTGGAGGTCCAGGCCAAGCTGGGCTGGCAGGTGAACACCTGGGCCGTGGGCGACCTGGTGCAGGTGATGAACGCCGTCACCGAGGAGGAGATTGACGCCCTGGTGGCTGAGTACACCGCTGCCTACGACGTGGCCACCGACAACCTGGAGGCCATCCGCTATCAGGCCCGGGAAGAGATCGCCATGAAGAAGATGCTGGACGCCGAAGGGTGCAAGGCATTCTCCAACACCTTCCAGGACCTGTACGGCATGGAGCAGCTGCCCGGCCTGGCCAGCCAGCACCTCATGGCTCAGGGCTACGGCTACGGCGGCGAGGGCGACTGGAAGGTGGCCGCCATGACCGCCATCATGAAGGCCATGGGCGAAAACGGCAACGGCGCCTCCGCCTTCATGGAGGACTACACCTATAACCTGGTCCCCGGCCAGGAGTACAGCCTGGGCGCCCACATGCTGGAGGTCTGCCCCTCCCTGGCGGCCGGAAAGCCCCGCATCGAGACCCACCACCTGGGCATCGGCATGAACGAGAAGGACCCCGCCCGCCTGGTCTTTGAGGGCAAGGAGGGCGACGCCATCGTGGTCAGCCTCATCGACATGGGCGGCCGCCTGCGCCTGGTGTGCCAGGATATCCACTGCGTCAAGCCCATCCTGCCCATGCCCAACCTGCCTGTGGCCCGGGTCATGTGGCAGGCCGAGCCCAGCCTCACCACCGGCGTGGAGTGCTGGATCACCGCCGGCGGCGCCCACCACACCGTGCTCAGCTACGACGTCACCGCCGAGCAGATGAAGGATTGGGCCAACATGATGGACATTGAGTTTGTCCACATCACCAAGGACACCACCGTGGAGGGCCTGGAGCAGCAGCTCTTCCTCAACGATCTGGCCTGGAAGCTGAAGGGTATGTAAGTCCGCCGCCCCCGCCGGGCCTCCGGCGGGGGCGCCTTTCGTCCCATTTGATTTGAAAAAGGATGTGTTCTGCAATGCTGGAAGAACTGAAAGAGCAGGTCTGTCAGGCCAACCTCCTGCTGCCCAAGCACGGCCTGGTCACCTTTACCTGGGGCAACGTGTCCGGCGTGGACCGGGAGAAGGGCCTCATGGTCATCAAGCCCTCAGGGGTGGAGTATGACCACATGACCGCCGAGGACATGGTGGTGGTGAGCCTGGAGACCGGCGAGCGGGTGGAGGGCAAGTGGAAGCCCTCCAGCGACACCGACACCCACCTGGCCCTCTATAACGCCTTCCCCGCCCTGGGGGGCATCGTCCACACCCACAGCCGCTGGGCCACCTCCTTCGCCCAGGCGGGCAAGGGCGTGCCCGCCATGGGCACCACCCAGGGGGACTACTTCTACGGGGAGATTCCCTGCACCCGGAAGATGACCCCGGAGGAGATCGCCGGAAAGTACGAGCTGGAGACGGGCAACGTCATCATCGAGACCTTCCGCACCCGGAACATTGACCCCGCCCAGGTCCCCGCCGTCCTGGTCCACAGCCACGGCCCCTTTACCTGGGGCACCGACCCCTTCAACGCGGTGCACAACGCCGTGGTGCTGGAGGAGGTGGCCTTCATGGACTTCCACGCCATGGCCCTCACCCCCGGCCTGCCCCCCATGCAGCAGGAGCTGCTGGACAAGCACTATCTCCGCAAGCACGGCCCCGGCGCCTATTACGGACAGTGATTTTTCCCCTTAGTTGTACGCAAACGGGAAACATTTGCCCCCATTCCCCCCTTTGGTAGGACAATCCCTTTGGGATGTGGAAATCAAAGGAGGAGAAGCGCATGGCAAGTGGACAGACCACCCATTACGGGCTGAACCAGTGGCAGCCTGAGGACGCGGTGCTGCGCACCGATTTTAACGCGGACAACGCCAAGACCGACACCGCCCTGAACAATCTGCAGCAGCAGATCCAGACCAAGGAGGCCGCCCTGGCGGCGGCCATCGCAGGGTGCTACGGCCCCGGCAATCCCAGCCTGGCCAGCGGCAAGTATGTGGGCACCTGCGTGGATGCGGATTCTAAATTTCCGGTGAGCATCAATCTGGGCTTCCGCCCCTCGATGCTGGTGGTGCTGGACAGCACCCAGGGAGACAATGAATATGAGTACGCCCTGCTGGTGGGAAATGACCAGGGTCATCTGATTCTGCGGAAAAACGGCGATGCGGAATATTACAGCGGCCTTTCCTTTACCAGCACCGGGTTTACCATGAACATCTACGAACATTCCGCCTACAACTTCAATGTGGCGGGGCACACCTATTGGTATTTTGCTCTGCGGTAAGAAAAAACGGCGTCCGTCCCTTTGGGACGGACGCCGTTTTTTGTTGGTTCAGGGCTGAGGTTCGGGATGGGGGGCACCCTCCGCCCCCTCGGGGTAGAGCAGCAGCAGGCTGGCCGAGTGGGGAGGCAGGGTGAGGATGGGGCCCTCCCGGGTGAGCTGGAAGCGGGCCGAGCCCAGCAGCAGGCGCACCCGCTCCCCCGGCTGGAGCTCCAGCGTCTCGCTCTCGCTGCCTGTGTTGAAGGCGGCCAGGACCTGTTCGCCGGGGGTGCTGCGGGCGAAGGCCAGCAGGTGGCCCTTCCCCGCCAGATAGCGGATGTCGCCCTGGCGCAGGCACACCAGGTCCTTGCGCAGGTGGCCCAGGCGGGAGAACCAGCCCACCAGCTCGGAGTCCTCCCGGCCCCAGGGGAAGGTGCGGCGGTTGAAGGGGTCCTCAAAGCCCTCCATGCCCGCCTCGTCCCCGTAGTACACCGTGGGGGAGCCGGGGAAGGCGAACATCAAAGCCGCGCCGATCTTCAGCAGCTCCTTGCCCCGGCGGCGCTGGTCGGGGTCCAGTCGGAAGGCGGAGCGCCAGTCTCGGGAGCGGTCCCCGCAGCCGTCCCCCGCGCCCAGCAGGGTGAGGATGCGGGGGGTGTCGTGGGTGCCCAGGGAGTTCATGGCGGAGTAGAAGGCGAAGGGGGGATAGTTTTCCCGGATGGTCTCCATGGCGGCGACAAAGTTTCCGGCGTCTCCGCCCCGCAGATAGTCCAGGGCGGCGTTGCGGAAGGGATAGTTCATCAAACCGTCACAGTGGCCGCCCAGGATGTGCTTGCGCCGCACTCCGTAGGCCACCTTGGTGGAGCCGTCCTCCCACACCTCGCCGATGATGACGGCGTTGGGATTTTCCTTGCGGGCGGCCTGGTGGATGCCGTGGACGAAGTCGTCGGGCAGCTCGTCGGCCACGTCCAGCCGCCAGCCGTCGGCTCCGGCCCGCAGCCACCGGCGCACCACGCTGTCCTCCCCGCCGAAGATGAATTCCCGGTAGGAGGGGTCGTGCTCATTGACGGCGGGCAGGGAGTAGATGCCCCACCAGCTCTCGTACTGGTCGGGCCAGCGGGAGAAGTTGAACCAGGAGCGGTAGGGGGAGTCCTCGCTCTGGTGGGCCCCCAGGTCGGGGTAGAAGCCGTCGCCGTTGAAGTAGCGGCTGACGTAGCCGGTGTGGTTGAACACGCCGTCCAGCATGATGCGCATGCCCCGGCGGTGGACCTCTTTACACAGCTGGGTAAAGTCCTCGTTGGTGCCCAGCATGGGGTCGATTTTGCTGTAGTCGGCGGTGCCGTAGCGGTGGTTCTCGGCGGCCTCAAAGATGGGGCAGAAGTACAGGGTCTCCACCCCCAGGCCCTGGAGGTAGTCCAGCTTTTCCGTGACGCCTTTCAGGTCGCCGCCGAAGAAGTCCCGGTTGCGGATCTCGCCGTGGCGGTCGGGGCGGTACTCGGGCTCCTCCTGCCAGGCCACGTGGACCCAGCGGCCTCCCACCATGCCACGGGGATCGGGCACCTTGGTGCGGCGGAAGCGGTCGGGGAAGATCTGGTAGGTCATGCCCTGGCCAAACCAGGTGGGCACCTGCTCGCTGCCGTCGTAGACGGTGAGCTGGTAGGGGCCCAGCCGCTCGCAGCGCCGCCCGTCCAGCCGCTCCAGATCAAAGGAGTACCAGATGAGTCCCACATATTCCCCCGTGTCCAGCACGCCGGAAAACAGGTCCCGGGCCCCATCCAGGCCGGACCAGGACATTTGCAGCTGCCGGGTGTGGTTGTTGAGCCCTTCGAAGCGGGCGGTGAGGATGGCCCGGGAATAGCCCTCCTGCCGCAGGGGACGCAGGGTCAAAGAGACCTTGCTCCCCGAAGGCACCGCCCCGAAGGGGGTTTTACACTGGGGATCTCGGGAATCAAAAATGTAAGGGTCTGGCATAAGCAGGACCTCCGGAAAGTGGAATGGAAGCGGCCAGGGGCCGCAGAGAAAACTCAGTAGGAGTAGCTGCCCCCGCCGATGAACTCCCGCAGCAGGGAGTCCTTGGGCACCAGAGCGGGGTCGATGGGCTGGAAGTAGCGGAAGGCGTCAATGAGCTCCAGCAGCTCGGAGCGGCGCTCGTTCTCCTCGGGCACCGCCTGGAGCAGGGGCAGGGCAAAGTTTTTCATCACCGACACCTCGTAGGGCAGGGAGGAGTCGAAGATGATGTCCGCCTTGTTCTTGAAGGGGGAGATGTACAGCTTTTCACCCCGACGCACGTTGGACCACATGTCCAGGGTGTCCTCCACGTCGGTGCCCCGGAAGTGGTAGTCCCGCACGGCCCGGCGGGTCAGGCGCATCCAGGTGCCCTTGAAGCGCAGCACCGAGCCCTCGTTGATGTTGGAGCGGGCGGAGATGTACAGCTTGGTGGCCTGGGGATGCCGCCCGGCGATCTGGTCGTTGAGGGCGTGGATGCCCTCGAAGATGGCAATCTCATTTTTCCCCAGCTTCAGAGGAGTGCCCCGGGCGTCGTTGCGCATCTGGCGGACGAACTCATACTTGGGCACCATGATCTCCTCCCCGTTGGCCAGGGCGGTGAAGTGGCGGGAGAGCAGGTCCGTGTCCAGGCACAGGGGGGACTCGTAGTCGATCTCTCCGGTGGGGGTGCGGGGGGCGGTGCGGGGGTTGATGGTGGTGAAGTAGTTGTCCATGGCCACCGCATGGGTGTTCACGCCCCGGCGGCGCAGCTCCTCGGCGATCTTCATGGCAGTGGTGGTCTTGCCGGAGCCGGAGGGGCCGGACAGCAGCACAATGGGGCTGTGCTCCAGGTTGGAGAGGATCTTCTCCGCAGCCAGGGAGACGCGCTGGGCATAGTTTTCGTCACACTGGGCCAAAAACTCTACCACGTCGGTTTCGATCCGTCGGTTGATCTCCTGCAGTTGGTAAGCCATGGGAAATACTCCTTTCGTTGTGTGAGACGGTCAGCGGGACAGGGAAGCCAGCTCCTGCTTCTGGGCCAGCACCTTGTCCAGAGAGGACAGATAGTCGTGGGGGTACTTGGGGTTGGGCAGGCGGAGAATCTTTCCCGCCTGGCGGTCCACCAGCTTGGTGACGCCGCCGCCCCCCACCGACACCACGGTCTGCAATTCTTCCATCATGATGATGTTGTAAATGCTCTCCTGGCCCTTGCGGCACCAGCCCACGTTTTCCAGGGAGCCGGACATGTATTTCTGCCGGTACAGGTAGTAGGGATGGTAGTCCCCCGCCTCCAGAGCGTCCAGGGAGAGCTCCACCATCTGGGCCACCTCCTGGCCGGAGGGCAGCAGCTCGGGCCGGTCCATGAGCCCCGAGCCCTTTTTCAGGGCCAGGGTGTGTACGGTGATGTTTTCCGGCTTCAGGGCCAGCACTCCCTCCAGGGAGCGGGCGAAGCCGTGGACGCTGTCCCGGGGCAGCCCGGCGATGAGGTCCATGTTGATGGACTGGAAGCCCACCTCCCGGGCCAGGGCGTAGGCGTCCAGAATGTCCTGAGCACAGTGGCGACGGCCGATGGCCCGCAGCACCTCGTCCTCCAGGGTCTGGGGGTTGATGGAGATGCGGCCGATGCCCTGGTCTTTCAGCACCAGCAGCTTATCCCGGGTGATGGTGTCGGGACGGCCGGCCTCCACGGTATATTCTACGCAGCCCTCCAGGGGCAGGTGTGTCCGGGCGGCGGAGAGCACCCGGTCCAGCTGCTGGGCGGACAGGGTGGTGGGGGTGCCGCCTCCCATGTACAGGGAGTAGACGGACAGCCCCGCCTCCTTCAGCACCCGGCCCGTCTCCTCCAGCTCGGTGATGAGGGCGTCCACATAGGGGTCCAGCAGCTTCAAAGTGCGGCCCACGTCGGCGGAGACAAAGGAGCAGTAGGCGCAGCGGGTGGGGCAGAAGGGGATGCCGATGTACAGGGAGACCTGATTGGGGGAGAGAGCCTGATCCACGGCGGCGCTGGCCTGGGCGCAGTCCACCGCCAGCCGGGCCCGCCGGGGAGAGACGTACAGGTCCTCCTCCATCTCCTTCCGGGCCTGCTCCGGGGTGGCCCCCGCCAGCAGGCTGCGGGTGGGCAGCTTCACCGGGCGCACCCCGGTGAGCATCCCCCAGGGGGGCGTGGTGCCGGTGAGGGCCCGGGCGGCCAGGAAGAAGCACCGGCCCATGGCCCGGCGGCGCTGGCCCTCCCGCTGGTACTCCGTGCCCTCCAGGGGGGCGGAGAGACAGTGGGCGGCGGAGCGGCCCTTCACGGACAGCTCCACCTCCACGTGGCAGCGGTCGGCTTCCTCCTCCAAAGAGACCACGGCCCAGGTATCATCCTGGGGGGTAATGGGGCCGTAGACGGGCTTTTCACCGGGGAACAGGTTCAGCATGCCCTGCTCCACCACGTAGCGCTCGTCGTGGCCGTGAAACACCAATTTCATGGGGCGAACCTCACTGGCCCATGGCTTCCCGCAGGAAGGGGTTGTAGGTCCGCTCCCGCTCCAGGGTGGAGGTGACGTCGTGGCCGGGGCAGACGTGGAAGTCCCCCTCCAGCTCGCCCAGCCGCTTCAGGGAGGCCATGATCTCCTCATAGCTGCCGCCCCGCAGGTCGGTGCGGCCCATGGAGCCGCAGAACAGGGTGTCGCCGGTGAAGAGCACGTCCCCCACCCACAGGGTGACGGAGCCCTTGGAGTGGCCGGGGGTGTGCATCACGTGGATGGTGAGGTTGCCCAGGGGCAGCTCGTCCCCCTCGTCGTAGAGGAGCAGGTCGTCGATCTGTCCGGCCAGGGGGAACAGCTGGGAGCCCGCCCCGTTGGCGTCGGCCTGGTGGATGTACACCTGGGCGTCGGGCAGGGCCTGCTTCAGGGGAGGCACCGCGGTGGTGTGGTCGTAGTGGCCGTGGGTGAGCAGCAGGTACTTCACCTCCACCCCGTCCGCCTTCAGGGCGGCCAGGATGCGCTGCTCATCGTCACCGGGGTCGATGACCGCGGCCAGGTTGGTGGTCTCGTCCTCTAAAATGTAGCAGTTGGTGCCGATGGGGCCCACCTGCAGTACCTTTACCTTCATAAAAACCTCCCTGTGGAAATTAGGAATTAGAAATTAGGAGTTAGGAATTCTGGGCTTATAATTCAAACAGAATGGTGACGGGGCCGTCGTTCACCGAGGCCACCTTCATATCCGCGCCGAACTCCCCGTGCTCCACCCGGAAGCCCCGCTGGCGGCACTGGTCCAGGAAGCGCTCGTACAGGGGGATGGCCACGTCGGGCTTGGCGGCCCCGGTGAAGCCGGGGCGGCGGCTCTTGGTGTCGGCGTAGAGGGTGAACTGGCTCACCACCAGCAGCGCGCCCCCCACCTGCTCCAGATTCAGGTTCATCTTTCCGGCTTCGTCCTCAAAGACCCGAAGATTGCAGATCTTTTCCGCCAGCTTGTCGCAGACGGCCTCATCGTCCTGGGGGGCGACCCCCAGCAGGACCAGATATCCTTTGTCAATGGCTCCGTGTACCGCCCCGTCAATGGTGACGCTGGCGGAGGAGACCCGGGTAACAACTGCTCGCATAAAATTCGACTCCGTGTAATCTAATAATATCGGTTTTAGCTGATGTCCATAACAATAAGAGAAACTATACCGCCCAGAATTACCGCAAGTGAGATGGATGCCCACACACAGGGCCACAGGGCCGGGTTTTTCTCCATGTCATCCTCTGCCCGGACCGCCTGTTTGATGGCGGAAACCAGGCTGAACACAAACACAAACGCCCAAACGGGCCAGGTCCAGCCAAACAGCACCCCTAAAATCGAGAATACCATAATGCCCTCCTAAGCCATCATTTCCCCGAGGAACGTGCCACGTGGTACACGCCCTGGATGTTGTTGAGCTTGTTGATGACGCCGCTGAGCTCCTCCTTGTCCTTGACCTCCACCACGATGTTCACCGTGGCGTGGCCGTCGGGCTGGCCCCGGGCGGACAGGGCGCACACCTTCACCTTGGCGGCGGACAGGGCCATGGCGATGTCCAGGGTCAGACCGTCCCGGTCCTTGGCGGACAGCTCCAGGGAGGTCTTGTAGTTGGGCAGGCTGCTCTCCACCCAGGACACCCGCACCCAGCGGGAGGCCTCCTCCCCGGTGCGCTTTTCCGGGGCGGCGTTGGGGCAGTCGGCCCGGTGGACGGACACGCCGTAGCCCCGGGTGATAAAGCCGATGACCGGGTCGCCGGGGACGGGGGTACAGCACTTGGCAAACTTCACCAGACAGTTGCCCAGTCCCTCCACGATGATGCCCGAGTCGGAGTGCTTGGGCTTGGCCTGGCCGGACACGGGGGTCTGAGCGGTGGAGCCGGGCACGATGACGCTCTCAGCGGTGGTCTTGGCGGCGGCGGCCGCCTTCTCGGCCTGGAGGCGGCCCAGACGGGCCAGCTCATCCTTGATGCGGGCCACGCTCTTTACCGCGGTGGTGCCGCCGTAGCCGATGGAGGCGTACAGCTCGTCCAGGGTGCCGAAGCGCACCTTGTGCAGGATGTGGGGCAGCACGTCCTCGGCGGTGATGGCGGACATGGGGATCTTCATGTGCTTGAGCTCCGCCTCGAAGAGGGCGCGGCCGGTGACGATGTTCTCCTCCCGGCGCTCCTTCTTGAACCACTGGCGGATCTTGTTGCGGGCCTCGTTGCTCTTGGCGATCTTCAGCCAGTCGCGGCTGGGGCCCTTGGCGTTTTTGGAGGTGATGACCTCCACGATGTCGCCGTTTTTCAGGGGGGTGTCGTAGGGTACCATGCGCCCGTTCACCTTGGCGCCCACCATGCCGTTGCCTACGGCGGAGTGGATGTTATAGGCAAAGTCGATGGGGGTGGCCCCGGCGGGCAGGCTCTTTACGTCCCCGTTAGGGGTAAAGACGAACACCTCGTCGGCGAACATATCCACCTTCAGAGTGCGGACAAACTCCTCCGCGTCGGTGTCCTGCTGGCTCTCCAGCAGCTTTCGCACCCACTCAAAGTCCTGCTCGCTGCCCAGCTTCTTGTTGGCCATGCCCTGCTTATACTTCCAGTGGGCGGCAATACCGTATTCCGCCGTCTGGTGCATCTCCCAGGTACGGATCTGCACCTCGAAGGGGATGCCCTCCTTGCCGATGACGGTGGTGTGCAGGGACTGGTACATGTTGGGCTTGGGGGTGCCGATATAGTCCTTAAAGCGGCCCAGCACGGGCTTGAACATGTCATGGATACAGCCCAGCACGTTATAGCACTCGGGGATGTCGTCCACGATGACCCGGAAGGCGTACAGGTCGAAGATCTCGTCCAGAGTCTTGTTCTGGGTGAACATCTTGCGGTAGATGGAGTAGGTGTGCTTCACCCGGCCGTAGACCTTGCTGCGGATGCCCTCCTGCTCCAGCCGCTGCTGGATGCGCAGCTGGATGGAGGCCAGGAATTCCTCGTGGGCGGCGGAGCGGGCGGCCATCTCCTCCTCGATCTCCTTGTAGCCCACAGGGTCCAGGTAGCGCAGAGACAGGTCCTCCAGCTCCCACTTCAGCTTCTGCATACCTAAGCGGTGAGCCAGAGGGGCGTAGATCTCCATGGTCTCCAGGCTCTTCTCCCGCTGCTTCTTGGGGGACTGGTACTCCATGGTGCGCATGTTGTGCAGCCGGTCGCAGATCTTGATGAGGATCACCCGGATGTCCTGGGCCATGGCCATGAGCATCTTGCGCAGGTTCTCCATCTGCTCCTCTTCCTTGGAGACATACTGCACCCGGGTCAGCTTGGTGACGCCCTCCACCAGCTCGGCCACGGGGGCGCCGAACTTTTTGGCGATCTCCTCGTGGGTGGCGGCGGTGTCCTCGATGCAGTCGTGGAGCAGGGCGGCAATGACGCTGTCCACGTCCAGCCCCAGGTCGGCCACGATCTCGGCCACGGCCAGGGGATGGATGATGTAGGGCTCGCCGCTTTTGCGCAGCTGTCCGTGGTGTTCGGCATCGGCGTAGGTAAAGGCGGAGAAGAGCCGCTGAGTATCCAAATTAGGGGTATATGCGCTGACTTTTTCCTCCAGCGCCTGATAACGGTCCAGAATGGGGTCCATAGAATCACCTCGCGAAGATGAAATCAACGGGGATGGGGGCCGTCCCCGGGGGCCTGGATGGCCTGGCGCAGCCGGCAGAGAATGGCGGAGGCGTCCAGGTCCACTTTATGCTCCAGCCGGTGCAGGGTGACCCGCAGGCGGCCGGACTGGGCGGACAGGGAGATGAGCCCCCGCTCCTCCATGACCTCCAGGCAGACCATGGTGCGGTTGGGCACCTCCCGCTGGCCGCTGGCGTGGGCGGCGCCCCGGGCGATGCGGATGAGGGTGTCCTCCACCGGGGCACGCAGGGTGCTCTGGCGCTCCAGATAGCGCCACAGTCCCACAAATTCCGCCCGGGTGGGCAGCAGGGAGCGGGCCTCCTCGGGGGAGAGCGCCTCGCCCCGGTGGAACTTTTCGTACAAATCCCGTTCCAGCTGGGCCCGGGACAGAGCGGGGCGCAGGTCCACCACCTGAAGCTGGACGTCCCGGCGGCCCCGGAATTCATTGATCTGGGGGTAGAAGGCCACATCCACCCGGCAGCCGGGGGACAGGCCCAGCTCCCCGCCGTCGGCGGAGAAGAAGATGGCGTCCAGCACCGTGCCCCGGGTCTCCAGGCGCAGCTTCAGGTGCCGCCCCCGGCCCACCTGCACGGCGGAGTGGACGTGGGCCCCGGTGAGCACCAGTACCGGCCGGGGATTGCCCGTGCCGCAGGGCTCCAGCAGGTCCAGAGCCTGGATCTGCTCCACGGTGAGCAGCCGGGGGTCCACCGCACCGTCGGTCTCCAGCACCGAGGGCAGCTCCTCCCCCTGCTGGGTCTGCTCCAGCACCTGGCGCAGGCGGTCCCCCAGGGCGGGGAGGTTTTCCTCCCGCACGGTAAAGCCCGCCGCCAGGGCGTGGCCTCCAAAGCCTTCCAGCAGGTCGGCACACTGGGAGAGCAGCTCAAACAGGTTCACGCCCCCCCAGGAGCGGCAGGAGCCCTTGCCCAGCCCGTGGTCCAGACAGACCATGAAGGAGGGGCAGGCGTACTTCTCGCTGAGGCGGGAGGCCACGATGCCTACCACTCCCTGGTGCCAGTGGTGGTCGGCCAGGAGGATGACCCCCTGCTGGGGGGACTGCTCCAGGCGCTGCACGCACTGCTGGAAGATCTCCCCCTCGATGGCCTGGCGCTCCCGGTTGAGCTGGCACAGCTCCCGGGCCAGATGGGCCGCCCGCTGGGGGTCCCGGGTGAGGATCAGCTCGGCGGCAATGGCAGCCTTGCCCATGCGGCCGGCGGCGTTGATGCGGGGAGCCAGGGTGTAGCCGATGGAAACCGAGGTCACGGGGCGCTCCCCCAGACCGGCCTCCTCCATGAGCTGGGCCAGACCCAGCCGCTGGGGATGGGCCAGGGCGGCCAGTCCCCGCTGGACGATGGTGCGGTTTTCCTCGGTCATGGGCATCACATCGGCCACGGTGCCAATGGCGGCCAGATCGGCAAAGCGGGAGAAAATCTCCTCCTCCCGGTCCTTTCCCGCCACGGCCATGGCCAGCTTCAGGGCCACGCCTACCCCCGCCAGCCCCTTGAAGGGGTAGGGGCAGTCGGGCCGGTGGGGGTCCACCACCGCCCAGGCCTGGGGCAGGTCCTGCTTGCACTCGTGGTGGTCGGTGATGATAACGTCAATGCCCAGCTCTGCGGCCCGGGCCACCTCCTCCACGGCGGTGATGCCGCAGTCCACGGTGATGATGAGGGAGACACTCTGACGGGCCAGGGTCTCCACCGCCTCCTGGTTCAGGCCGTAGCCCTCTTCCAGGCGGTCGGGGATGTAGGGCAGCACCCGGCCCCCCAGGGAGGAGAGAAAGTCGGTGAGCAGGCAGGTGGAGGTGATGCCGTCCACGTCGTAGTCCCCGTAGACCGCCATGCCCTCGTCCTGCTCCAAAGCCCGGCGCACCCGTTCCACCGCCCGGTCCATGTCCCGCAGGAGCAGGGGATCGTGGAGGGGGGCGGACTGGGAGGAGAGGAGGGCCCGGGCCTGCTGGGCGCTCTCCACGCCGCGGGCGGAGAGGATCTGGGCCAGCAGGGGCGGGACTCCTGCCTCCAGCAGAGCCAGCTGTCCCTGAGGGCAGGAGGGTGCCAGGGACCACTGTTTGTACCGCATGGACACTCCCTCCTTTCCCTGCTGCGGCTCTGCGGGCACACCGCGGCAAAATCACTTCTTATTATACCATGTTTTTGTCAAAAGGTACAAGTAAAAAAGCCATGGGAAAAGTAGCGGGGGGAATCCCTTGTCCCTTGGAGAAAAACGTGATAGAATACCACAGATATTGGCCGGAGAGTGAGAAAAGACGGCTCCTAAGTTGGATTTGTGCAAAAGAGGAAGAAATCATGACCTATTATGAAGCAGGAAGCTATGATGTGGCGGTGATCGGCGCGGGCCACGCGGGCATTGAGGCTGCATTGGCCGCCGCCCGCATGGGGCTGCGCACCCTGTGCTTTACCGTGAACCTGGACGCCGTGGGCAATATGCCCTGCAACCCCGCCATCGGGGGCACGGGCAAGGGCCACCTGGTGCGGGAGCTGGACGCCCTGGGCGGTGAGATGGCCCGGGCGGCGGACAAGGCCTGCATCCAGTACCGCACCCTGAACCGGGGCAAGGGCCCGGCGGTGTGGTCCCTGCGGGCCCAGGCCGACCGGCGGGAGTACCAGAAGGTGATGAAGCACACCCTGGAGCGCCAGGAAAACCTGTGGGTGAAGCAGGCCGAGGTGGTGGCCATCCGCACGGAGAATGGCGCCGTCTCCGCCGTGGTCACCCACACCGGGGCGGTGTACGCCGTGAAGGCCGCCATTGTGGCAACGGGCACCTACCTGGGCGGGCGTACCATTGTGGGCGAGGTGGTGCGGGACTCGGGCCCCGACGGCCTGGCCGCCGCGCTGCCCCTGACCCAGTGTTTGGTGGGCCTGGGACTGTCCATCCGCCGCTTCAAAACGGGCACGCCCCCCAGGGTCAACGCCCGCAGCGTGGACTTTTCCAAAATGGAGCGCCAGGACGGGGACGCCGACGCCCAGCCCTTCTCCTTCTCCACCCCCCACGCCCCGGAGAACCGAGCGGTGTGCTGGCTCACCTACACCAACGAGAAAACCCACCAGATCATCCGGGACAATCTGGACCGCTCCCCCCTCTACGACGGCACCATTCAGGGGGTGGGGCCCCGGTACTGCCCCTCCATTGAGACGAAAATCGTCCGATTCCCCGACAAGGAGCGCCACCAGCTCTTTGTGGAGCCCATGGGCCTGGACACGGAAGAGCTATATATCCAGGGCTTTTCCTCCTCCCTCCCCGAGCAGGTGCAGGTGGAGATGCTCCACACCATCCCCGGCCTGGAGCAGGCGGACATGACCCGCCCCGCCTACGCCATCGAGTACGACTGCGTGGACCCCACCCAGCTGCGGCCCACCCTGGAGACCAAGGTGGTCTCCGGCCTGTACGGCGCGGGACAGTTCAACGGCTCCTCCGGCTATGAGGAGGCCGCCGTCCAGGGTTTTGTGGCCGGCGTCAACGCCGCGCTGAAAATCCAGGGGAAAGAACCCTTCGTCCTGGGCCGGGACCAGGGCTACATCGGGGTGCTCATTGACGACCTGGTCACCAAGGGCACCAACGAGCCCTACCGCATGATGACCTCCCGCACCGAGTACCGCCTGCTCCACCGCCAGGACAACGCCGACCAGCGGCTCACCCCCCTGGGCTACGCCCTGGGCCTGGTGCCCAAGGAGGAGCTGGAGGCGGTGCAGCGCAAGTACGCCGCCGTGGACAAGGAGTGCAAGCGCCTGGAGCACACCGGCGTGGCCCCCGGTCCTCAGCTGGAGGAGTTCCTCTCCCAGCGGGGGGAGGCCATGGCCAAGGACGGAGCCCGGCTGGCCGACCTGCTGCGCCGCCCCACCGTCCACTACGCCGACCTGGCCCCTCTGGACCCCCAGCGCCCCGCCCTCACCCACAGCGAGGCGGAGAGCGTGGAAATTTCGGTGAAGTACCAGGGCTATATCCAGCGCCAGCTGCGCCAGGTGGAGGAGATGCGCCGCCTGGAGCAGCGCCGTATGCCCGCAGACCTGGACTACCAGTCCATCCAGGGCCTGCGCCTGGAGGCCCGGCAGAAGCTGGAGGAGATCCGCCCGGAAAACCTGGGTCAGGCCAGCCGGGTGTCCGGCGTGTCCCCGGCGGATGTGGCGGTGTTGATGGTATATCTGAAACAGCGGGAAGATTCCCACGAGACAAAGGAGACCCTATGAAACTGACACAAGTAAAGGGAAATACCTGGGTGCTGGAGGGCTTTGAGCTCATCCCCCTGTACAAGGTGGACGAGGGGCACTGCATCCTGCTGGACACCGGCCTTGCCCAGGAGCGGGAGGAGCTGGAGCAGGCCCTGGAGGAGGCGGGACTCACCCCCGTGGGCATCCTGTGCTCCCACGCCCACGTGGACCACGCGGGCAACAACCGCTATTTTCAGGAGAAGTACGGCCTGCCCGTGGCCCTCACCGCCAAGGAGGCGGGGATGTGCGCCAGCCTGCTGAGCCTGAAGTGCTACTTCCTCACCCTGCCCCCCGACATGGTGGAGCGGGAGGCCTCCCACCTGGTCCACACCCCTGACGTCATCGTCCCCGACCGGGAGGGGCCCTTCCCCTTTGCCGGGGCGGAGTTCCGCATCCTCCAGACCCCCGGCCATTCGGCGGGACACATCTGCGTCATTACCCCGGACAACGTGTGCTACGTGGGGGACTGTCTCCTGTCCCGGGAGATGATGGACTCCAAGCTGCCCTACTGCCTGTCCCACCAGATGGGCATGGAGAGCCGGGAGCGGATGCGCGGCCTGCCCTGTGACAAATTTATCATGGCCCACCGGGGCATTGCCCGGCGGGAGGAGCTGGACCGGCTCATCGACGACAACCAGGCCCTGGCCCTGCGCCGGGCGGGGGAGATTCTCTCCCTCATCCCCAAGGCCATGACCATGAGCGAGATCAACCAGGCGGTGTGTGCCTACTATAAGCTTCTCACGGGAAAACCCCGCCGGGCCCTGCGTTTTGAGCGCAACATCCGCTTTTTCGTGGAATTCCTCACCGACCGGGGAGATTTGGTCATGGAAACCGACACCACCGGCACCACGGTGTACCGTCCTGCATAAGTTCGGCAAAAAAGCGCCCCAAAGGGGGCGCTTTTTTTCTGCCGTCATAGAAAATTTGCCGGGGGGCTAGGCAAAGGGCGGAATACTGTTGTAAAATACAACTGTTGACACTAACAACGAAGGAGGAAGGAACGTGCAGGGACGCAAGGACGTCTTTCGCCGCATTGAGCGGCAGTATTTCCGGGACCGCATGAGCGAGCTGGGCCTGTCCACCGTGGAGGGCATGCTGGTGCGGGCCCTGGGCCAGCAGGGCGAGACCCGCCAGGAGGATCTGGTGGTGAACATGGTGCTGGACAAGGGGGCGGTGGCCCGGGCCATGGCCCATCTGGAGCAGCTGGACCTGGTGCAGCGCACGGTGAGCGGCCAGTGCCGCCGGGAAAAGCTGGTCTCCCTGACAGCGGCGGGAGTGGAAAAGGCCGGGGAGATCCGGCAGATCATGGAAGAGTGGAACCGGGTGTGCTACCAGGGCTTTACCCCTGAGGAGCGGGCGCTGTTTGAACAGTTTCTCACCCGGGTGACGGAAAACGTACGGCAATACAAGCAAGGAGAGAGCAAGCATGGTTAAAAATCTGACGGAAGGGAAGCCTTTGCCGCTGCTGTTTTTCTTTGCCCTGCCCATGGTGGCGGGCAACCTGTTCCAGCAGCTTTACAACATGGTGGACACCGCTGTGGTGGGTAAATTTGTGGGTGAGGACGCGGTGGCGGCCGTAGGCTCCTCCTTCCCCATTGTGTTTTTGTCGGTGGCCGTGGCCTCGGGCCTGTCCATGGGCTGCAACGTGGTAGTGTCCCAGCTCTTCGGGGCCGGGCGCATCCACGAGATGAAGTCCACCATTTCCACTGCCATCATTTCCCTGAGTGTGCTGGGTCTCATCATCATGGGCCTGGGCACCATCTTTGCCGGGCCCCTGCTCCAGCTGCTGGGCACCGACCCGGACATTATGGCCGACTCGGAGCTGTATTTGCAGATCTACTTCGGGGGCGCGGTGTTCCTGTTTTTGTACAACACCCTAAACGGCATCTATAACGCCCAGGGAGACAGTAAAACGCCCCTGATTTTCCTGATCATCTCCAGCCTGACCAACATCGTGCTGGACCTGCTGTTTGTCATCAAGTTTGACATGCGGGTAGCCGGTGTGGCCTGGGCCACTCTCATTGCCCAGGGCATGTGCGCGGTGGCCTCCCTCATCGTTATGTACCGGCGCATGAAGCGCCTGCCCTGCGAGGAGAGCCGCCGGGACGAGAAGGTGCCCCTGTTCCACATGACCGCCGTGCGGCGCATCGCCCAGATCGGCCTGCCCTCCATGCTCCAGCAGTCCCTGGTGTCCCTGTCCATGATGATGATGCAGGGCCTGGTCAACTCCTACGGCAAGGTGCTGGTGGCCGGCTACACCGCCGCCACCAAGATCGACACCCTGGCCATGCTGCCCAATATGAACTTCTCCAACGCCATGTCCAGCTACACCGCCCAGAACATCGGCGCGGGCAAGTACGACCGGGTGAAGGAGGGCCTGAAGGCCTGCATCTTCATGGTGGTGGTCTTTTCCCTGGCCATTACCATTATCATCTTCCTCTTCGGCAGCCAGCTGCTGTCCCTGTTCCTGGACCCCGGAGACACCTCCGGCGCCCTGGGCTACGGCCTGGCCTACATGCACACCGTCTCCGTGTTCTACATCCTCATGGGCCTGCTCTTTGTGCCCAACGGCATGCTGCGGGGCGCCGGTGACATGGGGGCCTTCACCTTCAGCTCCATGGCCAACCTGTTTTCCCGTGTGGCCATCGCCTACGGCCTGGCCTACCTCACCCCCCTGGGAGCAAACTCCATTTGGTGGTCCATCCCCGCCGGCTGGGCCATCGGCGCCGCCGTCTCCCTGCTGCGGGTGAAAAGCGGCAAGTGGATGCGCAGAGCGGTGGCCGACCGCTGAGTCTGTTTCCACAAAGAAATGTTCGAAAAAAAGGAAGGGCATCCCCCGGGATGCCCTTCCTTTTTTCTTGGGGAACCAAATATAAAATGGGGAATATGCCCTTGTTTTTTACAAAAAACCGGGAAAGTCGTAACCGGCAGACCGTCTCTGCCCTCCGGCGGCTCGGTGAGTATGCACAGTTCCGAAAACGAAAATTGTGCACATTGGATAATAAGCGAAAAATAAAAATACAGCATCTCAAAAATGTGACGATAATCATACAACTTCCTGCTATTTTTTAAAAAACTTGTTGAACTGCACGGGGACGCGATGGTAAATTAAATACAACAGGCAAGGAATGAAGCCTAAAAACTGGATAAATTGACAAAGTTGAGAAGGAGCGAAACAAATGAAAAAGCGGCTACTTAGTATGACTCTTGCAATGGCCATGACGGTTGGACTGCTTGCGGGCTGCGGCGGAGGCGGAGACGGCTCCGGTTCCGGCAAGAGCGCCAGCTGGAAGGTCACCTGCCCCTGGGCCCCCTCCGGCGTGGCTGCCATGGTCAGCCAGAAGGCGGCGGCCAAGTCCACTCAGTATTCCGACAACATCACCCTGGTGGCCGAGGCCATTGCCGGCGACGCCGCCACCGTGAACACCTGGGTCATGGACACCGAGGCCAACGACCCCGAGCTGGTCTTCGTGGGCGAGGGCCTGCTGTCCATCACCTCCATCATCGACCCCTCCAAGCTGCAGTTCAGCCAGGAGGATTTCGTCTTTGTGGAGAACCTGTACTCCTCCATCTTCGTCCTCTCCGCTGAGGCCGACCTGAACATCAAGACCATCGCCGACCTGGAGGCCTACGTGGCCCAGGGACAGGAGATCAGCGTGGCCGTCAACGGCGCCACCGGCTCCGAGGCCTTCCTGGCCGCCTCCCTGTTTGGCAAGATGGGCGCCGGCGACAAGCTGAAGCTGGTGGCCTACCAGTCCGCCGCCGAGGCCGCCCAGGCCGTGGCCAAGGGCGAGACCCAGTTCGCCGTCTCCCACCAGTCCCAGATCCTGGAGACCTATCAGCAGGGCGGCGTGAACATCGTGTGCGCCTTTGATGAGAAGGCCATCGAGAACGGTCCCTTCGCCGGCGTGGAAGGCGTAGGCGAGAAGGGCTACCCCTACTTCCGCAACCGCTGCTTCATCATGGCCCGGGCCGGCACCGACGAGGAGACCGTGGCTCAGCTGAAGGAGCTGTACGACAAGATCCTGGCCGACGAGGAAGTGGTCACCTGGCTGCAGGACACCATGCTGCTGGAGGTGGACACCATGAGCCAGGAGGACGTGGATGCCCACGTGGAGAATGTAAAGAGCATCGTCAACGAGTACAAGGATCTCGTGACTGGCTAATCCTGCCAATGAGACAATTGGGGGATGGGATGGGCGAAAATCCCTCCCATCCCCTTTTTCTGTGACGTTGGTGTGTGAAGGAGGTTTTTCAATGAAATGGATCAATGAATTTCACGACCGCATGGACCGCTGGGGCGAGCGCCTGCATGAGAAGGAGATCCGCATCCCGGTGGACCTGACGGTGGGCGTGCTGTTTTTCCTGTTTGCCCTGGCCATCCTGCTGGTCATGCCCCAGCAGGTGGCGATTTCCGAGAAGGACACCGTCAACGGCCGGGCCTTCCCCACCCTGCTGATGGTGGTCATGATGATCTGCTGCGCCATGCTGGTGGGCAAGGAGCTGTACAAGCTGGCCACCAAGCAGCCCCTGAACTGGAAGGTCATCAACCTGCAGACCGAGCTGAAGGCCCTGGTCATTCTGGTCATCCTGGTGGTGACCTATCTGCTGTGCCGCTTCACCGACCTGTTCGTGGTGGGCGCCATCTTCTGCTGCCTGGGCTTTCTGGTCTACTTCCGGTGTAAAAAGCCCTCGTACTATGTCATTACCCTGACCCTTGCGGTAGCCATCTGGGCGGCCTTCCGGTTCGTCCTGAAGGTGGACTTTTAAGAAAGAGGAGGCCATCTTATGCTGCAATATATCGTTCCGGCCACCGGCCTGCTCTTCACGTTGGAAAATATCCTGTGGATCAACATCGGCGTGTTTGTGGGCTCGGTCTTTGCCGCCATCCCCGGACTGAGCGTCATTTTGTGCGTCATTTTGTTCCTGCCGGTCACCTATACCATGACCGCCATCCCCGGCATGATGTTCCTGCTGGGCATCTACTGCGCCGGCGGCTACGGCGGCAGCGTCTCCGCCATCCTCATCAACACCCCCGGCACCCCCCACGCCGCGGCCACCATGCTGGACGGCCATCCCCTGTCCCGCCAGGGCCGCACCAAGGCCGCCCTGAAGATCGCCCTGTACGCCTCCACCTTCGGCGGCGTGTTCTCCGCCCTGATGCTGCTGTTCCTGGGCCCCCAGGTGGCCAAGATCGCCGCCCAGCTGGGCACCGCCGAGTACTTCATGGTCTGCGTCTTCGGCCTGACCATCATCGCCGGCGTGTCGGGCAAGAGCATCATCCGCGGTCTGGTCTCCGCCTGCCTGGGCCTGCTCATCTCCTGCGTGGGCACCGACCCCATGACCAGCTATGACCGCTTCACCTTCGGCATCCCCCGCCTGTATCTGGGCCTGGACCTGGCCGTGTGCCTCATCGGTCTGTTCGCCCTGGTGGAGATCCTGGCCAAGGCGGAAAAGAAGCTGGGTGAGCTGCGCCTGGACACCGCCAAGATGCACGACGACGGAAAGATCACCAAAGAGGAGTTCAAGCGCATGATCCGCCCGGTGCTCATGTCCTCCCTCATCGGCGTCATGGTGGGCATCGTCCCCGGCACCGGCGCCTCCGAGGCCTCCTGGTTCAGCTATAACACCGCCAAGAACCTGTCCAAGCACCCCGAGGAGTTCGGACACGGCTCCGTGGAGGGCATCGCCGCCGCCGAGTCGGCCAACAACGCCGTCACCGGCGCCACCCTCATCCCCCTGCTCACCCTGGGTATCCCCGGCGACGGCACCGTGGCCATCATGCTCTCCGCCCTGATGATCAACGGCCTGAACCCCGGCCTGTCCCTGTTCACCACCGACGGCGACATCATGTACGCCATCATGCTGGGCCTCATCCTGGTCAACGTGTTCATGCTCATCCAGGGCAAGTTCCTCACCACCCTGTTTGCCAAGGTGGTCTCCATTCCCCAGGAGATCCTCACCCCCATCATCGTCATCTTCTGCTTTGCCGGCGCCTACTCCGTCAACGAGAACTACTTTGACGTGGCCGTGGCCCTGGTGTTCGGTGTGCTGGCCTGGGTGCTGCGCAAGCTGGACCTGCCCCCGGTGCCCATCCTGCTGGGTCTGGTGCTGGGCCGCATGACCGAGACCAACTTCCGCCGGGCCCTGCTTATCTCCAACGGAGACCCCAGCATTTTTGTCCAGAGCATCTACTGCAAAATCTTCCTGGTCCTCATTATCGTGGCCGCGGGCGCCATCGTCCGCGGAAAGCTGAAGGAACAAAAGGCTGCCAAGGCCGCCGCCGTACACAAGGAGAACGACTGACATGGCTTATAACATCATCTTTTACTTCACCGACCAGCAGCGCTGGGACACCTGCGGCTGCTTTGGACAGCCCCTGAACATCACCCCCAACCTGGACCAGCTGGCCCGGGAGGGCGTAAAATTTGACAACGCCTTCTCCCCCCAACCGGTGTGCGGCCCCTGCCGCGCCCTGTTCCAGACGGGCAAATACCCCACCGAGACGGGCTGCTTCCGCAACAACATCATGCTGCCCGCCAATGTCAAGACCCTGGGCAGCTACATCGAGGAGGCGGGCTACGAGACCGCCTACATCGGCAAGTGGCACCTGGCCAGCGACGGCGAGCTGGAAAAGAAGCCCACCATCGACCACACCATCACCGCCATTCCCAAGGAGCTGCGGGGTGGGTACACCGGCTTCTGGCGGGCCGCCGACGTGCTGGAGTTCACCTCCCACGGCTACGACGGCTATGTCTTTGACGAGAACAACAACCGCATCGACTTCAAGGGCTACCGGGCCGACTGCATCACCGACATGGCCCTGGAGTTCTTTGACCAGTATGACGGCAAAAAACCCTTCTTTATGACCATCTCCCAGATCGAGCCCCACCACCAGAACGACCACAACCACTACGAGGGTCCCGAGGGTTCTAAAGAGAAGTACAAAAACTTCGTTCTGCCCCACGACCTGGAGGTGCTCAAGGGCAACGCCGCTGAGGAGTATCCCGACTACCTGGGCCAGTGCGCCAGCCTGGACGAGAACCTGGGCCGACTGGTGGACCGGCTGAAGAAGGAAGGGCTCTACGACAACACCGTCATCCTCTTCGCCTCCGACCACGGCTCCCACTTCAAGACCCGCAACACCGACGGCCACCTCAACGGCTACGACGACTACAAGCGCACCTGCCACGATGGCGCCCTCCACGTGCCCCTGGTCATCGCCGGCGGCCCCTACAAGGGGGGCGTGGCGGTGGAGGAGCTGGTCTCCACCGAGAGCCTGCCCAAGACCATTCTGGCCCTGGCCGGCGTAGACGTGGGCGACGCCATGATCGGGGAGAATCTCCTTGACGTGGTGGAAAAAAGAACGGATAATAGACCCAACCAGGTGTTTGCTCAGATTTCGGAGAGCCGGGTGGGCCGCTGCGTCCGCACCCCCGACTACCTCTATTCCGTGTATGCCCCCGGCGTCAACGGCGGCGAGGCCGCCGCGTCGGATACCTACGCCGACGACTTCCTCTACGACCTGAAGGCCGACCCCTGGCAGCTGAACAACGTGGTGGCCGACCCGGCCTATGCCCAGGCCAAGGCGGACATGCGCCGCCGCCTGCTGGACTGGCTGGAGAAGGCAGAGGGATACCGCCCCACCATCACGGACTGAGGAGTGGGTTTGTTTGGCGGGTTCCGGCAAAAAGACAGAAGAGGTCTATCGCTGGCTGATGGCCTACATCGACGAGAACAAGTTTTCCAGCAACCTAAGGCTGCCCTCGGAAAACGCCCTGTGCCGTCGGTTGGACATGAGCCGTGAGACGGTGCGCGCCGCGTTGGACCGCATGGCCCAGGAGGGCCTGGTGCGGCGGGTCAAGGGCAGCGGCACCTATATCAACAAGGAGATCGCCCTGTCCCGGGAGCTGGGCGTAGGCTCCGCCCCCTTGAAGATCGGCCTTATTCTTCAGGGCCAGGACACCAACGCCAACTCCGAGCTGCTGGAGGGCATCAAAAGCGTGCTCCCCGCCGACCAGGTGGACCTGCGGGTGTTTTTCACCGACAACAAGTTTTCCAACGAGCGCAGCTGCCTGCAGGCGGTGGTCCACCAGAACTTTCAGGGCTTCATCATCGACGGGGTGAAGGCCAGCTTATTAAATCCCAACCTGGACTGCTATAAGGAGATCTACCGGCGGCATATCCCGGTGATCTTCTACAACAACTACTACAAAAACCTCCGCTGTCCCCGGGTCATCGTCAACGACACGGAGTGTGCCGACCGGCTCATCGGTCTGCTCATTGAGCGGGGCCACCGGCACATCGCGGGCATCTTCGTCTACGACAACTACCAGAGCATCGAGAAATTCCAGGGCACCGCCGCCGCCATGCAGAAGCGGGGGGTGGAGTTCCAGGACGACTACATCAAGTGGTGTGTCTCCAACGAGGCCCACGACCAGCGCTTTGCCCGCTCCATCGACCGTTTTTTGAAGGGCCTGCCCAAGTATACCGCCATCGTCTGCTGCAACTACATGATCTACCGCCTGGTGCGGCGGGTGCTGGCAGAGCAGGGCAAGCGGGTGCCTGAGGACTGCTCCCTGGTGTGCTTTGACTACTCCGGCCCCGACTGGGAGACGGAGGGGATCACCTGCTCGGTCCACCAGGGCAGGCAGATGGGCCGCCTGGTGGCCACCCGGCTGATGACCATGATTGAGCGCCGGGACTGCGACGACAAGAACTACACCTACGTCATGAAACCCAAGATCTACGAGGGCAACTCCATTCGTACCGTGTAAAAAGAAACGCTCTGAGCGGCCCACAGGAACCGCTCAGAGCGTTTTTTATCGGATGGCTGCCGCCGCCTGCCGCAGGCGGGGCAGGGCGTAGTTAAAGAATTGCCGGAAGGCGGGGCAGTAGTAATTCTCCCCCTGGGGACCGAAGGCGGTCCAGTCCCGGGGACAACCACCCCGGCAGATGGCAAAGTAGGGGCAGGCGGGACAGGCCTGGGGCCGGGTGCGGCCCCGCCCCAAGAATTCCTGGCTCCGGGGGCTGCTCATGGCCTCCGCTACTCCAATCTCGTTGATGTTGCCCAGATACCACTCATCCAGCACGAAGAAGTCGCAGGGGTAGAGGCTCCCGTCCCCCTCCACCACCAGATAGCTGCCGCAGGCCCCCGAGGCCGCGCAGGTGCTGGGGGGCATCCCGGCCAGAATGCGCAGATAGTCGTCAAAGAGGCGGACGCTCACATAGCGCCCCCCCTGCCAGTCCCGGAACCAGCAGTCAAACAGGCCGCACAGGAAGCGGCCGTAGCGCTGGGGGGACAGGGAGTAGGGCATGGAGCCCCGTGGGGCCTCCAGAGGGTCCAGACAGGGGATGAACTGGAGGGGGTGGTTGCCCAGCTTATTGAGGGACTGGTACACCTTCTGGGGGCTGCGGGCCATGGGCCCGGTGACCACGCAGAGGAGGTTGGTCTCCACCCCCGCCTGGTCCAGCAGCTTTAACGCGGCCACCGCCCGGTCCCAGGTGCCCTTCCCTTGGGCATCCACCCGCAGGGCGTCGTGAAGGTCCCGGGCCCCGTCCAGGGACAGGCCCACCAGGAACCGGTTTTCCTGGAAAAAGGCCGCCCACTCCGCTGTGAGGGCCATGCCGTTGGTCTGGATGGAGTGGTTTACCGTGACCTTGGAGGGGATGAGTTCCTGCTCCATGGCAATAAAATCCCGGAAAAAGTCCAGCCCCGCCAGGGTGGGCTCGCCCCCCTGGAAGGTGATCTGGATGACGTCCCCAGGCTGGGCGGCCTGGGCGGCGGCCCGCAGCAGGTTCCGGGCGGTCTCGCGGGACATGATGCCCATGCTCTGGGTCTCCCGGCACTGGGCCACGTCCTCGTAGAAGCAGTAGCGGCAGCGCAGGCCGCACAGGCTGGAGGCCGGCTTCACTAAAAAGGTGTGCTGTTTCATGGTGTCCTCCCACGGGTCATATTAGGCCCAGTATACCAGATTTTGCCTTGGGGGCAAAGGGGTCACACAATGAGCCCCACCAGAAGATTGCCCACGCCGCACAGCACCATCACCAGAATGGGGTTCCACTTCAATACCCGCAGGGCGGCAAAGGCGGCGGCAAAGAGCACGATGCCCACCCAGTTGGTGTTCACCAGGGCCATCTCCGCCCCGCCAAAGGCCACCTGGAGCAGGATGGACAGCCCCGCCGAGGCGATGAGAGCCACCACCGCCGGGCGCAGACTGGCCAGTACGCTCTGGAGAATAGATAGATTTTTGTACCGGTAGTAAACAAAAGCCAAGAGAGACACAATGAACAGAGAGGGGAAAATGCACCCCAGGGTGGCCACCAGGGCCCCGGGCAGCCCGGCGATGCGGATGCCCACAAAGGTGGCCGAGTTGACGGCGATGGGGCCGGGAGTCATCTCGGCAATGGTGACCAGGTCGGTAAACTCGTTCATGGTGAGCCAGCCGTGGAGCTGGACGGTCTGGGCCTGGATGAGGGGCATGGCGGCGTAGCCGCCCCCCACGGAGAACAGGCCGATCTGGAGAAAACTCCAGAAAAGCTGCAAATAGATCACTGGAGCTCCCCTCCCTTCTTCCGCTGGACCATGGCCAGCACCACGCCCAGAAGTCCGGCGGCCAGAATGATGTAGATCACGTTGACGCCGTAGACAAAGGTGGCCAGGAAGGCGGCCGCCATTACCACCATGTGGATGGCGGACTTGGTTTTTACCACGTTGGACCCCAGGCCCCACACCACGTCCAGAATGACGGCGGCCACACCGGCCTGCATGCCTTTCAGCACCAGGGCCACATAGGGGTTGGCGGCAAAGGCGGCGTAAAAGAGGGAGATCACCGACAAAATGGTGATGGGAGGCAGCACCGTGCCCACCACCGCCGTGACCATGCCGGGAAATCCGCCCACCCGCCAGCCCACCAGAATGGCGGCGTTGACGGCGATGGCGCCGGGGGAGGACTGGGCCAGGGCGGTGAGGTCCAGCATCTCCTGCTCGTCGATCCACCCCAGCTCATCCACGAATTTCCGCTTCATAAAGGTAATGATGACAAAGCCTCCCCCAAAGGTGAAGGCGCTGATATACAGCATACTGAAAAACAGCTTCCACAAGGTCCCCCGTTTCATTTTCCGGGCCATAGCATCCCGCTCCTTTCTCCTCTATTATATCGGGGGAAGAACAATGAGTAAAATGCTATCTTCTTATGAATGTGATAACAAAAACAGCATGAAAGAGGGAGAGCGCCGTGACCCTTCGCCACATGAAAATTTTTCTGGCCGTCTACCAGACCCAGCACATCACCAAGGCCGCCCAGCAGCTGCGCATGACCCAGCCCGCCGTCACCCGGGCCATCCAGGAGATCGAGGGCTACTACGGCATCCGGCTCTTTGAGCGCATCAACCGCAAGCTCTACATCACCGAGACGGGCCGCATGTTTTACACCTACGCCGTGCACATTGTGGACTCCTTCGACCAGATGGAGAAGGGCCTGCGGGACTGGGACCAGCTGGGGGTGCTGCGGGTGGGGACCACCATCGCCCTGGGCACCGACCTGCTGCCCCGGGTGCTGGTGCGCTTTCAGCAGAGCCACCCGGGGCTGCAGGTACGCTCGGTGGTGTCCAACGGGGCGGCTCTGCAAAAGGCCCTGCTGGACAACGAGCTGGACTTTGCGGTGGTGGAGGGCAGCGTAGACCGGGAGGAGCTGGCCAAGCGGGCCATCGCCCCCGACCGCCTGGTGCTCATTCTGCCCCCCGACGACCCCAGGGCCCGGCAGGAACACCTCTGCCTGAAAGACCTGGCCAAGGACCCCTTTTTGCTGCGGGACAAGGGCAGCGTGGGCCGGGCCTTTTTGGAGCGGGTCTTTGCCCTGCACGAGCTGCCCCTGGCGCCCGTGATGGAGAGCGTGAGCACCCAGGCCATCCTGCGGGCGGTGCACCTGGGGCTGGGGATCTCGTTCCTGCCTGAGCGGCTGGTGGCCCAGGCCATCCGGGAGGGGCTGGTGGCCACCAAGGAACTGGACGACGAGTCCTTCCGGCGGGAAAACCACATCGTCTGGCACAAGCAGAAGTTTTTGACCGCCTCGGCCCAGGCCCTCATGGACTGCTTCTGGGAGGCCAGCTGGGAGAAGGGCTGAGCGGCGGCGGAGAAGATTGGAAACCCAGGAAGATTGTGCTATAATGACATTACCTTGTATAGGGACTCTTGAAGCAGGAGGGAGACAGCATGGAGGCCGTAGCTTCTCAGCCGTGGTACCACTTGGACAACGCGGCCATGATGTATTCCGCTATCCAGCGGGGAAACTATTCCGCCCTGTACCGGTTTTCCGCCGTGATGACCGAACCCGTGGACCCGCAGCGCCTTCAGCGGGCCATTGACAAGACCATGCCCCGCTTTCCGGGCTTTCAGGTAAAGATCCGCCGGGGCTTTTTCTGGTATTACTTCGAACGGGACGACGGGCCCGGCCCCGCCCTGCAGCGGGACATCCGAAATCCCTGTCAGCCGGTGCGCTTTCAGAACAAGGATAAGCTCATCCGCTTTTTCTACTATGAAAAGCGCATCTCCATGGAGGTGTTCCACGCCCTGGCCGACGGCGGCGGAGCACTGGTGCTCTTCAAGACGCTGCTGGCGGTCTATTTGCGGGAGATGGGCCACGACATCCCCAACACCCAGGGGGTCCTGGACATCACCCAGCCGCCCCAAAAGGAGGAGTGGGAGGACGCCTACGCCCGCTACGCCCACTCCCGGGTCCACCTCAGCATGCGGGAGCCCAAGGCCTACGCCTGTACCGGCACCCCCGAGCCCTTCTACACCCTGAACGTGACCATGGGCTTTGTGTCGGTGAAGGCCCTGCACGCCGCGGCCAAGCAGCATGGGGCCTCCATTACCGAGTACCTGGCCGCTATCCTGCTGCAATCCATCCTCATCCGCCAGCGGCGGGAGGGACGGCGGCGGGAGCTGCCCGTCTCCCTGGCGGTGCCCATCAATCTGCGGCCCTATTTCCCCTCTTCCACCCTGCGCAACTTTATTCTTACCGTGCGGCCCAGCATCAACCCCGAGCTGGGGGACTACACCCTGGATGAGATCATCTCCCAGGTCCACCACCACATGCGCCTGCACATCACCCGGCAGGAGATGCAGGCGGTCATCACCAAAAACGTGTCCCTCCAGCACATCCTGCCCCTTCAGCTGGCCCCCGCGCCCCTGAAGAACTTTGCCATGGACCTGGGCTACCGCATTGCGGGCAGCCGCCCCTACTCCACCACCTTCACCAACCCCGGCATCTTTCAGGTGCCCGAGGAGATGAAGCCCTGGATTCACCACCTGGAGGTGGTGCTGGGGCAGTCCTACACCCCCCGGGTCAACTGCGCCGCCATCAGCTTTGGAGATATTATGGAGATCACCTTTGCGAGCACAGTGCGGGAGAGCGACGTGGAGCGGGAATTTTTCCGCACCCTGGTCCGGGAAGGGCTGCATGTGAAAGTTACCTCCAACCGAAAGGAGTGTTTGCCGTGTCATACTGCGTCAACTGCGGAGTAGAGCTGGACCGGGATGCCGTGGCCTGTCCTCTGTGCCAGACGCCGGTGATCAATCCCGTCTGTCCCCCCGATGCCCAGGCCATCCCCAATTTCCCCCTGGAGCGCCAGGAGGTGGAGCCCGTGGACCAGCGGGAGCTGGCCATCCTCCTCACCGCCATGGTGGTCTGCGCCGGGGTGTGCTGCGGACTATTAAACCTGTTTCTTTGGAAGGGCGTGCCCTGGGCTCTGTTTGTGGCCGGGGCCTGCGCCGTGCTGTGGGTGTGGCTGGTGCCCCCCCTGCTGCTGCGGAAGGTCCCTTCGGCGGTGTTCCTGCTGCTGGACCTGCTGGCTGTGGGCGGACTGCTGGTGCTCATCGCCGCCGTCTCCCATGGAATGGCGTGGTTCACCACCCTGGCCATGCCGGTGTGGGCGGGGTTCTCCGTGATTTTGCTGGCCATCTGGCTGGCGGCCCAAAAGCGCTCCATCCTCAGCCGGGCCCTGCTGATTTTGGGCGGCCTGGTCCTCTTCCTGCTGTGGCTGGAGTTTGTCATCGACCGCTTTCTGGGGGCGTACCGCCCCATGTGGTCCCTCATTGCCGCGGCGGTGGGCGTCACCCTGATGCTGCCCCTGCTGGTCATCCGCACCCGGCCCAATCTGCGCCGCCAGGTGCGCCGCCGCTTCCACTTCTGATGAACAAACTGAAAGCGC
>OOBP01000388.1_pt1 | contig 37104 bp, 47 predicted proteins | sample 1671681 | NCBI WGS metagenome assembly OOBP01 (sample SAMN06348181, study PRJEB24527) | human gut metagenome
GGCGCACGGCGGCTATGCGCTGCGTGCCATCACCTACGACAAGGACAAGCAGACCTACACTGTCGCTTGTACCACGGCCGCTGACGATACGACCGCGCAGGCGATCTCGCAGCTGGTGGCAAAGGTGGACGAGCTGACGACCAGCAGCACCGCACTGGCTGCACAGGTGGACTACATCAGCATGATGACCGATACCGATATGGAGGGCGAGTGATATGACGAACTGGTTTGACCGTATCAAGAAATACTACGACGCCGGTCTGTGGACCGAGAAAATGGTCGGCAATGCGGTGACGAAGAAGAAAATCACCGCCGACCAGTACAAGGAAATCACCGGCGATGACTACAACAAATAAGAATCACCGGAATTTTTACACTTGATAGGGCAGAAGCCCGGAAAGGACAACATTATGTATCCCAACAACATCTACATCAAGAACTATGCAACCATCAAGAAGTATCCCGGCGATATCGGCGTGCAGCTCGATCAGTACGACAACGATCACCACCTCAAGCATGACGCACTCGCGCGTGCGCAGTACAAGCACTGGCGCTCGGTGCAGACCGGCGTGCCGGAGCTGCTGAGCGTAGAGGACAAGCGTCTGCTGGGTATTTGATCATGCCGGCGGAAGTGATCACAGCGGCGCTCAGTCTGGTCGGAACACTCGTGGGAACGCTCGGCGGTATTGCGCTGTCGAGCAATCTCACGAACTACCGCATTGAGCAGCTGGAGAAGAAGGTGGAGAAGCACAACAACCTCATCAGCCGGACATACGAGTTGGAAAAGGAGTATTCCGTACTGGATGAGCGTATCCGTGTGGCGAACCACCGCATTGAGGATTTGGAGAAGGAGGAAGTTCTGCATGAAGGTTAATGTACCTGTTAGATTTAAGAATCCGTGGTTCTGGGTTGGCGTTGCGTCGGTTGCGATTACGGCGATTGGTGTTGACCCGCAGACGTTTACGAGTTGGGCGGCTGTGTGGAACGGTGCTGTTTCGGTGCTGTCTAATCCGGTACAGCTTGTTACCATGTGCCTGGCAATCCTCAGCGTGTTCGTAGACCCGACCACCGCAGGGCTGTCGGACAGCGAGAGGGCACTTAACTACACAAAACCCAACAAGGAGGACGAGTAAATGACCTTTGGTGAGGCTATTGCTGCCGCAAAACGCGGCGACAGAATTAAGCGTGAAGGATGGAACGGCAAAGACCAGTATGTTGAGCTTGCAACAGCCATTAGTTATAAAAATTCGCGCGGAGAAATCGTAAATGCACGGCACGATGATATCGGTAGCGCAGCTTTAGCTTTTGTCGGAACCCGTGGCGTTCAGCTCGGCTGGCTCGCTTCGCAGTCCGATATGCTTGCTGACGATTGGAAAATCGTAAAGGAGTAACTATGCAGATCATCGAAACCAATCTGCCGACAAACGGCAGCTTCAAGCGCCGGAACAGCACGGATGAGATTATTCTGCACCATGCGGAAGCAAGCCGCGCGAGTGTGGAGGAGGTCAACCGCTGGCACCTGGAACGCGGGTGGACCGGCATCGGCTACCATTTCTACATCCGCAAGGACGGCAAGGTTTACAGAGGCCGCCCGGAATGGTCGGTCGGCGCGCACGCGCAGGGGCACAACAGCCGCGCAATCGGCATTTGCTGCGAGGGCAGCTACATGAGAGAGACCATGCCTGCGGCACAGCTGAACGCCCTCAAGGAGCTGATCCGTACCATGATGGCGAAATACCCCGGCGCAAAGCTGTTACGGCACAAGGACGTAAACAGCACGGATTGTCCGGGAACAAAGTTCCCGTGGGCAGAAGTGCAGAAGTTCAACACGGAAACCACGGAAAAGAAGGAGGAAACCAAGATGACAGACAAGGAATTTGCGGCACATGAAGAACGCTATCAGGCGGAAAAGGCCAACCAGAAGCCGCATCCGTATGCTGCCGAGGCTTGGCAGGCGGCGACAGACGCCGGTATTGTGGACGGTACCAAGCCGCAGAGTCCGCTGACGCGCGAACAGCTTGCTGTTATCCTTAAGAGGATCGGCCTTCTGGGGAAGGGCGTGAAGTAAATGGGACTGGGTGCTTTTATTAAGGCTGCGGCCGGTGCTGCCAAGGCTGCCTCGGCGGCAGCTAAGGCCAGCGGCGGCTCGTCCTCGGGCAGCTCGTCGGGTTCTTCCAGTTCGAGCGGTTCTTCGTCCTCTGGCTCGTCCGGCGCTTCGATGGCGGCAACCGGCAAGGGCGGCAGCTACGCGATCGGCTCGAACAAGGGCAAGAATTTTGTGAGTTCTGCGGCTGCCGGTTCGACCATGACCGGGTCGGACGGTTCGACGTGGACCAAGAACAGTGACGGCACGACCACGATCAGCAAGGGCGGCCAGACGTTCACCTACGGCGGCGCTTCCGGCACCGGCGGCTCGGGCGGGAGCAGCTCGGGCGGCGGCTCGTCCTCCGGTGGGGCGTATACGCCGCTCGGATCGCATAACGACCAGACTATCAAGGACACGAGCGTGGAGGATTCCGCCCAGATGGCGGCAATCAAAAAACGCTATGCAGAAGCACAGGCGCGCGGTGACACTGCGGCGATGAAATCTGCCCATGCGGACGCCGAGGCGCTGCGTGCGCAGTACGGCTATTCCGGCGGCTCGGACGGCTCGGACTACATCGGCAAGGGCTATGTGAGCGGCAACGTACTGGGCAAGCAGATGAGCAATCAGCTTAACAGCGGCTTTGACGCTTACAAGAAGTACATGGAGGACGCGGCCGCACAGCAGCAGGCGGCGCTTAAAGCCAAAGTGGACAGCGCGGTTGCCAGTCTGAACGGTCAGAAATACGACATAATGAAGCAGACCGAGGCCAACAACGCCGCTGCGGAAAAGGCGTATATGCAGAGCATTAAGCCCGGCGGCTCGAACGCGGAAAACCTTGCGGCAAATGGTTTGCTGACAAGCGGACTTACCGAATCCAGCCAGATCAGCGCGGGCAATGCCTACCAGAACGCGCTGAACAGCAACGCGACCACGCAGACCGAGACGCTTGCCAAGATCGAGCAGGCCATTACACAGGCACAGCTTACCGGCGATATTGAGGCGGCAAACGCGCTTGCCAATCTCTATAAGGAGATTGCCGCCAAGCGCTACGAGAATACGCAGAACATCGTTTCGGCAAACCAGTGGGGTCAGCAGTTCGGGCTTTCGCAGGCCGAGCTGACGGGTACTTACAATGGTACCCAGACGCTTGCCATGCGGCAGTATGAGCTGCAGAAGCAGCAGGTGCAGCAGGAGCTTGAAGCAGGCAAGATCGACATGGAGACGGCACGCAAGCAGATTGAGTATATCAATGCGCAGATTGCGTACATGCAGGCTCAGACTACCGGTCAGAACCTTTCCAACAAGTATTCTCAGTGGCAGCTTAACCAGCTTTAACTACGCCAGAGGGCGGCGATTTTCGCCGCCTTCTCTCTTTAGGAGGTTCATATGAGTTTTTACAGCGATTACGAGAAGAAGAAAAACAAGAACAAAACGTCCGCGCTGCTGAAGGTGCCGCAGGTTGTGCCGCAGAAGCCGGCAAAGCAGGACAACAGCCGCCGTGCAACGGCGGCGCGCAACGGAGAACAGCAGCGCGTGCAGGCACACCAGAATGCACATCGGCCTGCAAGCACTTATCTGACCGGCGGCAGCACGACAAGAAGTCAGCCGTATGCGGCTTCTCAGCAGCGGAACACTGTTTTTCAGCAACGAGGGAACACACGGCAGGGCTTTCCCGGCACAGGCAGTCGGAGCACGCAGCAGAACAACTTACGGCAGCCTGCAAGCACCTATCTGACCGGCGGCAGCGTGACAAGAAGTCAGCCGTATGCGGCAAGTCAGCAGAATCAGCTGTTTTCAGCGAGGAAGGCGGCGGAGCAGCGGCGTAATCCGCGGCAGAACGTGTCTACTGCGAACAAGAGCAGCGGCGTCGGCAACCCGACGCTGACGCAGTTTCTCAAGAACTCTATGGACTGGCACACGACCAGCGATCCGAACAGGAAGGCACAGCTGCACGCGCAGAACGACGCCTTGCGGCGCAAGCTCGGTTATGACTACAACCCGCAGACCGGCGCCTCTTTTGATAAGTACGGCCACGAAATGACTGCCGGCGTGCGCATGGCCTACGGCAGCAAGCCGACCGAACGGCTGAATCAGGCAACTAAGTTGCTGCATACCTCGGGCGTGATGGGCAAGACAGACAAGGCAACCGTCTACCCGACCGCCATGCAGGCGGCACAGGGACTGGATGAGGACTATTTCAGCGGTCAGACCGGATATAATGCACACAAGACGATGCATGACCTGTTTAACCGCTCGGATGAGACGTGGAGCAGCGAGGACACACAGAGCCGCGACAGGGCCCGTCAGGAGCTTTCGGACGAGATGAGCCGCATTATGAAGCGGTACGGCCTTACCTATCAGCCGCGCGACAACGCGGATGATATCATGAACCGGCTGAAAGCCGCCGGTGCGGACGAAAACACGCTTGCGTATGTGCAGGAAAACATTGATCTGCGGCACGCGGCGGACCGCCTCGGCAACAGCATGGAGGCAGTCGGCAAGCGGTGGATCGCTTCGCTGCCGTCTCTCGTGGACACCTCGCGTCAGGTGAGCGCGAACGTGGAGGAGAGCCGCCAGAACGAGGAATATCGCCAGCTTGAGGAGCAGGAGCAGACACTTGAACTCACCCTGCAGGGCATGAACAGCACAACAGCCGACGGCTCGGTTCCGGCAGACTATCAGGCAGTTTACGATCAGCTGCAGGAGGTCCGCAAGCGCAAGAACGAGCTGACCGTAAACAAGGGCGTAGACCCAAACAAATGGTCTCAGCGCATGCTGCGCGAGGCGAACGAGGCACAGGCAAACGCCGAGGCCGGTTTAGCGCCTGCGCCGCGCTGGCTGACCGAACAGGGCATTTCCCTTGCGGGCAATGCGCCGGTGATGGCGGCAAGTGCGATTCCGGGCGTTGGTCCGGCGGTCGGCTCGCTCGTGATGGGCGCGCAGGCGGCCGGTCAGCGCTCATTTGAGCTGAATGAGCGCGGGATCGGCGCGCGGGAGTCGCTGACGCGAGGGTTGACCTCGGGTGCGATCGAGGCGGCAACCGAAAGACTGCCGCTCGGTCAGATGAGCAAGATCCTGCACTCCGGCGGCGTGAATGCCGTAAAAAATATCCTCATCCAGATGGGTGAGGAGGCGACAGAGGAAAGCGCAAGCTATTTCCTCAACTATGTTGCGGATAAGGCGGCGCAGGATCCGGACGCAAAGTTCAGCCTGCAGGAGCTTGCCCAGAGCGCCGCAGGCGGCGCGTTCGGCGGCTTGGTGTTTGGTACGGCGGGTGCGGTCGGTTCGAGAGCGGCAACAGATACGGAGCGTATGAATGCCGCTGATGCATACGATTACAATCAGGTGCAGCAGCTTGTACAGCTCGACAGCGAGCTGCAGGCGGCGCTTAAGCTGCCGGAAGGACCTATTCGGGAACGTGCGGTGCAGACCGCGCAGGATAAGATGGTAAACGCGCTGACCGATATGCAGCGGCAGAATGCGGCACGGAGTGCTGAGCTGACTGCGAATTATGACGCGGATCTGCAGAATCATCTTGATCTGCAGGAAAAGGCCGAGACAGCACAGTACCTGCAGGAGCAGGAAAACAGAGCGCTCAATCAGCGTGCGGCGGTACAGGCGATGCAGCAGATGGATACTCAGACGCAGAATAATGTTATCGACCTGCAGGACCGGCTGAACAATGCTTGGACGGAGCTGCAGGAGATCGATCAGGGAGACGGGCGGCTCTCGGTGGCCGAAATGCAGCGCCGTAATCAACTGATGGACGAAATCCGTCAGTTGAACGCACAGCTGAATGAGCAGGGAGTGAAGACCGGCGCTGTTATGCCAGAAATCCAGCAGAATGACATGATTCGCACGGCAGACCGCGGAAACGTGGGCGAGGTGCTGAACCAGAATCCGGACGGCAGTTACAATGCGTTTTTCCGAAACAACGAGACCGGCGAGGAAGGTATTCACCGCGTCGAAGCCGAGAACGCACAGCGGATCGCAGAACCGGGCACCTATGAGGTGGCAAGCGAGCAGCAGCGCGCCGCCGCTGCTGAGGAAGCGCTGAGTCCGTCACTGGACGACTCGGAATATCAGTTTGTGCAGAACCAAAAGGAGCAGGCGAAGCCGCTCGGCAACTATGAGATGTACGGCAAGACGCCGAAACAGGCGGCACAGGAGCTGCAGGAACAGCTGAACAGTCAGCACTCGTTTGTCTATGAGTCAGACGAACAGGCGGCACGCCGTGAACAGAACAGCGAGCTGCGCGGCCAGTTTGAGCTTGCACAGCCGGTACGCCGCCAGATGGAGAAATTTAAGAATAACCATCCGCTCAGCGACAAGGACAACAGCTTACTGCAGGGTGCGCTGCTCAACGGTGCAACGGACAAGTTCTCGCAGGCGGACGATCCTGCGGCTGTTATGCACATGTACCAGCTGACGCAGGAGGAGCAGCGCCTTATGCAGCCGCTGCGGGAGTATGCACAGGCCCGTCGAGACGCTCTCAGCTTAAGCGCGGAAGAAATGGCTGACGCGATTGCAGAGAAAGCAAAGGACAAGCGCATTCCCGGCGCTTACAGCCGTGAGACGATGGAGCGCAACAGTTATGATATTTTCGGCAAGGAAAACCGCCAGTACGCCGAAACACTCAACGAGCAGTATTTTACGCCGGTGCACAAGGCGGTTGCAGACCGGACACAATACATCAACACGGTAAAGGACCGGATCGCAAAGCTGAATTTAAGCAAGCACGAAAGCGCACTTGTGCAGATGATGCTGGAAGGTGAGAACGGTGCCGCTGCGGACTATATCGCGGCGAAGAAAATCAAGGTAACGAGCAAGCTGCAGGAACGTGTCGCAAACGGCGTTGCGGAATTCCGCGCCATTTACGACGATATGTACAACAAGCTCTGCGATACCCTGATCGCAAACGGCATGTGGGACAGTGTGCCGGGATACCTCAAGGACTATGCGCCGCATTTTACTGTAGACAAGCCGGACACCAAACTTGCGCGCGTGCTGTACAAATTCGGCATTAAGCCGGACAGCACGCTCAATCTTCCGACTCCGATTGCCGGCATTACAGACGACCGCAACCCGGGTAAGAAGTGGTTCGGCAACCTGCTGCACCGAAACGGTGAACTGACGGAGTTTGACGCGGTGGCCGGGTTTGACCGATATGTAGAGACGGCCGGTGACGTTATCTATCTTACGGACAGCATTCAGAACCTGCGCACACTGGAGGATGCAATTCGGTATCGGCTTTCCGATGACGGAACCAGGCAGAAAATCAACGAGATTCGCAAAGACCGCACGTTGGATCCACTCGAACGCCACCAGCAGACGCAGGACGTTTATGACAAGAATGTTGATGACACGAAAAAGCTGCTCGACCAGAAACACGCGGGCATGGGCGGCTATGTTGCCAATCTGCACGAGTATATCAATAATTTGGCAGGCAAGAAAGCCCGCGCGGACCGTGGCTGGGAGGAAATGCTCGGACGCCAGATGTACAACGTGGCAAAGAATGTTGAGGGTAGAGTGGCGGCGAATATGATCGCGCTGAACCCCGGCTCGTGGATCACAAACTTTATTCCGCTCACACAGGCTGCCGGTGAGGTGAGCACGCCGAACCTGCTGCGTGCGGCTTACGACACGGTAAAGAGTGCGATTCGGGACGATGGTTTTACGGATGGTTCGGTATTTTTGACCAACCGTGAGGGCACGCAGATGCTCGACCGGACGCTGACGCGTAAGGTCTCCGATCTGGCTGGAATGCCGATGGAGGCTATCGACCATTTCACGGCCAACATTGTGACGCGCGGCAAGTACCTCCAGAACATTGCAGACGGTATGACGGTAAACCAGGCGTTTGAAAATGCCGATGCGTTTGCTTCTAACCTGATGGCGGACCGCTCCAAAGGTGCACAGCCGACAGCATTTAATGCCGTCAACCCGATTCGCAAGATGTTTACCATGTTCCAGCTGGAGGTCAATAACCAGCTGAGCTACTTAGCAAAGGACCTGCCGAGGGCCAAGCAGAACAAGGCTGCGCTTGCATGGTCGTACACTAAGATTTTTGCCGGTGCTTATCTGTTTAATCAGGTATACCACCAGCTGACCGGCCGTGATTCGGCGCTTGACCCGATCGGCATGATCGTTGATGCGTTCGGATTGGACGACGATGACGACAAGGACAAGAAGAAAAAGTCCGGCGTGGACATTGCGCTTGACCTTGGCGAAAATATTGCGGAACAGATTCCGTTTGTCGGCGGTCTGCTCGGCGGCGGCCGTGTGCCGATCTCCTCGGCCTTCCCGGATTTCGGCAAGCTGAAAGAGGAATATGAGAACGGCTACGACAACAAGCGCATTGCGCTTGACGCGGCAAAGAGCGCGGCCAACTCGGCGGCGTACCTGCTGCTGCCGTTCGGCGGCGGTGCTGTAAAGAAGGCGCTTGAGGGCGCGGCAACCGTATATGCGGGCGGCAGCTACAGTCTGGACAAGAACGGCGAGAAGATCCTGCAGTTCCCGACCTACGGCCAGAGTCCGAGAGATTGGGCGCAGGCTATGCTGTTCGGCAAGTCGTCGCTGCAGGGCGCGCAGGAGTGGGCGGATGATGATTACCAGAGCCTTAATGCGGACGAGACAAAGGCGTTTGATGAATTGCGTCAGCACATGAACTGGTTCAAGGACGAAAACGGGAACACCATTGACAATTCCGAGGCGGTGTTTGCGGCTATTAAGGCTATGCGTGCCATTACGGACGAGATGAAAGAAAAGTACCCGGACGATTACACGGCGATTGCTGCAGGCAAGAAACGCGAAATGCTGTTTAACGACAACGATCTGAATGAGATTCAGAAAAAGTATCTTGACCGTGAACTGATCGGCAGTTCGGTCGGTGCGTCCGGCGACTACTCCTCCCGGGATATGTTCGACATCAGCCAGAAGGTGCGCGAGGCCCGTCAAGATGATGCGATGGAGGCACTCAAACACGGAATTTCCGTTGATGAGTTTGCAAACTGGGACGGCATTATCGAGGAAACGCTTGCGGATAACGAAGTAGATGCAAAGGATTTTGTCGAAGGACAGAATAACGAGCTGTACAAAAAGAATGAGGCACTTTTGGCAATCCTTAACGAGTACGGTAACAGCGGCGAACACACGGACGCGGAAAAGAACGCGTTTGCGGACTATCTGCTGATCTCTGCTATGGAGGACAGCGACAAGGAACGCTGGGACGAGGTAAAGGGTACGGTAAACGCGACCGACTTTGTGAAGTTTGCAAGCGACATGACGACGTACAACAAGGAGTACAAAGGTTCCGGACTGAGCAAGAGCGACGCTATGCAGTCGATCCTTGACGGTTACAAGAACCTTTCCGACACGCAGAAGGACGCGCTTTTTGGCGTGTACAGCGACAGTGCGTCCGGCAATGCGTTCCATATCTCCAAGTATGAGGAGGCTATTAAGGACAATTCGTTCTACTCTTGCCTCAAGGACGCAGGCAAGAAGGAGCTGCGCTCACTGCTCAACAGCTACGAGAAACATGTGGCGGATAACGCCAAGCTGGACGACTGGGAGGCCAAGGCGGCCGTTGCCAAGGAGGCCGGTATTTCGCCGGGCATTTACGCGTTGTTCCAGGTCGCGCTGCAGGAGGCGGACACGGACGGCAAGGGATTGAGCCAGGCAAAGGCCAAGGCGGCCGTTGAGTCGGTCGGCGGTCTGACACAGGCACAGAAAGCGTATTTGTGGCAGAGCGCAAACAAGAGTTGGAAAAAGAACCCCTACGGCTCGGCGACGGTTTCCGAGTATAAGTATGCAGGCGGCGAGTTTGCAAACCCGGTTGCGGGCGGCACGATCTCCAGCAAGTTTGGTCCGCGTGACACGTTCGCGACAAGCAACGGTGCCTCGTCCTCGCGCTGGCACAAGTCGATCGACATTGCCGCGCCTGCCGGTACGGCGATTAAGTCGGTTCAGGGCGGCAAGGTAACCGCAAACGGCTGGGTCTCCGGTTACGGTTGGACGATCGAGGTTACGCATGATAACGGCTATGTGAGCATGTACCACCACATGCAGAATCAGAGCAGTGTTGCGGTCGGCACGGAAGTAAAACAGGGGCAGACGATCGGCAATGTCGGCAGCACCGGCAATTCGACCGGTCCGCACCTCGATCTGACGATCACCAAGGACGGCACGCCGGTGGATCCTGCGTCGCTGATTGGCGATTACAAGAACGCAAAGACGGGGTATGTTTACGAGGGTTCGCCGGTTTATACGCAGCTGTCCTCGGCGGCAAGCAAGAGCAAAAAGAGTTCCGGCGGGTCGAGTAGGTCGAGTGGCGGAAGCAGTTCCGGCGGTTTGAAGCAGCTTAAGGGACTTAGTGGTTTGAAAGGATTGGGATTCTGATAAGGAAATGCGAAAGCGCCGTCGATTGACGGCGCTTTTTTGTCGTTTCGTAAACCTATAACATTTTATGCTTTGACAGCAATAACTTAAATGTTAGAGGTTTGAGGTATAGCAATTTTGGGGTGGATTGTCAGATGGAGGTCGCTTTTGGCTTTGCCGTAGACACGGACGGTTTTATGGTAGTCTATACGGCGGATTACCTGCTTTAAGAGAAGATTTTGTTCTTTTGGATCTTCCAGTGTAGGGTATACGTCCAGCACATGACGGATGAGTGGCGCGGAGTTCTTCTGCGCTTCAATGTCTGTCTGTTTATTATGGAGTTTGCGCTCGATCTCGTGCTTTGTGTTTAGCAGTGCGGTCTGATCCTGGCTGATTGCGGATTGACGCTGCAGAAAGGTTTCCTTACTGTAAACACCATCTTCGAGCAGTTCATAGGTACGCTGCAGACGGCGGTTTATATCGGTAAGCTGCTTCTCGATATTCTGCAGTGCGATTTCTTCGCTTTTCGTGTCCAGAAGGGCAGGAGAGCTGAGTTCGATCTCGTGAAGAAATTCGCGGAGAGACTGCAGGACAAGGCTTTCCACATCTTCAAACAGACTGGAGACGGTAGAGCAGGACGGATTTTCACAGCCAAACCGGACTTTATCTTCACGGCGGTATGGATGGCGAGACATCAGTTTACCGCATTGGTCGCAGTAGACCAGTCCGGCCAGCGGATTCATCTGCTGGTATTTGCGCGGTACACGCGGCGTAACGGTGTCTTTCATGCGCTGTTGGACGCTGTACCAGACGTCCCGCGGGATGATCGCTTCGTGTATTCCTTCGTACAGCTCACAGTTTTTATTGACCGGTCGCTTGGTTATCAATTTGCCTTTTTGCACGATTTTTGTGTTGACCTTCATGGCACTGGGGATAAAACCGGCATAGTGCGGGTTCTGCAGGATGGCACGGGTAGTCGCGGGCACCCATTTTTTATCGAGCGGTGTGCGGATCTTCATAGCGTTCAATTCGTTTGCGATTTCGGAAAAGCCTTTGCCGGAAAGATACATATCGTAGATGGTGCGGATCACACCGGCCTGCGGCTCAACCGGTCGAAGGGACCAGCCACGGCCGTCCAGTTTGTAGCGTTCATAGCCGTAAGGCGGACGTCCGGGAACGTAGTGGCCTTCTTTCTTGGAGGCTCTCGTTCCGGCCAGCTGACGGCGGCGTATCATTCTATACTCCTGGCGCGACATGAACAGGCCGAACTCCATCCACTCCTCATCCGCCTCCTGCGTGGGGTCGTAGGTTTTGGACGGCGTGACGATCAGTGTGCCCGAAAACTTAAACGCTTGGGCGACGATACCCTGATCTATGGTATCGCCGCGCGCAAGACGCGAGGTTTCGGTTACGAGGACGCCCTTCCAGCGGCCATCCTCCACCTCGGAGAGAAGCTGCTGCATGACGGGACGGTTCGCAATGCGCTCACCGGAGACGATCTCACGGTATATCGCGCCGATCGGCAGGGCGCGGGACTTGGCAAGCTCCATGAGGATATGCTCGTGCCGGGCGAGGGTATCGCCTTCGCCGTGGGCCTCGGCTTCGAGGTCGGCACGGGATTTGCGTAAATAGATGGCATACTCGGTGGACATTTTATCACTTCCATTTATTATTCCAGTTATTCCGATCATGGGTGACATGGATAATCACCCAGACTACAAGCAAGGCGATACAGAGCAAGCCGGTGAGGGTTTCTTTGACAAATGGCGTCATAATTATTCCTCCGTTTCGAGTTTACGAGAGAGCGAACAGGATAGCGCCTACAATGATAAACAAGGGTGTTATCCACTTGGATTTTACAATATCAACACCCAGGATTCTGGTGAATTCGGCCTCGCTGATGCCACGAGAGAAAAAACAGATTACTGCACCGACAGCGGCCCAGATTCCGACAGAAAGCAAGTAGTCCTGCGGGCTGGCGGTGAGGTTGGAAACGTGGAGCCTGCTGTACATTACTAAAAGCGGTGCGGTGAGCCCGCACAAGACACGGCTTGCAAAGCGGAGATTGATTACCTTCTCCAGGTTTTCACTGTATTCTGCGGCGTATGTGGGCTTTTCGTTGTACTGTTTTTTCAAAGTGATATTTTCACCGAGCAGTCTTGTGTTTTCAAACCGCAAATCGTTGTATGCCTGCTCGAGTTCTTCTCGTGTCATTTCATTTGCCTTTTTCATATTGATAAAATCCCCCAAACTATGTTAAAATAGAACTGGGGGATTTCATCCGTTCGGGTGGGGTTCCTTTCGAGCCGTTGTCAGGTGCGTTCTGACAGCGGCTTTTCTTTATGCCTGTTGATCCACTGCAGGCTCATCACGTTTTTTATATCGGGGGTTTCCTTTCAGGTCTGCGACGTACTCGCGGACCTTTTCTTTTCCCTCATCGTTGAATGAGCGGTAGTCCGTGACAAGCTGCTGCTCGTCTGGTGGCGCCTGCGTGTACGCATTCGGGCTTTCCTCGAACATTTCAGAAAATGAGATGTTCAAAATTCTACATAATTGATTCAGGAGTTCGATGTTCGGTGTGTTTACTCCTTTGATCCAGTTTGTAACCGTTGGCTTTGATACGCCGAGCATTCGGGCGATTTCAGCCTGCGTATAATCTGACCCTTTTATATAGCGTGCAACGTTGCGCTGTACAGTTTCTCGTATTTCCATTGGTTTCACCTCCTTTCTCTTTTGAGTTAATTATATCATAACTACGAACAGGTGTAAAGGAAATGATTAAGAATAAACTAACTATTTTGCAAAAAAGGTCTTGACAGTTAGCGGAGAACTAATTATACTGTAAGTACAGTTAAGCAAGAACTAACAGGGAGGTGAATGGTATGAATATATACGAAAGAATTTATGAGTATCTGATCAGCCATGGAATCCAGCAGAAATTTGTCGCAGAAAAATGCGGCTGGACGAAAGTAAAAATGCATCACCTGATGCATGGTAGTCAGCGAATGACGATTGATGAATACATTATGATCTGCCACGTGCTTGGCTTGCCGTTCGGCTACTTCGGGGATGATACGACAAACCCCGCCAGCAGCAGCTGACGGGGGTTGCAGATACAATGTCCGGGGTGCTCCATTATGAAATCAGTCTTGGCAGAGGGAGTTCAGAATGGAGTTGAAAAGTTCTGCAACCATGCGACCGTAGTCGGCATTGCTGGCAGAGCCGCTATTCTCAAATTGCTCGATATCGAGCAATTTGAGGGTAAGCTGCAGTGCAATTTCGCGATTGGACATGGTATCACCTTCTTCCGTATGAGAATTGTTTGCCATTTCGTGGTTTTACACTCTTTGCGGAACAAGGATACAATCCTATTGTTACATATTCCTTAACCGTAGTCAACAGAAACATTACTGAAAGGGATGAAACAATGAAGTACGAAGTTTGGGTTTTGACTGAAAAAGGTCATATTGCGTACCAGTGGACGCAGTATTTTTGCGACAGCCGAGAGGTTGCGCTGCAGAAGGTCGAGGAGTGGCTCGGCAAGGCGGAAAAGATCGAGGTGAAACCTGTATGAAACCATTTAACGAATACCTCGCCATGACGGCAGAACAGATCATGGCTGACCCGGAAGCGCCGGAGAGCCTGCGGATCGCGGCCCGCATTGAGCTTGAGAAAGCACAAAAGTTCAATTTAGAGGCAGAAGCGGCGCGGACGGCAACAGACAAGCCGGTTTAAGCATAGGCTTTAGAAAGGGGTGGTTACGGTGGCAATCGTGGCTGAATATCATTATCCGAACGGTACGGTATGCATAGACGACGACTGCTACCGTGACGTTCCGCCGGAGGAAATGCAGCGGCGCATTGAGCGCCTGCAGAAAACGGCGTGGGAATTACTGATGAATCAGGAACGGAGGAAGAAAGATGAAGGCAAGTAAGTTTATGATGAGTCTGTCGGCGGCGGTGTTCGGCGGCGTGATGTACATGCAGCTCGCAGGTGCCTGCAGCCGCATGCAGGCGGCGGTGCTCGGAACGGCGATGCTGGTTTGCATGGCAATCTGCTATGCGGATCTCTGTGCGGCAAAACGCCGCCGGGCGGCAGAGGAAGTCAAGGCCCGCAAGGCGGCTCGCGTCTCCATGGACAAGGCGGCGCACATTGCGTACCGCGCCGACCTGATGAGGCAGATCCGATGAAGCACCCGAACTGGAAAGAAACCAAGAAGCAGCGGCGGATGGTTCGGCGCATTGCCACGGATTTGGCGATGGAGGAGCTCTATATGCAGAAAAAGGCCGAGGCAAAGCGCAAACGGCAGTTTGACAAGCTGCTGCTCGAGCGCTGGAAAGCGCGGCAGGCCGCGAAGAACGGCGGGGTCGGTCACGATGGTTAGATTCAGCGGGCTGGAAATTAAGCCGTACAGCCAGCTGACCGAGCTGCCGCGGGTGCGGATCGACAGGGTGCGCGTTGAGGTTCAGCGCACCCTGTTCGGCGAGGTGGAGTATCACCTTGTCGGAACCTACGGCGATGAGGGCAAGGCTTACCCAATCTGTCAGCCGTTTACCGAGCTGCCGGACGTATGGGAAAAGAAGAAAGAAATAGAAAGCGCCATTTTCAAGGCGCGCCAGGAGGAACAATATGCGAAAAAAAGAAAAGACGCGGGTTATTTGGAGACACCCGCAAGGCCGGTTTGAGATACAGGAGACCGAGCATTACAGTCTGTTCGATCACTGCACATACTACACGCGCGAATGCGTATTTACGCCGCAGGACGATGCGCGCGGGCTGTGCAGCGAGGTGCCGACAGCCATTTATGTGCCGGAGGAAATCAAGCAGGAGGGTCGGTGGCAGCCGCGCGTGACGGACGAGGAAAAACAGCAGCTTGTGAAAATGTATCAAGCAGGCATGCCTATTCGCGCTATTTCAAGGGAGACCGGACGTGCTTGCGATACGATCTCAAACGTACTGGAGGAGCTGGGCTGCCGGAAGAAGAAGCTGCATAAGTCGGTTCACTGGACGTATGAGGAATTTCAGAAGGCGGTAGCTATGCGCAAGCGCGGCTATCTGTACAAGGAGATCGGCGCGGCGCTCGGCAAGAGTGATCATGCCGTGCAAAATAAGTTTGCGAGGGAGGGGTACTAAATGAGCCTGCAGAAAATCCGTGAGGCGGTGCAGGCCGCCGAGGGCAACGCCCGCCAGATGGGCGAAGTTGTACTGATGATCGCCCAGGCGGACGTGCACGCCGCCGAGGTGATCGCCGCCGACCTTGATAACCCGGAGATGAGCTTTGACAAGTGCTTCACGGCGCTTCGGGCGTATGCGCAGAAGCATCAGAAGGGCGGTTTCTGGGGGTGCATGTGCAACAGCTACGACCCCGAGAACCCGGTGATCAAGGTCGCGGCTGACTTCTATAAGGTGAATTTGAGCGAAGCTCAAAGAGAGGATGCCCTGGGGCACAAGGTGGATTTGGGTGCGGCGGCAAGCGAGACGCCGGAAACCCAACCGCTTGGGCGCGGCAGTGATGATCTGGATTTGATGAGCCTGCTGTAAGGAGGCGGGAATGTGTTTGAGGTCAACGATATTCCGCCGATTGACAGCGGCGCGCTCGAGCAGCTCATTGATGAGTACGCCGAGCACAGGGAGTTCCTTTTCTTCCGGCGAAATCCGGGTGATGACCTCGACCCTTTTCTTGGGCACGAGGACGGATATGAATGCTTCTGCTCGAAGTGCAGGGAGCGCTTTGTACGGCCGCTCAAGGAAGGGCCTGCTTCGCACTGGGGCTTCTGCCCTGTCTGTCACGGCGCGGTCACTCCGAAACGGTGGGGCAGCGAGAATGCAAAATTCCTTGCTGCAGAGGCTTTCCTCTTTTCCTTCTTCCTGCACGGCAGAGGGCGCGAGGTTTGGCTCGTATCCTTACAGGTTCGGATGAACCCGCACTTTCTCGAGAGCAAATACTCCGGGCGCGAGGTGTCGCGAATCGTCTTTTACGAGGGCGGTGCGAAAAAGTGGAAATTCAACTTTCTGGATGATATCCAACCGGTGAAGCGGATCGCAATGCCAAGGTGGCAATATGGATGCTACGGCGGCGCTTATCCGAGTGTTCTCGCGATAAATTCGGCTGAGCTGCGTGGCACCTGCCTTGAATACAGCTGCCTCGAGACTGCGAACTATGCGCTCGAAGATCTTGCGGCTTACCTCGCGCTTTACTGCCGCTATCCGGCGGCGGTTGAGCACCTTGTAAAGCGCGGCTTTATCCACTGGCTGCGGGAGCGCGAGAGTCGCGGCGGTGCGCTCTTTCAGCGCCTCATCAACCTGCGCGCGGACAGTCCGAAAAAGCTGTTTCGAGGGCTCGACCGCGCAGACCTGCGCGCGCTGCTTGCCGCGAATGCGTCGCTGCAAACGGCGCTCTTTTACCGCGAGCTGAGGCGCGCGGGCGCGGCACGGGCAGACGAGGACAGCGTTTATTTCGCTATGACTGCCTCTGCGGTCCTGTGTGAGTTTTCTGAGTTTTCCGCGCTCTGCACGGACTTCGGGGAGACGCCGAAGGAGGTGCGCAGGTACATTGAGCGCCAGGCACGGCGCGCGGATCAGACGCTTCATGCGGCATTGACCGAGCTGCGGGACTATCACGGACAGCTCGACCGGCTCGGCCTTGACGGCGGTCAACTGCCGCCGGATCTGCATGAGGCACATGCCCGGCTGAGCGAACGCGAACGGCGGCTTATGAACCGCGAGAAAAACGAGAAGTTCCGCACGCGGCGTCATCTGCTGGCGTGGATGCGGTGGAAGTACAAGGGTATGTTTATCCGCCCGGTGGACAGCGCAGAGGAAATCGTGCGCGAGGGCGAGAAACAGAATAACTGCGTTGCAGGCTATGCCACGCGGCACGCGGACGGCAAGACCATCATCATGGTGCTGCGAAAACGCAGCGAACCGAGGAAACCGTGGCACACGGTGGAAATTGACCCGAAAACGCTGAAATGCAGGCAGTGCTACACCGCGCACAATCACAAGCGCACACCGGAGGCTGCGGAGTTTATGGACAAATACCTCGACCATTTGCGCGAGGTCACGAAAATGATAAGGAGGTCAGCATAAATGAGTGAAAATGTAGTTGCGGTTCGGTCGATCGAGATCGTAACCGCTGAAATCACGATGATCCGGGACAATGCCCGCAAGGTTTTTCTGGAGAGTGTTATCCAGATCGGCACGCGGCTTGAGGAAGCCAAGCAGATGGTGCCCTCCGGCGAGTGGACGGCGTATCTGACGGACAAGCTCGGCTACAAGCCCAGTACGGCGCAGAATTACATGCGCATTGCACGCGAGTTCGGCGGCGGGCAGGTGAGCCTTGCCGGAAAGACGGCAGCGGATTTCTTCGGTAACCTGTCCTATTCGCAGATTCTGCCGCTGCTCGGCATGGCTGAGGAGGAGCGCGAGGAGCTTGCCGAGGAGCACGATCTGCCGAGCATGTCGAGCCGCGAGATTGCGGCGCTGGTCAAGGAGCGGGACGAGGCCAAGGCGGAGGCGGAAAAGGCGGTGCGTGAGAACGATGCCGCGCAGGCGGCACTGTCCGTTGCCGAGGAGACCCGCGGCAAGGCTATGCGCGAACGGGATGAAGCTGTGCGAAATGCCGAGAATGCCAAGGAACGGGCGGACGAACTGCAGGAACAGCTTGACGCGATCGAGGACAAGCCCGCCGATGTGCGCGAGCTGACCGAGGAGGAACTTGAGGAAATCCGCGAAAAGGTACTCGCAGAGAACGCCGAAGCGGCCAAGGCGGCAGAGGAACGCGCCCGCGCTGCCGAGGAAAAGCTGGACAAGGTGAAGAACCCTGCGGCGCACAAGGTCAATTTTCTGTTTGGCGAGGTGCGCGGACTGGTCGAACGACTCGAGCAGGCGCTTGAGGAGCTGCAGCAGACGGATGAGGCCGCCTGCGAGAAGTTCGCAAAGGTGATTGCGGACTGGCTGCGCAAGGAAGGGGATCGTCTGGCGTGAAGAAGAAAGGCAAAGGCAAGCCGCGGGGCATGAATTACGCCGATGTGCTCAAGGCGCGGCGGGATCGCTTGCAACTGGCGATGGATGAGGCGGCGCTTTTGAACGTCGAGCAGAGCATGCAGCGGTATCTCTGGCTGATGGCGGTCAGCCTGCACGATGCTTACGGCTTCGGTCCGGAGCGCCTGCAGAAGTTTTTCGAGGCGTTTCAGGAGAACTCGGACGAGCTTGCGAAAATGCGGGCAGAGGTAGACGACGATTACGCCTTTGAAAAGCTGCGGCTGCGGGCGGAGGACGTCAGCCGGATGGATATTCGTTATTACGGGAAACTCAAGATTGATTAGGAGGAACTGATACATGAATGCAAAGAGAGCGGCAAAGCTGATGCAGATCGCCCATTATTACGGCGAGGAAAAGCAGGTCTGCAAGCTGATGGAAGAATTGGGCGAGGCTACGAGCGCGGCAAGCGAGGTGCTGATGCTGCTCAGCTATCACGAGCAGGGCGGCAAAAAGCGTGACCTGACCGCGAGACTCGAGCACCTTGCCGGGGAACTGGCCGATGTGGTCAATGTCACTGAGCAGATCATTCAGCTTTTTGGACTGGAAACCGATTTTAAGGTGGCGCGGCACGCGGGAATTCAGAAAACCTTGAAGAGAATCAGAGAGGAGGAACAGGCGAATGAGACACGAGATGAGCCTGCGCGGCGGAATCTTTAACGGCGCTGTCAATCTGTTTGATGACAAACTGCAGGATGTGCTGTTTACGCTGGTGCGGCAGGGACTGTGCGAGGGTGAGGTGACACTCAAGGTTAGCATTGATCTTGCGCGCAAGGAGATTATCGACGAGGACGGCATGCCGCATGATGTTGATCAGCCTTATTTTGCATACAGCTGCACCTCATCTATTACCCAGAAGGATAAGGTCAGCGGCGCAGTGGCCGAGCAGCTTAAACTGCGCAAGGTAGACGGTCAGCTCGAACTGCGCGATCTCGACGAGAACACGCTGTTTGATATTGTGGAGGGTGGTGTTCAGGATGGAGCGCAGCCCGGCAGAGACGGCACACCTGGCTGATTCGCATTACAGCCGGTCGTTCGGACGGCCGCCGGATAATGAAATGCGTGAGTTTATCCGGAACGCCGCCGAGCACGGTCTGACAGCGGACGAGCTGATCAACTGCATGACGGCGGCTGTGGTTACTTATGGTTTTGGCGCCTATGAGCGCGATTATCGAAAGGTTTTCGTGGCTGAGGCGCGGAAGGTTTGGAAGATGAAAAACGGAAAAGAGAAAGCCAGCCCGTGAAGGGCTGGCTTTGAGGACTATTAACTTTATTGCTCTGCCTTAAAGATGAGCGATTCGAAGTATGCGGCAAGTGTGATTTTCTGCTGTGCGGCTGCACGGCGCGCCTTTTCGATGGCGGCGGCGCTGATTGAGAGCGACAGCGGAACGCGGGTATTGTCCTCTTCGTCGATCAGGCCAAAGAGGCTCTGATACTGATCAGCATCGAGGTGCTCTTCGGCCCATTCGCGCGCTTCCTCATAGGTCAGCGGCTCTATTGCGTCCTCTACACCGCGATAGCCTTCGCGGTAAATGAAGTATTCGCCTGTGCGCTTACGGTATAGAGTCTGTCCGTAGTACACATCAGCGACCGAGCCGCGGTCGATCCGGTTCGATACCGCTTTCGCAGTATCGGTGTCGTACAATTTTCCGGTGATAATCTTTTTCATGGTTTTTCCTCCTCTTAATTCTCGGTGCGGTCGATCCACTGCTTGGAATTGGCGTCCCATACTTTATTTGCTCGGAGTGTGCTCATTACGAGATCGTGCAGGTGATCAAAATCGAGCTGACCGCCCATATTGATGACGTGCTCTGCATTTTTGAACTGCTCGCTTTCGCAGCAACAATTCAAAAAACGGCGGACCTCATCGACCTGTGCGTATGTGTAGCCCGCCAGCTTTTCGCCGTGGCCGGCATCGTAGGAGTCCAACTTGCGAATGTAGTTCTCCATATTGTCGAGGTTTGCGAAAGCCTCGTCGAGGATATCATACGCCCAGCTGCACTGCTTTTTGGAACCCTTGGTAAATGTAAGAACTTCTCGGATACTCATTTTTATTTCCTCCTTGATTGGTGGATTCTGTTCCCTTTTCTATGGTTTTATTATATCATAGACTTGCAATGAAGTCAAGCAAAATACAAATTAAAATAAACTCTATATATACAAGAATTGCAATGTATTTTGTGTAATCTGCTATATCTCTGAGCGCAGGCGCGGGAGCCGGCTCGGGGAGCAATATGCCCGCGGTCGGGGATCTTTATGCTTGCATAAGCCAAGGCTGCAGGGCAACCCGGAATAAAGGTGAATTATGTTATATCAAAAACAGGAGTGCAACGGTGCGCTCTATCAGATGTGTTTATATTCCATGGGCACGATGCCGGGCATGTCGCCCAGGCAGAGGGCGGGCAGACGGCGGACAACCGAGAAGGCCAAGCAGGAGATCAACCGGCGACAGCGCAAGTGGCGGCTGATGCAGCTGATCAACGCCAATTTTGTGAGCGGTCGGGATCTGTTTGTTTGCTTGACGTATGCGCCGGAGGCGTCCAGAGCGCGGGCTTTGGAGAAATTCCATGCGAAGATGAAAAAGGCGTATGCAAAGATTGGCCTTAAATACAAGTACATAGCAGTAACAGAGGAGCACGACATGGACGGTGAGCCGGTGCGGCTGCATCACCACCTGATCCTCAGCGGTGCGGCCGATGTGCGGCTGGCCGAGGTGGTGCGTGAGTGCTGGCCGAATGGTCTGGCCGATGTGCGGACTCTGCGCGAGGGCGCGGACTTTTTTGAGGACACCGCCATCTATCTGCTCAAGGAGGACAGCCACAAGGGCAAGGGCGCCCGCCGGTACTCCACCAGCCGCAATCTGACCCCGCCTGCAGAGCCGGTTCGGCTTAGACTGGGCGAGGAGGAGGAGGCCGAAGTGCCGCCCGGCGTGAAAATCATCGAGCATGTACAGAATGCGAACGAGTTCGGCCGCTATGAGGTTATGGTCGGCCGCATTTACAACCAGGCGGCGTTTAGCGCGTGGTGGGCGGCACAGCGGCGCAAGGCTGCTCCCGATCCGTGGGAACGGCTGCGCAGGAGACGGCAAAGAAAAGTTTAAGATATCGGCGGCCGGGTCCGCCTGACAGCCTTGTAGGGGGTCTAACAATTCCCCTGCGGTTTATCGGAGAGGTTCGGACGAATGAATACAGACTGTAATCACATTACTGTTTGTACTCTCTCAAAGGACGGAGCGCGCGGAAGCGCGTAACGGTGACGAGCGCAAGGCGGGAGGCCGATGCGGCAGGAGGTGTATCTGGTGACAAAAGACAGATTGCGGCAGATTGAAAGTCTGGTCTGTGAACTGGAAGAAGAAAGAGAACGGTTTGCGCGGGAGGCTCGGCATCACAAGCGGATCGAGGAGACTTACGGCGTCGGCTGTCTGTTTGGCCGGGATGCACTGGACGCGGCACGCGATCGTCTGCAGGCCATTGAGGCCGAGTGCCAGGATGAGCGCGACACGGTGCGGCAGTGGATCGACAGCGTTTCCGACTCCATGACCCGGCGCGCCCTGCGGCTGCGGTATCTGGATGGGAAGAGCTGGGGCGAGTGCGCCCGGCGGATGGGGTACGCGGATGAGAGCGGACCGAGGAAGCTGGTCGAACGATATATGCGGATGGACTGACGATGTGTCACCCGTCCGCTTTGCTGTGCCCTGCGGTGTAAAAATAGAACATGCCCAAACGGGCAGGTGTGCAGGAGCGCCGAAAAACGTAAAAATAACATGGTTTTCCGCTTTGTTTTACAGTTGTAAAGCAAAGTCAAGAATACAACTTTACAAAACATCAACAAGGAGTGGATAACATGGCAAACGGAGCAAAATTAGCGTATGTGCGCGTATCGACTGAGGAACAGAACGAGGCGCGGCAGGTGGAAGCCTTGAAGCAGTATGACATTGACAAGTGGTTTATCGAGAAGGTGAGCGGCAAGGATATGAACCGCCCGAAGCTGCGGGAAATGCTGGACTATGCCCGAGAGGGCGATACAATCTACATCCACGACTTTTCCCGTATCAGCCGAAGCGTTGCTGACCTGATGACGCTGACCAAGGATTTACAGGAACGCGGCATCCATCTGAAAAGCAACAAGGAGGGCTTTGACACCATGACCCCTATGGGGCGTGCGATGATCGGCTTTATTGCGATCATCAATCAGTTTGAGCGGGAAAACATGCTTGAACGCCAGCGGGAGGGAATCGAGATCGCCAAGCGCGAGGGCAAGTATAAGGGACGCAAAAAAACCGAGATTGCAGACATGGCGGGTGTATATTATGACTGGGTGACACGACACAAGAGCAAGGCAACGCTCGCACGGGAGCACGGCATCAGCAGACCGACCTTAGACCGGCTGCTTAAGGAATACGAGCAGGAGTTTGTTGCAAAATCGAATAGCTGAAAACACAAGCGCTTAGGCGGGCTGTATGGCTCGGCTGAGCGCTTTTTTGCTGTCAGAACAAAGTTGTCCGTTTTGTCCGTTTTTCCCGATTATACTTAAATCCAGAAAAACAAGACACGCGTGGGAGGTGATTGGATGCAGCAGCGCGGGAGTAAGTATGACCAGAAAATCAAAGACGAGGCGCTGGCACTGATTGCGTCCGGCGTGAAAATCTCCAATGCGTCGGTGCGGCTCGGAATCCCCAAGAGCACGTTATCGGATTGGGTACATACCCAGAACGAGAGCGACGAGGACGGTGTGGCTGCACGGCGGGAGATACGCCGCAAGCAGATTGCACGGTGCGAGAAGATCGGGGACAAGGTGCTCCGGGCGCTCGACCGCAAGGCTGAGGCCGCTGCGAAGGACACCCGGACCATCAATGACGGTCTGGCAGTGCTTGAAAAAGCGGCCAAGGACGGCGTGATCGCGCTGAGTGAGGCCGAGGTGGCAAGTCTAAGAAACGTTGTAAGCGATTACACCGGCGTCGGCCTGCGCGAGCTGGCCGGAACCATGAAGGATGTTGCGGCAAGACAGGAAACGCTGGAGTCCCATCTGGCTGAGAAGGAAGAAGCGGCTCCGGAGATCAACCTGCAGCTGACGCTTGTTGATCCGACAAAGGCGGTTAGCGATGAATCTTGATTTTCAGATCACGCCGAAACAGCAGCTGTTTATGGACACGGATGCTTTCGAGGTTCTTTACGGCGGTGCAGCCGGCGGCGGCAAGACGTTTATTCAGGCGCTGGACGCTCTTGTATACGCGCTGCGGTATCAGGGCAGTAGGCAACTAATCCTCAGACGCACGTTTAAGGAACTCGAACGCTCCATGGTGCCGCAGACGATGGAGTTGTACCCCGCCAGTGTGGCAAGCTACAACACAAGTAAACACATTTGGAAGGTTGGCAAATCAACCATTGAGATGGGATACATTGCAACCGAGGGCGATGTGCAGCAGTACCAGTCCGCCGAGTATGACGTGATCCGGTTCGACGAGATGACGCATTTCACCGAGAGCATGTACACCTACATGATCTCTCGTGTGCGTGGCACGCGGCCGTTTCCGAGACACGTCAAATCGACCGCTAACCCCGGCAGCGTGGGACATACCAACGCCAAGAGCCGGTTTATCGACATTGGCGCTCCGATGGAGGTGCACCGCTGCGAGGGCGGCACGCGACTGTTTATTCCGGCAAAGCTGGAGGACAACCCGTTTCTGCTGACCAAAGACCCGCAATACGAGGAACGTATGAAAAACCTGCCGCGCGAAATTTACATTGCGCTGCGTGAAGGCAACTGGGATTACTACGTTGGCCAGTATTTCACCGAGTTCAAGCGGGAGCTGCACGTTGTTCGTCCGTTTGAGATTCCGGCATGGTGGAGACGGTATGTTGCGATCGACTACGGCCTCGACATGCTGGCGGCGTACTGGATCGCGGTGGATGAGAACGATTATGCGGTGGTTTACCGTGAGGTTTACCAGCCTGACCTTATCATTCCGGAGGCGGCCAAGCGACTGCTGAACGCAAACTGTAATGACGATATCACGGCATGGTTCGCGCCAAAAGACCTGTGGAACAGGCGGCAGGAGACCGGCAAGAGCGTATCCGACTTGTTTGCGGAGTACGGTCTGTATCTCTCCAAGGTGAGCAACGGCCGTGTGGCCGGATGGTACGAGCTCAAGCGCCGGCTGCAGCCTGTGCCCGATGTGGATGGTACACTCAGACCGAAATTGCAGATTTTTGATACCTGCTTGAATCTCATTCGCACACTGCCGGGCTTGCAGCACGACGAGAAGAACCCTAACGATACGGCAACCGAGCCGCACGAGCTGACGCACGGACCGGACGCGATCCGGTATTTCTGCGATGGATGCCCGCTGCCTGCGGAACTGCCGAGAGTAAGAGACGAGGATTATCTATCAACTGAGGAGGAAATGGGAAATGTATTTAGCTATTAGTGTCGTTGCGGTGATGTGTGCTTTTCTGGCTGCTGTGCAGACCCGAAACGCCAAGCGCTTGGGCGCGGATTTGCGGCAAAAAACCGTGGAAGCGGAATCCTTTCAGCTGACTGCGCGGACGATGGAGGAACGCCTGCACACTGAGGAGGCGGCGCGCATGCAGCTTGCGGACCGCATTACCAAGGTGGAGACCGCCCTGCGAGAGAGTGAGGACACGGCCTGCCGTCTGCGGCAGGAGCTGCAGACCGAGCGCAGGAAGTACAAGGATCTGCAGGCAGAACTCGACTCCACCAAGGATGCACACGACGCGGCAATCAGCGCGATGTGGAGCGCCCGCAACGAGGTTGATAATCTGGGGCAGGAGAACGGTAAGCTGACCGAGGCGCTGAACACCGAGCGGGAGACCGCAAAGCACTGGAAAGAGGAATTCAACAAGGAACAGGCGTACCGCCTGAGCACCGAGGGCCGCATTATGCGCGAAGTCAACAATCTACTCCGCTATGACGGCACCGCCCACGGGCAGGAGGATTTGAGCGATGAATGAGCAAAAAATCACGCTCACGGCTGACAGGGTGCAAGCCGAGTACGAAAAAGGTGTGCAGTACAACACCGGTATCGGGCTGTACGAGAACGTAAAACAGTGCGAGAACTTTGTGGAAGGGAAGCAGTGGGAAGGACTCAAGAGTAAGAACCTGCGGCCGATCACGATGAACGTTCTCGACCCTATCGTACATTACAAGGTGGCACAGATCGTCTCGAACGATGTGGATCAGGAAGTTGAACCGTTTCTGCCTGATGAACAGGCAGAGTTTGCGGCGAAAATCCTTGAGCAGAGCATTGATCGCGTAGTCGAGAGGACGAAGATCAAGAGCATGCACCACATGGTCCTGCGCGACGCCTGCGTAGATGGTGACGCGGCGCTGTATTTTTACTTTGACGCAAGCAAGCAGTCCGGTTTGGGCGGTGTGCAGGGAGAAATCTCTGCCGAACAGGTCATGAACACGAACATTTTGTTCGGAAATCCGTCTAATGCGAACGTGCAGGAGCAGCCGTACCTTATCATTGTGCGGCGCAGACCGGTTTCTGAAATCCGCAAGGACGCGAAGCGGCTCGGCTGCAAGGAATGGGAGACCATTGAGGGCGAGTCGGATGGATTGTACAAAGGCGATGACGAGCAGAATAACAGCGACAGTCTCGGCAACGAGCTTGTGCGGTTCTGGAAGTCCGAGGACGGCAGGGTACATTACTGCCGCTCCTGCGGGCGCGTGATGATCGAGCAGGATGTTGCGACGGAAATGACACTCTATCCCGTCGCGTACATGAGCTGGAAGCCGAGAAAGAACTGCTATCACGGCGTGATGGAGATCAAACCGCTCATCAACACGCAGATTGAGATCAACAAGCAGTGGACGGCGCTTGCGCTCATGCTGCGGAATAATGCGATGCCGAAATTGGTATACAACCGCAATAAGTTCCCCAAGGGCTGGGACCCGGATGCGACTTCTATCGGCGTGACCGGCGACGTGAAGGACGCGCTTACCGGCGTTGCAGGCTCGATGCCGATTCCGACCGAGGCCACAGGCATTACGTCCACCATGACGGACGCGCTCAAGAGTGTAGCCGGCGCGAACGATGCCGCACTCGGCAACGTGAAGAACCCGGAGAACAGCAGTGCGATCGTAGCGGTACAGACCGCGAACGCCGCGCCACTCGCGCTGACCAAGATCGCCTATTATCAATTTGTCGAGGACTACGAGCGGGTGTTGATCGACATGATGCACGCCTATTACGGGATGCGGCAGGTCAAGATCACGGACGAGGCGACAGACCCGGAAACCGGTGACACGCAGGAGCAGACCCGCGTGGAGATGTTCGACTTCTCCACGCTGCCGGTCGAGGCCCTCGACCTAAACATCCATATCGGCGAGGCAAGCTACTGGTCGAGGATTCTGCAGGTATCCACGCTTAATAATCTGCAGACGGCAGGCGTTATGCCCAATATGGTTGAGTTCCTTTCTCGTATGCCGGAAGGCTCGGTTAAGGATCAGGAGGGACTTGTGGAGGCTGCAAAGCGTGTGCAGCAGCAGGCCAGCATGCAGCAGGCATTACAGCAGGGAGGTTTAACGAATGGATAACACGAATGAGAGCAAGGCGGAGCGCTTTGTAAGGTTGGCAGAGCCGCGCGTTTCGCGTGCGTGCAAGGCGATCAGCCTGATCGGCCATCTGGCGGCAAGCTCGTATGAGTACACCGATAAGCAGGTTGAAAGCATGTTTGCGGCGCTTCAGGATGAGCTGAACACACAGAAGGCGAAGTTCACCAAGAAGGGAACGGACAGACCGTTCCGGTTTTGAGGGAGGTACGGCATGAAAAAGTTATTTATTTCTCAGCCGATGAAGGACAAGACCAACGATGAGATTGAACGCGCGCGTGAGCGTGCTATCCGCGAAGCGACTGAATATATCGGTGAGCCTGTCGAAATCATCGACTCCTTTTTTAAGGATGCACCGCACGACGCAAAGCCACTTTGGTTCCTGGCTGAGTCTATCCGGCTTATGGCAGATGCGGATCTCGTTTATTTCGCCAAGGGTTGGAAGGACGCACGCGGCTGCATGATCGAGCGCGAATGTGCTGTGCAGTACGGCGTTCCGATTCTCGAACCTGATTATTGATTTTTCTGTTCCGGCGTTCGGACGGGCGGGAGCTGACCTCACCCGCCCCATTGATTCCCCTTATTTCTTTCTGATGGCGGGCACCCTCGTTCGGGTCGAGGGCGTCCGTCCGAGCGCCGGAACACGATATTTTCCTGCACTGCGGCGGGCGTGGGATTCTCGCCATATTATCCCGCGTCCGGGTTACGCATTCCCCGTGCGTGCAAGGATACAAGCGGGTGCAGTACCAGCGGAACGGTGCTGCGTCCGCCGGAGTGCAGGAACGCACGATAAACACACGGCAATGAGACGCAAGTCTTTTGCATATAGGAGGATTGTCTAAATGGATTGGAAAACCAGCAATCATATGGACGGAAGTGAGATCCGTGACAGTATCGATTTACAGTATTTTGCCGAGGACGGCAATACATCCGACACCGGCGCGGACATGGACGGCTTTGACGAGAGCGAATTTCTCGCCGCCCTCGAAGGCAGTGACGCGGAAAACCAGCGCGGCACGAACGAGGGAAACGAGGAAAACGTGCAGGACGGTGCGGAAGACCAGCGCGCCGAAGAGCAGCCCGAGGAGCCGGAGAATCAGCCGCCAGAGGGCGGCGAAGTACCGCCTGAGACGGTGGAACAGCTGGTGCAGACCGTGCCGCTCGTCTACAACGGACAGCAGATTATGCTGCCTGCAGATGCAGTACAGGCGCTGACCGGTGCGCTCGGTGCGAACCCGGTCGAATTGCTCCAGAAGGGCATGAATTATGACCGCAAGGCCGAGCGGGAAATGCGCGTACTGGATCAGTACGCCGAGGCCGCTGGCATGAACCGGCAGCAGTATCTGGAACAGCTGGAGGGCGCACGCAATGAGCAGCTGCTTTCGGCAGAAATTGAGAAGTGTCGCGCAGAGTTTCCGGAAACCCCGGATGCGGCGCTTAAAGCAATCGCCGAGGGCCGCATGGCTTCCCAGCGTGCAGCCGCGGCACAGGCCGCCGAACAGCAGCGCGCACAGCTTACCGCCATGCAGCAGAGAATTGATCAGACCGTTGCACAGGCACGGCAGGAGGCCAATGAAAAGGCTTGGGACGAATACGAGGTACTCGCAGGCGTTCACAAACCGGAGGACATTCCACCGAGAGTGATGGAGCTTGTGCAGACTGAGGGCATGACCCCGACGGCTGCGCACTGGCGTTACCAGTCTGAGCTTGCACAGCAGCAGGTCCAGATCGAGAAGAAGAACAACATGAACAAACAGATGAGCCCCGGCTCCATGGGTGGAGCGGGCGAAGAAGCCGGATTTGACGCGGATTTTAAGCGTGCATTCGGCTATTGAGAAAGGAGTTATAATTTATGCCTACTGATTTCCATGATGGTCATAATCTTGCCAGCAAATTTGCGGGCAGCTTTGAAAAGCAGTGGAACGCGCAGTCTTACGTTAAGCCGCACACCAACGGCAACCTGAATTTTGACGGCGTGGACACCCTCGAAGTGTATGTACCGACCACTGTGCCGTACCATGAGTTTGACCGCGATGCGGCGGCAAACCGCTACGGTGACCCGAAGAACATCATCCCGAATTCCCACCGTTACCGTATGATGATGGACATGGCATATACCGGTGTCATCGAGCTTGGCTCCGCCAAGAGCCGCACGATCGGCACCGCAACCGGAGAGTGGATCAAGAATGAGAACGAGTCTGAAGTGATCCCGTATGAGGACCGCTATGCGCTCAAGAAGTTTGCAAACCTCGGCACGATCAAGGAGGCAGGCTCGCTGACAGGCGACACCGCGCTTGCAGCGCTCGAAAATGCACGCCGCGAGTTTGTAAACAAGCGCGTACCTAACAGCAACCGTGTTGTCTGGGCATCTCCTGAGTTTGTCGGTCTGATCGCCGAGAGCAAGCAGTTCACGGAAATTGAGAAGCTGACCGTGGATGCTGTACGCATGGGTGAGCTCGGTCAGTGCAAGACCTTCCGTATTATTGAGGTTCCCGAGGATATCATGCCGACAGGCGTGCATTTCCTCGCCGCACACCAGTCCGCGCTTGTACAGGCGGACAAGCTGAATGAACTCAAGATCCATAGCAATCCGCAGGGCTATTCTGGTCCGCTGATCGAGGCGCGCAACCTGTTTGACGCCTTTGTAATCGGCTCTCTGGCTAAGGGCGTATACTCCCTGGTCGAGACCGGTAAAAAGCAGGCGTGCTCTGTCAAGATCGCGTCGCACACTGCAACGATCACCGCAGCAGGCGCAAGCGAGATCAAGTATACGCTGGACGGCTCGGACCCGCGTTTCTCCGCAAAGGCGAAGTCCGTGGTAAACGGCTCGGTAACTACTACCGCAGGCCAGACCATCAAGGTTGTTGCTTTCGGTCCGGACGGCACCTTTACCTCGGATGTGGCTGAGGCTACCGACAACTAAAACCCATGAGGGCGGGCGGCTGCCCGCCCTCTTTTTGTTAGGAGGTGAGAGCGTGGCGACGACTATTAAACGCATTTATACGCTGGCACTGTCGAAAATTATTGAAGCACCCGGCACGGATGTCGATTACGACAGCTATTCGCCGCCGCTGCTGGACAGCCTGCTTGTGGAGGCGCTTCCGTATGAGAATGCCATCCGCGCACAGCGCGGTGACGAGGAGCTGACAAGCGCGCCGGAGATCACGACGATAGACAGCACGGCGCTCGACTGGGACGACCGGATCACGCGCGTTGCGCTGCCGTGGGGACTGGCTGCGGCACTGCTGTTCGACGATGAGAACCGTAAGGCGGAAAGCGTGATGTTCCGGAATGAGTTTGTTTCGGCGCTCGAGGACGCTGCGCCCGCTGTGCCGGATTACGGGGAGGAGTAAGCTATGCCGCGTAAGGTTACGGTGCCGGATTTCACGGAATCCGAGGAAGGCACCAAGCATTATAAGCGCTTCAAGGGTTTGGATTACTCAACCGACGAGACCCAGATCGATGACTCACGCTCGCCGCGTGCGGTAAACGTTATCGCAGACGAGGGCGGCTTTCCCGAGCGGCGCTATGGATGGCGCACGCTGCTGCGGTTTACAGATGCGGACGGCAAGCCTGTTCCTGTCGCCGGTATTTTTCCCTATGAGAACGACAATGACGAGGAAAACCTGACGCTCATCGTCCATGCGGGCAGCAAGCTGTATGCTGTAAAGCTCGATGCAGACTACAAGGAAGTAAAGGACAGCCGCAAGGAGCTGCTGGACAAGCTGAACAGCGGCGGCCGCAGCCAGGGCTTTTACATGCACGGCAAGCTGTTCATCCTGACCGGCGAGCACTACGTTGTTTATGACGGCAAAACCGCCGTACACGCGACAGACGATAACGCCTACTGTCCGCTGACCAGCTATCAGCGCAAGGCGACAGGCGGCGGCGAGACCTACGAAAACGTTAATATGCTGTGCAAGTGGCGCAAGAACCGCTTTATCGGAGACGGCACAAGCACGACCTATCAGCTGGACGTGACCGGCATTGACAAGGACTGCATGCCGACGGCGGCCTATCTAAACGGCAGTGCAATTACTGTGAAAAGCTACGATGCGGAGAAGGGCACGGTGACGTTTGAGACAGCTCCGAGCGCGCCGGAGAACGCCGGTATCTCCAATTTTGAAGTGAAGTTTGCCAAGACCACCGAGGACCGGAAGAAGGTGCTCGGCTGCACCATCTTTGCGATTTACGGCATGGACGGCAGCAGCAACCGTGTTTTTGTTTCCGGTAACAAGGAGCACGCGGCTATGGAATGGTTTTCCGGCCTGTCTGACCCGACCTATTTCCCCGACATTAACTATTCTGTCGTGGGTTCGAGTGATTTTCCGATCATGTGCTATCTGAAAGCACAAGGTGAATTACTGCTCATCAAGAAGGACAACCGGCAGGAGGGCACGATCTGGCACCACTCGGGTGCAATGCTGAACGATGTGGCAACCTTTCCGCTGAAAGAGGGCGTGCCGGGTTACGGCGCGATTGCCAAGTATTCCTCGGCAAACCTCAATGACGATCCGCTGTATCTTTCGCCGCGCGGTGTATATGCGCCGACTACGACGTATTACAACAACATGCAGGTGCGGCAGTTATTCTGCCGGTCGAGGCGTGTCAACCCCAAGCTGTGCAAGGAGCGCAGACTCGCGGACGCTGTAGCCGCCTGCTGGCGCGGCTGGTATGTGCTTGTGATAGACGGCTGCGCGTATGTGGCAGACGGCAATCAGGACAAGGCAGACAACGGGTATGAATGGTACTACTGGACGAACGTGCCCGCAAAGGTGCTCTGTTCACACGAACAGGCGCTGTATTTCGGCACTGAGGACGGCAGAGTTTGCCGGTTTAATGACGATCTTGTAGACGAGAACAATGATATTATGATGAACGCGTTCTCGGACGACGGCGCGGCCATTCACACCGAGTGGGCTACCAAGCTCGACACGATGAACACGCCGATGATACTGAAAACTATGCCCAAGCGCGGCAGCGGCGTACACCTCAAGGCGTACACGCGCAGTGCGGTTGAGATTTGGGTGCGGCTTGAGACTGACCACGGCACGCTGATGAAGCGCGTGACGGCAGACCGGCTGAATTTTCACTACATCGGATTTGAACGCTTTCCGTTCGGAACGGTAGTAAACTCCATTATTCCGTTCCTGTTCAAGCGCAAGGGCTGGAAGGCGATTCAGGTCATTCTGCAGTCCGACACGGTGGACGAGGGCTTCGGCGTGCACGAGGTTGTCATTCGGTACTTTATCGCAAAGTACGCAAAGAGACAGTGAGGTGAGGACATGACGTTTGATGAAAGCAAAATTTCAGCCGAAAAGGCGGCAGAGACCGGCGTGCAGAGCCAGCCGGACGCGCTGACCGGCTCGGCCGAGGAAAACAAGAAGGTTTTTGATCTGCTGCCGCTGCTTATTATCGAGAGGCTTAACAAGCTGATCGAGGCATTGCAGGCCGCAAACAGCGCCGGACAGATCGGCGCCGCGGCGTTCCCCAACGTGGCCGGCTGCTCGGTTCAGGAGCAGCTGCAGATCATTCAGAAGAACCTCGAGGACTACCGGGACGCGGTAAAGGTGAACGGCGCGGAAAACGTCGGCATGACACCGTTTGACGGCGTGAACGCAAACACCGTGCAGGCGGCGCTCGAGCAGCTGCAGGCAAACCTTGTGCAGTATATCAATACTGTTAAATCCGCAGAGGGCGCGGGCAGGGTCGGCATTACGCCGTTCAAGGGCGTGACGAGCGGGACCGTGCAGGCTGCACTTGAGGAAATCCGCAGACAGATCGACGATGTAACGGCGGGCGTTATCCCGGACTACGGCGTCACCACTATCAAGCTGGCGCTGCAGGCCGTGACGGCGGACAGGCTGGCGCAGGATGTGCTTGATATGATCGAGGCCGCAGAGCCGGCACGCAGCACCAACGAGCTGGACGATTACACAATGGAGACCGGCCGCTTTGTCAACGCCGGTGCGGGATGGAACACCTTCCGGTTCCGGCATGCGTTTGAGGGCGTGCCGGTCCTGACGGTGACGCCGAAGGAATTCAGCGGTTTTTGCGAGATTAAGAACGTGACTGCGGAAGGATTCCTCTATTGCCTGCGTCAGCCGAGTTTGCAGGGCGGCAGTGCGACGAAGGGCACGGTGACAACGGCTACCGGCTATATCGGCTCGGACACCGGCTCGTCACCCAGTCACAGTCAGATCACCTATGTTTCCGGTGTGACGCTGCCGCAGGTCGTTCTGCCGACGCTCGGCACGATTACAACGGCAGAGAAGATCGAAATGGATTATATCGCTATTGAGTTTGGAGGTGACGAGTAATGCTCAAGAAGATTCAGCAGGATTTCAGCTATTACTCGCATGAGTTTAAGGATAACTACCGAAAAGGCGTACACCGTCTGCGCACCATCCTTGCCAGCAGGGCACAGGCACAGGCGTTTGTAAGCAATGCGGGCGGCACTGCGGTGGTGCTCGGCTATGAGCCGAGCGCGCCGGATAAAAACGCACAGGAACTGTATGCGCTGCTTGCGGCTTCGCCGTATATCGACGATGCGGTGCAGACGTTTTTGGGGAGCATTTACGAGGCGGGCGCGGAAAGCCAGGATGCGATGTATTCGGATAGTGCCCGCTGTCTGGAAATCCTGCACGATCCAGTAATGGCCCGTGCCGCAGGCGCAGGCGCGGTAAGCGCCGGAAAATGGATCGCAACTCTGGCGGGACAGAGTTGCAATTTGTACAGGGATATGAACGCGGTTGCCGCCAGCGATATCGCTATGACGGCAGTGGCTGCAAGTGAGACTGCAATGGCGGCTGTCGTCAGCAACGCGACGGCGCTTAACGCTGTTGTAACTTCTCATGTTGCACTCAATGCTGTTGCCGCAAGCGAGACTGCGATGGCGGCTGTCATCGGCAACGCAACGGCGCTCAATGTTGTTGCAACCTCTCAGGCTGCGATGAACGCGGTAGCTGCAAGCGAAACTGCTATGACGGCGCTCATTGCAAACACCGCAGCGTTCAATACGGTGGTGACTTCTCATGTAGCGATGAACGCGGTAGCTTCGTCCTATGTGGCTGTGGCCGCAGTCTACGAGAGCGCGGTTGCGGTTGAAGCTGTCAAGGCAAATGAAACAGCCTGGGCTACCCTTACGGGAGCGTCCAGCGCAGTTATGGGCAAGGCCGCGGCGAAGCTGGCCGGTTTGAATCCGGCGGACTATGCCGACATGACGGCGATTGCGTCGTCCTCGACCGCTATGGCGGCGATTGCAGCGTCCCAGACCGCTATGGCGGCGATTGCAGCGTCCCAGACCGCTATGGCGGCGATTGCATCGTCTTCGACCGCTATGGCGGCTGTGGCTGCGTCCTATGTTGCCGTGGCTGCTGTCTACGGGAGCGCGGTTGCAGTTGATGCCGTCAAGGCCAATGAAACAGCCTGGGCGACCCTCGCGGGAGCGACCAGCGCAGTCATGGGCAAGGCCGTGGCAGTCCTTTCTGGCCTCAACCCGGACAGCTATGCCGACATGACGGCCGTAGCGTCGTCCTCGACCGCTATGGCGGCTATTGCATCGTCCCAGACCGCTATGGCGGCGGTGGCAGCGTCCCAGACCGCTATGGCGGCGATCATCGCAAACAGTACAGCGCTCAATGCTGTGGTATCGTCGTCGGCTGCCATGTCCGCAGTAGCGGCATCTCAGACCGCTATGGCGGCTATTGCAGCGTCGAGTACAGCTTTGAGTGCTATTGCTGCCAGCACAACGGCTTTAGATGCACTTTATGCGAAGAAAAAACGCATGAGTGGTGCCAGCGCAAGCCTGTCCGGCAAGTTTATTATTCTTCAGATTAGCAACGATAACGCTTTCGATACGTCTCAGTACGGATATGCCACCCTGTCCGATGGCAGCAAGCCGAATTGGGGTAGCTATAAGGATAAATATGCTTACTTTAAGCAGTACAAAAAGATTGCTACCTACATGAAGAATGATACTGATAGCAATGATTGGATCGACTATTTTCAGTGCTGAGCAAGGACGTATTAACATTCTAAGGCGTACCACTTGACCGTTTGCAGGTGTTTTTACCCACTGTTTTCGGCAAGCGGTACGACTGAATGCTTAAAATGTGCATAAAATACCGGTTCAAACTGAGCTGTAGCGGCTTGTTCGTGCGCATTAGAATGTTAATGCGTAGCTGAGAGCTGCTATTTTAACAGGGGATATAGGTCACGCTGGAGGTAGAAGACCACCAGTAAATTGCCAAGGAAGATGTGAAAAATTTCCCCACATTTGTAGTGCCTGCGGGCTGGCTGGTTTGCGCCCCATCCAACTTGTACCAAGTAGATCCAGCCTCTCCACCGCTGTTTGCGTTGTAGCAACTGATTAGATATCCCATGCCATTGCGGATGGTACGGTTCTCCCAACCGTTTCCGTTGCCCTTTGTCACGGTTTTTTTCAAAGGGCTGGAGGCAAGGGCGTTCTTTGCTGTTGCAGAGTTCGTGATAGCTGTGCGGGCCGTGTTAGACGAAGCCACGGCCGTCATAGCGGTCTGGGATGCAGCTACCGCTGCCATGTTGGCATAGTCTGCCGGCTTCAGACCGGCAGTGCCGACAGCATACTTTGCAGTTGCCATGTCGGATGCTGCGATTGCGTCCTTCGCTACCTGCGACTTCTCGATAGCCGCCCTAGCGGTCTGGGACGATGCAACGGCCGCCATAGCGGTCTGGGACGATGCAATAGCCGTCATAGCGGTCTAATGCGTCACAAAATGCCCAATTTTTGAGGCTTGGTGTATAATGACTATACATCAAAAATCGAAAGGGGCACGAGCCTTTGAACGCAAAAACAGAGCTTGCACAGCGGATTTGCGCAACATTTCCGGGCGATACTCCAATCACCGCCGAGGCGGTGACGGCAATCCTCAAGGACTACATTATCATCAAAGACAGCGACGAGCAGCGCAGCGATTTGAACCGGAGAATCAAGTATTATCTCGGTGCAAAACGCATTGACGGGCTGTCGGAAAGGACCTTGAAGAACTACAAGTACAACCTCGAAATGTTTGCAGAGCGCATGAACAAGAGCGCGGCGAAGATCACCACGGACGATATTCGCGGTTATATCGGGTACCTTGCGGAGAACCGGCATCTTGCCGAAACCAGTCTGCAAACGCATATCAACACACTGCGGGCGTTTTTCGGGTGGCTGCATATCGAAGAGAAAATCAAGAAGAATCCCATGTCAAAGATAAAGTCCTTAAAATTGGACAAGAAGGGTGCCCGCCAGGCGCTGACGGTGGAAGAACTGGAACGCCTGCGCGATGCCTGTCAGGGCTACCGCGAAAAGGCGCTGGTTGAATTTCTCGTGTCGAGTGGCTGCCGATTGAGTGAGGTCGCACAGCTTAACGTGTCCGATCTTGACCTCATCGGCCGCACGGTGCGCGTCACCGGCAAGGGCGATAAGGACCGTGTGGTGTACTTCTCGGTTCGTGCGCGGCTGATGGTGCAGGAGTACATGGTCCAGCGCAAGGGCGGCGACGGCCTGTTTGTGTCCAGCAAATCGCCCTACGAGCCGCTCAAACCTCGGGCGATACAGCGTATTATCCGCGCGATCAGCGAGAGGGCAGGACTGGAAAAGCACGTTCACCCGCACCTGCTCCGCCATACCTTTGCGACGCACGCGCTCAACGGCGGCATGGACGTCACTGTTATTCAGAAATTGCTGGGGCATGAGGACGTATCGACGACGCAGATCTATGCGGAGATGTCGGACGAAACAATAAAGCATCAGTACAATAAATATGTCGCGGCGAACTAAGCCGCGGAAAGGAGCACACATGAAAATCAACGGAATCAAGGCACTGGACTACCAGTGCCAGGGCGACAGTCTGACGCTCGTGCTGTCCGAAACCGACTTTGAAACGGTGTCCGGTCTGAACACCGCGCTCATCGAGGTCCGCACGGATGACGGCGATTTGGTTGCGGCGCACGGCGGCTATGCGCTGCGTGCCATCACCTACGACAAGGACAAGCAGACC
>OOBP01000389.1_pt1 | contig 37025 bp, 36 predicted proteins | sample 1671681 | NCBI WGS metagenome assembly OOBP01 (sample SAMN06348181, study PRJEB24527) | human gut metagenome
GAGGACCGGGCGGCTGGCCGCCGGTCCGATTGCGGCGTCCCCCGGCGATTCTTTCGTGCCTTTCTGATCGCTCAGAAAGGCACACCCACGCAAATGGAGAGTTCCGCCGCCCCGGCGACGGGTTCCTTTGCCCGCGGCGGCAAAGGAACCAAAACGCCGTTTTTTCCGGCCCCTTTGGCAGGAAAACTTTTCCGGCGGGCAAAATTTGAGTGGCTCTCCCCTCCCTTTCCGGGCCACTGGGCCCTGGCTGGGCAGAGGTTAGGGCTTTCTTGTCTCCTTCGGCCCGCCTGGCTTTTACCATGCTGTTTGGTCTGGTAATGGACAACGGGCCGATGAGACATCGGCCCCTACCCCAAACATGGTAGATTTTTGTAGGGGGCGGTGTCCTCACCGCCCCGCCGGATTTGCACCCACCCCGAAAAACAAACAAACCAGGAGCGCCATCCTGAGATGGCGCTCCTGGTTCCGGAACAGATTTCACAATGGGCAAAGGAAATGTGGAAAGTTTTTGCGTTCTCGGCTTGTCCTCTTCCCAATCCCCGGAAAGACCGGGCACTTTCTTCTTGGACCCCGCTCCTAAACTTGTCGAGGCGAAACGAAGTTTCGCAAAAAGTTCTTTGCTAAGCTTTCTTTCAAGAAAGCGTGCCTACTTTTTCACGAAAAAGTAGGGCTTTTAAGAAAGCGCGGGAAGAACGGTCAGGGGGTCGATGGGCCCGCCGTCCTCGGCGGTCATCTCCAGGTGCAGGTGGGAGGGCATGGCGCTCTCGGCCATGGCTCCCCCGCCCACCACGCCGATGACGGCGCCGGTGTCCACCTGGTCGCCCACGGCCACCTGGATATCCCCCAGGTTGGCGCACAGGCTGCTGTGGCCGTCGGGGTGGCTGATGACCACGGTGCTGCCCATCATGGGATCGTCATACACCTGGGTCACCTCGCCCTTCCCGGTGGCCAGGACCTTCAGTCCCTCCTCGGCGGCGATGTCCACCCCCGAGTGGGTGCGCCAGTCCCCCATGGTCTGGTCATAGGCCAGGGTCTCCACGGAGAAGCCCCGCAGCACCTCACCCTTCACCGGCCAGGTGTAGACCACCGTTTCGTCCCCAGTGGTTTCCGGGGCGGCGGTCTCCTCCTCCACCGGCTCCTTCACCGGCTGGGGATCCTCCTTCTGGGTCTGCTGCTCCTGAGGTTTCTCCCCCTGGGACTGCTCCACAGGATCCGGCAGGGTCACCTTGGGGGTGCCCGTCACCGACTGCGCCGGGTCTTGGCTGCCCCCGGCAAAGCGTACCATATAATAGCCCGAAATTCCGATTGCGGCGAGGCAAAGGAACAGGACTATGTAAAAGCCCTTTCCCAGCACAAAGTCGCCCAATTTCGTCCATGGGTTTCGATTCATGAAACCACCTCCGCAGCCTATTGTGGCCCCCTTTTTCCGTTCTTATACCTGTCTGTCCTGATTTTTCATGGCAGCATTTGCTCCCCCGCCGGCCTGGACGTTTTCCATTTCCCTGTGGTATACTCTCTTACACGAGAATTGTCACATTTTTGGAGAGGAGCCCTTTCATGTATCAAGCCACCACCCTGCCCAACGGCGTGCGCCTGCTCACCGAGCACATCCCCGGCGTGCGCTCCGCCGCTCTGGGCTTTTTCGTGGGCGCCGGGTCCCGGCACGAGACGGCCCTGGAAAATGGCGCGGCCCACTTTATTGAACATATGTCCTTTAAAGGCACCCACAGCCGCTCCGCCGGGGACCTGGCCCGGGAGATGGACGCCATCGGCGGCCAGGTGAACGCCTACACCACCAAGGAGTCCACCTGCTTCTACGCCCGCTGCCTGGACAACCACCTGGACCGGGCGGCCGACCTGCTGTGCGACATGCTCTTTGCCTCCCGCTTTGACCAGGGGGACGTGGAGCTGGAACGCGGGGTCATCCTGGAGGAGATCGGCATGTATGAGGACACCCCCGAGGACCTGTGCGCCGAGCGCCTGGCCGCGGCGGTGTACAAGGGCTCTCCCCTGGCCCGGCCCATCCTGGGCCGCCAGTCCACCCTGGAATCCATGACCGGCGAGAGCCTGCTGGACTGGCAGCGGCGGCACTACACCGGCTCGGCCATGGTGGTCTCCCTGGCGGGCAGCTTTACCCAGCAGCAGGCCGACGCCTTGGCCCAGCGACTCTCCCAGATCCCCGCCGGAGACGCCCCCAAGGCCAAGCCCGGCAAGTACCAGCCCGCCGTCACCGCCCGGAAAAAGGCCATTGAGCAAAACCACCTGCTGCTGGCCTTCCCTGCCCTGCCCTACACCCATCCCGACCGCTACGCCCTGCTGCTGCTCAACTCCATTCTGGGCGGCGGCTGCTCCTCCCGGCTGTTCCAGCAGCTGCGGGAGCAGCGGGGCCTGTGCTACACGGTCTACTCCTATCTCTCCGACTACGCCGACGCCGGGCTGCTGGGCATTTACACCGCCCTGAACCGGGACCAGCAGGACGCCGCCCTGGAGACCATGATCTCCATTGTCCGGGACCTGACCCAGGAGGGCCCCTCCCAGGAGGAGCTGGACCGGGCCCGGGACCAGGCCAAGGCCAACATCCTCATGGGACTGGAGTCCGTCCAGGCCCGCATGAGCCACCTGGGCACCTCCACCCTGCTCTATGGCCGGGTGCGGGAGCCGGAGGAGATTCTGGAGAGCTACGACCGGGTGACCCGGGAGGACCTGCGGAATTTGGCCCGGAGCATCTTCGACTTCCCCCAGGCCTCCCTCTCCGCCGTGGGCCGCGTCCCCTCCGCCGCTTTCTTGAAAGAAAGCTTAGCAAAGAACTTTGCGGGAAGCTCCGCTTCCCTCTGACCAATTCCGGGGCGGGTACAGAATCAGAAAGCAGACGACCTTTCCGGGGATTGGCAAGTTTCGCCTCCCTCGGTTATCGGGACTCGTTTCGTTTTAACGGGCGGATACTATCCGCCCCTACGAAAAGGGACGTCATCCGGGAGTAGGGGCCGATGTCTCATCGGCCCGCCGTCCACCAGCTGGCCAAACAGTATGGCACAGGCCAGGCGGACCCAAGGAGCTGAGAAAGCCTTGTCCTCTTTCTCGCCAGGGCCCAGTGGCCCGGAAGGAAAGGCGGAAACCACTCAAATTTTGCCCGCCGCTTGAGACTGCAAGCCAAAGGGGCCGCAAACAACGGCGTTTTGGTTCCTTTGCCGCCGCGGGCAAAGGAACCCGCTGCCGGAGCGGCGGAACTCTCCCTTTTGTGTTCTTTCCAGCGATGGAAAGAACCAAAGATCGCCGGGGGACCGCTCCGAGGTGCGCCAGCGCACCAGTCACGGTCCGCCCGGACCCCGTTACGGGGGACGCTTCCCGGGTAGTTGTTCCTCGCATCCGGCGCGGGTGCCACAGTCGATTGCCCCCGCTTCCCCGCCGCTGCCGCTGACCAGGCAATCCAGGAAAGCCAGGCAAGCTGGACAGAGAAAGCGCGCCTGGTGCATACAGCCGTAGGAAACGTTCATTGTCTGGACAGGGCGGCGGAATTCTCCCCAAAAAAGCGCAAAAAAGAGAGCCATCTCACGATGGCTCTCTTTTTCTTTACTGGATCTCCAGGGAGTAGGCGTCCAAAATGGAGGAGCTGTCTCCCTCGCCGGGAATGGCGTGGTCAATGGTCACCCGGTCGCCCACGTTGAGGGCCACCACCTCCCGGTTCTGGGCGGCGGAGATGGCATAGAAGATGTCCTCGCCCTCCAGGCGGAGGAAGTAGTAGGTGTTGCCGTCCAGCACCGCCGTGCGGATCTCGGCCACAGCCCCCTGGGCCTGGGTCTTGGGCAGCTCCTCGGTCTGGGTGATGCCCTTCTCGGCCAGCAGGCGGATATAGTTCTGCTCACACTGGGCCACGGAGGGAGCCACCGCCACCACCTGATACTGGGCCACGTTGACCATGGCGTAGCTCTTCACCAGGTTGTTGGCGTCCTTCAGGGGGATAAAATAGGTGGGCTCTCCGGCGATGTTCAGCAGCAGGGGGAAGGTTGCAGTATAGCCCAGGTCCTGGACCTCGCCCTGGGCCGACCCCTTGGCGGCGTTCTCGGTAGCGCCGGGGGCGGTATAGAACTTGGTCTCCTTGGTGCGCTGGTTGCTCAGCAGGAAGCCCAGGTTGGACTGGTCGGCGTTGGCCGAGGTGACGCCGGTGTACACATACACGTCGTCGTTGAGGGCGATATAGTTATAGCCCTCGGTGGTCATGGTCACGTCCCGCTGGCCCAGCACGGAGTTGATGAAGCCGTGGACCAGGGTGCCATGGTAGTTATACTGCTCCATGATGAGCTGGGGGGTGTACACGTTGTCCACCCAGGTGGGCACGTCGGCCACGTCGTAGTAGGTGCTCTCGCCGGTGATGGCGTTACAGAGCACCGCGCCCTTGATGTCCGCGCCGCCAAACAGGCCGATGGTCTTGACCACCCGGGGGGCCACCCACCAGGGCTGGCCGTCCTCGTCGATCTCAAAGCGGGGGGTGGAGAAGATATAGGTGGGGTACTGGAAGCGCAGGTGGCGCATGATGTTGCGGTTCAACGGCTCGGAGAAGGAGTACTTCATGCCCTCCTGGAGCCGCACCACGTTGGCCTCCTGGGTCACCATGTCCACCACCACGTAGGCGGGCAGGCCCTCGCTCCGGTTGGTGAACCACTTGATAAGGTCGGCGTAGGCGATGGGCGCTACCCGCACAGGGCGGCCCTGATAGTTGATCTGGGTGGAGTCGTTGGAATACTCAAACTGGCTGACCATGTCGCTGAGGGTACCCATCTGACGGTCCCCCAGGTACTCGGCGCTGGCCCGGTCCAGGGTGGGGATCTTGTCAAAGGAGATCTGGCTGATATCCTCAGAGAAGGTGCCGTCTTCCACCGTCAGCAGCTCCCGGTAGGACCCGGCCCGGAAGATGGGCAGGGAGAGGAGCTGGCCCACCAGGGCCACCGCTACCACTACCAGCATGAACACGCCCACAGGCAGGCACTGCTGCTTGATGAACCGGAAGTAGTCTCCCACCCGGGGTTTGCCGTACTGGCCGCCCCGGAAGCCCGAGGTCACCAGGGCGGAAGCCATATACACCACGCACAGCAGGAAGAGGAAGCTGTAAAAGTCCGCCGACTGGGGGTTGATGGCGGGGATGGTGAAGTAGAAATACACCAGTCCCACCACCAGGGTCACCAGCAGGTTCACCAGGATGCTCTTCCCTTTCCCCATGGGTTTGCGGGACTTCTGTTTACCGGATTCTTGATTCATATTGTTCTCCTTTTGGCCAAAGGCCCATGTAAATGATGCAAGTATACTCGCAGCGCAGGGAAAATGCAACAGAAATTTGGGTCTGCCACATTAAAGTTTGTTAAAAAAGCCACAGGCCGTATGTCCGGGGCGGCGGGAGGGCATACTGGGGGATAAGCCATTCCAGAACAAGGAGGAACTACCATGGAAGTACGGGAACTTATGAATCCCAGCGTGGTCACCATCGAGCCGGGGGCCTCCGCCGCCCTGGCCGCCCGGCTGCTCAGCCGCCACAATGTGGGGGCCCTGCCGGTGTGCGGGGCCGACGGCCGCCTGCGGGGCATGGTCACCGACCGGGACATCATCCTGCGGTGCATCGCCGCCGAGGAGGACCCGGCCCAGACCCCGGTGCGGGACATTATGACCCGGGGCTGCGCCTGGGTGGAGCCCCGCTCCGACTGCCGCCAGGCCACCCAGCTCATGGCCCAGCGCCAGGTGCGCCGCCTGCCCGTGGTGGAGGGGGGCAAGGTGGTGGGCATCGTGTCCCTGGCCGACCTGGCCCGCAGTCAGCGCTTTGACATGGAGGCCGCCCAGGCCCTGGGGGAGATTTCGGAAAATATCGTGCGGCGGTGAGTTATTCCACCTCCACCACGGTGAGCCGGTCCCCGTCCACGGTGAAGCGCACCTGAAGGCCGCCGAAGGCCATGCCGTACACCCGCTGGGGGTCGTGGTGGTAGGTGGGCCGGGGGTCCTGGGCCAGCACGCCGGAGAGAGCCTCCCGCAGTTCCTGGGGCACCCGCTCCAGCAGCTGGGGCGGAAAGTCCACGGTGAGGGTGGCCTCCTTGGGGGCGCTGGCAAAGCCCCCTACCGCCTGGGGCTTGCAGTCGGCGTAGGGCAGGTAGGGCTTGATATCATAGATGGGGGTGCCGTCCATAAGGTCGGCCCCCGCCACCCACAGCACCGGCCCCTCGGACGTGCTGAGCTCCACCTTCTCCAGCTTCACGCAGGACAGGCCCATGGGGTTGGGCCGGAAGGGGGACCGGGTGGCAAAGACCCCCATGCGCTCGTTGCCCCCCAGGCGGGGCGGCCGCACTGTGGGAGACCAGCCCGCCCCCATGGACCGGGAGAACTGCCAGATGAGCCAGATGTGGGAGAACCCCTCCAGCCCCCGCAGGGCCTGGGGGTCCCGGTACTCGGGCTCAAAGACCACCCGGGCCTTCAGCTCCTCCACCAGGCCGCTCTGCCGGGGAATGCCGAATTTTTCCGGGAACTGGCTGCGGATGCGGGCGATAATGTGTACGGGTACGGTCTCACTCATGGGGGACGGCTCCTTTCGGAATGTTCTTTCCCCTATCATATCCAAAAGGGGCCGCCCCCGCAAGAGCGGAAAAAAGGACCGGCGGACGATGTCCGCCGGTCCTTTGGCTTTTTACACGTTGGAAGCCCGGTTCTGGGCAAATTCCTCCTGGATGGCGGCCAGCACGCCGTCGTCCTGGATCATGTCCCAGCCCGCGCCGGCCAGCACCTTGGCCGCCACCATGACAGCCTGGTGGGCCTCCTGGCTCTTGCCGGCATCCAAAAACTCCTGGGAGTGGGAGGAGGTGCCCTGGGGCACCATGGCCACCCGGATGCAGCTGCCGGGCAGCTCATACATCACGTTGCTGAAATCGCTGGAGCCCGTCTTTTCCCGGGGGGGCGCCATGCGGGGGGCGTCCACCTGGCGGGCGTTGTCCATGAGCAGCTCGTTGAGCCGCAGCACGGGGATCTTGTTGGCCAGCCGGTCCCCCTCCTTCATGTCGTAGGTCACGTCGGCAATGAGGGCGGCCCCTTCAATGATCTTGTGGAAGCGCTCCACCACCTCGTCCAGGGCTTTACGGGAATAGGACCGCAGGGAGAACTTGCCCACCGCCGTGTCGGGCACCACGTTGGCCGGACCGGGCAGCTGGGTGACGGTGTAGTGCATGCGGGTGTCCTCGGGCACGTGCTCCCGCAAAAACTCAATGCCCTGGAAGGCGATGAGCAGGGCGTCAAAGGCGCTGCGGCCCGCCTCGGGCTTCAGGGCTGCGTGGGCCTTCTTGCCGTGGAAGGTGACGGTGAAGCTGGACATGGCCATGGACTTCACGTCCACCGTGGTGGTGGGAGAGCCGTGCATCATCAGGGCCACGTCGATGTCCTGGAAGCAGCCCGCCTCCAGCATGCGCAGCTTGCCGTGGGCGGTCTCCTCGGCGGGGGTGCCGTAGACCACCACGGTGAAGGGCCGCTCCCCGGCGCACTCCTTCAGGGCCCGGGCGGCGCCCAGGATGGCGGGACCCTGCATGTGGTGGCCGCAGGCGTGGCCCAGGCCCTCCAGGGCGTCGTACTCACACAGAAGGCCGATGCGGGGGCCCCCCTGGCCGTTTTCAAACACGGCCCGGAAGGCGGTCTCCACGCCCCCCACTCCCAGCTCCACCTGGTAGCCGCACTGGGCCAGGTAGTCGGTGATGAGCTTCTGGGCGTGGAACTCCTGAAATCCCAGCTCGGGATGGTCAAAAATATCGTCCGCCATGGCGCACAGGGCCTGGCGCTGGGCCTCAACGGCCTGGAACACGCGCTCCTTCACGGGATACACTCCTTTGTTAAGATCGTCCACCCCTTCCCGGCTGGGAAGGGGTGGCGGAGAGAGAGAAATTAAGCCAGATGGATGGCCTGGGCGATGCTCACCAGGATGCAGCCGGTGACCACCCAGATGAGGAACAGCTTCCACATGAACTTCATCCACTTGTCGTAGGGCACGTTGGCCGCACCGATGAGGCCCATGAGGGCGGTGGAGGTGGGAAGGACATAGTTACAGAAGCCGTCGCCGAAGTTGAAGGCCAGAATGGCGGTCTGACGGGTCATACCCACCAGGTCGGCCACGGGCAGGAACAGGGGCATAACCACCGCGGCCTGGCCGGAGCCGGAGGTGATGAAGATGTTGATGACGATGTTCAGGATGAACATGACGGGGGCCTGCAGGAAGCTGGGCACCACGTTCAGCACCCCGGCCAGGGCATAGACGATGGTGTCGATGATGCCGCCGGCGGTGAGGATCAGGGCGATGGCACGGGCCAGGCCGATGATGAGGGCAGCGCCCAGCATGGTCTTGCAGCCGGCCACCAGGCCCTTGGCGATGGCGGAGGGGCTCTTGCCGTCCAGCAGACCCACGATGACAGCCAGCCACAGGAACATGGCAGCGAAGTTGGGCATATCCCAATCCATCTTCAGGCCGCCGTAGACGATGATGGCCAGAGTGCCCACCAGGGCGGCCAGAATGGCCCAGCGCCGCCAGGTCATGGCGCCGAAGGCGTCCAGGTCGGCGGCCGCCTTCATCTCATTCTGCTGGTCCAGCTCGTACATGGGGCTGAGCTGGGGGTTCTTCTGGATCTTCATGGCGTAGCGGATGAGATAGGCGTTGGTGATGACGTAGAAGACCAGCAGGCACAGGAAGCGGAAGCCGATGCCGGAGAAGGGGGCCAGGCCCGCGATGTCCTGGGCCAGCAGGGTGGTGCTGGTCTGGAGGGTGCCGGTGGAGAAGCCCACGGCGCCGCCCATGAGGATGATGCCCACGCCCACGATGGAGTCAAGGCCCAGGGCGTAGGAGAGCATCAGGGTGATGGGAACGAAGGGGATAAACAGGTTCACGCCCTGGCTGGTGGCGATGAGGGTGAACACCAGGGTGAGCATGGGGATGAAGATGTACAGCCGGTTGGAGAACTTCCGGGCCACCTTGGCCACCGAGGCCTGCAGGGCGCCGCTCTCCGTGACCAGATGGAAGGCGCCGCCGGCAAAGAGGATGACCAGGATGAGGTCAATGGAGTTGATAAAGCCGGTGACCACGTGGTCCATAATGGTCAGGGGGTTCACAGGGCTGCTCTCCACGTAGTGGAAGCTGGCCGGGTCGATGAGCTGCTTGCCGGTGACGGCGTCCTCCACACGGTCATAGGAGCCGGCGGGGATGATCCAGGTCAGCAGCACGGCCACCAGGATAATGGTAAAAATAATCACCAGAGTGTGGGGCATTTTGAAGGCCTTCTTGGCCTTTCCTTCACTGGGGGTCTTAGCCATTTCGTGATTCCTCCTCTAAAGCGGTTTGTCCCCCGGCCATTGCACACACCCAGCCGGGGACAAGCCGGCCGCCCGCTCCGGATCAGGCCTTGCCGGTCTTTCTGCCCTTTAGTATAATGGAGAGGAAGCCGGAATGTAAAATTCCCCCGTCCTTGGCGGGGTATAAGTTTTTCTTATGGAGGGCGGCCCATGAATCTGAAGGAACAGCTCTATATCGTCACCCTGGCCGACTGCGGCAGCGTGACCCAGGCCGCCCGGCAGCTGGGGGTCACCCAGCCCGCCCTGTCCTCCTACCTGGCGGGAGTGGAGTCCGCCCTGGGCTTTCCCCTGTTTCAGCGGGGCCGGCGGCGGCTGGTGCCCACCTATCTGGGGGAAGTTTATCTGGAAAAGGCCCGGCAGATCCTGGCCCTGGGCCGGGCTTTTGACGAGCAGGTGGGCCGGGTGGTCAGCGGCTACCAGGGCCGCCTGCGGGTGGGCATCCCCATCCGCCGCTCCCCCCAGCTCATCCCCTCGGCCATGAAGGTGTTCCGGGGCTACTACCCCAACGTGGAGATCACCTTACAGGAGCTGAACCAGAACGGCCTGGTGGAGCTGCTGCGCCAGGACAAGCTGGACCTGCTGCTGTGCAACCTGGCCGAGCCCTACCCCCAGCTGTCCCACATCCACCTGCACAGCGACCCCCTGGTCTTTCTGGTCCACGCGGGCCATCCCCTGTGCCCCCGGGCCCAGTACCGCCAGGGCTTTGCCCGCCCCTGGGTGGACCTGTCCCTGTTTCAGGAGGAGACCTTCCTGCTCCAGCATCCAGGCCAGAGCCTGCGCCACTTCACCGACCAGGTGCTGGAGGAGACGGGCACCATTCCCGGCCGCACCCTGCTCATCCGCAACATCGAGACCGCCGCCCAGATGGCGGCCAACGGCCTGGGGGTGTCCTTCTCCCTGGCAAGCTACCTGCGCCACATGCGCTTTGTCACCCCGCCCCAGGTCTTTTCCGTGGGCAAGGCCCAGCAGGCGGCCAATTTCTCCGCCCTCTACCGCCCCGACGTCACCCTCCCCGACTACACCATGCGCTTCATCCAAATTGTGAAGGAGCTGATGTCCATGGAATCCACCGGGGACTTTGAACAAAAATAAGGACAAAATTTTGTGAAAATAAACGGTTCTTCTCCCCTGCCTCCTTCCCCCGAACCGAAAAAAGAGCGCTTCCGTCAAAAACGGAAGCGCTCTTTTGATGTCAGCCAATGGCAATGGTGGAACTTCTGGGCAGCTCCTTCTTCTCCTGCTTGGGCAGGGTCAGCTTCAGGATGCCGTCCTCATACTTGGCGGCCACATCCTCCGCCTTCACATCGCCCACGTAGAAGCTGCGGCTGCAGGACCCGGCATACCGCTCCTGGCGGATATACTTGCCTTCCTTGTCCTTCTCGTCCTTGTCCAGACCCTTGGCCGCGCTGATGGTCAGGTATCCGTCCTTCAGCTCCACGCTGAGCTCGTCCTTCTTGAAGCCGGGCAGGTCCACGTCCACCTCGTAGGTGTTCTCCATCTCCCGCACGTCGGTCTTCATCAGGTTCTTGGCATGCTTGCCATACAGGGGATCACGGCCGTTCCACGCGGGGAACATTCCGAAGTCATCATCAAAGAAATCATCAAACAGGTTTTCACCAAAAATGCTGGGCAACATAAGTCATTCCTCCATTCACAGCACTTATTTTCGCCCTGTGGGAGGAGCCCTTTGGGCCTCTCTCTTGGAACGATTCTGTTATAACACCGGAAATTAGCATTGTCAAGGCGAGAGTGCTAATGTTTACAAAGTTTGCGATCTTTGTTCACAAAATATGCGATTTTCTCCTGATTTCCACTTTTCTTCCAGAATTTTATGAGCTCACCCCCGCTGCCGCCTGGCAAAAAAAGACCGGGCAGCCTGGGGCTGTCCGGTCCAAGAAGACTATCGATTCACAAAGAAGCTTGGGGCTCACAGGGTGTCCCAGGCGGGCAGTCCGTAGGAGGGACGGGCGGCCTTCACAGCCCGCACAATGGCCCGCTCCATGGCCCAGGCCGCCATGGCACCCACCACGTTCACGTCGCCGGGCAGGTCCCCGGTGCTCAGGGCGTAGATGCTGTCTCCGTCGGCGTTGGTGTGCACCGGACGGATGGCCCGGGCAAAGCCGTTGTGGGTCATGCCCGCCACCTTGGTCAGCTGGGTCTTGTTCAGCTTGGCGTTGGTGAACACGATGCCCAGGGTGGTATTGCCGGTAAACAGGTTATCGGCAATGGTCACATCCCCAAAAAGCTCCTCCAGGGTGTTGGACAGGGCGGTTTTCTCCGGGTTCAGAAGTCCGGCGATCTGGGTTTCGCCTTCATAAATGTCCCCTAGGGCGTTCACCGCCACCAGGGCGCCCACCTTCAGGTGGCCCGCCTGGAGGGCATAGGTGCCGAAGCCAGACTTCATGGCCCGCTCCATGCCCCGGTATTTGCCCACGGAGCAGCCGGCGCCCGCGCCCACGTTGCCTTCCGCGGGGGCATCATAGCCTGCATTCTCGCAGGCCCGGTAGGCCATGGCCCCGTCGGGGCGCACATCACAGCGGCCCACCCCCAGGTCGAACAGGCAGGACTGGCTCACCAGGGGCACCTTGGTGATACCCACGTCAAAGCCGATGCCCCGCTCCTCCAGGTATTTCTGCACCCCGCCGGCGGCGTCCAGACCAAAGGCGCTGCCCCCCGACAGGAGCACGGCGTTGATGGCCTCAGCCTGGGCCACGGGGGACAGGATCTGGGAATCCCGGGAGGCGGGGCCCCCGCCCCGCACGTCCAGCCCCGCCGGGCTCATGCGGTCGCAGAGAAGCACGGTGCAGCCGGTGGCGGCCTCTTCATTCTGGGCGTGTCCCACCCGGAATCCGCCCACTTCCATAATTCCGATCTCGTTCATGGCGACCTCCTTACCGCTTCAACACCACGCGCAGGGCCTTGCAGATGGAGCCGCTGATGACGCAGCCCACCACGGCCTCCAGCACAGCCTGGATGCCTACATAGGCGGCCACAAACAGCAGCACGTTGTCCTGAAATTTGGCCATCAGCTCCTCCCCCAGCAGGTTTTGCAGGGTGGGGGCGTTCCAGAAGATGAACACCAGCACCGTCATGTAAAACAGGGTGTTCAGCACCGGCGCGGCCAGTCCCCCGATGTAGTAGGAGAGGGTCTTGCTCCGGTCCAGCTTGTGCACGGCTTTGAAAATCCACCCCACGCAAAATCCCATGAGGATGCGGGGGATGATGGTGTTGACAAAGCTGAGCGCCACCACGGTCCCACCGGTGTAGCCCGCCAGAAACAGGGTGCTGAACCCGGTTTTGATGGCCGTGTAAAAGCTGATGCAGCCCATCACGCCCCCCAATACGGCCCCCGCCAGGGGTCCCAAAATCATGGCTCCCACGGCCACCGGTACAGTCATGATAGACGCGTACTGTCCGGGCAGTGGGATCATGGCAAGTCCTGTGACGTTCATCATCAGCAGGATGCCCACCAGCAGGGCCAGTTCCATAAGGTACGTGAGCTTTGTGTTGGTCTTTCCCATATTCAATTCCTCCTGCTGCCGCTCCTCTCCAGGGAGGATGCAGCGCAAATTTGGCATTACGCCAGAGGCATTATACTATGGGCGGCAGGATTTTTCAATGGCTGCCCGCTCTTCTCAGGCGGGCCGGTTCCCCCACCAGCCGGGGAAGGCGGAGGGCTGCTGGGTGGTGGAGGTGCCTGTCTGGTTCAGGGGGGTCTCCTGGGTCATGAGCTGGGAGATGAGCTGGGCCACGTCGGAGATGGGGATGGCGTAGCCCATGCCCTCCACGTCGGTGTCGGAGAGCTTGGCGCTGTTGATGCCGATAAGCTCTCCGTCCAGATTCAGCAGAGCGCCGCCGCTGTTGCCCGGGTTGATGGCGGCGTCGGTCTGGATATAGGTGGCGGTGGCGCCGCTCTCATTGGTCATGGAGCGGTCCAGGGCGCTGACGATGCCCGTGGTCACCGACTGGCCGTAGCCCAGGGCGTTGCCGATGGCCACCACCTGCTCGCCCACCTCCAGCTGGTCGGAGTCACCCACGGCGATGACCTTGATCTGGGACAGGGTGTCCTGAGACAGGTCGCTCAGGGCCACCTTGATGACCGCCAGGTCCGCCTCCTCGTCGCTGCCGCACAGCTGGGCCTCATACACGGCGTTGTCCACAAAACTCACCGACAGGGTGGTGGCGTCGGCCACCACGTGCTGGTTGGTGACGATATAGAGGTAGTTTTCATCCTGGGAGATGATAACCCCCGAGCCGCAGCTGGTGGTCTCCTCCATCTGGGTCTGTCCCCAGCCGCCGGGGCCGAAGCGGTTGAAGTAGCTCTGTACCTCCTGCACCGAGATATTGGTGATGGACACCACGCTGGGCAGGGCGGCCGCGGCAATGTCGGAGACATCCATGCCGTAGCGGGTGGAGGAATAGGAGGTGCTGGCCATATTGACCGCTCCCCAAGCCGCGGCGCCGCCCTCCCCCTGGGGCAGCAGGCAGCTCACTCCGTAGAAGCTCCCGGCGGACACCGTACCGAAAAGCACGGCGCTGAGGACCAGGGTGGTCAGCCGCCGCAGCCCTCCCCTCTTGTTCCGGGGGGCTTTCTCCACGGGAACGGGAAAACGGGGATCCTCCTGGGGCTGGGACTCATAACAGGTGTTCTTCTCGGTGTTCATATGGCAAACTCCTTTCCGTCAGGCAGGTTTTTTCCTGGTTTCTGCCCTTAGGATAAGGTGTCAACCCTAATTGTACTTAAAAATACGAAAAAAGTTATCCCGGCAGGGTGACCGCCACAGACAGGCTGGTCCCGTCGGGGCTCTCCGCCCGAATTTTTCCCTTGTGGGCCAGCACGATGCTCCGGGCGATGGACAGCCCCAGGCCGTAGCCCCCGGTCTGGCTGCTGCGGGACTGGTCGGTGCGGTAAAAGCGGTCGAAGAGGTGGGAGAGCTTGTCCCGCTCCATGGGCTGGGCGGTGGTGTTGGACACAGTGAGCAGCGCGCCCCGCCCCTGCTTTTCCAGCTTCAGGGCCAGCTTCCCCCCTTGTGGGGAATATTTCAGGGCGTTGTCCAGCAGGATGGAGATGAGCTGCCGGATGGCCTTCTCGTCCCCGGTGCAGGAGAGCATGGGCTGCACCGAAACCTCCAGGGAGTAGCCCGCGTTGCGCTTGGCCTTGATCTGGATGTCCGCCTGGAGGGCGGCAAGCTTTTTCCGCAGGTAGGAGATGTACACCCACACCACGCTCAGCTCCACCTCGCTGTCATAGCCCCAGATCCGCTCCAAAAAGCGCTCGGTGGGGATGAGCTGCCGGGGGTTGCGCAGCAGCAGCTCCATCATCTGATACTCCTTGTTGGCCAGGCGGAAGCTGCCCGCCGGGGAGGAGAGCTCAAAGGTGGTCTGGTCCAGGGTGATGTTGCCCAGGGTCAGGCGGCTGGTCACCTGTCCCCCCGTCTGGCTGCGGGTCATGGCCCGGATGCGGGCCATGAGCTCGGCGGTGGAAAAGGGCTTGGTGAGGTAGTCGTTGGCCCCATGTCCAGGCCGGTCACCTTGTCCTCCACCTCCGACTTGGCGGTGAGCAGCAGCACGGGGATGGGATTCCCCTGCTGCCGCAGGCGGCGCAGCACCTCCAGCCCGTCCACCTTGGGCATCATGATGTCCAGGATCACCCCGTCATAGTTGCCCCCCTCCAGGTAGGCCAGGGCCTCCTCCCCGTCGTACACCGCGTCGGCGGAATAATTGTTCTTCTCCAGCAGGGCCGGCCCGGGACAGGGAGCGCTCGTCCTCTGCCAGCAAAATACGCATGATACGCGCCTCTCTTTCCTGATCTTAAGCACCAGCATACCGCTCCAGCCTTAACTCTAATTAAAAGAATACCACCCGGGGGCGGAATTGTCAGGAAATTTTCCTTCTTTTTAAGTTCAGTTAGGGTTTGCGTCCTATACTGACTCCACCATCCAACCACAAGGAGGCACACTATGGCACAATCCACCTTTCAGCGCTATGAATTGAAATATTTGATGACCACCGGGCAGCAGCAGGCCATTCTGGCCGCCATGGAGCCCCACATGGAACCCGACCAGTACAGCCACAGCTCCATCCGCAACCTCTATCTGGACACCCCGGACTTCCGGCTCATCCGCCGCAGCCTGGAAAAGCCGGTTTATAAGGAGAAGCTGCGGGTGCGCAGCTACGGCCGGGCGGGGACCGGGGACCCGGTATTCGTGGAGCTGAAGAAAAAATTTCGCTCGGTGGTGTATAAGCGCCGCATCTCCATGGCCCAGGACCAGGCCCTGGCCTGTGTGGCGGGCCGCGCCCCCTGGCCGGACAGCCAGATCGGCCGGGAGCTGGCCTACGCCGCCGCCTTTTATGAGACCCTGCGCCCGGCGGTGTTCCTCTCCTATGAGCGGGACTCCTTCCGGGGACTGGAGGACAAAGACTTCCGGGTCACCTTTGACCGGGATATCCGCTACCGCTGCCGGGAGCTTACTCTAGCCCACGACCCCTGGGGCACCTCCCTGCTGCCCCAGGGCTGGGTGCTCATGGAGGTGAAGGCGGCGGGGGCCATCCCCCTGTGGATGGTGCGGGCCCTGTCGGCCCAGGGGGTCTTTCAGACCTCCTTCTCCAAGTACGGCACGGCCTACCGGGATCTGCTGGCCGCCGGGAAGGGAGGGGTCAAGTATGCCTGAGTCCTGGTTCCGGGGACTGTTTGACACCGCCCTCACCACCGCCATCGCCCCGGTGGATTTTCTGCTGTGCGTGGGGGTATCCCTGGCCCTGGGGCTGCTGCTGTGCGCCATGACCCTGTGGCGCTCCCCCTTCAGCCGCAGCCTGGCCGTCACCCTGGCCATTCTGCCCGCGGTGGTGTGCGTGGTCATTATGATGGTCAACGGCAACGTGGGCACCGGCGTGGCGGTGGCCGGGGCCTTCAATCTGGTGCGCTTCCGCTCCGCCCCCGGCTCCGCCCGGGAAATTGGGGCCATTTTTGTGGCCATGGGCACCGGCCTCATTACCGGCATGGGCTATCTGGGCTACGGCTGCCTGTTCACCCTCATCCTGGGTGCGGCCATGATGCTCTACAACGTTCTGAGCCAGGGGCTGCGCCCCGGCGCCGTGCTGGACCGCACCCTTCACATCACCATCCCAGAGGACCTGGACTACGCCGGGGTATTTGACCCCATTTTGCAGGAGTACACCCGCCGGTATACTCTCACCCAGGTGAAAACCACCAACATGGGCAGCCTGTTTAAGCTGACCTATGACCTCACCCTGAAAACACCCAACCAGGAAAAGGGCTTCCTGGACCAGCTGCGCCTGCGCAACGGGAATCTGGAGATCTCCCTGTGCCACCAGGACAGCGGGACGGCAAGCCTGTAAAGGAGGGACATTCCTTTGAAAAAATCCACCCGATATTCCGCCGCCCTGGCCCTGCTGGTGGCCCTGGGCCTTTTGGCGGGCTGCTCCCAGTCCGCCTCTGACGCCAGCGCCTCCTCCCAGGAGGACGCCCTCTCCGGCCAGCAGACCGCCGCCACCGCCATGGACACCTCCGCTCTCTTCAGCGACCGGGACCTGGAGGGCACCTACGACGAGAGCGCCGCCGTGGCCATCCAGCTCAGCGGGGACTCCGCCGCCTGCGACAGCAGCGCCGTGACGGTGGAGGGCAGCACCATCACCATTACCGCCGAGGGGGTCTACCTCCTCTCCGGCACCCTCACCGACGGGCAGATCGTGGTAAACGCTGGAGAGACCGACAAGGTGCAGCTGGTCCTCAAGGGCGCGGACATCACCAGCAGCACCTCCGCCCAGCCCGGCGGCCACGGCGGCTGGTCCAAGGGCACGCCCCCCGACGCCCCCGACACCCAGGCCGCCGCTACTCAGGCTCCTCAGGTCCAGACCACAGCGGCCCAGACCGAAACCACCCAAACCGAAACGGACACCACCGACTCCACCAGCCAAAAGGGCATCAAGGCCGAGGGCGGCCTGGTGGTCAACGGCGGCGTGTTTACCATGGACACGGTGGATGACGGTCTCCACACAGGGGCCGACCTGCTGGTCACCGTCGGAGAGTTCACCCTCAGCAGCGGCGACGACGCCGTCCACTCCGATGCCGCCCTCACCATTCAGAACGGCACCTTCACCATCCCCTACTGCTACGAAGGCATCGAGGGCCTGTCCATCACCATTGAGGACGGCACCTTTACCATCACCTCCCACGACGACGGTCTCAACGCCGCCGGGGGCGCCGACAGCTCGGGCTTTGGCGGCTTTGGGGCCGGACCCCAGGACGCCTTCTCCGCCAGCTCGGACAGCTTTATCGTAATTAACGGCGGCACCTTCACCGTGGTGTCCAGCGGAGACTGCATCGACTCCAACGGGGACATGACCATCAACGGCGGCACCCTGGACCTCACCTGCAACGGAGCCGGCGACACCGCCCTGGACTGTGACGGCACCTTCACCCACAACGGCGGCGACCCCACCACCAACGACGGCTCGGAGGACAATCCCGGCCAGATGGGCGGCGGCGGAGGCCGGGGCGGCATGGGCCAGGACGGCCAGCGCCCCTCCCGGGAGCCCGGCAGCCTCCAGCCCCCCACCGGCGACGCCGGAGACAGCTCCACCGCCCAGTAACGCCCCCTTTTCTCCCCCGGAACGGTTGCATTTGTTGCCTTGGTGTACTATGATAGAGTTACAAATGTAACATCTGCCGCACGGGGGTACCTATGAACCGCAATCAGGAGAAACTGCAGAAGCTGGCCTATGTGGCCCAGCGCTACTATTTGGACGACTGGAAGCAAAGCGACATTGCCAAGGAGCTGGGGGTGTCCCGGCCCCTGGTCAGCCGCATGCTCCAGGAGGCCCGGGAGCTGGGCGTGGTAAAGATCATGGTCTGTCCCCCTGTCTCCCAGGGGGAGGCCCTGGTGGAGCAGCTGCGCCGGTCCACCTCCATCCGGGACGGCGTGCTGGTGGAGGACGGCCGGGACGATGACGCCACCAACCAGCTGCTCTCCCAGGGGGCGGTGCAGCTGTTGTGGCAGCTGCGCTCCCGCCGCCTGGGCATCGGCTGGGGCCATCTCATTGGCCAGCTGGTCACCTGGCTGGAGGAGCACCCCCAGCTCAGCAGCACGGTCACCGACATCTGCCCCCTGGTGGGCAACGCCAGCATCCCCGCCCGGAACTACCAGTCCAACGAAAACGTGCGGCTCATCGCCCAGCAGCTGGGGGCCGCCCCCCACTTCATTTACCTGCCCGCCCTGCCGGACAGTTTGGAGGAAAAGCAGCTGCTGTGCTCCTCGGAAATTTACCGCCAGATCCAGACCCAGTGGGACAAGATGGACACCGCCCTGGTGAACATCGGCAACTACCCCTCCAGCCCCGACTTCGCCTCCCTGGTGCGCTACGGGGACCTGTTGCAGCAGGAGCACACCTGCGGGCGGCTGCTGGTCTACTACTTCAACCCCCAGGGCAAGGTGATCCAGTCCGAGCAGGACTTCGCCATCCAGATCCCCCTGGAGCAGCTCAAGCGCTGCCCCAACATCATCGGCGTCTGCTCGGCCAACACCAGCGTGCGGGCCCTGCAGGGGGCGCTGAAATCGGGCCTGTTCACCCACCTGGTGGCCCGGGCCGACCTGGTGCGCTCCGCACTCACATAATTGTTACATATGTAACTCCTTCTCTTGGGTCCTCACCCAAGAGAAGGAGTTATTTTTTCTTTATTGCACAATTTTTGCGGAAATATTTTATGGCTTATGGAGAACTTATCCAGTTTCATTGACTTCTGTTACCCCCTGCGCTAAAATCAAGGCACAAACGTAACACCTCTGTGCGGCCATCTCCCGCCCTTCCGGGCCGGGGCTGCCCGCCGGATAACGCCATCTTGATGTGAGGAAAGAGGGTATGTGGCAGTGAAAAAGACCGAACTTGCCGCGCGGCTCCAGCACGCCTGTGCCTGCGTGACCGCCGCGGAGGACACCCTGACCCAGATCGACTCCAAATTCGGCGACGCCGACCACGGGCTCACCATGACCAAGGTCGCCGGGGCCATCTCCCAGGCGGTGGAGGAGTCCGAGGGCGGCATCCAGTCCATGCTGGACGACGCCGCCATGGCGGTCATGGTCCTCAACGGCGGCAGCGCCGTCCCCCTGTGGAACACCTGGCTGGACGGCATGCAGGAGGCCGCCCCCGAGGGGGAGGAGATCGACGTGGCCGGGCTCCAGGCCATGTTCGCCCAGGGCTTTGCGGCACTGGATGACATCTCTGGGGCCAAGGTGGGGGACAAAACCATGATGGATGCCCTCATCCCCGCCAGCCAGGCCATCGCCGCCTACACCGGCAGCGACGAGGAGGAGCTCTTCAATCTGGCCGCCCAGGCCGCCCAGGCGGGGGCCGAGGCCACCAAGCAGTTTACCGCCAAATTCGGCCGGGCCAAGAGCTACGGCGAGCAGACCATCGGCACCCCCGACGCGGGGGCCACCTCCATGTCTCTGTTTTTCCAGGGCCTTGCCCAGCACTGAGTCCATCTATTTTTCATACCGGGAGGTAACATCACATGAAAATGAAGAAGTTTATCAACGCTCCTGAGACCATTACCGACGAGGAACTGGTGGGCCTGGGCCTGGCCTATCCCGACATTCTGGAGGTGGACGGCCACCTGGTCATCAGCAAGGACCTGGCCGACGCCGACCGCGTGACCATCGTGACCTACGGCGGCTCCGGCCACGAGCCCGCCCAGGCCGGTTTTGTGGGCAAAGGCATGCTGGACGTGCAGGCCGTGGGCGACATCTTCGCCGCCCCCAACGCCAAGCTGGTCTTTGACGCCATGAAGCTGGCCGACAAGGGCCACGGCGTGCTGCTGCTCACCCTGAATTACGCCGGCGACCAGCTGGCCGGCAAGCAGGCCATCAAGCTGGCCCAGAAGGCCGGTCTCAACTTCCGTCAGGTGGTCACCGGAGAGGAAGTGCAGTACGATCCCAACGGCGAGGACAACAAGCGCGGCCTGGCCGGCGCGGTGGCCCTGTACCACATCGCCGCGGCCGCTGCCCGGGAGGGCAAGAGCCTGGACGAGGTGGCCGAGATCGCCCAGCGCTACGCCGACAACATGGCCTCCATCACCGTGAAGTCCACCGACGCCACCCATCCCCAGAACGGCATGTCCTTCGGCGACCTGGGCGAGACCGACATGATGGAGATCGGCGCGGGCCAGCACGGCGAGGGCGGCGGCGTCCGGGTGCCCATGATGTCCTCCAAGGACACCGTGGCCACCGTGGCCGAGGCCCTGAGCAACAAGCTGCAGCTGAAGGCGGGCGACAAGGCCTTTGTCATGATCAACGGCTGCGGCGCCACCACCATGATGGAGATGCTGGTCCTCTTCAAGGACACCGTGGAGTTCCTGAAGGCCAAGGGCGTGGAGGTGGTTGCCAGCATGGTGGGCGAGATCCTCACCGTGCAGGAGGCCGGCGGCTTCCAGATGAACATCGCCAAGTGGGACGACGAGTTCATCCGCCTGTGGAACACCCCCTGCCACACCCCCGCCTACAGCAAGGAGTAAGCCATGGCTGATAATATTGGAAACAAGGCCGCCCACGACTATCACCTGGACACCCCCGTGGCCCAGGAGGGATTTTTCGTCAAGGGCGCGGCCCACAGCGACTGGGGCATGCAGAGCCGCCTGGCCCGCATGTTTAACCCCCAATCGGGCAACACCGTGATGCTGGCCTTTGACCACGGCTACATCATGGGCCCCACCGCCGGGCTGGAGCGCATTGACCTGGTGATCCCGCCCCTCATCCCCCACGTGGATGTGCTCATGGGCACCAAGGGGGTCATCCGCTCCTGCATCTCCCCCGCCGCCCGGGTGGCCAAGTGCGTGCGGGTCACCTACGACACCACCGTCCTCTTTGACGAGATGTCCAACGGCGGCGGCATTGCCTGCGACATGGAAAACGCCATCCGCATGAACGCCGACTGCGTGGCGGTACAGACCTTCATCGGCGCTCCCGGAGAGTCCCGCTCCCTGGAGCTCCTCTCCCGCACCGCCGACGCCGGTACCCGCTACGGCATCCCCACCCTGGGCGTGGTGGCCGTGGGCAAGCAGATGGAGCGCACCGAGAAGTTCTTCCAGCTGGCCACCCGGGTGCTGGCGGAAAACGGCGCCAACATCGTCAAGAGCTACTACTGCGAGGGCTTTGAACGGGTGGCCGCCGCCTGCCCGGTGCCCATCGTCATTGCCGGCGGCAAGAAGCTGCCCGAGCTGGAGGCCCTGGAGATGGCCTACAAGGCCATTCAGGAGGGCGCCCACGGCGTGGACATGGGCCGGAACATCTTCCAGTCCGACTGCCCCGCCGGCATGGCCCAGGCCATCGGCGCGGTGGTCCACAAGGGATACACCCCCAAGCAGGCCCTGGAGATCTACGAGAGCGTCAAGCACGGTTAAAAAAGGAGGAAGCGTTATGTCCGCTGAGTATATGCACATCGGCATCCCCGTCACCAACCGCAAGCCCAACATGACCTACAACGAGGGGGCCAAGTTCTGGGTGAGCAACGTGGACGACTACGACTACAAGATCGAGTACCTGAAGTTTGAGGAGGGCACCCCCTTCCCCGAGGAGATCCACCGCAACCCCCACGTGGCTTACAAGGTGGACAACCTGGAGAAGTACATCGCCGACGCCGACAGCGTCATCTGCGGCCCCATGCCCGCCGGGGAGAAGGACCGCCTGGCCTTCGTGTGGAAGGACGGCGCCATCATTGAGCTCTACGAGGCCAACTGACCAATTTAAGAAATCATCCGGGCTGCCGGTCCTGTGGGACCGGCAGCCTGATTTTTTCACAAATTTTTTCCGAAAAAACTTCTCTCACAGGGGAACTTTCCCAAAGCCCCTGCGTCTAACCAGACAAAAGCAAGATTCATCCGGGAAATTTTTCATCATCAAAAAGGAGTGGAACCTATGAAAAAGAACCTGACTGTATTGGCCCTCACCGGCGTGCTGGCCTGCGCCCTGGTGCTGCCCGCCGCGGCCGCCCAGACTACCGCTGTTCCCATCTCGCAGCCCATCTCCACCAACGCCCCCGCCTCCATGCCTGACAGCGTGCTGTACTACGGCACGGTACAGGAGGTGGTGAAGGGGGAGGACGGCTCCATCCGCCAGCTGCGCATGGACTCTGAGCGCTACGGCCAGTACACCATGAACATTACCCAGGACACCCTGTGGATCGACAGCGGAAACCACACCGCCTCCGACCCCGCCGACCTGAAAACGGGCGAGGGGGTCTATGTCTTCCACAGCGCCATTTCCACCGACTCCCTGCCTCCCCAGACCGAGGCCTTTGCCGTGGTGCGCAACATCCCCATGGACGCGGGCTGCGCCCAGTACCATGAGATCGAGGCCGTCTCCCAGGAGGGGGGCCAGGTGTCCATCACCACCGACAACGGCAGTCTCTACATCCGGGCCGATGACCAGACCGGACTGTCCTTCTACGGCTCCGATGAGCAGGCTACTCTGGAGGACCTGCAGGTGGGCGGCTACGTCATGGCCTGGTACGGCGCGGTGGCCGAGAGCTACCCCGCCCAGACCCACGCCCAGCACCTGATGCTCCTCCCCGCCCAGGACCAGCCCGTTCAGGACACCCTGACCCGCGCAGAGCTGGTGATGATGCTCCACGAGCAGGCGGGCAAGCCTGTGGTCAACTACGCCATGCAGTACACCGACGTGTCCGGCGACGCTGAGTACGCCGAGGCGGTGCGCTGGGCCACCAGCGAGAAGCTGGTCAGCGGCTATGACAACGGCGCCTTCGGCCCCGACGACACCGTGACCCGGGAGCAGCTGGTGACCATCCTGTGGCGCTGGGCGGGCAGCCCCATGCTCATGGACTATTCCGGCCTGTCCCAGTTCAGCGACGCGGCGGACATCTCCCTGTGGGCTCAGCCCGCCCTGGCCTGGGCCCACCAGAATGGCTACATCGCCGCCGCCGAGGGCGACAAGCTCCTGCCCCAGGGGGAGGCCGATGTCCAGCTGGCCCAGAGCATCCTCCAGAACATTACCAAGGCCTGACCCCTGGTCAGCTTGCCATTTCCCTCTCTTCACACAGGCAGCGAATCCCGCTGCCTGTGTCTTTTTTTGCCCCAACCTTAAAAAAAGCCCCCCGCACAGGGCGGGAGGCTGTCAGATAGTGGGCCGAAGGGGCGTATCCCGGCTCCGGCCGCAGACGGGCGGTCAGACCTGGGGCTGCTCCGCCTGGGTGATGGGAGGCATCACTTCGCAGTCGGTGCAGATGTCCTTCTCGGAGGCGCCGTTGCAGTTGATATAGCTGTCCCCCACGGTGGCCACCGCGCCGAACTCCACAGGCACGGCCACGCAGATATCCTGGGTGATGGTGAAGAAGCAGGAGCCGTTCTTCACCCCGCCGCACACCTCCCGGCCGGGGGTGACCACGGGGTCGCCGCAGCACTTGGTGGCGGTCAGTCCGGCCTGGGCAAAGGGGGTGACGGTCACGGGAACACAGATGGAGGCGGACTGATAGCCCACGGCGGGGCAGGTCTGGGGCTCGCTGATGGCGTCAGGATTCATCATAGACATAGATGGGAACTCCTTCCTGGCAATCGCCGTTTTCATCCTATGCCCGGGGCGGGAAAAGGTTCCGCCCCTCCCCTGCCAGGGACAGCCTTTGGGGGACGCTCATAAGATGAGATGGGACGTTTTCCCAGAAGGAGGTAACACAATGGGTGTTACAAATTCCAACAAAGTCATCAACACCGACCGCATTCCCTGCGGCGGCGCTCTGCGGGTCACCCTGGCCCTTACCGCCGCGCCGGATATCATTTCCAACCCCACCGACATCGTGCTGGTGCTGGACCGCTCGGGCAGCATGATGGGCACCCCCTGGCCGCCATGAAGCTGGGGGCCAGGACCTTCATTGACATCATCGACGAGGCCACCGACAGCAGCCAGGACGGCCAAATCGGCTCGGGCAGCCGCCTGGGCATCGTCAGCTTCGGCAACACCGCCACCGCGGACACCCAGCTCATCACCTCGGTGGACACCCTGAAGGCCGCCGTGGACAGTCTGGCCGCCGCGGGCAGCACCAACCACGCCGACGCCTTCACCAAGGCCGCCCAGCTCTTTGACCCCGCCTCCCCCAACGCCAAGGTCATGGTCCTGTTTACCGACGGCAACACCACCACCGGCGGTCCTCCCGCTCCCGCGGCGGCGGCGGCCCGGGCTCAGGGCATCACCATCTACTGCATCGGCCTCATCGGCTCCGACGGTCTGGACGTCAGCGCCCTGAACGACTGGGCCACCGACCCTGACGCCTCCCACGTGGCGGTGACCCCCGACGCCGCCGACCTGGAGGCCCTCTTTGGGGAGCTGGCCGCCAACATCTCCAAGCCCGGAGCCACCGACATCGTCATCCACGAGACGGTCCAGCCGGATTTTGTCATCACCAGCATTCTATCCCCCTCCAAGGGGTCGGCCACCATGCTGGACGCCCGCTCCCTGCGGTGGAACATCCCTCAGCTGGGGGTGACCTCCGGGGAGAGCGCCACCCTGGACTTTCTCATCCGCCATGTGGGCCAGCAGCCCGGCACCGTGCCGGTGAATGAGTCCATCACCTACCAGGACCGGGAGGGCAACCTGGTCACCTTCCCCCAGCCCACGGTGGCGGTGGACTGCGACATCGTGGTCCACCCCGAGCCCTGTCCCCAGCCCGTGGCCCTGACGGTGGAAGGCTGCCAGGACGCCCTGCAGGTGGACCTTGGCGAGGTGGACCTGTCCTCCCAGGGCCGGATTCTCCAGCTGGATGTGACTCTGAAATCGGTCTGCCCGGGAAAGCGGGTGGCCCTGGCCGCCATCCTCACCGAGTTGGACCAGGAGGGCAAGGAACAGCCCCGGGGCATGAAAACCCTGACCATCCCCGCCCACAGCGCGCCCCAGTGCCGGGATGTGCTGGTCAAGTGCATCCGGTTTGTGGTGCCTGAGGACCTGAGCCTGTCCGGCGGGGCCATGTGCGCCCCCCGCCGCTTCCAGGCCCGCTTTTTGGCCAACTATCTGGACACGGACTTTCTCTGCTGTCCCCTGCCCGAGTCCCCCGCCGGTCCCACCTTCTTCTAAGCAAAACCCCCGCCCTTTTTCCACAAAAGGGCGGGGGTTTTCTCATTTCCCGGCAAGTTCCGTTTCTTTGGTGTCCTCCCGGGCCAGGGTGACCAGGGCGCTTTCCACCTGGTGGTTGCGGATGTGGGTAACCTGGATGCAAAGCCCCTGGGTCTCCACCTCCACCGTGTCCCCGTCCTGGGGGATGACGGCCAGGGCGCCGAAGACCAGGCCGTTGAAGGTGTCATACTCCCGGCAGGGCAGGGAGACCCCCAGGGTCTGGGCCACCTCTTCCAGAGGGGCCTCTCCCCGGACCTTCCAGGTGCCCGGCTCCACGGCCTGGATGAGGGGCTCCTCCGTTTCCTCCTGCCCCAGCTCGCCCACCAGCTGCTCCACCAGGTCGCTGAGGGTGAGGATGCCCGTCATGCCGCCGTACTCGTCCAGCACCACGGCCATGGCTCGGCCCTCCTCCCGCATATTGCGAAACAGCACGTCGGCCTTTACCCGCTCGGGCACAAAGTAGGCGGGCTCCACCGCCCGCTCCAGCACCGTTTCCCGGCTCTGGTCGGTGAGCCGGAAATAATCCTGGGTGTTGAGAATGCCCACCACGTCGTCCGCCGACTCCCCGCACACCGGGTAGCGGGTGTGGCGGCTTTCTCGAATGGTGTGGGCCCACTCCTCCATGCTCTCCTCCATCCACAGGATGGTCAGGTCGGTGCGGTGGGTGGCGATCTCCCCGGCGGTCAGGTCGTCAAACTCAAAGACATTTTGGATAAACTGCTTTTCCTCGTGGTCGATGGTGCCCTTCTGAGAGCCCACGTCCACCATCATGCGGATCTCTTCCTCGCTCACCGCCTCCTCCTCGGCGTTGGGGTCGATGCCCAGCAGGCGCAAAACGGCGTTGGTGGACACGGTCAAAAACCACACGATGGGGGCAAAGAGCCGGGCGATGGCAGAGATGAGCCCCGAGATGCCCAGGGCCAGGGCCTCCGCCTTGCCCATGGCCACCCGCTTGGGCACCAGCTCGCCGAAAATCAGGGTAAAGTAGGACAAAATCAGGGTGATGATCACCACCGCCGCGGCGTCCAGGGTGGCGGCGGGCACCCCCACCCCCAGGCCGACGAGCCAGCTCACCAGGCGGTCGGAAAAGTTTTCCGCGGCAAAGGCGCTGCCCAAAAAGCCGGACAGGGTGATGGCCACCTGAATGGTGGCCAGAAAGCGGGCGGGCTGACTGGTCAGGCGGGCCAGACGCACCGCCCGCCGGTCTCCCGCCGCCGCCAGCTGGGCCAGCTTGGCGTCGTTCACCGAGATCACGGCGATCTCCGCGCAGGCAAACACAGCGTTGAGCAGGATCAAAAACACCTGCAGCAAAATCATAAACAGCATGGAATCTTTCAATGTTCGTTCCTCCTTAAATATGGTTCAAAATCAGGCGAAAAGGCGCAAAAAGACACAGTCTGCTGCGCTAACGGCGCAAATACAGACTATGTCCGGTGCAAGTTCGTCTGTCAGTTCCATACCGGAGGGTGGCGGGGGCGCTGCTGTCTCCGTCGTCCATAGGGCTTTGCTTTTCTCCTTTCACAATTTGGTTCGGCGGTATCATAACAGAAACAAAGGGCCAATTCAAGGAAAGAATCCCCCCTTTTCCATATAGATTCCGTTCAGATTTTCTCATTTTGCCCCCGTCTACCCCGGGCGCTGGGCGGCTTTTGAAAATTTATTTACATTTTACATCTCTGTGCAGGATATATTTACATTCCTTTGCTATGCTGTACCCGTGCGAGAAAGCCGCATTACAAAATGGGAGGAATCACCATATGAGTACCGTACAAAAACCTGCTGCCAATCAGTCGCAGAAGCTGATGATCTTTGTGCTGACCATGTCCCTGTACGGACTGGCCACCCTGTTTACCGAGCTGATCCCCAAGTTCCAGATCGGACTGGTGGAGCTGTCGGTGGAATTTTTCCTGTTCATTCCCCTGACCCTGGCCATGCTCTTTGATCCCCTGTCCGTGGCCCTGGGCGCCGCCACCGGCGAGCTGGTGTTCAGCGAGATCATGCTGGGCCAGTTCGGCGGCCTGGGCGAGCTGGAGAAGTTCATTACCGTCACCATCGGCGTGTACATCGCCGGCCGCATGGTCAAAGACCCCCAGAACCGCCGGATGGTGGGCGTGGCCGCCATCACCGGCACCGCCGCCCAGCTGCTCATGGGCACCCTGGTGGACATCGCCAAGGTCCAGTTCGCTGTGGAGGACTTTGAGGCCGTGGAGGGCCTGCCCGAGAGCGTGTTTGCCACCGAGGGCTTTGCCTTCTGTAACGACCTGCTCTTCTCCGGCATCCTGTTCTGCCTGCTGCCCACCCTGTACCTGGTGCCCAAGCTGTACGGCAAGATCGAGCCCCTGCTGGGCATGGCCCCCCGCTCCGCCGAGAACACCATGGCCGGTCTGAGCCCCAAGGCCATTGTGGTGTGTGTGCTGGGCTTTGTGTGCGCCGTGATGGCCGAGATGGCCGCCACCGCCGGCATGTCCCTCATCGACTGGGAGGCCCAGTGGGCCGAAAGCGGCACCGCCCTGGCCATTGGCATGGTGGTGGCCGCCGCCCTGGCCGTCATCGTGCTGCTGGTGATGAAGAAGAACGCGGAAAGGAACGTGGCCTGCTGATATGAACGCGGTTGAGATCAACGGCCTGACCTATACCTATCCAGGCGCCTCTCAGCCCACCCTGAACGATATCACGCTCCAGATCCAGAAAGGAGACTTCCTGGCAGTGGTTGGAAACAACGGCTGCGGGAAGTCCACTTTCTGCAAAGTCCTCAACGGACTGATCCCCCACTTTATTACGGGCGAGTTTCATGGAGCGGTCGAGGTGGAGGGCCTGAACACCCTGGACAGCGACGTGGGCGTCCTGGCCCAGAAGGTCGGCTATGTATACCAGGATTTTGAAAACCAGATCGTCCGCCCCACCGTGCTGGACGACGCCTCCTATTCCTGCTTGAACTACGCCTTCCCCGACTATCTGCAGCGGGGCAAGGCGGCTCTGGGCCAGTGCGGCCTGGAGGGCCGGGAGGAGGAATACGTCTGGCAGCTGTCCGGCGGCCAGACCCATCTGCTGGCCCTGGCGGGGGCGGTGTCCCTCAGCCCTGACATTCTCATCCTGGATGAGCCCATCGCCCAGCTGGACCCCATGCACGCCGACCGGATCTACGAGGTGTTGCGGGATCTCAACGAAAACCACGGCAAGACCATTCTGGTCATCGAGCACCACACCGAGTACATCGCCGACTACTGTAAGCACGTGCTGCTGTTAAAGGAGGGCCGGGTGCAGTGGCTGCTGCCCACCCGGGAGGCTCTGCAGCGGGTGGAGGAGCTGGAGGCCTGCAACATCTTCCCGCCCCAGGTGACCCAGGCGGCCCACCGCCTGCGCCAGGGGGGACAATTCCCCGCCCAGGCCCCTCTGCCCACCACGGTGGACCAGGGCAAAACCGCCTTCTCCGCCCTGACCTACCGCGCCCCGGCATCCCCCGCCCAGCCTCCCGCTCCGGCCCAGGAGACCGCCGTGTCCTTCCGGGACGTCTCCCTCTTCTACCGCTCGGTGAAGGGGGAGCCCCGCACCATCTTTGACGGCCTGGACCTGGACATCCGCAAGGGCGAAAAGGTTGCCCTCATTGGCTCCAACGGGGCGGGCAAATCCACCCTGATGAAGCTGATGGTGGGGCTGCTGCGGCCCCAGAAGGGGACGGTGTCCCTGCTGGGCGAGCCCATTGGGGAGAAAAAGGCGGAGGACCTGTCCCGCCAGATCTCCCTGGTTTACCAAAATCCCGAGGAAATGTTCATCAAGGACTCCATCCACGCCGACATCGCCTACGCCATGCAGGTGCGTGGGGTGCCCCACTGGGAGGCGCGCACCCAGGCCCTGCTGGAGCGCTTCCGGCTCATGGAGCTGCAAAACCGGGACGGCCGCCTCATGTCCGGCGGCCAGATGCGCCGGGCCAGCCTGGCCATCGGCGTGGCCCTGGAGCCGGGCATCCTGCTGCTGGACGAGCCCACCGCCAACCTGGACATCGCCACCCGCCGGGAGATCATGGGGGTGCTGGAGGACATGAAGGACATCATCCAGACCGCCGTTATCGCCACCCACGACATGCAGCTGGTCTGCCAGTGGGCTGAGCGCATCATCGTCCTCTGCGGGGGCCGGGTGGTGGCCGACGGCACCCGGGATGAAATTTTCTCCCGCCGGGACCTGGTGGACCTGGTGGGCATCCGTCCCCCCGAGATCTTCTCCATGGCCCGGGCCCTGGACCCCAGCGCCCTGTGCTACACCGTGGAGGAATTCACCCATTGCTTTCAGGAGGCCTGACCATGGAACGCATGATGAGCAAATTATCGGAAAACATCCTGGACAAATTCTCCATGGATTTTCTCCGCAGCCAAGTGCTGAAAAACGCCTACGGCAACGACGACACCGTCATCGCCGCCCTGGACCCCCGCATCCTCATCTCCTGGTACCTGTTTTTCGGGGTGGTACCCTGGTTTGTCAATGACCTGCCCTTCCTGCTGGGCTGCTTTCTGCTGGTGATGGTCACCACCCTGCTGGCCCGGGTGGCGGGACTGGTCCTCTTCCTCTTCGCCCTGGGGGTGTTCTCCCAGACGGGCTACCTGTTTCTGGCCACCCTGCTCTTCGGGGGCGACGCCTCGGCCATCGCTCCCCTGCTGGTGCTCACCCTGAAGGTGGCCACCATCTCCCTGGCCTCGGTCACCGTGTTCTCCGGCCTGGACCCCGACCGGCTGAGCAACGGCCTGATGTGGTACGGCTGTCCCGAGCGGCTGAGCTTTTCCATCTCCTACGCCTACCGCATGCTGCCCATGCTCATGGAGGAGTTTCAGAACGTGCTCCTCTCCTACCGCCTGCGGGGCAATCCCCCCGCCCACGACACCCTGTGGGGCAAGGTGCGCTACCTCATCTACCAGGTGAAGATCGTCATGGAGTCCTTCTATCCCCTGATGCTCAACACCGCCAAGCGCTCCCGCACCACCGTGGAGGCCCTGGAGCTGCGGGGCTACCGGTATGCCGCCGTAAACAAGGCGGTGAAGAAGATCAAGCTCTCCTCCCTGAAGGTGAGCTACAACGATCTGCTCTTTCTCTCCCTGTCCACCCTGTGGGTGGCCCTGTTCGTTCTGTTGTCCACTTTGCTCTGAAAGAAGGTTATTTTCTTGCGTCTTGACTTTCACACCCACGGAAAGCTGGCCAAAAAGCTTCCCTTTTCCACCGCCTACACCGACTGGCTCTTCGGCGAGGCCCGGCGGGCCGGGCTGGACGCCCTGTGTCTCACCGAGCACTTCAACACCCTGCAGTTTGACGAGCTGTACGGCTACCTGTCCTCGGTGAGCCGCCCTGTGGGGGACACCCTGGAGCTGTCCAACGGCCTGCGGGTCTTTCCCGGCATGGAGACCGACGTGGCCGAGGGGGGCCACATCCTGTCCATCGGCCCCCTGGAGGCCATTCTGGAGCTGAACCGCCGCCTGGAGCCAAACAAGGCCAAGGGAAAATTTCTCCCCTTCGCCCAGCTCATGGACCTGTTTGAGGAGTATCCCGTGCTGGTGGGCTGCGGCCATCCCTACCGCGCCGGGGGCCATGTGCCTCAGCTGCCCCTCTCCCAGCTGCAGCGGCTGGGCTTTCTGGACCTGAACGGCAAGGACCTGGCCCTGGACCGGGCCCGCACCGAGGAGCTGACCTACGCCCTGGCCAAGGAGCTCCACATCCCCGTGGTCTCGGGCAGCGACACCCACCAGGCGGTGCAGTACGGCTGCGTCACCACCCTGTTCCAGAAGGACTGCACCACCGTATCCGCCCTGAAGGAGGAGATGGAGGCCGGGCGGTATGAGATCCAGCTCTCCGACAGCGCCGCCTTCCAGGTGCGCACCGCCTGCCTGCTGAAGCGCTCCCTGAAGGAGATCCACGCCCTGGGGGGCGACTACGTCTCCATTCTCACCAAGGGGGCCATTGCATGAGCATTCTGACCCAAAAATTGGCCCACCAGGCGGTGCAGGCCGTGCGCCAGGCGGGGGCCCTGCTGGCCGACCCCGCCGCCGTGCACACCGTCACCGCCAAAAATCCCACCGACTTTGTCACCAATGTGGACCTCACCGTACAGAACCTCCTCCGGGACCAGCTGGAACAGCTGGCCCCGGCTGTGCAGTTTCTGGGGGAAGAGGGCGGCCGGGAGGCCATCGACCCCGCCCGCCCCTTCTGGATTCTGGACCCGGTGGACGGCACCACCAACCTCATTCACCGCTTTGGCCACAGCGCCGTGTCCCTGGCCCTGGCCGAGGATGGACAAGTGGTCTTTGGTGTGGTATACCATCCCTATACCCGGGAGTGCTTTACCGCCCGGCGGGGAGGCGGGGCCTTCTGCTGCGGCCGTCCCATCCAGGTGAGCGAAACCGAGCGTCTGGCGGACAGCCTGCTGTCCGCCGGCACGGTGCCCGACCGGCGGGAGCTGGCCGATCAGGCCTTCCGCCACATGCGCCTGCTCTATGACCGCTGCCAGGATGTGCGCCGCACCGGCTGCGCCTCCCTGGACCTGTGCTGGGTGGCCTGCGGGCGGCTGGAGGGCTATGTGGAGCTCTCCCTCCAGCCCTGGGACTACGCCGCGGGGCTGCTGCTGGTGGAGGAGGCCGGGGGCCGGGTCACCGATCCCCAGGGCCGTCCCCTCTCCCTCACCCAGGGCGGCCCCCTGCTGGCCTCCAACGGGCGGCTGCACTCCGCCCTCATCAACGTACTCAACGAATAGGAGAACCCCTATGGAACTGTGTCTTGCCGTCTCGCCCGGGGAGCTGACCCGGGCGGAGCAGAAGATCCTCAACTATATCAACACCAACACCGACGCCTTTTTGTTTTCCTCCATCGGCCAGCTGGCCCGGCGGCTGGAGCTCTCCGACGCCACCGTCTCCCGCTTTGCCCGCCACGTGGGCTGCGCCGACTTCAAGGAGCTGAAATCCATGGTGGTAGAGCAGGCCTCCGGCCCCGCGGCCAAGATGGCCTGCACCCTGTCTCAGGACGGGGCCTTCTCCCCCGCCGCCTGGCTGGAGCGGCAGCAGCTCTATCTGCAAAAGACCGCCCAACAGCTGGACCAGGGGGAATTTGGCCGGGCGGTGGAGGCCCTGGCCGGGGCCCGGCAGATCTTTCTCCACGGCAAGAACGCCTCCGCCCCCCTGGCCCAGATGCTGGCCTTCCGCCTGCGGCGGCTGGGGCTGTCCGTCTCCCTGCTGCCCTCGGGCGGTTCGGAGCTGCTGGAGGGACTGCTCCAGGCGGGGCAGCAGGACCTGGTGGTCATGTTCAGCTTCTCCAAGCTGTCCCGGGAGGGGCGGGTCATTCTGGACCTCAGCCGCGACGCGGGCTACCGCACCCTGGCCTTTGTCAGCCGCACCTGGATCCCCCAGGAGGAGCGGGCGGACATAAGCCTGTTTGCCTACCGTGGGGAGGAGAAGGAGTACCACTCCATGGCCGCCCCCACCGCCCTGCTGGACACCCTGGTGCTGGCCCTCACCAGCCGCCTTGGGGCCCGGGGCACCGACGCCCTGGAGCGGCTCCACGACCTGAAAACCGCCTACTTCCCTCTGGGGTAAGGCCCGGTATTTACAACCGCCCCGCCGGACGCTATACTGGAGTTAGCCCCAGCAAAGCAATGGGGACCATCTCCCCCAAGGGGGAAATGCCTTTTCCAACATAGGAGGACATATGGAGCGTACACTTGATTTTAACCAGAAGCACGGCTTTATCTGCGATATGGACGGCGTGATCTACCACGGAAACCGCATCCTGCCCGGAGTGCCCGAGTTCATCCAGTGGCTGCACGACGAGAAGAAGGAATTTCTCTTCCTCACCAACAACAGCGGCTACACCCCCAAGGAGCTGCAGCAGAAGCTGGCCCGCATGGGTCTGGATGTGTCCGAGGAGCACTTCTACACCAGCGCCCTGGCCACCGCCGCTTTCCTGAAAGAGCAGGCCCCCGGCTGCTCCGCCTTTGTCATCGGCGAGGCGGGACTGCTCAACGCCCTGTACGACGCGGGCATCACCATGAACGACGTCAACCCCGATTACGTGGTGGTGGGCGAGGGCCGCTCCTACTCTCTGGACACCCTGACCAAGGCCACCAACCTGGTGCTGGGGGGCGCCAAGCTCATCGGCGCCAACTCCGACGTCTCCGGCCCCATTGAAAACGGCATCGCCCCCGCCTGCCGCGCTCTGGTGGCCCCCATCGAGATGGCCACCGGCACCCAGGCCTACTTCTGCGGCAAGCCCAATCCCCTCATGATGCGCACCGGACTGCGGATGCTCAACTGCCACTCCGCCGACGCCGTCATGGTGGGCGACCGCATGGACACCGACGTGATCTCCGGCATGGAGAGCGGCATGTCCACCGTGCTGGTCCTCTCCGGCGTGTCCACCATGGACACCCTGAAGACCTACGCCTACCGCCCCACGGCGGTGCTCAGCGGCGTAGGCGAGATCGTGGAGCGGGCCCGTCAGACCGCCGGGGTGTAAATTTGCCCGGTAGTTTTCCAAACCATAAAAAAGCCTTGAAAACTTCGGTTTTCAAGGCTTTTTGTATTTCCGGCAGATTCTAACTGCCGTTTCGGTCAATCAGAAGGTACGCTCCCCCTTCTTTGCAGACCGGGACAGGGGATTTTCTGTTGGTTGTGGATGATGTCTCTCTACATCCCCGCCAACATTCGTATGACCTCCTGCTGTTCTGCCGTCAAATTCTGCAAACAGGATTCAAACACCTGAGGGTCGTACGCCTGCTGCTTTTCCAGCAGGCCTCTTATCCATTCGGCATAGGCCCCGTCTGTATTCAGGGCAGCCAGCATGACATAGAGGTCCCGGTAGGCCTGGTCCTCGGGATACACGTCCGACCACATCCGGTCCTCCTCCGGGCCGTAGACCCGCCCCTGGGTAATGCAGGCAAGATCCAGAAGCTCCCAAAGTCGGTTGAGCTCATCCCCGTCCAGCTGGTTCCAGTCCACAAAGGGCAGGATTCGCAGCACCATTTCCGGGTACGCCTGGCTGCTGTCCATGGACAGCTGCTCCTCCAGGATCGGCTCCCAGGTCTCTCCCGTTTCGTAGTTGAGGTAACCCCAGTTGCCATATCCGCCGGTTCCAGCGTTGATACAGACCCACCGGTCCTCCCCCTGCTCCTCCAGGACCACAAACCAGCCCAATCCCATCCACCCCTCATATTGAGGGGATTCTTCTCTGGTCAACGGACCGGCCCCGCCGGTATACCACTGCTCAAATCCCGCTTTGTCCACCGCATTGCAGGCAAAGCGCATCAGGTAGATCAGTTCCTGGGGCTGCGACAACAGCGACCGGGCATAGGGGGTGCATTCCAGAACTACACTGTCCGTACTGTACAACGGATTTTCCGGGGAAAGGGTCCGATACTGGGCTGCAAAGGCTTCCGCCCATTGTCGGCCGATCTCCTCCTCGCTGCCCGACGCCTCCACGGCCAGGCCGGTCAGGGTGACTCCCTCCGTCGGGTCTGTTGCAGGTTCGTCTCCCCAGCCTTCGCCGCCCAGATAGTGGCTGGCAAGCTCCATGGCCGCCGCGGTATATTTATCGCCGTAGGTCTCCAGCATCTCAGGCGTGCCGTAATCCTGCACAATGGTGTCAGTGTGGGTCACACACACCCGCTCCCAGGTCGTTTCCGCCCCGGAATTCTCCCAATAGAACAGCAGATAGGGCTGTCCCGCGCTGCCCCACTCGGTGATGGCGCCATCCTCCATGGTCATGCCGCCCGCCAACACCACCTCGTCCGGATGGGCCGCTTTCAGGCGGTACTCCAGCTGGTACATGTTTACGCCGCTGTTTTCGGCGGCGGTTCCGGTGTTGATCTGGGTGATGCCCACGATCTTCGCTCCGGTGATCTCATAGCCCTGCCGCTCTTCGTAATAGATCCGCTCCTCCTGCACATACTCCCTGGCGTAGTCGGCCACCGCCTGGGGGACATCGATCCCCTCCGCCAGGGAAATTGCCGTTCCTTCCCCGCTCTTCTGTGCCCCGGTAAAGGTACATCCCACCGCCAGAGCGGCAATCAGCGCCACGGCCGCCAGGGTACAGCCCGCCGTTTTGGGCCGCTTGGCCAGCAGGAGAATACGCTCTTTGATGCCGCCCTTGCTGCCTGTCATGCTGGTGGCGGTAAGTATGGGGTTGGTCCGGCCCTGGCAGGTGACGGCCAGCAGGGTGCGGCCATAGGCCGCCCGCTCCCCTTCTCCCAGCTTTGTTACGGTGGCCTCATCGCAGCACAGCTCCCCGTCCCGGCGGGATAGCGCGGCAGCCAGCCACACCAGAGGATTATACCAGTGGAGGGCCAGGCACAGCCCCCGCAGGACCGCCCAGACGTGGTCTCCGTGACGGAAGTGGGTCAGTTCATGGGCCAGGCTGTGGCGCAGTACCGTCTCGTCGGCGGCAACTTCCGGCGTTACATAGATGCAGGGACGAAACAGCCCGAAAAGGCACGGAGTTTGGGCCGCCCCGGTCACATACACCGGTCGGGGACAATGTTCCACGGTTAAAGGCACACGGCTGCGGCGGAGTTTCCCCGCAAACCGGACATTTACCCACAAAAGCCACAGGCCCATGCTCACGGCCCCCACGGCCCATACTCCCAGCAGCACCGTCCCCAGGGAGATGGGCGTGCCCTTCTCCCCTCCGGCGGTGTCTACCTCCGCCTGCTGCTGGTCGTGGTTCTCCTCGTTCTGCCCCTGGGGTTCCTCCTCAGAAGGGGACACGCCGGACTCCGCCCCCGGCAGCCGGGGTGTGTCGCCGCCCAGATAACCCACCACAGGATTGGGCATTTGCGTGCCCTCCACGGTATTCAAAATGCTCACCGCTGTTCCGCCCAAGCTCACTGGCAACAGCAGCCGCACCAGCACCAGAGCCCACAGCCCATACTGAAGCCGCAGGCTGATTTTTCCCATCAGCAAGCGCCGCAGCGCCAGCACTACCAAAATCAACACGCTGGAGGTAATCGCCCATTCAATCATGCCGTTCCTCCTCCAATCCCTTCAGCAGCTCATACAGCTCATCCAATTCCTCCCGGGACAGGGCCTGTTTCTTCGTCAGGGCGCTGACCATCAGACTCAGGCTCCCCTGGTACACCCGGTCGAGGAAATCTTTTGTCTCCCCCAAGGCGGCGTCTTCCCGCCGCAGGACCGGGGAAAATACCTTGGGTCCTTTCTCCGCCGGAACACTTCTCAGCGCCCCCTTGTTTTCCAGGCGGCTCAGAAGCGTGAGGGTGGTGCTCCGGCTCCAGCCGCAGCTTTTTTCCATGCTCTGGACGACTTCCCGCCCTGTGAGCGGCCCCGCCTCCCACAGGCACTCCATTACGCTCCACTCCGCCTGGGTCAGACTGATCCTGTTTTCCTTCATCGTTCCCCTCCTTTCTGTCTATCTTTGTAAACACATCGTACCACAATAGTCTACATATGTCAACAATACAGGATTGGTTGGAGCCTTTTTTCTGCCCCACGCTGGGCACTCAGCAGTGTAAAAATCGGAACAGCAGCCCCCGGGCAGAGCCTGGACGGCAGAAACAAGCGC
>OOBP01000394.1_pt1 | contig 36747 bp, 25 predicted proteins | sample 1671681 | NCBI WGS metagenome assembly OOBP01 (sample SAMN06348181, study PRJEB24527) | human gut metagenome
TTATAAAAACCTATTGACATTTTGGCGCAACACAGTTATACTGTAATTGTTCCAAGGAGAGAAAGGAAGGAACGATTTGAGAATCACACATGAAGCGGATTATGCAATTCGTGTGACCTATTGTCTGGCACTTGCAGGCGAAAAGCAGTGCGCGAAGGATATTTCCGAGGTAACCGGCGTAACACTCCGGTTTGCACTTAAAATTCTCCGCAAGCTGACGCAGTCCGGTATTACAAAATCCTACAAGGGCGTTGCCGGCGGCTATGAGCTGAACCACTCCCCATCGGAGATCAGTCTCGGCGCGATCATCGAATGCATTGATGGTCCGATTGCTATCAATCACTGCCTTGCAAATGAGTTCCAGTGCACACACATGGGCACCCAGAAGGAATGTGATTTTCATCGCGTGTTCTCGGAGATCAACCGGTCTCTGCGCGATCAGCTTTGTTCGATAACAATGGATCGTTTCCTGCCCCCTCAAAAATAAATTTGTTCAACGATACAGGAGGAAAAAATCATGAAAAAGTTTGTTTGTTCCGTATGTGGTTATGTATATGAAGGCGAAGCAGCTCCGGCAGAGTGCCCGATCTGCCACGCACCGGCTGAGAAGTTCAAGGAGCAGGCTGGCGAAAAGACCTGGGCTGCTGAGCACGTTGTAGGCGTTGCACAGGGCGCTCCGGAGGACATCATGGCTGACCTGCGTGCTAACTTTGAGGGCGAGTGCTCCGAGGTTGGTATGTATCTGGCAATGGCTCGCGTTGCACACCGCGAGGGCTATCCGGAAATCGGCCTGTACTGGGAGAAGGCTGCATTCGAGGAAGCAGAGCACGCTGCTAAGTTCGCAGAGCTGCTCGGCGAGGTTGTAACCGACTCCACCGAGAAGAACCTGCAGATGCGTGTAGACGCTGAGAACGGCGCAACCGCCGGCAAGTTTGATCTGGCAAAGCGCGCTAAGGCTCTTAACCTCGACGCTATCCACGACACCGTACATGAGATGGCACGCGACGAGGCTCGCCACGGCAAGGCTTTCGAGGGTCTGCTGAAGCGTTACTTCAACAAGTAAGAAAGTCTGTATATCCGTGCTGGAGCCAGCCTCGGTAATGGCAAAAAGCCAGTGATTCCAGCGGTTTTCAGCACAAAAGATACGCAGTAACAGAAATGCGGCTCACAGGTAAGTGTGAGCCGCATTTTTGCGTCTATATGCTGGCCCGGCAAAATCCGTGGGAACATTGTGGGAACATTTCTCTGCGCGGAGAGATTTTCTAAAATGTTCCCACGAAAATGCCGAAAAACCCAGACGCCATGCGGGTTTGCGGGTACTTCACCTAGCTAAAATCCGTGGGAACATTTTTTGCCGTCCTTTCAGATGCCTGCTATACTCTCATTAGAAAATCAATCTATGGGAGGACCCAGAAATGAAAGGTAGCGTCAGAAAAAAGCGAAAAAACGCATGGTCTTATCGTATTGACTTGGGTACGGTCGATGGTAAGCGCAAGCAGGTTGAAAAGGGTGGCTTCAAGACAGAACGCGAAGCGACCAAAGCGATGCAGGATGTACTCTATCACCTGAACAACACCGGCGACTATGTGGAGAACAAGAAAGTTTCCTTTCACACCGTATACGAGGAGTTCATCGAGCGTGAGGGCAAGGCCACCAGAGCCTATGCTACCTTGAAGCGATACGATTCCCTCTATCGGAACCATATCAAGGATGAGTTCGGGCCGCTGTATGTCTACCAGATCTCGGATACCATGCTCATCGACTTCTTAAACAGGAAACGCCTCAAGTACAGCGAGGAATATGTGAAGGGAATGTACAAGTTCTTCAATGTGATCCTGCGCTATGCCCACGACCACAAGTATACGAAAAAGAACGCGATGGACTTGGTACCGCCCCCTCCTGATCCGCGCCATGTGGGTGACATCGTGACTTATAACCGCGAGGAGCTGGAGCAGATGATCGAGCGCATCGAATCCACCCGATCTAAAATTGCATTCCAGATCGGATTGCAGGCCGGCCTGCGGGAAAGCGAGTGCTTTGCCCTTACATGGAGCGACATCGACTTTGAAAAGAAAAAAATCAAGGTCTGCAAACAGCTTCTCTATCAGGATAAGCAGTGGTGCTTTGCACCGCTGAAAACGGTCAATTCCTATCGATCTGTGAATATCACAGCCGAATTTGCCCAATATCTTGCGGACATGAAGATGCAGCACGACGCAGAGCGCAAACTGTACGGTGATGGCTACAAGCGCAACTTCGTGACGGACCGGCGCGAGCCTAAGAAAGAGAAAATCATCGAAGTTCCGGACTTCATCAATGTCAAAGCCAACGGCGAGATGCTGACCACCAACGGTGCAAAGTTTCTTGCCCGTATCATCAAGAAGGACTTGGGTATCCACTTCAAGTTCCATAATTTGCGGCATACCTACGCCACAGTGCTGGCGGAAAACGGACTCAATCCCCGTTATGTGCAGGAAATGCTGGGGCATTCCAAATTGGAGTTCACTCTGCGGTACTACACGCACATCACAGAGAAGATGTCTGATGCCGCAGAAAACGCACTGACGGCGGCATTTCGATTTGACTGAATCGTAATAGTATATAACAACTTCATAGACAGCATCAGCGGAGTATTTCATTTGTTTGAAATGCTCCGCTTTTTTTGTATCTAAAATCAAAAGAAAGGATGGAAACCCTATGCAGACCATAGCAATCGTGAACCAAAAGGGCGGCGTGGGAAAAAGCACTACGGCGGTCAATCTGGGCGCGGGACTGGTGCGGCAGGGTAAGCGTGTCCTGCTCATCGATGCGGATAGTCAGGCGAACCTGACCGAAATGCTCGGCTGGCAGCAGCCGGACGAGCTCTCCCCCACGCTGTCCACCATGCTGGAGCGTATCATCTCAGATCGTCCCATCGAGCCGCAGAACGGTATCCTCCACCACAAGGAGGGCATGGACTTACTGCCTGCCAACATTGAGCTTTCCGGCTTAGAGGTGTCCCTTGTGAATACCATGAGCCGCGAAACCGTGCTGCGAACCTATCTGAACGAGATCAAGCGGCAGTACGACTACATCTTAGTCGATTGCTCCCCGTCGCTCGGTATGCTGACGCTGAACGCGCTGACAGCGGCGGATCGTGTCATTATCCCGGTTCAGTCGCACTACTTACCCGTCAAAGGTTTGGAACAGCTTCTCCGCACAGTGAGCAAAGTACAGCGGCAGCTCAACTCCAATCTGAAGATCAGCGGCATCCTCATCACCATGACAGAGAGCCGCACGAACTTCTCTAAGGAAATCAGCCAGCTTGTGCGGAACGCTTATGGCAAGGCGATACGAGTCTATGACACCGAGATACCGCGCGGTATCAAGGCGGCAGAGATGAGTGCCAGAGGCACCAGCATTTTTAGCTTTGACCCGCGCAGTCCTGTAGCAACCGCCTATGAGAAATTTACGAAGGAGGTGCTGGAGCATGAAAAGTGCCGCGAAAAATATCCAACTCGCCAGCTATGACGACCTATTCAAGACGGATGAGGAACGGCAAGCGGATGCACAGGAGCGTGTGCAGAGCCTGCCGCTTGACCGGCTTATGCCGTTTCCAAACCATCCATTCAAGGTGCTGGACGATGAGAAAATGCAGGAAACCGTGGAGAGCATCAAGGAACGGGGCGTTTTAGTCCCCATTCTGGTACGCCCCACAAATGACGGCAATTTTGAGATCGTATCGGGACACCGCCGTCATCACGCCAGCCTGCTTGCGGGTAAGACCGAGATACCGGCTATCGTGCGGGAAATGGACGATGATACCGCGATTCTGCTCATGGTGGACAGTAACTTACAGCGCGAGGAACTGCTCCCGTCCGAGAAAGCCTTTGCGTATAAGATGAAACTGGATGCGATGAAACGGCAGGCAGGTAGGCCGTCTAAAAATTCCGCCCAAATGGGGCGGAATTTCGATGGGAAAGAGTCAAGAGAACTTTTGGCAGACCAGACTGGTGAAAGTCGCAATCAAATTTCACGCTACATCCGCCTGACCAGCCTTGTCCCCGACCTGTTGAACCGCGTGGACAACAAGACGATTGCGTTCAACGCGGCGGTGGAGGTGTCCTATCTCACTGAGCCGGAACAGAAAATGCTCTGTGATGCCATTGAGCGTGAGGAGTGTACGCCCAATCTCAAACAGGCGCGGCGGCTCAAGCAGTTCAGCCAGGACGGGAAGCTGGACGAAAATGTGATCGACGCGATCATGACTGAGGAAAAGCCCATCGAGGACAAGCTGGTTCTCAAAGGTGATGTGCTGGCAAAATATTTTCCGAAAACTTATACGCCGTCACAAAAACAGAAAGTCATCGTGAAGCTGCTGGAGGACTGGCACAAGCGGCAGCTTCGGCAGCAGGAGCGATAGGCTTTGCATGGGTTTTCCCCTTATAATCCCCTTTCCCAACTAAGCCGAAAGAGAAGAAAAACTTACTGTGCCGAGAAAGAATATTCTTCTTTCGGCCAAGTAAAAAAACGAGGAGGCATGAGAATGAACGAAAAAGAGCAGGTCAATGAGGGCTATGTCATTATCGAGAGCGTGACCGTCGGCAACGCCCGGTTCGTCATCGGAGAAAATCCGAACAATCAGGCAGCGCCCTATGTCACATGGCAGGCCAATGTAAAAAATGACCCGAATAACTTTTTCTGGGGTCACTACTGCGCGACCAAATTGGGCGCAGTTGCAGACTTCGGCAGGCGTATCACGGAGGAGGCCGAATTTCTCCGTGAACGGGCAAAATCCAAAGCGCCGCAGATACCAGAGCGAGGTGATGAACGATGAGCAGACACGATGCAAACCGCCTGACCTACGATGAGGTGACGATTTTCGGCGTACCTGCCCTGTTCACCGACTTGCGTGTTGACCGCTCTACCGTGCCGGATGGCGTGTACCGCTACGAAGTCCGGTACAGCGACGAATACGGCGGTGAGCCGGTAGAACTGGCACGCGGTATCATGGTGGATTTTTTCGGCACTGTCCTGATGCGGGAACCGATCCAGTTACCCATCAGCGGCGGTCTGGAACTGAACGACGGTGATCTAGATTTCCAATCCGGCTGTTTCTCGCTGGCAGAGTTTCAACAGGAATATCCCGTCAGCGAGAAACAGGTCATCGACTTTTTCATAGCCGATGACACTGCGCTGCACGACTTTTGTTACTCCCAGAGTGAGGAACAGGACAAGTCTGCGGGCTGTGTGGGACACCTGCGTGGTGATTTTGGCAGCGGCAAGCAGTTTTATACAACATGGTGGCCCCACCAGCATAACACGCTGAACACGCCGGAGTTTAAGGCCGATATTAACCGCACGGTGAACTGGCTGCGGGAGCAGCCGGATTCTCCGCTGCACGATCTCAATGCCATGCAATTTTGCTATAAGCGATACCGAAATAGCTGTGAGATCAAAAATGCAGTGCTTCCGTCCTGCGCGTTTCTGGTGGAAAGCAAGCAGTATGTGTATATGCTGCGCTGTACGCCGACAAAGGGCGATTATAATTTTTATATGTACTGCTATCAGCGTGCTGCCTTCGAGAAATACCGCGCACAGCTGAAAAACAAAGCGCGCTCCCATGCTAAGAAGCGAGCGGAGCCGGAGCGATAGGAGGTGTTCCCTTGCCGACCAAATTTCAGTTCATCACCGAACTGTACGATCAGACTGTGCAGAGCGTCACCGGCAGCTATCAAAGCTGGACGGGCTTTCTCCGCGCCGCCTGCTATAACTACAAATGCCCCTTCGATAATCAAATTCTGATCTACGCCCAGCGCCCAGACGCCACCGCAGTCCTTGAGATGGAGCGATGGAACCGTCAGTTTGGCCGCTGGGTCAACCGTGGAGCCAAGAGCATTGCCGTATTTGGTGATGACGGGCAAAACTGTCTGAAGCTCTATTTCGATGTGTCGGACACCCATGCGTCCCGCTTTGCCCGTCCACTGCCTATCTGGACGATGCACCCGGCCTTTGAGCCGGAGGTCATCGAAACCTTAGAAGCCACCTTCGGCAACCTGGCCGAAAAAGAAAATCTTGCGGACGCCGTGCGCTCTGCCTGCCACAATGCCGTGGCAGACAACATCACGGACTACCTGCAAGACCTGCGGGAGTGTCGGGAGGACAGCCTGCTGGAGGAACTGGACGATCTGAACCTTGAGGTTTTCTACCGGGACGCGCTGGAGGTCAGTGTGGCATATATGCTGATGACCCGGCTGGGCTTACGGGCAGACGATTATTTTTCGCCCGATGAGTTTGCCCACGTTTATGAATTCAACACGCTCACCACCATCAATGCCCTGGGCATCGCCACCAGCGACATCGCGGAGATGGGGCTGCGGGAGATCAGCCGAACGGTCATGCAGGCTCAGCGGGATCAGTTTTTTGCAAACCGCGAAAGAATCGGTTATGATGGCCGCACAGAACAACACGAAACACCCCATGAAAGGAGCGAACAGCATGGAGGTCACTTACAGGATGCAGAACGGCTATCAGGTGCCGAACCTGCTGATGCCGCAGATGCCGGAGGTGCATCTGGGCAAGTACGCGGAACTGCGGAGAGAGTACCTGAAGAAGCGCCGCAGAGTGCTTTACACCAACCTCAAGACCAGCGGCAAGCTGACGGAGCATCTGGCAGAGATCGAGCAGACCGCGCGGAAGATGGTGGAGCAGACCGTGGCGCAGATGGCGAGAGCCGAGGGCGTGACGGAGGAGCTGAAGGCGACCGATCCCATGCGCTGGACGGGCCTGATGAACAATCTCCGGCACAGCGCGGAGGAGTTGGTGCTGAACAATCTGATCTACGCCTGACAACCCAAGAAGCTACAGAGGCAGGAAGTGATGAGCTTCCTGCCTTTGTCGATCACAGCGGGGATTATGTGCTGCTGGATCGTCTACGCGCCGACTGCGACTACTTCCTCGGCGCTGGTGGCCGGAGTGAAAAGCATTTGTGGGCAGGCAATGTCCACGCGCAAATCAAAAAAATGCGGGAGCTGTATGACGCCCTCCCGGAAAAACCGGAATGGCTGACCGCAGAAGCCATTGACCGATATGCCGCGCAGATGGCCGCACCCTATCAGGTCGCAGCCTATCACCATTTTGAAAACGGCTTTGACGATAAGCTGGACTATCAAAGGCTGGAAGAAGCGGAGGCCGCAGCGCAGGGCTATGTTGCCGGTACGATGGAGAAAGACGGTTTTGCATACGACGGCGCTGCCGTGTATGACGCCGAAACACGCCAGTGCCTCCGCGTCTACGGTGATTACCCGGACGAAAAGGCGCAGGAACAGGCAGCAGCCTTTGCGCTGGAGCACGACACCGTAACCCCCAACGGTACGGAGCTTCCTGCTTTTCTGGATATGCACCTCATTGAAGCGAATCTGCTGGACGACGGCGGGCGCAAGCACAAGCGGCAGGAGATTTTTGAATACTTTCAGGCGCACAAGAATCTTGCAGAACGGACGGAATTTCTCAAAAACAGCTACAACGATATATGGGTGGAAGTCCTGACTGACGGTGTTCGGACAGGCTACCATGCCGAGAAAGACGGACTTTTGATGTGGGAGGGAAGCTACCTCTCCCGCACCTCAGAGTCCGTTTTTTCATGGTCGGTCATCACCGAAATGACCGAGGGCCTGATCGAGCGCGGCGAATACAAGATCAAGCTGGGCCTGCAAAATGCGCCGGTGATGGCAGAGCAGCTTGCCCTATTCGACATGGGCGGCAACGCCCCGGTATACGAGACCCCGGCAGACGCACCCTCCGGCATTCTGGCTCCGGCCCGCACGGTGCCGCAGGAGGTCATTGATCTGGCCCTCTGCACAGGCGGAAACGAACCCAACAGCGCGGAGCGCATCGCCGTATTTTATATGCGGGAGCGGTCAGAATCGGAAAATATATCATTTCTGCGTCGGGAGTTTGACACGGAAAATGGGCGCGGCATCGAGTACGAGGGCCGCAAATACGCCGTGTGGTTTATGGAAGATGGTATCCACCTCGCCCAAGGGGACAGCGTCCGCACCGGGTACAGCAAGACCATGGTCACATGGGAGCAGACATCGGCGCGGATTCTGGAGCTGCTAGAGGCGGGGACTTATCTCTCCGCGTCCGAGCTGGCGCAGGCACCGGATAAGGTGCTGCACGAAGCGATGGACGCGCTCTTAATGACCGCCCGTGACCTGAATGAAGAAGGCCGCGCGCAGGGCCTTTTCCCGCAGACATTGGCGATCCATGACCAGCACAAGGGCTACCCGGAGCTGGATAAGGATATGGTGGCCTTTGCAAAGACTGAGGGTGGACTGCAAACTCTGGCACAGGAATATCATGCCTTCCTTGATGCCTACGCCGCAGCCCCGGAGATCATGCGTTTCCGTGTCAGCGGCTATAATACGCACCGGATCGGTGTTGTGCTGGACGGCCTGCCCTACCCGGAACGGCATTTTACCACTCAGCCTAATTTCCTGCGGCAATGCAAAATGTTCATCACACAGGATGAGATCGACCAGTTCTTCCTAAGAGACAGTGTTGATAGACGACTGGCGGTGTACTCGCATTTCTGCTATCCTCACACGCTGGAGGAACAGCAGAAATTCATCAAGAGCCAGTTTGGTGAGTACAGCGGTGGCGGATGTGCGGGTTACAATCACAGCAAGACCCATAAGGGATTGGAATATGTGCGGGACTACGGATTCAAAAAATATGATACCGTCCATCTGACCATCCCCAATGTGGTCAAGGAATATCAAAAACTCATCACACAGCAGCGATTTCCCGGCGAAGACGCTATCGCAAAGATCCCGGAATATGAGCGTGGGCAGTTGGCTCGAACCGTCTATAACGGTTTTTACAATGCCCCGGACGATGTTCCACGTCCCTATCCCAAGGGCACGGATTATTACGATGCGCTTCCCATGATCGAGGAACAGCTGCAAGATAAGGACAAGGCTGCGGAAATATTGGCGGTGCTGACCTCACGGCTGGATGGGACGGACGAGAGTGACCGTTCCTATGATTCCGTCCGCCGCGCAAAGGAGCAGCTTTCCGAATATGTGGGCGGTACTTTCAGCCTGTTCAACCACCGGCATGATGCCCCTCAGCAGGAACGCAGCTTTGTGGAGCAGGTCGCAGAGAATGCAGCACGGCTTGCCGCAGCGAAGCCGGAGCTGCCGCAGCCTGAACCTGTTCCGCTCGCTGACTCGGTTATCGTTGGCACCCGGCTGACCATAGATGACCGACAGTTTGAAGTGGACAACGTAGACGAAGCCGCGCAAAGGGTATCTCTACGCGATGTCACCTTTGAAAATGGGACAGGTTTTCCTATCTTCCGCATAGAGCCTATCGGGTTTGTGCGGGCGCAACTAGAGCAATCAGAGCCAGTGCAGAAGTGTGAGCCGCCTGCGGCGCTCACCCCGCCGAAAAAGAAAAAGCGGAACGCACTTGCCTATCCGCTGGACGCGAACGGCCGGAACTACCGCATCACCGATGACCATATCGGAGAGGGCGCGCCGCTGGAGCGTTTTCAGCGCAATCTGGACACGATCCGTACCCTGAAAGCGGTGGAGGCGGAGAACCGCAGCGCCACAGCGGAGGAACAGGCGGTGCTGGCACAGTATGTGGGCTGGGGCGGTCTGGCGGACTTCTTTGACGAAAAAAATCCTCGTTACGCTGAACTGAAAGAACTGCTGACGGATGCCGAATACGCCGCTGCCCGCGAATCCACGCTCACGGCGTTCTACACGCCGCCTGTGGTCATCCGCGGCATCTATGCCGCCCTGGGGCAGATGGGCTTCACGCAGGGCAACATTCTGGAGCCAGCCTGCGGTATCGGCAATTTTCTCGGTATGCTGCCGGAAAGCATGAGCGGCAGCAAGCTCTACGGCGTGGAGCTGAACGATCTGTCTGGCCGCATCGCCCGCCAGCTTTATCAGAAAAGCAGTATTGCGGTGCAGGGCTATGAGAAAACCGCCTTCCCGGATAACTTTTTTGATGTTGCCATCGGCAATGTCCCCTTCGGCCAGTTCCATGTGCCGGACAAACGCTATGATCGGCTGAATTTTCCCATCCACGAGTATTTCATCGCCAAGGCGTTGGACCAAGTCAGACCGGGCGGCGTCATCGCCGTTGTGACCTCCAGCTTCACCATGGACAAGCGCACTGCCAGCGCACGTAAATACATCGCACAGCGAGCGGAGCTGCTAGGGGCCATCCGTCTGCCCAACAATGCGTTCAAGGCCGCAGCGGGCACTGAGGTGGTTTCGGACATTCTGTTCTTGCAGAAGCGCGAAAGGATGGTAGACCTTGAACCCGAATGGGTACATCTTGCCACCGATGAAAACGGCATCCAGATGAACAGTTACTTCATCGACCATCCGGATATGATCTTGGGCGAGATGAAGATGGTGTCCGGGCCGTTCGGCCCCACGCCCACCTGTGAGCCGTACCCGGAGCAGCCGTTGGAAGCACTGCTGGCGGAGGCCGTTCAAAATATCCACGGCGAGATCACCGCTTATGACCGGGAGGAAGAACTGGAGGGCGAGGATCATTCCATTGAGGCCGACCCCGCTGTCCGCAATTTTTCCTATACACTGGTGGACGGTCAGATCTATTATCGGGAAAACAGCCGCATGAATCCGGTGGAGGTATCCAAGACCGCCGAAAGCCGCATCAAGGGAATGATTGAACTGCGGGACTGTGTGCGGACGCTGCTGGAGTATCAGACCGAGGACTATCCCGATGAAGAAATCAAGGAGCAGCAGGCCAAGCTGAATACCCTCTACGACGCCTTCACCCGAAAATACAGCCTCATCAATTCCCGCGGCAACGCTATCGCCTTCGATCAGGACAGCTCCTACTTCCTGCTCTGTTCATTGGAAATTCTGGACGAGGACCGGAACCTGAAACGCAAGGCCGACCTGTTCACCAAGCGCACCATTCGCAGCCACAAGCCCGCTGAAAAGGTAGACACGGCGGTGGAGGCGCTGGCGCTGTCCATTGGCGAAAAGGCCCATGTGGATATGGACTATATGGGCAGGCTCACCGGCAAGGACGAGGAAACGCTGTTTGCCGAGCTGACCGGCGTGGTGTTTCTCAACCCTGACTACGCCGAGGGCGTAAATGAAAAGTATCTGCCCGCAGACGAGTATCTTTCCGGCAATGTGCGTCAAAAATTGGCGGTTGCCCAAGGCAAGGCGGAACAGGACCCGCAGTATCAGATCAACGCCGATGCGCTCACGCAGGTGCAGCCTACCGACCTCACCGCCAGCGAGATCTCCGTCCGGCTGGGCGCAACATGGCTGGACACCGAATATGTCCGCCGGTTTATCTTTGAAACGCTGGGAACACCACGCAGCGTGCAATGGGGCATGAAGGTCCACTATTCCGGCATCACCGGCGAGTGGCGTATCGAAGGCAAGAGCAAGGATCGCGGCAATGTGAAGGCCATCAGCACCTACGGCACCAAGCGCATCAACGCCTATGAGATTATCGAGGACACCTTGAATTTGAAGGATGTCCGTATTTTTGATTATGTGTACGATGCAGATGGCAGAAAAAACGCTGTCCTCAACAAGAAGGAAACCGCCATTGCCCAGAGCAAGCAGGAACTCATTAAAGAGGCTTTTGCCGAGTGGATCTGGAAAGACCCGGACCGGCGCGAGGCTATTTGCAAGACCTACAATATCCTGTTCAACAGCAACCGCCCCCGTGAGTATGATGGCAGTCACATCAGCTTTTCAGGCATGAACCCGGAGATCACGCTCCGCAAGCACCAGGTCAACGCCATCGCGCACATTCTCTACGGGGGAAATACCCTGTTGGCCCATGTGGTGGGCGCGGGCAAGAGTGCGACACGTTCGTAACTGAAAAGGTTACGCACAAGTCAGCTAACAATAGAATCGGGATTTGAAAGGAGTCCCTGAAGAGACTTGGAGAACTAATATTCCGATAGGTGGAATGAAGGGGTAACGCCCTGAAACGCCTACCTTATAAACTGCGATATGCGGCAGTCCTCTGTAACAAGGGCTACGGTATAACGCTCGCTAAAGTCGGCGGAAATGCACCCAAACGGGTTATGCCGTGGAAAGTGTCCCAGAGGTGGGATATGTGCATGATACGCCGGAGGTCTATAAACTGCCTATGGTCAGAATGTCATGGATGACTGACGAAATCCCGAATGTACGGGTCTAAAAGGCGCAGGAGCAGAAATGTTCCTTTCCGATTACGGAAGTATGTGAGGATGAGTAAGAATTTTTACTATGAAAGTCCTTGCGGTGTTACAGGCACCGCCCAGCATACAGGCTCAGAGGGACACCTAAGGGAAGATATGTACAGATAGGAATATTGGAACGTGGAAAGGCTGGAACACGGAGCCGGTTACAGGCTATGAGGTGTTGGATTGGAAAGCGTATTGCGTATAACAATCCTTTATCCAGTTGAGAGAGATGGCACAGTACCGTTGAAGCCGTAGAAATACAGTGGAGGGATGGCCATTAGTCGTCAGCAATCAATAAATTGAAAACTATACAGACACAAAGGTTCGAGTATGACTAAGAAAAGCGAAATCCTCTCGAAAGAAAGGAAAGTACCTGACTTTGGCAAACAAGAAGAAACCCTTAAAGAAACAGAAAATCCGCAACTCCGAATACTACGATATGCAGCTCGTTCTTGACGAACTGTATGCCGCAAGTGTCAAGGGGCAGCGGTTCTGCAATCTTGTGGAACTGATAAAACGCCCTGAAAACATCAAGCTGGCCTACAGAAATATCCGAAAGAACAGCGGCAGTCGGACGGCGGGTGTGGATAATAAAACAATAAGCGATTTGAACAAGTGGAACGAAAATGCCTTAGTTGCCCATGTTCAGCGCAAGCTGGACTGGTATGTTCCTAATGCTGTCCGCAGAGTTGAGATACCAAAGGACAACGGGAAAACCCGCCCCCTTGGAATACCCACGATTATGGACAGGCTCATTCAGCAATGTATTCTGCAAGTATTAGAACCTATCTGTGAAGCAAAATTCTTCAAGCGAAGCAATGGTTTCAGACCAAACCACAGTGCAGAAAATGCCATTGCCCAAGCGGAGAGAATGATACAGAACGTCGGTTGCCACTATGTCATTGATATAGACATTAAGTCTTTCTTTGACAATGTGAACCACGGAAAACTGCTGAAGCAGATGTGGACACTCGGAATTAGGGATAAAAAGCTGCTGTCTATCATTTCTGCCATGCTAAAGGCAGAAGTGGCTGGAATCGGTTTTCCCGAAAAGGGTACGCCACAGGGCGGTATCATTTCCCCACTGTTGTCAAACATCGTCCTGAATGAACTGGATTGGTGGATTGTCAGCCAGTGGGAGGAAATGCCCACCCAAAGGAACTATGTACACAGAATCTATGCGAATGGAACTCCCGACAAAAGCAGTACCATCCGTACTCTGCGTAACTACACGAATCTGAAAGAGTGCTATGTTGTCCGTTATGCAGATGATTTCAAAATCTTCTGTAAAAAGCGGTCAGATGCAGTCAAGCTGTTCGAGGCAACGAAACAATGGCTTTTGGAACGTCTGGGACTGGAAACCAGCCCGGAGAAATCGAAAATCGTAAATCTGAAACGCCATTACTCTGAATTTCTTGGCTTTAAGCTGAAAGTTCGAACAAAAGGAAAGAAGCCAGATGGACAACCAAGGTATGTAGTAGAAGCGCATATCAAGGATAAAGCATTGCAGAAAATCCGGGAGAAAAGCAAGGAAATTATTGGGCAGATACGGCAGACCTATGACCCAGGAATGGAATATCGTCTGATACAGAAATACAACTCCTATGTCATGGGCGTTCATAACTATTACAGCATTGCAACCCATGTGAATATTGACTTTCACAAAATCGCTTTCGATGTCAAAAAGAGCCTTTACAACAGATTGAAGCACAGACTGCAAAAGAAAGGTCAAATCACAAACAGGTATATCAAGGAGAAATACGGCACAAGCCGGGAGGTGCGTTATCTGAATGGTCATGCCATCGTCCCGATTGCCTATGTTCAGCATAGAGTACCCATGGACAAGAAAAGTCGGGTAAACAAGTACACGCCAGAAGGACGGGTTGAGATTCATAAGAATCTTGCTGGTATCAATATGGCAGTACTCTATCATCTGATGAACAATCCATGCGGTAAGCAAAGTGTGGAATACAACGATAACCGCATTGCGCTCTATGTTGCACAGAAAGGAAGATGTGCCGTCTCCGGTGTGGAACTGGAAGCAAAGCAAGTGGACTGTCACCACAAAAAGCCATTGGTGCTTGGGGGCAATGACAGCTACCAAAATCTGATTATTGTCTCCGCTGTGGTTCACATTCTCATTCATTCCAGTAATGAGCGCACCATCCGAAAATATCTGAAAGTGCTAAACCTGGATAAAAAGCAGTTGGCAAAGCTCAATAAACTTCGTGTGATGGCAGAAATGCTGGAACTCGTTTTCTAAAGGGCAAATCTGTTTGATGTATAGATTGTCATAAAAAGTGCTGACGATGGAAAGCCGTGTGATGGGAAACTGTCACGCACGGTTTGGAGCGGGGGAAAATCCGGAGGAATGGATATGCAGCCTGCGGCTGCATATCCCGCCCAAAGGATTACCTATCGCTATCATTTGAAATGGTCGCGGCGGCGATGGAGTCAAAGCGGCTGGGCCTGTGCCAGAAGTCCCTCTTTGTAGTGCCCAACCACCTGACAGAGCAGTGGGCGACCGAGTTTTTGCAGCTCTATCCGGCGGCAAATATCCTTGTCGCTACCCGCAAGGATTTTGAGACCAAGAACCGCAAGAAATTCTGTGGGCGCATCGCCACAGGCGACTACGATGCCGTTATTATCGGTCATTCGCAGTTTGAGAAGATCCCCATGAGTGTAGAGCGCCAGCGGGCCATTTTAGAGCGGCAGATCGACGAGATCATGATGGGAATTTCCGAAGCCAAGCGAGAAAAAGCGGAGAATTTCACGATCAAACAGATGATGAAAACCCAAAAGGGGCTGCAAGTCAAGATCGACAAGCTGAATGACCAGAGCCGTAAGGACGATGTCGTGACCTTTGAAGAATTGGGCGTTGACCGTATCTTCATTGACGAGTCACATTATTTTAAGAACCTCTTTTTGTACACAAAAATGCGGAATGTGGGCGGTATCGCCCAGACTGAGGCGCAGAAAAGCTCAGACCTCTTTATGAAGTGCCGCTACCTCGATGAAATCACCGGAGGGCGCGGCATTATTTTTGCCACCGGCACCCCCATTTCCAACAGCATGGTGGAGCTTTACACCATACAGCGGTATTTGCAGATGAACGCCTTGCAGGAGCAGGGCTTGCAGCACTTCGATAGCTGGGCGGCGAACTACGGTGAAACCGTCACCGCCATTGAACTGTCCCCAGAGGGAACCGGCTACCGGGCCAAGACGCGCTTCGCCAAGTTCTACAACCTGCCCGAATTAATGTCTGTTTTCAAAAATGTGGCGGACATCCAGACGGCGGATATGCTGAAACTGCCGGTGCCGGAGGCCCACTACCACAACATCGCCTTGAAGCCTTCCGAGTATCAGCAAGAGATCGTGGCATCGCTGGCGGAGCGTGCTGAAAAAGTCCGCAACCGCGAGGTGGACAGCAGTGTGGACAATATGCTGCTCATCACCAACGATGGCCGAAAGCTGGCGCTGGATCAGCGGCTGGTCAACCCCATGCTCCCCAGCGACCCCAACAGCAAAGCCGCCAAGTGCGCGGAAAATGTGTTTGAGATCTGGCAGCGCACCGCAGACCAACGCTCCACGCAAATGGTTTTCTGCGACCTCAGCACACCGAAGGATGACGGCACATTCAGCGTCTATGACGACATTCGTGCAAAGCTGTTGGAATTGGGCGTTCCCGAAAACGAGATTGCCTTCATCCACAACGCCAAGAGCGAGGTACAGAAGAAAGATCTGTTTGGTAAAGTCCGAAGCGGTCAGGTGCGTATCCTGCTGGGCAGCACCCAGCGCATGGGCGCTGGCACCAACTGTCAGCAGAAGCTAATCGCACTCCACCATCTCGACTGCCCGTGGCGTCCGTCCGATTTGCAGCAGCGGGAGGGTCGTATCATCCGCCAGGGCAACGAAAACCCCGAAGTAGACATTTACAGCTATGTCACCGAGGGTACCTTCGACGCCTATCTTTATCAGCTTGTGGAGAGCAAGCAGAAATTTATCAGCCAAATCATGACCAGTAAATCGCCAGTGCGTTCCGCCGAAGATGTGGATGAACAGGCGCTTTCTTATGCCGAGATCAAGGCGCTGGCCAGCGGCAATCCCATGATCAAAGAAAAGATGGACCTTGATATTGAGGTATCCAAGCTGAAGCTGCTGAAAGCCAACCATCTTTCACAGAAATACGCACTGGAGGATGCCATCAGCAAGGGCTTTCCGAAACAAATCGCGGAAGCGCAGGCTCGAATCGCCGGGTATGGCGCGGATATAGCTGCCGTCAAGGAGAATACCCACCCAAACGCGGACGGCTTCTCCCCACTTACGCTGGCGGGTGTAACCCATGCCGACAAAAAGGAGGCAGGCGCGGCGCTGCTGACCATGTGTCAGACGATGCTCTCCCCGGAGGCAACGCAGGTAGGTTTCTATCGCGGTCTGACGCTGGAGCTGTCCTTTGACAGCTTCGCACAGGAGTACCGCCTGACCATGATCGGGCAGCTTCGCCATACCGTTACGCTGGGAACCGATGTGTTCGGTAATTTGCAGCGTATGGACAATGCGTTGGAGGGACTGCCCATCAAGGAGCAGGCTTGCCGGGAGCAGCTTTCCGACCTGCAAACGCAGTTGGAAACCGCAAAGGCAGAAGTACAAAAGCCGTTTCCCCGCGAGGAGGAACTTACGACCAAAACGGAACGGCTGGAGGAACTGAACGCCCTGCTGAACATGGATAACAAAGCGCCGGAACCGGTTCAGGAAGAAAAATGCAAGCACAAGGAGGAATTAGAACGATGAGTACGACCGAAGAATGCGCCCTGATGCTTTATGACAAGGCGCTGGCCGAACTGAACACTTATCTGGAGAACATGAAAACCAGACCGCCGCAGGAGATCATCAACAGTGCCTATCAAATCGTGAATAAGCAGGACTTGCTGATGATTCTGGAAGATGCTGAGTTTACGCCGGCGGAACTCAATGTGCTGAACGAACTGGATCACCCTCTGCAAGTGCTGTATGAGGAATGGCTGCCTGTAGAGGACAGGCACATGGAGGAGCTGCGCGACTCTGTGCAGAGCTATCTCGACACTCGCCTGCAATATCGGGCGGAGAAGCTGTACGCTGACCCGTCCGTCCCCCGCTACGAAGGCTCGTATTTGGAAGCACGCGAAAAGGGCGAGGTACATCTCTACCGCGCTAGCCGAAAACGCGACCGTGCGTGCATCGACGCTTTTACGGAGAATATCAGCGATGCCAACGAAAAGTGTAGGATGCGCGAGTTTGTGCAGGAATGGACACAGGAATTCGGACATGACCGCTGTAAATTCCTTCTCGGATATACGGTGCAGTGCGCCGATTGGGACGGCAGATACTCCGCCGCATCCAAGCGTGAATCCGCCAAAACGGACTATCACATTACGCCAGAGCATGACCCACTTTCGGAGTTCCATACAAATGCACATTCCTGTCTGGTGAATTACGCCTATGAACTGCTGATGGAGCAGGAGCGCAGCAAGCAGAAACCTGCACCAAAGCGCGATGAACCGGAGAGGTGACAAGATGGGTTATCAGGAAAGTTGGCTGTATGTACAGCCGCAGATGCGTTTTTCTAATCTGATCCGTGCCTACGAAAAGACAGCCAGAACGGATTATTACCGCACGATGGGCGCTGAACCGATGTCCGTTGTCATCCTAAAACGCCCGTTTGGTGAAGTGCCGAAAGGCGCAAAACTTCTCTGGGTGTGCGGCGACCGCTGTTTCCATACGCCGGTCGGCGTATTTAACGGCAATCTGAAATCTCCGGCAAAGCTGTGTTTTATTCCGGTGGAACAAGTTCTTGACCCGGGTGATTACAGGCTAAAGGGCATCGACCTGAACAGCCATGCGCCCAGTGAAAACGCCTATATGAAGCGGTACAGTGTGGAGGATTATATTGTGCGAACCAGAGCAGAACGAGAAAGATAGGAGGTTTACCCATGCCCTATGCAACCAAAGCGCAGATTGAGCGTGCCCGTCAGCCTGACCTGCTGACCTTTCTCCGGCGATACAAGCCGGATGAACTCATTCCCACCGGTCCCGGAGCGTATAAGCTCCGCAGCCACGACAGCCTGAAACTCTCCAACGGAAAATGGTGCTGGTGGTCCCATGATAAGATGGGCGGCGTCAACGCGCTGGATTATCTTATCAAAGTCGAAAATATGAAATTTCCCGATGCCGTACAGCTTGTCAATGAGCAGTGCGGCTTTTTTGATGCTCGCGAAGTGCAGTCTGCGCCCGTCAAACAGAAAGAAACGCCGAAAGCAGAATTTCTTCTGCCGGTACGTTTCCAGAACAACAAGCGTGTGACCGCCTATCTGCTTTCACGCGGCATTGACATGGCGATACTCGACTACTGCTTTCAGAACGGGCTTTTGTACGAAGCCGCCGACTATCACAACGCTGTGTTCGTCGGCTACGACGGCAAAACGCCGCGCTATGCCACACTGCGCGGAACGCTTTCCGGCAGCAGCTTCAAGCGTGATGTGACCGGCAGCAATAAGCAGTTTTGCTTCTCCATCACCGGAAAGGACAGTGCGAAACTGAATGTGTTTGAGTGCGCCATTGATGCGCTTTCTTATCTCACGCAGGTGAAGATGCAGAATGGTGACTGGCGGCAGGAATCCGTTCTTTCTCTCGGCGGCGTTTACAAATCCAGTCCGAACGAAGTACCCAAAGTTCCTGCGGCGCTGCAAGGCTACCTGAACGCCCATGACGATGTGAAGGAAATCGTGCTGCGGCTGGACAACGATGCAGTGGGTCGCGGCGCAGCAAGTGCCATTTCACAGGCTGTCACAGACCTGCCTGTGAGCGTAGAACTGCCCGTTGAGGGCAAGGACTACAATGAATGGCTCATGCGTCAGAAAGGCATTTCTCCCCGGCCGAGGGCGAGGAACGAGCCGGAACGGTAAGCCGCAGGCGGCTTGAAATTCGGTGCGGCTCTGTCCGCTCCGAATTTCCTTGCAAGCATAGCAAAATGACAGCATTTTGCGGAATACGCCGTTCGTAACCGAACAGCGCAGCTTGTCAGGGAGCGCCCTGAAACCCCGATTTACAAACCTGATTGGAGGAATCCCATGAAACTGAGAGAACGAAAAATCACTGTCCGTCTGACGGACACAGAGCGCGGCCACCTGCTGGAGCAGGCGGAGCTGGCGGGACTCAAAATCGAGCCGTTTGTCCGCAATGTCATCCTCGGTGTGCAGATGCAGCCGCGTCCCAAAGAGGAATGGGCGGAGCTGCTGCGGCAGACCTCCGGCATTGCCAACAACATCAATCAGATCACCAAGCGCGTCAACTCCGGCGAGCCGGTGACGGAGGAAACTCTGCGCCTCATCGCAGATATGCAGTCGCAGATCTGGGAAAAACTCAAGGCGTTCTGATATGGCGATTACCAAAGTGTTCGCCATACGCAGCCGATTTGAGAAAACCGTTCAATACGCCGCAAACGAAGAAAAGACCTCCCTTTCCGGCATGATCGAATACGCCGTCAACCCGGACAAAACCGAGAAGCGGCTGTTTGAAAGCTGTCTGAACTGTGAAAGTGTTGAAAATGCCAGCCGGGATATGGAGCGCACCAAACGGCGCTACAACAAGACCGGCGGTATACAGGGCTATCACATTATCCAGTCCTTTCAGCCGGGGGAGCTTACCCCGGAGCAGACCCACGCCATCGGTGTGGAATTTGCGCGGCGGCTATTGGGTGATCGGTTCGAGGTAGTCGTTGGAACGCACCTTGATAAGCACCATCTGCACAACCATATTGCAGTCAACTCCGTGTCTTTTCTGGACGGTAAGAAACTGCGGTGCAATATGAAAACCTATTTTTACGAAATTCAGAAAGTGTCCGATGATTTGTGCCGCGAATACGATCTGTCCGTTATCGAGCCAAAAGGAAAAGGAAAAAGCCATCAGGAATGGCAGGCGGTGAAGTCCAAACAGCCTACCATCCGGGAGCAGATACGCCGGGATATTGATGATATAGTCGGGCAATCGCTCAACTTTACGACCTTTCTGGGCGGTCTGCGAAAAGCCGGTTATCAAATTCATGCCGGGAACCGAAAACACACCGCTGTCAAACCGCCTTACGGAAAGCAGTTTATCCGGCTGGACAGTCTGGGCGAAAACTACACTGATGCCGCCATTGAGCAGCGCATTTTGTCGCAGCATTTCTGGAGCAAGCCGAAAAAGCTGCCTGCCCCACGCCGCTATGTCTGTAAGGGCAGCTTAAAGAAATATCCCAAAGCGCATGGCTTCCGCGCATTGTATTTCCGCTATGTCTATCTGCTGCGCGGGGCAGTCAAGGGACGCGGATTGAAAAAGGTCAGCCGGTATCTTTTGGAGGATGCGATACGATTTGAGCAATATCTGAAGCAGCACCGTTTTCTGTGCGAACACCATATCGACACCGCCTCAGACCTGCAAAACACGAAACACACCCTCACAGAGCGGCTTGAAGTCGCGCTGCTTGAGCGAAAACCACTTTATGAAGAAAGAAGGCACGCCGATGAAGCGCAAAAACAAGTATTGTCACAGGCCATCAGCACGCGCACCGCCCAGATCAAGTCGCTCCGCCGAGAACTGCGGCTCTGTGCCCAGATCGAAGCGGACGCAGAACGGGTGCAGACCCGTGTTCACGAAGCTACACTGATACAGAAGGAGGAACGATACCATGAGCCAAGGCAGCGAAGCCGCCGAGCAGATGACGCGCGAGGCCATCCAGATTTCCGAAGCGGCGGCAAAGCTGGCGGCGCTGGGTGCGAAGAACCTTGCGGCTCTGTGTCTGGCACTGGCCAGCGAGAACCAGAAGTTGCGCGGCAAGACCCACATGAACGCCCTGCTTCGCAGCGGTAAAGAGCTGCGGGTGTTCGACCTGAAAGAACCGGACTTAGCCATTTTCAAGCAGGAAGCGAAGAAATACGGCGTGCTGTTCAGCGTTATCAAAGACGGCGTAAACGGGAACGGTCATGTGGACATCCTGGCGAAAGCCGAGGATGTGTCCAAGCTGAACCGTATTTTCGAGCGTCTGCACTATGCCGCACCGGAGCGCGCAAAATCGGAGGACGAGCCACTAAAAAAAGCCGAGTCCCGTGTTCTGCAAGAGAACAGATCCGCCGAGCGCGGGACTGGCTGGAAGCAAGAGAAAGCGGAGATTGAAGAACCGCTGTCTGTTATCGCGCGGATACGGCAATATAAGCGGCAGGAACGGCAGACGCCGCCTCTGCCCGGAAAGGAAAAAGAGAGATGAAGAAAACCATCATGATTCTTGCGGTGTTGCTGCTGTTCGGCACGACCACCGCATTTGCGGCAGAATATCCGTCACAAGTCAGCTATAACCTCAGCAACGGCATCTTTGAAGTCCGAAAAACCTATGAGATGCAAGCAAATCAGGAGCCGTCCGCACAGGCGAAGCAAGGTTTTGAGCAGGACGGCTATTCGTTTGTCCTCACGGATATGCTCCGGCAAGAGCTGCCCGAACAGCAGAGCAAAGCATACACCGAAAATGTTACGGTCAGCAGTGACAGCAAGGAACTGACTGCCATTCTTCCGTTGCTTGCGGACACCAAAGAAATCACGACTGAGGACGGTTTCGCCGGCACGCTGAAACTGGATACCAGCACGATTACCGTAGAACCCGCTGGCTACAAGAACAATTCTTGGACGGTTTCGGCCACACGAACCTACCCCAATCTCAGCAGCATGGACTTGGAGTATATCCCTAAGACTACGACGGAAAACGGGCGTACACTGAACTTCTCCACGGTAGACTGGCAGACGGATAATACGGAAAATGTGGACGATGATACCATCGGAAATCGCTTTTCTGCGGTAGTCACTTATACTGGAACAGCGTCCAGCCGCAATGTGACCGGCTACACGGTCACGGCGCAATATAGCGGCAAGGTGGAGAAGGTATCACTGGATAAGGTGCAGTATGTGGCGGTTTTTCACGGAACACCTATCGCACCGCCAGAGGTGGAGGAAGAACCTGTGATGGATTGGCGGTATCTGGCCATTCCGGGAGGACTGGTCCTGCTCTGCCTTGCAGGGTTTATCGCAGCTAAAATAAAAAACAAGCAGAAAGGACAGAACGAGGATGAAACGATCTATGACGCAGATTACAAGGTTGTCAAAAGCAGCAAGGATGCTGGGACTGACGCTGGTGGCAGCGACAGCGATGAGCATTACCCCGGCGTTAGCTCTTGAGTACACAGAAGCCGATGCTCCGGCAGGCAGCTTTGGTAAGTCCACCAGCATCGAGCCGGTGACGGTGGTTGGGGAAGCAAACATTTTTGAAACTGATGTGAGTAAGAGCGCTGCCTACATTCCGCCTGTTTTCGGCAGCCCGATGGCAGATGTCCCCGGCTCCGGTGAACGGCTGACGCCTAATCTCGTGACGGGCGGTTATCTGGAATCCGGCGGTATCAGCAGCAGTACGGCAACGGTTTTGCCGCCGCAGGTGGACAACACCATGGTCGGGACAGCATGGAGTACCGGCTATACCGCTGTGACTAGCAGCTTGTACTATAAAGACGGTTCTCTCGGCACCCTCTCAGCCCCGTCCATTGGACTGAGCGCCAAAATCTATCAGGGGACGGATAGCACCGCAATGAGAAAAGGCGCAGGACATTTTACCGAAACTTCTATCTGGGACGGCAATGTGGCTTTCGCCGGACATAATCGCGGCGTAAACAACCATTTCGGCAAGATACACACGCTGAAAAACGGTGACACCATCACGCTGGCCACCACACTCGGAACACGCAGATATTCCGTCTATTCGGTGCGGAAGGTATCCGTGAATGATGTGAGTGTACTGAATCCGTCCAATGAGAACATGGTAACGCTGGTGACCTGCGTAATGAACCAGCCGGACTACCGCTGGTGTGTACAGGCTCGGCAAAAATAATATTGATGTGAATCACTTTACAGCGGCACAAACCTGAAAAATGGTTTGTGCTGCTACTGTTTTCAGGAGGTATTTATGCGAAAAAGAATGATAGCGATGCTTCTGTGCATCGCAACGATGCTGAGCCTTTGCACAGGCTTTGCTTCCGCTGCCAGCAGCACCATCGGCGGTGCGCTGGGTGAGGTGAACATCACCAATGGTGACTACAAAATGTCCTACCTCAGCATGAACGGTGTGGTTCGCTCGCAGTCCTATACTTATTTTAACTATAAGTCGGCAAGCGGCGCAATGAAAGAAATTCCTGCCTACTGCATCAACCCTACAACAAAGGGTGTGCCGCAGACCGTTGGTCCCGGTCAAAGTATCAAGTATATTGCAAACGAAGCCAGCAATGATCCGAAGATCGTCGGCATCATCGCCAATGGCTACCCGCATCGCGGCCTGTCTGAACTTAAGCTGGATAATAAGTATCAGGCGTACTACGCCACGAAGATGGCGCTCTGGTGCTATCTCATCGACGGCTGGAGCATTGACCGGCTGACGGTCAACCCGTCCCTGTCCGGCATAGAGAAGGAACGCGGCGAAAAACTGCTGGCGGCGGCAAAGGACATTTACAAACGCGGTATCTGGTGGAACCGTGTGCCGCAGCCTACCATCACGGTGACAGCCGATAAAGATTCGGCCTATCCCGTCACTGTGGACGGTAAGGAATACTTGCAGCAGGTGTTTACGGCGGATTCGGAAACATGGGTTTGCGACTATGACATCGACATCGGTTTCACCATGCCTGATGAAGTGCCGGAGGGCACCCGCATCGTAGACATGAACAACAACGACATCACTAAGATCAGAACCTCGTCCAATGGTGCCAGCTATGCCGGTCAGTTCAAGGTTCTGTACCCCAAGGACAGCGTAAGCGACCAGACCGGCTCTGTGCAGATGTCGCTCCACGCCAATGTCTATAAGTACGCCATCTACTATGCCCTGTGCGCGGAGACCAGCAAGTATGGCACCCTCCAGCGCTATATGTGCGACACCGATCCTACGACGGAAATTCGCCAGTCTACTTTCAGCCGCTATTCTTCCACGCCGTCTGATACCCCAGACGAGCCGGAAACGCCTACGGAAACCACGCTTATCATCCAAAAGGTAGAAACCGGAACGAATACGCCCCTTTCCGGCGCGACCTTTGAGGTAAAAGCTCCTGACGGAACTGTCCTAGGCAGTTTTGTTACGGATACCAGCGGCAAGATCATTATTCCGCTGACCCTCTCCGGCCAGTATGTCATTACAGAGAAAGCAGCGCCAAAGTGGCACCTGCTGGGCATGGAAACCACCAAGACCGTTTCCGTGGACTACGGCAATACCGCGACTGCCACCTTTGAAAACGCACCCTACGGCAATCTGCGCGTGGACAAGATCGACGCGGACAGCGGCGCTTCTCTCGCAGGGGCAACGGTGGAGATCAAGCACATCGAAAGCGGCGTCACGCAGACCGGAAAAACTGATCTCGGCGGCAGTGTGTACTTCGACAAGCTGAAGCCCGGTGCATATCAGGTGCGCGAGGTGTCTGCCCCCGGCGGCTATGTCAAGGACGACCAGACCTACACCGTGAATGTGACTTCCGGCACGGAAACCAGCTTTGTGCTGAAAGATCAGGCCAAACCGGGTCTTATCATCACTAAATATGATGAGCAGACCCACGAAGTTCTGCCCGATGTGACCTTTGAAGTTACCCGCGATACTGTCCTCATCGGCTCGTTCTCTACGGACGAGATGGGACAGATCCGCCTGACCGACCTTCAGCCGGGAACCTATCTGGTGAAAGAGGTTTCCACAAGTGCAGGCTATGTGCTGGACAGCACGCCGCAGCAGATCGAGCTGACCGCAGGCGGCGGTATCAAAACACTGACCTTCTTCAATGCCGTCAAGCCCGGCATCCACATCAGCAAAGTGGATAGCCGCACGATGGAGCCGCTGGCCAATGTCAAGTTCCGTGTTTCGCTTGTGGGCGGCACTTTCTCTAAGGAATATGTGACCGACAAGAACGGTGAGATCGACCTGATAGCACTGGAACCGGGCGCATATACCGTGGAGGAAATTACCGCGCCGAACGGCTATCTGATGGACGATGATAAGCGTATCATCCAGATCAATGCCGGAGAAAACGCCCGTTTCGTGTTCACCAACACGGAAAAGCCGGTCCTGTCCGTGGTGAAATATGACGCGGAGAACGACAGCTATCTTGCCGGTGCAACTTTCCGTATCGCAAAGATCGAGGACGGCAGCCACTACCTCGACCGTGTGACCGACACCAACGGGCGTATTTCTATCTCTGATCTGGAACCGGGCGTCTACTCCATCAAGGAGATCGCCGCGCCCAGCGGCTATGTGCTGAACGACGCGGAATACCACGCAGAGCTGTTTCCCGGCAAGGACAGCACCATCGTGGTAAACAACGAGAAAAAGCCCAACCTCAAAATCGTCAAGACCGATGCTGTGACCGGCGCACCGATATCTGGTGTAACTTTCACCGTCAACAAGGCAGACAGCAGCACGCTCACCACCGTCAAGACCGACGCCAACGGCGAGGCTCTGCTCACCGCCCTTGACCCCGGTGTGTATGTGGTGCGTGAAACCGGTGTGCCGGACGGTTATCTGCTGGACAGCGAACCGCAGACCATTACCCTCGTTCCCAATAAAACGGGTACGGTGCATTTCCGCAATTATCCCAAACCTACCCTGACCATCGACAAGGTGGACAGCGTCACAAAAGACCCTATCAAGGGTGCAAAGTTTCACATCACCTATGCCAGCAACAACAGCTTCACCGGAGAGATGAATGATCTCGGAACCTATTTCACGGATGAAAACGGTCAGATCAAACTCACCAAGCTGCGCGACGGCTGGTATCGTGTGACCGAGGTGGAGCCGGCAGCTGGCTACGCCATCAAAGACCCGGCTACACAGGACTGTTTCATTCAGGCAGGCACCGGCAAAGTGCTGACCTTTGAGAACACACCTCTTTCAGCGCTCATCATCAAAAAGGTGGACGCAGACAGCGGCACCATGCTGCAAGGCGCAAAGTTCCGTGTACGCTATCTGGGCGGAACATCCAGTACGGGCGGAACCATCATCGGAGAGTACACGACCTCTTTCAATGGAACCATCGTTATTGCCGGGCTGAAGGCCGGGACCTATGTCGTTGAGGAAACAAAAGCCCCCACAGGCTATGAGATCGACGACACGCCGCAGACCGTCTATCTCTCCGGTAAGGAGCAGGATGTGGTGACGGTGGAGTTTTCCAACGGCAAACACGGCAATCTTATCATCGACAAAATCGACAGCGTGACCAGACAGCCGCTTCCCGGCGCACAGTTCAAGATCACGACCTCAGATGGTTCGTTTGTCGGAAACTACGGCGGTACCGTCACTTCCAATGGCATTTACACCACGGACAGCAACGGCCAGATCAAGCTGGTGGACCTCAAACCGGATACTTATGTGGTAACGGAGGTCAAAGCGCCGGACGATTATGTGCTGGACAGCACCTCACAGACCGTAAAGGTAGACCGCAACGACACGCAGACGCTGACCTTTACCAACACGCCCATCGGCGGCGGTCAGATCATCAAGGTGGACGCGGACAGCGGTGAGCGCATCAAGGGTGTACAGTTTGAGATCGCTAAGATGAACGGTGAGCGCATCGGCATCTACACCACCGACAGCAACGGCGTTATCAAGCTCCCGCAGCTTGCGGACGGCTGGTACACCGCCACGGAGCTGAAAGCGGCTAAAGGCTATCTGCTGGATACGACACCCCACAATTTTGAGGTGAAAGCCGGAAAGACGACCTCACTGACCGTTGAAAACACGCAGGCAAGCTCTATCCTAATCCATAAAGTAGACAGCGTGACGGGTAAAGGCATCTACGGTGTGACATTCCTTGTGTCGGACAGCAAGGGCAACCCCATCGGACAGTACACCTCCGACCAGAACGGCTATGTCTATATCGACAAGACGCTGACGGACGGAAAGTACCTGGTGCGGGAAATCCAGGCGGCGGACGGTTATGTGCTGGACACCACGGTTCGCACCTTCTATGTGGAATACGGCGGTACTTCTACGATTACTTGGAAAAACACACCCATGATGGGGCAGATCCAAATCACGAAAAAATCCGCAGATGATAACCCATTCAATGCGCTTGCGGCCGGAACTCTTTTGCCCGGTGCGACCTTTGAAATTTATAATCGTGCCGGTGATTTGGTAAATACCGTTGTTACTGATAAGAACGGTGTTGCAAAATCGGATACCCTGCCTTTGGGCCGCTACACCATCCGCGAAACCAAAGCACCCATGTTTTACAGTGCGGCGGCTCAGCCTATCGAAGCAGAAATTGAATTTTCCGGACAGATCGTCCGCATTGAGGTGCTAAATCAGAGCGTATACACCAATGTTTCGGTCAACAAACGCGGCTACAAACAGGTCACGCCGTCCCAGACCATCCGCTATGACTTCAAGGACATCGCCAACAATTCCACCGTGCCGCTGAACAGCTTCTACTGGCGCGACACACTGCCCACCTCGGCGGTGCGGCTTACAAAAATCGTTACCGGCACTTGGAATCAGCGGCTCAGCTATAAGGTGGTCTACAAGACCAATCTGCACGATTACCGCACACTGGCAGATAACCTCTCCACCATGAAAAATTACTCGTTGGATGCTTCGCCCGCAGCACTGGGCTTGGCCTCTAATGAATATGTGACCGATTTCATGTTTGTTTTCGGCACAGTCAAGGCGGGGTTTGCTCAGGTCGATGCGCCCTACATCTTCTGTTGGACGAACAGTTGGCTGAACAATAGCTATCAATTCACCAATCGTACCGATGTGGGTGGTATGCACAGCGGACAGTGGATTATGGCGACCGACCGCTGGGTCACAACGGTCTACAAACCGGGCGTGACGAAGCTGCCCAAGACGGGCTATTAAGTGAAAAATCGTATGAGTGGGAGCGCCGTCCTTTTATGGGCGGCGCTCGCTATCCCCGTTCTCTGGCTTGCGCTGCTCGGCGGCGGGTGCTGTGGCGAGGGCGTTCGGCTGACGGAGTGGCTCGCCGCCTTCTCTGCGGCGCTGCAAACGCCGTTTGCCATTTCTATCACGCCTTACACGAAGAAATTCGTACTGGCGGCACTTGCCCTCTATGGGTTCGCCATTGCGTGGTACTACGCCGAAAAAGGCAACCGCCGTCCGGGTGAGGAACATGGCTCTGCATACTGGGGTAATGCCCGCGAGGTGTGCGCGCATTTCAGAACCCGGCGTCAGGACCGCTATCTGCTGATCTCCAAGCACATCCGCATCAGTATGAATGTACGAAAACTGCCGCCGCAGCATCAGGTTAACGCCAATATTCTGGTCATCGGCGGCTCCGGTGCCGGCAAAACGCGATTTTTTATAAAGCCAAATCTCATGCAGGCGGACTGTTCCTACATCGTCTGCGACCCAAAGGGCGAAACCTACCGCGCGGTCGGCGGCTTGCTGGAAAAGATGGGCTATGAAGTGATGATCTTCAACCTCATCGACATGGCGCACTCAGACTGCTATAACCCCTTTGCATATCTGCACACCGATGTGGACGCATTCCGGCTCATCAACACGCTCATTCAAAACACCACACCGCAGAAGTCGCAGACCTCTGACCCATTCTGGGACAAGGCCGAAACCGCTTTCCTATCTGCGCTCATTCTCTACCTGTTCCACGAAGCGCCGGAGAGCGAGCGCAACTTCGGCACCCTGATGTACATGGTCATCAACGCCGAAGCGCGTGAGGAGGACGAAAGCTACCGCAGTCCGGTGGACCTGCTCTTTGACGACTTAGAGCGCGTGGACGAAGATCATATCGCAGTGAAAAACTGGAAGGTGTTCAAGCAGGCCGGGCCGAAAACTGCAAAATCTATTCTGGTTTCTGCTTCCACCCGTCTGGCGGCGTTCAACACCGAAGAAATGGCACACCTCACCAGCCGTGACGACCTTGCCCTCGGCACACTGGGCGACCGCAAGCGCGTCATTTTTGCAGTCATACCGGATGAGGACACGACTTTCAACTATCTGGTCGGCCTGCTCTACTCGCAGGCATTTCGAGAACTCTATCATGCCGCAGACAATAAGTACGGCGGCAGACTACCCGTGCCGGTGCGCGTGCTGATGGACGAGTTCGCGAATGTCGCACTGCCGGAGGACTTTGAGCGGGTGCTTGCTACCTGCCGCAGCCGGGAGATCTCCATCAACATCGTCATTCAGAACATGGCGCAGCTCAAGAAGCTGTTTAAGGACAGCTGGGAAAATGTGACCGGCAACTGCGATACGCTGTTGTACCTCGGCGGCAACGAAGCCAGCACCCACGAGTACATTTCCAAAATGCTGGGCAAGGCCACCATCGACACCCGGACGCGGGGCGTGACGAAGGGGCGCAGCGGCTCCAGCAGCACCAATTACCAGAACGCAGGGCGTGAACTGCTCATGCCGGATGAGGTTCGGATGCTCGACAACCGCAAGGCGCTCATCTTCATTCGCGGTGAACGCCCGGTGATGGATGACAAGTATCCTATCCAAAAACATCCAAACTATCGTTTTTCTGCGGATGGCGGACAGCCGCCATATGAAAAGCGGTTTGATATTCCCTGCTATGAGCAGAATGACCTGCCCCACGAAATCGACATCGAAAATCTTGAAATACTGGAGGAAACCCAAAATGAAGAAGAAAACCATTCTGAACCCGGCCGAAAAGATGCGCAAGGCAAAGCGCCGTTACTTCACCGCTGTACTGACCTGTGTTCTCGCCTGCGCCATCTGTACGCCCGCTTTCGCCGCCGGTGACGATCCGCTGACTGCCATCAACAACCTGTCCACCTTCGTCTTTTCCGCAATCAAAGCCATCGGCGTGATTCTGCTTGGCTGGGGCGTGGTGCAGATCGGCCTGAGCTTGCAGTCCCACGACCCTTCGCAGCGCAGCACCGGCTTCCTGACCTTCTTTGGCGGACTGGTCATCGCGTTTGCAAAGGAAATTCTGGATTTGATTTTGAAGTAAAATACACAAACGGCTTTCAGCCGCCTGCTTCCAGTGAAACAGGCGGCTGTCCTTTTCTGGAGGTGATAACTTGGACGACAACTGGATCGTGGAAAATCTGGAGGGTGCATTTGCCACATGGAACTCCAGACTCACAGAGATATGGTCGCTGGTGAGCGAAACGCCGCAGCATTTCAAAGGCGGTGCAATATGGGAGTTGTGCCAGAATATCAACACCGCATTGCAGGCCATCGGCTATGGGCTGCTTATCCTGTTCTTCGCCGTCAGCATTTTCCGCAGCACGGCAAATTTTCAGGACTTCCGCAGACCGGAGCAGGCGCTCCGATACTTTATCCGTTTTGTCGCAGCGAAAACCGCTGTGACCTATGGCATGGACATCATGACTACGCTGTTTACCATCTGCGGCGGCATCGTCAGCACGGTGGCAGGAAATCTCGGAAACCTTACCGGCGCATCGGTAACACTGCCGGAGGAGCTCAAAACCGCCATTGATGAGGTGGGATTTCTGGCGAGCATCCCTCTGTGGCTGGTAACGATACTCGGCAGTGTGTTCATCACAGTGCTGTCCTTTGTGATGATACTGAGCGTGTACAGCCGGTTTTTCCGGCTCTATATGTATACGGCGCTGGCTCCCATTCCGCTGTCCACCTTTGCGGGAGATGTGACTTCAAACACCGGGCGTACCTTCATCAAAAGCTATCTTGGCGTGTGCATGGAGGGTGCGGTCATCGTGCTTGCCTGCATGATATTCTCCGCATTTGTCAGCGGCGGTTCCCCCGGCATTGCCGACCCGAATGCTTCAGCAGTGACGATGGTATGGAGCTATCTCGCGGAAACCATCTTCAATATGCTGGTACTGGTGGGACTGGTCAAGGGCGCAGACCGCATTGTGAAGGAGATGATGGCACTGTAAGAGTCCGGTTTATGGGACAGGAATAGCGTTAGACTGAAAATATAAAGCAACATTTTTTGCGAAAACCTCAAAACTGCGCTATGCTGAACTCATAGGAGGTGCTGACTATGTTCCATCAAATTATTTTCCCACTTCTGCTCATTCTGCTGCTTCCCGTATGGCTTCGTCTGCTCGTCAGACTGAGATTAGGACCGGCGCTTATCTATGTGGTGCTGGGCAATACGGTGTGGCTGGACTGGGCTGCGCGGCATACCGCATTAGCGGACGGTATCCTGTTCGCCCTCATAGGCGCAGCGGCACTGAGCTGGGGTGTGACCTTTTACCGCCGAATCAGATAAACTTACATCAAATAAACCGGAGAGGGGTGCATTGTGCATCCCTCTTTTGCTTGGAGGTTACTTATGGAAATACGCATCAATCGTGAGGTGCGAAACTATCACGAATCCATCTTCTTCGGACTGTCTGTACGGCAGTTCGGATGCTCCCTCGGCGCTGTTGCAGTTGCCGTGGGAGCTTATTTTTTACTCAAAGGGTTAGTCGGCAAGGAAACGGCAAGCTGGCTTTGTATGCTCTGCGCGGCACCGCTGGCCGCCGCAGGTTTCTTCAAGTATAACGGCCTGACCTTTGAGCGCCTGCTGTGGGCGATGTTCAAGACCCATATCCTGTGTGCCGGACGGCGGCTCTACAAAAGCGAAAACCTGTACGACAAGCTGCTGCACACGCCGACAAAGAAAGGAAGGAAACGCAAGTGAAGAAAAGACCACCGAAGTCTAAAAAGAAACGTACCGTCGTGCGCCTGCCCAAAACCGCGCAGCAGTCTATTCCTATTCGCCGCATCTATCGGGACGGTATCTGGGAGGTGGACGGCAAATTCAGCCGTTGCTGGCGGTTCACCGACATCAACTACGCCGTATCGGACGAGGAAGATAAGAAAGACACGCTCATCAAATACTGTGCACTGGAAAAGGGCCTGCCGACCGATGCGATTACGAAAATCTCCATCGTCAACAAGCACCTGAACCCGCTGGAATTTCAGAAAGAAATGCTCATGCCGTCCAAGCAGGACGGGCGCGACGATTACCGCAGGGAGTACAACCGTATGCTGCTGGACAAGGCCGCTGAGGGCAACGGCATCGTGCAGGACCGCTACATTACAGTTTCGGTGGAGCGCCGCAGTATTGAGGAGGCGCGCAGCTTTTTCGCCCGTGTGGGCAGCGACCTTGCAAACAACATGAAAAAGCTGGGTTCTCAGCTTTTCGAGCAGGACAACAGCGACCGTCTGCGTGTCCTGCACGACTTCTTCCGCATTGGTGAGGAAGATCGGTTCCATTTCGACTTTGATACTGTGGCAAAGCGCGGTCACTCGTTCAAAGACGCTATCTGTCCGGACAGCATCCAGTTCCACTCCAACTACTTTGAGCTTTCCGACAACAAGGTGGGCCGGGTGCTGTTTCTCAAGGACTATCCGGCCTATCTGGAGGACAGCTTCATCAAAGAGCTGACCGAGCTGAACCGCAACCTCATTCTGTCCATCGACATTCAGCCCGTTCCTACGGATAAAGCACTGAAAGAAATTCAAAATCAGGCGCTTGCGGTGGAAACCGACATCACCCGCTGGCAGAACAAGCAGAACCAGAACAACAACTTCTCCGCCATTCCGCCTATGCAGCTCACCGATGCCCGCGACACCATGCGCTCCATGCTGGATGACCTGACCATGCGCGACCAGCGCATGACGCTTTGTGTGCTAACGCTCGTTCATGTGGCGGACACCAAAGAGCAGCTTGACGCGGACACAGACACCATCCGCAGCATTGCAGGCGGCAAGAACTGTGAAATGAGCGTGCTGACCTATCAGCAGGAGGACGCGCTAAACACCGTCCTGCCCTATGGCCTGCGCCGCATCGACACACTGCGGACGCTGACCACCGAGAGTGCTGCCGGACTGGTACCCTTTTCCTCTCAGGAGATCCGTCATCGCGGCGGTATTTATTACGGCGTGAACGCTACCAGCCGCAACCTCATTGTCTGCGACCGGCGGCAGCTTCTCAACAGTAACGGCTTCATTCTGGGCGTTTCCGGTTCTGGCAAGTCCTTTGCCGCAAAAGAGGAGATCACCTCCATCGCCCTCTCCACCGACGATGACATCATTATCGTAGACCCGGAGCGCGAGTATGCACCGCTGGTCCGTGCACTGGGCGGCGAGGTGGTGCAGATAGCGGCAGGCAGTCACAACCACATCAACGCGATGGACATGACGAGCGGCTACGGCGAGGAAGAGGATACCGTAAACGGCCCGCTGTTGCTGAAAAGTCAGTTCGTCATGTCCCTGTGCGAACAGCTCATGAAACCCTCCCTGATCGACGCGAAAGAGCGTTCTATCATTGCGCGGTGCGTGAAAAGCGTCTACCAGAACTACACCCAGGGCGGTGCGCCTTCTCCCACGCTGAAAGAGTTCCGTGCGGAGCTGCTGCGTCAGCCGGAGCCGCAGGCGCAGTCCATCGCGCTGGCGCTTGAACTGTTTGTAGACGGTACACTGGATGTGTTCGCCTACCAAACCAATGTAGATATGAGCAGCCGCATCATGCTGTTTGACATCTTCGATTTAGGCAGTCAGCTCAAGACCGTGGGAATGCTCGTCATGCTGGACGCAATCTTGAACCGCGTCATTGAGAACCACCGGCGCGGACGGCGTACCTGGATCTACATCGACGAGATTTACCTGTTCTTCGCCAACGAGTACAGCACCGGCTTTCTGGAGGAGAGCTGGAAGCGTTTTCGTAAGAAAAATGCTGCCGCAACCGGCATCACGCAGAATGTCACTGACTGCCTGCGCTCTCCCACAGCGAAAAATATGCTGGCGAACTCGGAGTTTCTGCTGATGCTGTCACAGGCTCCCACCGATCAGGAGGAGCTGGTGCGGATGCTCCGCATTTCGGAAGAACAGCTCGGCTACATCAATAACGCTGAGTCGGGACATGGGCTGATCAAGGTTGGCGGCGCACTGGTGCCGTTCATCAACCAGTTCCCGCGAAATACTGCGTTGTACCGCCTGATGACGACAAAGCCGGGTGAATCGCTGTGAAAGAGATACGGACGCGCCCCAAGGACCGGGATATTCAGACGCGGCAGACCTCTGCGTTTCTCCCCAAACAGGCGGCGAAGGTGCTGCGGGAAAAGGCGGCTCGTTGTCAGCTTGACGGAAAAAATGCAGAGCAACCGGAAGATGCGCAGTCTGCGTTCTCCGAACCGGTGAGCCGGTTTGAAGCCACCGCACAGAGAGCGGCGGAAATCAGCGCACGGACGGCGTTCCGCTCCGGCAAGGCGCTGGCGCAGAAGCAGTTTGACCGCGCCGTTATTTCCACCAAGCCGAAAGAGAGGGTGGAAAATGCGGCTCCTCTGCGTCAGAGCGATCCGCCGCAAGTCATGCGCGCCAAGCAGCAATTCCGGCAGGAGCAGGCGAAAAAGCAGACTGAACGCCGCCGGGAAACTGTGGTGCGGGAAGCAAAACAGGATGCCTTTCGAGTGCAGGACGATTTTGCGTTGCAGGAGCATCGCTTTACGGATACGCCCTCCTCTGTCCCTGTCGATACGCCGAGTGTGCATACGCACCGGCGCAGGGAAACCGCATCGACACCGCCCCAAAAAGCAGAAAAGCCGCCCCGTGAACCGATGTTCACAGGGCGGCAATCGCAGTCTGTGCGCCAGCAGGCGGCGGCAAAAGCACAGGCGCAGGTCGCAGCGAAAACAAAAGAGAAAATGCAGCAGCAGTTCGTGCAGGAAACCGCACAAAAGACCGCGCAGGCAGCAAAACGCGCTACAAAAAGGTTTGAGCAGGTCAAAAGTGCCGTTATCCGTGCCGGACAGGCCGTGGCGCGGGCGGCGGTGGGACTTCTGGGTGGTGCCGGTGCGCTCATTGCGCTGATCTTGGTCATCGGCGGCGCGGCGGCGGTCATCGGGACACCCTTCGGTGTGTTCTGGTCGGGCAATGACAGCGATGCCCAGTCCGTTCCGCAGGCGGTGGCGCGCATCAACAGCGAGTTTGCCTCCGAAATCAGCCGGATACAGACCGAGAACCCGACCGATAGCGTAGTGATTCACCGGGAGCCGGACGGCGGCAGTGACCTGACCATCCGCAACTGGACGGATGTCATCGCGGTGTTTGCGGTGAAAACTGCCGGTGCGGACGCCGATGCTACAGATGTTGTGACCATCGATGAGGAGCGCATCGACCTCATCCGGCAGGTGTTCTGGGATATGAACGAGGTAAGCTGGTATGTGCAGACGATCAAGCACAAGGACGACACCGAAACCATCCTCCATATCACGATCACAAGCAAAAAAGCGACCGAAATGCCTGACTTCTACCATTTCAGCAAGAGCCAGCGCGAAGCGCTGACCGAGGTGTTGAAGCCGGAATACGCACAGATGCTTGCCGAGCTTGTCGGCACCTACGGCGGCGAGGTCAGCTTGGACGAGGCGCAGATACGCGCCATGCTTTCCGCCATGCCGAAGGACATTTCGGAGCGCAGGAAAGCGGTGGTGGAGAAAGCGTACTCGCTTCTCGGCAAGGTGAACTATTTCTGGGGCGGCAAAAGCAGCGCCATCGGCTGGGACTCCCGCTGGGGAACACCCGCCCGCGTGACCGCACCGGGGAGCCGCAGCACGGGGACAGTCCGTCCTTACGGGCTGGACTGCTCCGGCTTTGTGGATTGGGTGTTCAACAACTCGCTCGGATATGTTATCGGGCACGGCGGCGGTGCGGCCAGTCAGCACGGCTACTGCAAGCAGATCTCCTGGAGCGAAGCCCTGCCGGGTGACCTGGTGTTCTATCCGGGCGACTCCCATGTGGGGATTTTCGTCGGCAGGAACGAGAGCGGCGGCCCGCTCATCATCCACTGCGCCAGTTCACAGAACAATGTGGTGCTGACCGGCTTGCAGGGGTTTACGAGTATTGGCAGGCCGGACTGTTTCTGATAAAAAATTACAAGAATCCCGGTGCGGTGCTGAACCGCTACCCGTCAAGAGAACAGTGAAAAAATATAAAGTTTTCCCGGCCAGCAGCCACGTGTGCTGCTGGCCACTTTTTATGCAGCCAGAGATAGCTGGTGCTTTTCCATTGGCGTCAAGACACCCAAGTTGCGCTGCACCCGTCTGGTGTTGTAATAACAGATATTCTTCCCTTAACGATTTCTTCGCTGGCGAAGTTGGTAGCGACCGATACATCACCGGCTACAAACTGTGATAATCAAAAATAAACACATTTGCCGATATTAAAGAAAGGAAGCCCCCTTTCCCAACAAGCATTTTTCGGGTTTAGGGGGAGGGTTCCCTAAAGCCAAAAATCGCAAGCGGGTACTCGCTTGCTGTGCTTGCTGACTACTTCGTACCCCCGTATTTCCCCTCTACCCATACTACAATCCGAGCAGGGTGTTTTGGCCAGTTTTGGAGGACTTTTTCAAAAAAATGTCGCTCCTATTCGTAACTTTTCGCTGCCCACTTCGCCGGACGCCTTGTATTTCTTCGAATATTCGTATATAATGTATCGTGTTGAGTATTATCCATGCGGAGGTGCGGTATGA